>Ga0209006_10003590_pt1 | contig 14098 bp, 9 predicted proteins | sample JacPin_JW_Ref_O2_FD_188567 | JGI IMG/M metagenome (GOLD analysis project Ga0209006, IMG submission 188567) | Forest soil microbial communities from Algoma, Ontario, Canada - Jack Pine, Ontario site 1_JW_Ref_O2 (SPAdes) (version 2) | ecosystem: Environmental > Terrestrial > Soil > Boreal... | reverse complement strand
CAGCGTCGCTGTGGGATGGCTGCTCTTCAGTCACGCGGAGCAAATCAGTTCGGCGCTCCTGCGCGCGGGGCTCATCACACGCCCCGGCGGAATGTATGGCCTGGAAATTCCTGCCCTCGGACCGATCATTCTGCTCACGATCGTGCTGAATGTCGCCGCGCAGACCGGCGATCTGGTCGAGTCGCTGATTAAACGCGGTGCGGGTGTGAAAGACTCGGGAGCAATTCTCCCCGGCCACGGCGGCATGCTTGACCGCATTGACGCTCTGCTCTTCGCCGCTCCCGTGCTGTGGTACTACGCGGCTTGGCATGTGATGCAATGATGCTGTGAGCAACGATTGATCGGCGCTACGAGCTGGCCTCTGCCGGAACCGGTTGCTGTGCCGGAGTTGAACTCCCGCCCAGCAACATCCGAAACGCGCAACCGGCAACGAATGCGACTCCTGCAATAACACCCAATACAGCGGGATACCCAAACCGTTCGAATGCGGCTCCGGACGCCAGGGCCGCGACGGCCTGCGATATGTTGACCACCAGAAAATTCAACGAGGATGCGCCCGTCTGCTCCGACGGAGACACCTGGTTCATCAGCAAGCTGTACATTCCGGGTTCACTCATCCACTGGAAACCGGTATAGCACATGAAGATTACCGCCGCGGTAGGAGCTGCGTGCACGGCCGCCAGGCTTGCCAGGGCAAGCGCAGCCGCGATCTGTGTGTACATGATCCCTGTCACCAGGCCAAACTTTTTCAGAACCAGCGGCGCAAGCAGCATGGCGGCAACTTGCACCAACTGCGATCCGGAGAAAATTGTTCCGATCTGCCTCACTTGCAGCCGCAGATGCTGGGAAAGATAAACGTTGAAGAACGGACTGAACGCGCCGACTGCGAGACTCCACAGCGCGATGGCGGGGAGATAACGCAGCAGGAATGGATTTCGCGGATACAGCCGCTTCTCGGGAGCCGGCGCCGAATCAAACCGCAGCCGGGAAATCGGGATCGTCGCCAGCGAGACAATTCCGCAGGCGATCAGCAAGGCCAACTGCTTGGCACGGAACGGCGTGACCTCGGGGCTGACGTGCACGAGCCAACCGGGCAGGCGGCCGCCGACCTGTCCGCCAAGAATTCCGATCCCGATACCCGACGAAAAAATCAGGCTGAATCCGAACGGACGGCCTGCCGTAGACGTTAGTTGCGCGACCGCTGGCGAAATGCACACCGCCCAAATGGTGAGGACCGCGCCTCCGAAAAACGAAAGCACCAGAAGAGCGGGTTCACCGCCCAGCAGAGCACGCAAGGCAAAGATCGCAGGAGCAAGAGTCACGCAAAGAAGCAACGCTCGGCGGAGTCCAAAGCGCTGCGCGAGGATTCCGGCAGGAACCGTTCCGACGATGCTTCCGATGGACCATGCGCTCGTCAAGAGCCCCAGGAAGTGCTCTTTGAATCCGCGATCGAGCAGGTAGAGGTTGTAAAGAAGAAAGAAGATGAACATCCCGAAGACGAATAAAAACGACGCAGTGAAGAAGGTCCAGAACTCTTTCCCGACATTTTTGTTCGCCCACCAGAAGCAGGCGCCGCGAAAGAGTTTGACCGGCGAAATCAAGCGCCTTCCTGCACCATCAGTTCAAGACGGTCCACGGCCCAGTCAAGATCGCGATAACGGAGTTCGAGGATCGGCTTTTCAAGCAACCTGCGCAGCGCCATTTTTTGCTCTCGCCGCGATTCCGCTTCGCCATGCGTGATCACTTGCTCAAACCAGGCCAGCGCCGCTTCCTTCGGAAGGGAAACAAGACCAGCAGGCAGGTGGTCTCGTCGATTCAGAAAGACAACATAGTCCACCGACGAGGTAAGGGCGGTTGAGATTTCCGCCACAGCCGCGGTCGCTAGCTCTATCGCCATTTCGCCGGTAGCGCGCTGCGTGATGGCTTGCTGGCAAAGTTCAGGAAACAGGTCGACCGCCGCTTCGCGAAAGCGAACCTGGTAAGGGTTGCCGACACACATGAGATCCTTCCGGCTGCGAACCAGAGAACTGGTATCGTCGGAGACGAATGTCCATCCGCGCCGGGCGCAGGCATAAGAGAGCGAAGACTTTCCCGCCCCGGAATCCCCGCACAGAAGTACGCCGCAATCCTGAAATCTGACGCACGCTCCGTGAACAGGCGCCAGATACAGGTGTTGCAGCATGCACAGAATATTTCCCTCCAGGAAGATGTAGCGCAGGTGTGCCCGGTCATCCACCGTCGATTGCGTGAGCCAGCAAAAACCTGTTCCCCGACTCAGATCACAGACCGAATAATTGTCCGCGTCCGTAAGAGTGAGCAGCATATTGTGCCAGGATCGGCAGGTTTGCGTGGGCGGACAAATACCATTACCCGCACCCATAACTCCCACACGAAGCCGCACTGGCGGCTCGGAAAATGTCTTATGAAACCGTCCCCAACTTTCCTGCGCAGCATCGAGCACCGCAGGAGAGTTGGTTGTAATCTCCACGGCGAATCCACACGGGTAGTAGATCCCTCGCAAGGGCAATTCGACATCGCAGAGCAGGGGATCCCCCACCGTGAGCGGAAGGATAGCAGCGACATCCAGGCTTTCAACTTTGTCCATCTTCTCGGCTCCTTCGTTCGCCACCTACGAGGTCCTGGTTCATCATTCTGACAGGCTGGTTGGTCGATCGCTCCCGCGTTCCTGCTGCGCTCAAAAACCGTATTTAAGCGCGAATTGAATAATTCGCGGATTCGATACAGTAGATGAAATCACGCCAAACGCGGGGCCCGTGGAAAAATCAGAAACCGGTTTGCCGAATTTCGGAGTGTTGGTGAAGTTGAAGAATTCCGCCCGGAACTGCAGCGTGCTGGATTCCGTCACCCGGATTTCGCGCTGAATCCCCAGATCCAGATTCAGTTCGCTCGGCCCGCGGAGAATGCCCACGCCGCAACTGCCGAAGCCAGTCCCGTCGCCGATCGCGGGTGGAGAAGCGAACGCAGCAGGATTGAAGAAGCCGTTGAGCCGGCTGTACAGCGAGCCCGACGACGCCGGATCTACGCCCGTACATTCGGCGCGAGAGAAGCCAGAGAGGTTCCCGTAGATCGACCCTGCGGTACTGTCCGTCGCGGTTAGCGGAAGTCCCGATTGCAAGACAGTCTCGCCCGAAACTTGCCAGTGCGAAACCGCGTAACGCAGAGGCGGAGGACCGGATCGCAACTCCGGCAGGGCTTCAGTAAAACTGAGGACAAAACGATGCGTACGGTCGAAGTCGTTCAAGCCACGGGCCTGACGAGGATTGGTCTGGTCATTGGTGAGAAACGACAATAGAAATGCCGAGAGCGATCCCGAGCCGCTGGTGAAGTCGAGATTCTTCGAGAACGTGTAGCTGGCCTGAAAATCAAGCCCGTGCCGCATTTTGCGGATCAAAGTTGTCTGCAGCGCGTTGTAGTTCGAATCGAACGTGGTTTGGCACACGAATGATCCGCCGGCGACTCCTTCGTACGGAACGCGCTGACCGAGATTCTCCAGAGTGCTGTTGGTCTGTCCGTTTACCGGATTCTGGGGCGTGGCCAGCGCTGCCTGGTTGAACTCGACGCACCCGGCCTGGTGCGTCGTCTTCGCTCCGACGTAGCCTACCTGCCATAAAAAGTCGGGTGCGAACTCATATTGGAGATTGAGGTCGTACTGTTGTACGTACGGACTAGTCAGATGCCTTCCGACGGCGAAGAATGTAACGCCGCTGGTCGGAGTGCGCGGCAGAAAAATGGGAAAGCTTGAATCCGCAGGCAACGCCGGAACATAAGGTTGCTGAAGTGTTGCCGCTGCATTGGCCGCACCGGAGAACGATTGCGTGAAGGCAAATGGAGCCTGGCCCACGGTCTGCTCGGCGAGATCACCCGAGAGCTGATCGTAGTAAACGCCGTATCCTCCACGAAGGACGAGCGTTGGCTTATCCGATAGACGCAATGCGAAACCAAGCCGCGGACCAAAATTCTTATAGTCGTTATTCCACAACCCCGATGTTGAACTTTTTGTTACGCCGTCCGGCAGCGGCCCCTTATAGTTTGCCGGAAGGACATATCCACTGAAACTGCCTGAGGCCGGCACCTCGTGCTGGGCGATCGATGGATCAAATGTAGGTAAACGCGCATTGACGTCGCTCGGCGGACCAAAGAATTCGTAGCGCAGGCCTGCATTCACCGTCAGCCGCGGAGTCACCCGGTAGTCGTCCTGAATAAAACCGGCAAAGTCGCGGTAGCGCTCATCCTTGCGAAAACTTCCCGCCGCGCCCACACTCTCGAAGATGTTGCTCTGGCCGCTGCCGTTCTGTGCTGCGCTCTGCCCCAGCAGGAAGTCAGGAAAGTCGAGGAAAAACAGAAACCCATCTTTTACAAACGGTACATTCAGCACGAGTTCGTGACGCTTTATCTCCGCACCCATCCGCAAATTGTGCTTGCCCCGGGTCAGAGACACCGTGTCTTGCCCGATGAACGAATTCGTATTCTGGAAATAGAACGGCTGCCCACCCGTACCGATGACAAACAATCCGTTGACGTCGATGCCCGGCGTCTCGGGCAATCCCGAGGGAGTTGCCATGCCGACGCTGGCTGCGCTGACGGGCTGGGCCTGCGAAGCGAGCCCATCGAACCGCATGAAGCCGAAGCGCGCAATGTTCACCAGATTCGAATTGAAGACGTGACTATCCGACAGAACGAACATATGATTGCGATCGGTCTCAACTGTTCCCCACCCCGGCACGTTGGCGCCGAACGGAGAGAATGGCAGGGTCTGCGGCGCACGCGAATAGAAGTAGCGGCCCGACACCTGGTTCTTTGCCGAGATGTTGTGGTCGATGTTGGCGCTGACCTGATCTTCGCGATAGCTCGCCGGAATCGAGAATGCCGACTCTCCCAGATCTGCGGAGATATTGCTTTGCGGCGTCGGAATTGCGTAACTGCTACCGGACAGCTTCGCATTCAACAGCGCCATCGCAACGGGATTGATGTTCGATCCATCACAAGCAACCTGCGTGCCTCCGAAAGCCGTTTGAAAAAACGGATCGCCGGGATGGTTCGCCGGACAGAAAGCCGCGCCCAGGCCGGCCGCACTGCGGTCGTTGGTTAGCAATGGAAGCAACGAGGTCGACTCCGCGCCGCTGGCGAATCCATTGCGCTGAATCGTGCCCTGATAGGAAGCGAAGAAAAACGTCTTATTCTTCAGGATCGGGCCGCCGACGGCCCCGCCGAACTGGTTCTGCTTCAATACCGGCCTCGGTTGATCATTCTGCTTGAGAAAATAATCGTTCGCATTCAGCGCGTCGTTTCGGAAAAACTCCCATAGGTTGCCGTGGAAACGGTTGCTGCCGGTCTTGCTCACGACATCGATGTTCGCTCCCGCGCCGCGCCCGTAGCTGGCATCGAACATCCCCGTCTGCACTTTGAATTCTTCGATCGTGTCGGGAGCGGGAATGGCGAGCCCGATTTCAGCTTGATATCCCGAAGCTGAGTTTTCCGAAAGGTTGTTGGCATCGACTCCATTGAACTGAAAATTGTTCGAGGTTGTCTTCGCTCCATTGGCAGAGACATTCTGATTTGCTTTGCCCAAGGCGCCGGCGTTCGGCAACTCTACCACTACCCCAGGACTCAAGCCGAGAATCTGGGTGTAGTTGCGATTGGCCAGCGGCAGTGACACGATCGTGTTTTCATCAGTCACGCGGCCGAGGGCTGAGCTCTGGGTTTGTGCCAACTCGGGCGACGCCACCACTTCAATCTGAGTTGCTGCAGCTTTCGCCACGGCCATCTTTACGTCCACAACCGCAGTCTCAGTAACCGTGACGTGAATCCCGCGCAGCGTCTTCTCCTCAAATCCCGGCGCGTTAACCGTCAGGGAGTAGTTCCCCGGGCTCAGCAACGGCAGCCGAAAACTGCCATCCGAACCGGCAACGACATCGCGGGAAACGTGCGTGTCGTCGCTCACGGCGGAGATGTGCGCGTTCGCCAGTACCGCGCCCGACGAATCAGCGACTGCTCCGGCTATTGCTCCCGTGCCTGGAGCCTGCGCTGTGAGCAGGGCGCTCATCATCAGAACCACGACGATCAGCAGAACGCCTTTAAACCACGGGGCTCTCGTTTGTACCTTTCGGTCGCGAGAAGTTATCAAGATCCCGCCTCCGTCTTGAATACAAACTCCAGCGACTTGGTCTCACCGTCTCCGACGGTGATTTTCTGAAATGACGTACCCAGCTTCTCGTGCCAGGCTGTGATCGTGTAGGAACCGGGGGGAAGATTGCCGATCTCGAAGCTGCCATCCTTGCCTGTGACCGCAAAAAATGGATGTTTGAAGACCGCGAAGTAACTTCGCATCCAGGGATGAATATTGCACTTTACGGGAATGGAGATCTCTTCGCGCGCAAAGGTCATGCTCAGTGGCGCGCCGGGCGCCTGCGACTGATTGATTTCGCGATTGTTGTTCGGCGAAGGGTGGATGTTGTGAGTGGTGGAGTCCGCGTTCACGACTTTAAGTTCCTGGTTCGCTCGCAGCGCAACCACATGCGGGGTGTACGTACATCCCTTCTGCTCAAGAACGACGGGCGCCTGCGGCGGATCGTATTTGGCGTCGCTGGTCAGGCCGGCCGAGATGTAAACCACGACATTTTGTAAGTCTCCACTGCTGTCGGCGACGATGTCCTCGGTCGCGCCGCTGCCGGCGTGCGCCTGCGCGCACTTCGGATCCTGCGACATATCAATGTGGACGGGCTTCGGAACAGTGCCTTTAACCTTCGCCGTTCCCTTCACGACGCCGGCTGCCGCCGGACTGGCGGGCGATCCTGCGCGGACCGAGCGCACTGCGACTAACGCGGAGAATACCAGTGTGCCGGCTAGAACCCCGGCAAACACTCTGGGGAGAGACTGCCTCTTCATATGAACTGCTTCCTAACTTGCTGGATTTTCGCAACAACTACAAAAACGGAGGAACGGAACAGAGACTATTCGCCCTTCGGATCTGCCTTGATCAGGCTGATTCCCTTCTTACTGGCTGCCGGAAGCGCTTCGATGAAATGCACCAGGTCCCATGCCTGGTCCGGCTTCAACGTGTCGGCAAAGGACGGCATCGGAGTCCCATCGAGTCCGGTCATGAAATCGCGAAACATCGCCGTGCCTCCGTCGCCGCATTTCACGTGTGTCCCGCTGGTGAAGTCAAAGGGCTGAATCGGATGGCCCTTGCTGTCTGTCAGCGCGGCAGCCGATGGCCCATTCCCCCGGCCTTCTTTTCCGTGGCAACTCCAGCAATTCATGTCCTGATAAAGTTGCGCGCCCCGTTGTACGCTGTCGGAAGATGTGGGCGGCTCGGGCGGAATTGAAATGGAAACTCCAGGCTTCTCTTCCTGAAATCGCGGGGAAAAGGTCTTGACGAATGCGATCAGGTCCGCGCGTTGCTGTCGCGTCAGCGGTCTCCACTGCGGCATGTTGCTGTTGTAAATGCCGCGGCTGATGGTGTCATACAAATCGGTATCGGTAGGCAAGCTCCCGCTCGGAGTCGAGCGGCACTTGAATGTCGCTTTGGTAAAATCGCGCGGCTTAGGATCGAGTTGCGGAGCGCTTTCTCCGTCACCGTCGCCATGCACGCCGTGGCACGATATGCAGTAGCGCCGGTATAACGCCTTGCCGCTGTCGGCGTGCCCTGTCAGGTTTCCGATCTTGCTTTCGCCGCCAGCTTGCGCAAAACCAAACGCGCAGGAGGCCATCAGACACCAACCGGAAAAAAGGACCAGCGCGATTTCACTTCTCTTCTGTGTAAAACAAGTCATGAGTGCGTTCCCGCCCGCCTAGAAATCGAAATCAAATCCCATCAGGTAACTGCTGCTGGTGTCGTCTCTGCCGGTAAGAGGCGCCGTGCCGGTGGTGAGAGTGCGTGCATACTCCTGGTGCCACGCCAGTCCCGCACGAGTACTCATAATGGGATACCAGCGATATCCCACGGTCCAGACGCGCACGTCTCCCAGATTCTTGCGCATGGCAGGATTTGCCACTCGCGACATCTGCACAGTTTCAAACTTGCTCAATAAGATGAGCTGCGGGTTATAGGTGTAATGGAGTTCTGCAAACCCACCGTTCCAGGTTGGTCCCGCTGCGCCGGGCGGTAAGGCCGACGGCTGATTCGACTGGACGCCATTGCCGAGGAAGACGTTGTCTGCTCCGTGTAGATAGAACGTGCTGAGGTCGAACTTGCCCGCGTACCACACCCCATAAACTCCGGTGCGGCTGAAGCTCCGATTGCCCATTCCCGCGCCTGTGATTGGCGCGCCTCCACTGGTTTGAAAAAACGTTGGCCGCTCCCCAACGTAAGCGAACGCTCCGATTTTTTGCAGCCCCAGTTTTGGCAGCTCGAAGCCCTGCGTAAAGTCGGCATAAGTGTCATACGAGTTCGTGGCTGAACCCACTTGCCCATCGTTACTGTTCAGCAGCGAAATCGAATAGCGGGTGTAGCCGTTGCTGGAATGCCCCACGAGTTCCGCCCCGAGTTGGTGGTCGCCGAGGCCGAAGGACGTACGGTCGCCAGCCGGGGTGAAATGGTAACTCTGGTAAAAACCTCCCTGGTCGCTCATAAATAGTTGGCGCTCCTCGGAAATAAGGGCGTCCAACTCGAACTTCCCAACCTTGAGATTCAGCCAGCGCGAGCCCAGCAGATTGTCGAACCGTATGAAATAAGAAAGAAGATGGGCCTTTCCACTGTTATCGAGCGCAGGCTGTACGCCGAACGAAATATTTTTGTAGAGCGTCCCGGCGGTCCAGATGTCGACGCCCGAAATATCGAAACCAGAAGTCGTAACCCTGGATTCCATCTGGCCGCCCGCCGGATTCCCTGGAACGATGTCGACCGGAACGCGGTTGTCCGACTCGCGGTGCCACAATACCTGAGTGCGGAACATGATTGGAAAATAGGCCGCCTGCTGAAAAATCGGAGCGTCGTGCCCGGTCATCAGCTGATAGCCGTTGTCCTTAAACATTTGCCCAAAATTATTTAGTTTGGGCCACGCTTCATGGCAGTCGGAACAGCGCAGACCATACTTGCGGGCAAAGGCAGGAATGCCATAAGCCGGTTGGATCGCCGCGAGCAGGAGCCCGAGCACCGCCAGCTTCATGCCAATCGATTTCAAGTTTGCAACTCCCATGCTGCTTCTCACTTTCTCCTTAACCCTGCAAAACTGCGCAGCTCCGGCGCTTCGTCTTGAACCTCTGCGCCCGTTGAAAACGAATCGCTGCGGCCTCCAGGTTCTGCCGGCCACATCGGACGACGTTTCTGGTGAGGCACAAACTTATAGCCGACACCGTGGACCGTCAGCAGGTGAATGGGACGCGTTGGGTTCCTCTCGATTTTCTGTCGCAGCTTCGCAATACAGTTATCCACCGTGCGATTACTCGATCGTTTTCTCTTGGGCCAGACCGCCGAAATCAGTCTCGGCCGCGATACGACAACTTCCGGTTTCGACAGGAAAAACTTCAGTACTTTGAACTCTTGAAGCGTCAGCATCACCGGCAGGTCCCCACGGCAGAGCTCCATCTTTCCGAAATCCAGAGAGAACTCGCCGAACCGGGCAACCCGAGTGATCGTTCTGGCTTCAGCTTGTGTCATGGCCGTTTTTTGATTGTCGCGATAAGAACGTCCCACGCACAATAAGGCCTGCCGGCCAGCGCACTTGTCACAAACATGTCACGTTGTTGTTAAATCCATGCTTGGTGCGAGCCATGGTTCGCGAAAGACATTTCACTTCTGGAGGACGTCACAAGAGCACTTATGCGCGCGCCGGAATCGGATGAGGAAACTTGCAAATGGCTGACTGAGGAGCTTTCGTCGGCGCCGGAAGCCCTCGTGTTCAGCGGTCATTCCTGCGGCGGAGTGCAGATTCTTGCATACGCAGGAAGCGGCGGCAATTGTGGCACGTCAGCAAGTGGCCTGCCGTAGAGTGGCTTGGTGCGGATTCTAATTTGTAAAAGAAATGTCAAAAACCAACACGGGAGAAGGATTCCCCGCAAAATCGTTGTAAGCTTCAAATGTAAGCTTCAGTTGTAAGCTTCGGATGTCGGGCCACTTCCGGAAGCGTCTTCGAAAGATCGGAAGTTTCCTCCCCAAATAGGACAGATTTCTATGGGTAACCTCGCGACTCCTTTCAGTTCATCCCGACCGATAGCGACGACCAACGCGGCCAAGCCGAACGGACGGATTCTCGTCGTGGAAGACGATCCTGCCGTGCGAAAGGTCCTGCGGCGTCTGTTTGAAACGGAAGGCTACGTAGTTGAATTGCAGGGGGACGGTCGGGGTGCGCTCGAAAGTTTTCAAGCTTCAGCGCCAGCCGCAGTGGTTCTGGATTTACGCCTCCCTCGCCTCTCGGGACGGGACTTATGCAAAGAGATCAAGGCGCAGGCGCCGACTTTACCTATTGTTGTGTTAAGCGCAGCCAGCGATGTCTCCGACAAGGTCCTGCTGCTCGAATTGGGCGCCGACGATTATGTGACTAAGCCTTTCAGTCCCCGAGAATTGCTGGCGCGTGTGCGGGCTGCTCTGCGCCACACCGCGCGCACGCCCGAGGCGCAAGTCGTCAGTTTTGATGGCATCTCTCTCGACTTCAGAAAAATGGAAGTCAAGCGTGACGGCGTTCCAGTGGTCTTGACCGCCCAGGAGTTCAAAACATTCCAGTTTCTGGTGCAGAATGCCGACCGAGTCATTACCCGCGACGAACTGCTTAACGAAGTGTGGGGATATCAAAATTACCCTTCCACCCGCACCGTGGATAACCATATCCTGAAGCTCCGTCAAAAGTTGGAAAAAGACCCATCGAGCCCGGTACACTTCCGAACAGTACACGGCATGGGCTACAAGTTCGTTCGCTGATTCGCGTGAATTCTTCCTCGGAACCCGCGTCCAACGCCTATCAGACTGGGTCTGCCGGAGCACTATTGCCCCGCCTGCGCCTGCGCACGCGATTCCTCCTTTCGATGCTCGTCATCACGGCCGGACTGACCACGACCAGCCTGCTGCTCGTGCGCCGGACCGTCGAGAGCAACGTGCGGAAAAATATCGCAATCAATCTCCGCAACTCGGTCAGTGCCTTTCAGGATTTCCGCCACGAGCGCGAGACCATGCTCACCAGCGACGTCGCTTTGCTGGCGGACATTCCCCTGACCCGTGCCATCATGACCAGCACGGACCCGGTCACTATTCAGGACGCTTCTCAGGATGTCTGGCAACACGCGCGCAGCAGTTGCGATCTTTTCGTCCTGGTCGACCGGAGCAGCCAGGTCGTCGCGCTGCATACGAAAACCCCTGGCTTCACTCAGGAGACCGCCGAGAAATACTTTCGCCAATCCCTCGATTCCGACGGGGGAGACTCCAGCCACTGGTGGTATGGCGAGCATCATCTCTACCAGGCGTTCATTCAGCCCATTTATCGCGGCTCCAGCACGGAAGGCACGTTGCTGGGATTTCTGGTCATTGGCTATGAGATCAACGATCGCCTGGCCGGGCAGGTCAGTAAGGTTGCCGGCGGCCAGGTAGCCTTCTCCTACGGAAACGAAGTTGTGGCCACAACTCTGTCGTCGACCCAGATGCAGGGCGGCAGCGTGCAGAATCTGGTCGCCGGATCGGTTCAGGGCGATCCGCGGGACATCGAAATCGGCAACGAGCACTTCCTCGCGACTTCTCTCGTGCTCTCAGGGTTAGGATCGACGCCGGTGCGGCTGAGCGTGCTCGGTTCTTACGATCAGGCGACAAAGTTCATCGATGAGCTGAACCGCTATATTCTCCTGCTTGGACTGGCTGCGATCCTGGTAGGCAGCGCTCTCGTATTCTTCCTCTCCCACACTTTCACGCGTCCGCTGGGCAGTCTGGTGGCGGGCGTGCGCGCTCTCGAAGGTGGAGACTTTCATCATCCGCTCGATCCGCGCGGAACCGACGAAGTCGCCGAACTGACTCGCGCTTTCGATCGCATGCGCACCAGCCTGCTCAAGAGCCAGCGGGATCTACTGGAGTCCGAGCAACTGGCCACGATTGGACGCATGGCCAGTTCGATTTCGCACGATCTGCGGCACTCACTGGCGGCTATCGTCGCCAATTCGGAATTTCTGTGCGACGGGCGCCTGACCGCGGCGCAGCGCGAGGAACTCTATCAGGAAGTCCGCACGGGCGTGAATCTGATGACGGATCTTATCGATTCGCTTCTCGAGTTCGCCCGTACCCGGGAATCTTTGAGCCCGGCCGATAGCAGCATTTCCGACGTCGTCCAGCGCGCCGTTCAGGCCGTCCGCCTGCATCCGCGGCATCACGCACGCTCCATCGACGTCCTCTGCAACGGCCCCGTTTCCGGCTGGTTCGATTCGCGCCGGCTGGAGCGTGCTCTGTACAATCTTCTGTTGAACGCTTGCGAAGCGGCACCGGCTGATGATGGCCTGGTAGAAGTCACGGCCGCTGGCGTCGGCGATCTGATCGTGGTTTCCGTTTCCGACAATGGTCCAGGCATCGCCGAATCCATTCGCGGTCGGCTGTTTCATCCTTTCGTCAGTTACGGTAAGGAGAACGGCACCGGCATGGGATTGGCAGTGGTGCAGAAAATTGTTCAGGATCACGGCGGCGAAGTCTCTGTGGAACGCACGGCTCAAGGCAGAACAGTTTTCAAAATCGTTCTGCCCTCACATCTGCACGAAGATCTCAGCAGCCCGGGCCAGATCCGCATGGACGTTCCGACTCTGGTGCCGGCTTCGAAAGAAGATGCCGGTCACAGTTCCATTTCGCATCCGGAGACTTAGGTGCCACCCATCTCTTCGTCAAGGTGCCGACCGGGTGCTATGCAGGAGGATGGTGTGAAGAGCCTAATGAGTTTTGCGGTTCGCGCAACCGCACTCGCGGTAGTCCCTTTCGTCTCAGTTTGTGCCTTCGGCCAGGTGCAGGCGGCGCCAGCGGGCGCCACCTCGTCTGCACCGGCGGAAGCCCCTGGGACGGCCATGCGCGATTTACAGGATCAAATCCGCCAACTTCGAACCCTGGTGGAAGAGATGCGCACCGAGAATGCGGAATCGCGCTCCGAAATGCAGCAACTGCGGCAGGATCTTCAAACGACACGCGCCCTGCTTGAACAACCGGCCCGGCCGCCCGCCAACGAGCCCTCTTCACCAACCACCGCGACGAATTCGACTTCCACAGCCGCCGAAGGAACCCAGGCTGCGGCTGCAACTCCGCAGAGTGCTGAACTCGAGCAGCGCGTGCAGAAGCTTGAGGAATCCACCTCGCTCATCGGATCCAAGATCGACGAGCAATATCAAACAAAAGTTGAAACCGCATCGAAGTACCGCGCCCGCCTGCACGGCATTATTCTGATGAATGCATTCCGCAACGTGGGAGGCTCCAACAATCTTGATTTCCCCGATTTCTCACAGCCGATTGCGCCCGGTGCGGGCGCGGCCACTATAGGTGCGACTCTGCGCCAGTCGGAAATTGGACTGGAAATCTTTGGTCCAAACGTCGCCGGAGCGAGAACTTCCGCCGACGTGCAACTCGATTTCTCCGGAGGCTTCCCCAGATCCGGGAATGGTGTCAATTTCGGAATCGTTCGCCTGCAGACGGCCAGTCTGCAACTTGATTGGGAGCACACTTCCGTAGTCGCCGGCCAGGACTCGTTTTTTGCGTCGCCACTCTCGCCCACATCGTTCGCATCGCTGGCGGAGCCAGCCTTCGCCTACGCCGGCAACCTCTGGGGATGGACTCCACAACTACGGCTGGAGCACCGCTTTTCAATTTCCGATCAGCAGACGATCAGCATTCAAGGCGGAATTCTCGACAATCTCGACTGGGAATTTCCCGCCAACACCTTTGAGCGTTCGCCCCAGGCCGGTGAACTCTCCGGGCAGCCTGCCTATGCGGTCCGTACTGCCTGGACGCGTCCTGTCTGGGAGCATCCTCTGAGCTTTGGTGTCGCGGGCTACTACGGCCGCCAGGACTGGACCTGGGATCGTTACGTCGACGCCTGGGCGGCAATGGCTGATTGGCAGATTCCGCTTTTCCGCCGGCTCTCTCTGTCGGGTGAGTTCTACCGCGGCCGCGGTATTGGCGGGCTCGGTGCGG
>Ga0209006_10003589_pt1 | contig 14101 bp, 9 predicted proteins | sample JacPin_JW_Ref_O2_FD_188567 | JGI IMG/M metagenome (GOLD analysis project Ga0209006, IMG submission 188567) | Forest soil microbial communities from Algoma, Ontario, Canada - Jack Pine, Ontario site 1_JW_Ref_O2 (SPAdes) (version 2) | ecosystem: Environmental > Terrestrial > Soil > Boreal... | reverse complement strand
TAGTCATTGGGCAGGGTTCTAGTATTGTAGAACGTGCTGCTAATGACCCTACATATATTAGAAGACAATTTGAGAATTGAAAAATTGTCTGAGACAAATACAATTCTAGTGTAAGTGTTCATCCTCAAAATGATACTGAACTTATTAATTCTGTAGACACTACTGTAAATAGTAGTCAGAGTATTAGTAGTAGTGCAGGAGAAACCTCTAAATCATTGTTACCAGATGGTTTAATACCTGAAAATTTATTATATGATATAATAAACCAATTAAAAGGTATATTAGAACCTGTTTATGTTAGTTATTCTAACGAACTACTAGCAGAACAAATATTAGGTCTAGCTATAGTTTTATTTATAATGACAATATTTACTATGATATTATTTATATCTTTAATATTTAATATTTTTATATTAATATTTTCAGATAAAATTCTTAATTACTTTACTAACAAATATATCACTTGATATATAAAATTAAATAAGAAAATTATTGTTCTTGAAGTTACATTTTTAAGTGTTACTATCCTTTATAGTTTATATTCAATATCTAAAGGTATTCACTTTATTGCAACACATCCATTTACATAACTTTTACGCATTAGCGTAAAAGTTTTAATTCTTTTTAAAAATTGGATAAAAACATTCACTATATTATTATTTAATAGATGTTTTTTTTTGTAGATAATTTGTCGGTGAGTCTTATAATCAACTTATAAAAATATTTATATTTTAATTTATATATTTTTCTAACAAGAATTCTAAATATACGTCAATTTAATTGATAAATTGATATCATTAGTATATAGTACTAATAAGTAGATGTAAATGTTGATATTGGAAACATAAATATTTCAAATTCGTCAAATAACATTGTCTGATATAGATCGTTGAATGTTTCAACCGATTTCTTAATCTCTTAAAAATATTCTATAAAGTTAGTTTCTCTATGAATTAACATTTTTTTATTGATAAAAAATTTTGCACCAGTTATTGAGTTTTGAATTGCAATTATTAGTATTTTATTCTCAGAATCTCTTCACTCTGGCAAACTAGTTAAGGTGTTTCATACAGCTTCAAAGATGTCACTCCCTTTTAAGTTGGGATTGTGTTGTAATCTAATTGAATATGCAAATAATCTTTTGTTATAAGTAACATCCAGAACTAGAAGTTGATTTGTTGAAGCAATCTCTGGAGATCTATTAATATAGTATCTAAAATTCTCAAGAGTTTTATTAATATATGTTGTTAAACTAATAAGTTTAGTAGTAATAGTTGTTAATAATTTTTTCATTTTAAAATGAATTTATTTATATATTCCAATAGTATCTAAAATAAAAAGTATTTTAAATTAAATAGTATTAAAGGAATAGTCTCTGTTTAAAATTAATTTAAACAAACGACGAAAAATTTCCTTCAATTTGAAAAATAATTATTATCAAATTGAAATTTTTCTTACTGCTTTTTTTAAAAATAAAAGGGTAGATGGTTTAGAGTGCCATTACGCTTAGACGCTGTCATAAGTTATTGTTCTTAACTTTTAAATTATGTTAACAGCTGCAAAATACGTTGGTGCAGGTTTAGCTTGCTCTGGATTAATTGGAGCCGGAGCCGGAATCGGTTTAATTTTTTCTTCATTAATAGCATCTACTGCTAGAAACCCTCAAATAAGAGGTCAAATCTTCTCATTTGCAATCTTAGGATTCGCTTTAGCCGAAGCTACAGGATTATTTGCATTAATGATTGCTTTCTTAATCTTATTTGCATAATTATTTAAAATTTTAAAATAACTCCCCTATTCATCTTGTAAAAAGTCTTTTTTTAAAATTTTAGAGCCTATAATTATAATATTCTTTTTTCTTACGTGTCTTCTATTTTAGAAAAGTTTCTATCAAAAAACAATGGTTTTAATAATTTAATTTTTAAAAAACTTATAAAGAATCTGTATTTTTATTTGGTTTACCCCTGTTTGTCACTAGTGTTACACTAGTATTAAATGTTTCTCTTTTAATATTATAAGAAGTGATTAATTTCAATATTTCTTATTGTAAACTAAAAATTTTAATTATTTTTAGAATATTAACTTTATATGGTAACTGAAAAGAATATAAACTTTTTAAGTTAATAATTAAAATTATTTGTAATGCCTTAAGTAAAGCTGTAAATTCGTATGGTGATTATATACAGAATCCTTAAATTTTAATAAATTGTAAACATTAGATTTAGGGTTCTAAATAGGTATGAGGGATATACTTACAGGTGAAAATAATTTACCGATAGCTTGTCTGTTTAATTATCTTAAACAGACAATTAAAAAAATTATGCTCTTATTCGCCTATATTTATATAAAGATATAATAATATCCAATATATAAATAATTAAAAAATAATACTAATATGAATAAGGGTTGTTTTTATAACTTATTATTATAGAAATTTTTACTTAAAATAATTAAATAATTTAAAAAGTTAGATAAATTAACCAATAAATGGTTCAATGAATGGTTTACCTAAACTTTAAAATTTTAAAGTTTAATTGTAGATCCATATTTATTATTTCTAGTGTAAGAAAAATCTAAAGAGAATAAAATATTCATAAAACGTTCTAAATAATAAGAAAATCGTATTCGGATATGGAAAATTTAAGTATACCCTCTTTAAAGAGGTCCTCCAGAATATTATTTATATTTAGACTACAGTATTCTGGAGATTAAGCTAAGTTCCTATAAATAATTAAAAATTACTTAAGTTTTTAATTTTTAATCATCTCTATTATTGAAGAGAAAAGAATTTAAAACTGTGGGAATAAAATGTAGTACCAATATATTAAAACAAATAGAGTGAAATTTATAATAATTATATAATTCTAATCTTTTCCCTAATTTATGTCAAAATTACTATTTAAATCTGAATACTTATACACTACCTTTCAACCTAACATCTGAGAAGTTAATAACTTCTCTCCTAATATAGGTTGAGTATGTGAACCTCACTATCCTAACCATCTACTAATTACAGATATAGGATTGTATAGTTGTAATAAAGTTACAATTTTAAAGCATTAAATTTCCAGCATTAACCTTTTAGGGCTTCGTTATCGTAGATTACTGTCTGTTTAAATTTTAAATTTAATACAGCCTTTCTACTACTTATGCTTTTATATCCTTTTCTAACATATATAACTCATTCTTCTTTTCATCGTTTAAAAGTGGATGTGGTAGTAGGTGTATAAGTTATAGTATTATAAATAGAAATATTAGAGCTCTAATATTAGGTTTTTTCAGAATAAAAAGATATTTCCCAGGTTATAGTTTTATAAATGTAACCATAGGCTATTAGCCCTACCTTCCTTTATATTTTTATATACAGAAATTATTATTAATACTAGGTCTATTCCAACTTAAAATTATTTTTTAATATTAAATTCTAAACAATTTATGGTGTCAGTTAGACTTATTAAAATGTTACCCCTTTTTCTTTAATAAAATCTAGTTATATGGTTTTTAATATAAGTTAAAATATAGTAACTTTAGATTCTAATATTACTAAAAAAATAGTACCCTAGCTTCACTTAAAATATATAATAAATTATCTATTAAAATGGAGATATTAATATTTCATTATAAAAATATAAGTATAAAGGTCTGAATGGGAATAGATATATAAGTAAATAATTAACAAAAAAATATAAAAATAAAAATATAAATAATATAAAACAATGATTTTAAATCAATTGTTATTGATTCCTATAATAGGTGCTATAATAATAGCATTCACTCCTGTTAAAGAAATGACGGAGAAAGAAGCTTCTGAAAAATTAGAAAGTTTAATAGGAATAGAAAAGACTTCTAGTCTTATCTCATCTAACACTACAGAAGCTGAAAAACAAAAAAGAATAGATATAATAATAAAAAACGAAAATTTAGAAAGAACTGTAAATATTAAGAAAATAGCTTTAGGTACTTCTCTGATAAATTTTATATTAAGTTTATATTTATGAATAGAATTTGATTCAAGTAGTACTGAGTATCAATTTGTTTCTCAATTTGAAAGTTTAAATTTTTGTCATTTTAATATAGGTATAGATGGTCTTTCTCTTTATTTTGTCTTATTAACAACATTTCTTACACCAATAGCTATATTTTCTAATATGAGTAATTTAACTAAAAATATGAAATATTTTTTAATTTCCTTTTTATTATTAGAAACTTTACAAATTGCAGTATTCGTGGTATTAGATTTATTCTTATTTTATATATTCTTTGAAAGTATATTACCTATACTCTTTTTAATAATTTTAATTTATGGTACAGGTGAAGATAGAGTAAGATCTTCCTTTTTATTCTTCTTATATACTTTAGCAGGTTCTTTATTCATGTTGTTAGCTATTCTTCAAATATATAATTTTGTAGGATCTACTGATTTTACTATTTTATCTTTAAGTCAAATTAGTTTAGATAGTCAAATTATATTATGAGCTGCTTTTTTCTTAGCTTTAGCTGTTAAAACTCCTCTTATTCCTGTTCATATGTGATTACCCAGAGCTCATACTAGTGCTCCATTAGGTGGATCTATTCTTTTAGCAGGTACTGTGCTTAAATTTGCAACTTATGGTATGATTAGACTTTTAATTCAGTTATTACCAGAAGCTTCAAATTATTGTACTCCTTTTGTTCAAGTAATTGCTATCCTTACACTTATTTATGCCTCTTTCGCTACAATATTACAACAAGATAATAAAACACTTATTGCTTATTCAAGTATCTGCCATATGGCTGTAGTAGTATTAGGTATCTTTTCTAATAGTGCCTTAGGTTTAGTAGGTGCTATATTATTAGGTATAGCACATGGTTTTGTTAGTCCTGCTTTATTCTTCTGTGTAGGTGGGGTTATTTATGATAGATTCCATAGAAGAGAAATAGCTTACTTTAGAGGTTTAGCTCTTAAAATGCCTGTATTTATTATTCTTTTCTTTATTTTTATATTAGCCAATACTGGTATACCTTTAACATTAAATTTTTTAGGGGAACAATTTAGTCTGTTTGGATTGTGAGAAAGAAATCCTATTATTACAGTACTAGGTTCAAGTAGTATAGTATTAAGTGCTTGCTATTCAGTATGAATGTATAGTAGAATATCTTATGGAAGCTACTCTAAACATTTAGCAATTATGCAAGATTTAAACCGAAAAGAGTTTACTATATTAATTACATTACTTATACCTACTATAGCTTTAGGTATTTTCCCTAATGTTATCTTAGAAACTTTAAACGTTCCAGTTATAACTTTACTTACTTTAACTTAGACTATTTAAGTTTAATATAACCTAAAACTTTAATTACCGGACCTAATTCCCACCTTTAAATTTGATAAGCTCACACTTACAAAAATAGTTTCTTTCATTCTGACTACCTTAAGCTCTCCTTTTTACTATATATAAATTAATACTTCTAACTTATAAATAGATACTTATTTTTAATAAGTATTATTACTTAGTATAATAAAGATAAGTCTATATCTTATCCAACCCCATTTTCTTAAATAGGCATATAGTGTATACTAGTTATTGCTTTGCTTATAAATTTGGAGTGCATCTTTTCAAGGAGTGTATAAGATTAGAAAACAATGAAAGGAGTGGTAAGGTTATTAGGCAATCTAATCTGCTTATAATATTCGCCACTATTTTTGCATTCTTAATAAGAATAGCTTCTAGATATAATACATAATCTATTAGTTGAAGTAACTGTGAATTGTCTTATATTTGGTGAGGAAAAACTACTTAACTAATTAAATTTATTAAATAAAGATTAAAATATTCTTTAATAATATAAATTAGCGTAAGTTCGGTAGGGAGGTGACAATTTAGTTAAATTTGAAATAAAACAAATTTATTTTTATTAAACCCCTCCTTTATTCTTTAAATCTATATCAATACTATTATGTGTTTACCCTTGAACCTAGTTTAAATTGATATTTAAAGAAAATTCAAATAAATAACTCTTTTTCTTAAGCTTACCTACCACTTCTATATTTTTCTTTTCTCTTATTCTGTTTCGATTTATTTTGAATATGTAAAACACTCAAAGTAAGAATGCTAACAATTAAATGTAATTGGTCTAATATAAGTTAAGGCTAACTATTTATTATCTTTACACATAATTTGTTTGATTACTAGACAAACACTTATTTTAAATATTTTTAATCTTTGTTTACTTGATTTAAGTAAAATTGGCACTAACTTTATTCTTCTTAATTAATTAAATTATTAAAAATATAATTAGCGTTTTTATTTATATATAAAAACTAAAATTAAAAGTAATTAGTTGTAAAATTAATAAAATTTTTATATATAGGGGCAGGTGATCTGATTGGTAATAGTGGTTCTCTGTAAAAGAATTGGTTTACAGCCGTAAAAGGTTCGATTCCTTTACTGCTCATTTAATCTAAATTAATATTTAATAAATTAAAATTTACTAATTAAAATAATGAAAGAAAGAGTTGAGTACAGATGGTTTCTGTAATAGGCCTGCAAAGTTTATGCTTAGGGTTCGATCCCCTCTTAACTCTATAATTCAAAAATATTATTTAGTTAAATAATAAATTATTTATATTATTATTTCTATCAAATGTATTTTATTTTTAAGGTAATTGATTTATCTTTATATAATTTATCTTTAAATTTATACTTATTTTATATAAAGGTTACTTGTTACTTTTTTAAAGGTAAGGGTAGAAGACAAACTGGTGAGTTGCTCCATTTGGGATGGAGTGAAGCATGTTCGAGTCATGCCTACCCTATTCTATGAATTTATTTGTTTAAATTGGTGAGTTACTTATTTTTGTTACCAGTGGTAACAATTTATCAAGGGAAAGATCTCTAGTTAAAATATAGATAAATAAAGTTTAAAATTAAACTTTATTTATCTATTGTATACATCTTTCTATTATATTTAATATAAAGAAAAAATTATGGTAGATAAATACTATTAATATTATAAATTAAAAGTAAGTAATATAATAATTATAATAATTATTAGGTGTTATGGCAGAGTGGTTAATGCGGAGTACTGTTAATACTTTTTTCAGGGGTTCAATTCCCTTTGACACCTTAAATTTTAAAACATTAAATTTTTCTTATATTAAATTTTACTTTAATAATTTATATAAATTAAAAGAAACAGATAAAATTAGTTTTCTACTAAGAAAAATAAATTAAAAACAATTATATAAAGCGAACATGTTGAAATTGGTAAACAATCTCCTTTTAAGCAGGAGTGGAAGTAATTCCTTAAGAGTTCAAGTCTCTTTGTTCGTATCTTTTTTCAAAGATAGCGTAAACCCCTCATATATAAAACCACACTTCTATATACATTATCCTTATTAATCCTACTTTATTCTGCTTCGTTATTACTTTGATAGTAGACATTATTTCGGGAATGGTTAGCTTTTATAGATTGTATCTGAACAAAATTTAGGTAGGAATGTTACCGCTAAAAAAATAAATTTAAAAAAAATAAAATTAAAAAGAGATCCTTTAGTATAATAGGTTAATACTTCTACCCTTCACGTAGAAATTGCGGGTTCAAGTCCCGTAAGGGTCTATACCGGTTTTATTTAAATAATCAGAAATAAAAAAATTATTTAAATAAATTACTTTTAAAAGTAATATAATTTATAAAATTAAAAGGAAGTAGTTATATTATTTATTTAATAAAATTTATTTTTAAAATAATATAATTTATAATATTAAAAGGAAGTAGTTAAAAAAATTATTTAATTAGTAAATAATTTTTCTTAGTTTAATGGTAAAACTTCGTTCTTCTAAAACGCAGATTTTGGTTCGATTCCAAGAGAGAAATTCATTTTTTCAATTTTTTTTTTTAATGATTCTAGTTTACTGTTACAATGACCCAGTGTGGTAAATTTCAAAATTGCACGTCAATTTTAAGATTTTTTTTTAATCATAATATTTTAAGGCTTTTATTTATTATGGTTAATAGTTCTAAATTTATTAAGTTTATAATTTAACAAGTATTTTAAGCTTATAACTTTTTATATTTCTTAATAATCTAAATTCAGTTTAAAACACTGGAAATTTTATTATAGAAGATTTTATTGTTATTTGTCTTAATTTATTTTTTAATAAATCTAAATTCTAAGCCTAATTAGTCCGTGTCCACCTAGAGACTGAAATCTTAAGGATTTTAAATATCTTTAAAATAAAGGTGGTTGTGTCTAATCTAATTAGAGTAGTATTTGTATAATACTTATATAAATAGTTCTATTTATTTTACTTATTTTATAAGTTCTTAATCGAAGATGAAAATAATTAATAGTACTATTTTTACTTTCATCTTAGGTATCTCTCATATTAAAAATATGAGAGATGTTGATGTATAAGTACAAAAAAAGTTATTAGAAGAATATCTATAACTTACTTAGCCTATCTATTTCTTTTAGTATAAAAGTATTTTAATCTTAAATTATAAAATTTCTATTATTATATCTTCTTTCACTCTTTAAATATTAATACCTTTAAAGTATAAATTGCTTTAAATTAAAAATATGATAAGTCTGATCTGATTTTTAAGAGTAATAAATTAAGATATGTAGATTAGATTTATCCTAAAATATATTTAAAATTACTTATATACTTAATAAATAAGCGTAAAAAATAGGTCTTTGTTTGCTTTATATTTTATAACTTATAATTTATATCGGATAATTTACAAGAGCTGCTCTTACTTGAGTATGTACTCCTACAAATATCCTTTATTTATCAGACTTAGCCAAATTATTTGAAGAATAATTTCTCTTATAACTAATTCTAAATCTGTGTTTTATTTAATATTCTTATTAATTACTTTTTACTTATTATTCTTAGGATCTTTTAAAGTTTAGGTTCAAAAATAAAAGTTTCTAAATATAATTAATTATAACTAATTACTTAATTAAAGTTAAATTATAAGCTTAATAGTTCTTTTTTTACATATAAAATAGGTTCCTACGATTATTAAAGCCGATTTACTCTATTTACTTTTTAAAAGACTTACAACCTACTATATTAGTATAAAAAGATATCTAATATAAAATTCCTGTTGTAATTCTACTTTAAGTACTGAAGTAGTGAATCCCTCCTTTAATAATAAGTTTAGGCTAACGTCTCATATGGTAACCCTATATATATATTAAAATATATAGTTTAAATAAGAAAATAATTCCTTTCTTACTACACTCTTTTTTAATATAAATAAAAGTTTATCAGTTCTATGTTACAATTAATTTTAATATAACAATATTACTATTAAAAATATACCTATTACCACAAATAGTTAATATATACTAATTTAAATAATAAATTTAAAATTATATATATATTAATGAGTTTGTTCTTTTTAATTATTTAATCAATTATGAATAACTCTATATTAAATATAATAGTAGATATTTTAATCAATTTAATAGATGTATTAGTAGTAATACTACCTATCTTATTATCTGTTGCTTTCATGACTATCATAGAAAGAAAACAATTAGCTGCTCATCAAAGAAGAGTTGGACCTAATACAACTGGATATTTTGGTTTACTTCAACCTTTTTCAGATGCTCTAAAATTAATAGTTAAAGAGACAGTAATACCTTCACAATCTAATAAAATTTTATTTTTATTAGCCCCAGTATTCACTTTAATCTTTAGTTTATTAGGTTGAGCTATCATTCCCTTTGGACAAGGTTTAACTTTATTTGATTATTCTTTAGGAGTAATTTATACTTTAACCTTGTCTTCCTTAGGAGTTTATGGTGTCTTATTTGCAGGATGAAGTGCTAACAGTAAATATGCCTTTTTAGGTTCTTTACGAAGCACAGCTGCTATGATCAGTTATGAGTTAATCTTAAGTTCATGTATTTTGATAATCATTTTTTTAACAGGTACATTTAACTTTACTAAAATTATAGAAGTTCAACAGGCAATTTGATTCTTAGTTCCTCTGTTACCGATATTTATAATTTATTTTATCTCTATTTTAGCTGAGACATCTAGAACTCCATTCGATCTTCAAGAGGCTTTTTTATTATCTTATCCCAGATATTCTTTAAAAACAAAATTCCAAAACTTCATCTGTAAATATATATACTCTATTAATCTTTCTTCTGAAGAATTAAATAAAATTAATTCTCGACTCTTAATTAAATCTGAAGATAAAGTTTACATGCTTACTACTATTTATGACTTAGCTTATTTTTTTAATACCAGTTTAGATTTCATTTTATTTTGTCTACATAATAATCAACCTTTATTTTATAAAGGACAAACTTTTTATTTAAAACAAGATGATAGAGATGTAAATGTTTATATTATTTATTCAATGGATAATACAAATATTAATTCTTCTCTTAAAGGACTGAAATTCGGTTTATTACACCTACAATATCGACTATTCTCTACAACTTCTGTCACTTTAAGTAATACCGATAAGGGAAAATCTAAAGCAACAGAAGAAGATATTTCTCCAGAAGCTTCTCATAAAATGGAAGAAGATGCTACAGTAAACAAATTAGCAGATTATACTGGAACTAATTTAGATAATATTAATAATTTAAAAAGAAAAGCAGAAGAATCAGAAATGGAAGTTTTAACTAAAAAAGCAAAAGTTTCTGATGACGATGAGGATCTTTTCCAGCCTGGATCTACCAGTGGTATAGATAAAGGTAAAGGACGAGAAAAATTTGATGCTGATTTTAAATATCAAGTTCGAATTGGTGAAAAACAAGTAGCTACAGAGGAAGAAATTGAAAATACTAGAAGATTATATTCCGATACACTAGTTGATGAGCTTCTAAACAGACAAGAACAAGAAGTCTCCGATGATCAAGACAGATTACAATCATATCAGGATAGAAAATTAAGAGGTGAAAATTCTGATGATCCTGATCTTTTTGAAGAGGAAACTTATCTAGAACTTAAAACTGAAGCAGAAAATAGACAGGCCTTCCATAAAACAGAGTGAGAAGACATTGCTAAAGCTTTATGCCTTAGAGATAAGTATTTATTTCCAGAATTGGGTTCCTTAAAAGAGTCTGATACTAAAACTTTAGAATCTAGTACAAATAATTCTAGCTCCTCTATGTCTCATTCTATTACTACTAGTCAACCTTTAGTAGAAGAAGAAACACAATCATCTACCTTGAACCCTAGTCCCCAGGAATCTAGCTCACATGTGGAGCGAGAGGAAGCAGAGGTAAACAGCTTAGCGAAAAATTTTTCAGAAGAGGTAACTGAAACAGCTAATAATTCTAAGGACACTAATGATCCTAAAGATCAAGAGGGTCCATCATCTAAACCTTCTCAAACGGGAGGAGATGGTCCATTCAACTCCGGTGGTTCTGGTAACTCTGGGGATTCTTCTGGAAGCAATTCTGTTCCTCCTATGTCTGGTAATAGTGGTGGAAGCTCTTTCTCTGTTTCTAATTCTACAAAGGTCGAAAGTTCTCAAAATACTCAAACGGAAACACGTGACTCCGTAGATTGAAAAGAACAAGTAGTTCTATATATATTTCAAATTATTAATATTTTTGTTGAATTCATAATGCATATAATAGATAATTGAAATATTTTTTTATAATTGAGTTTAAAAGTATTTATCTTTTCTCATTTTTCATAAGTTACCTTATTCATATTATTTTATTACTTTTTTTAAATTGATAACTACCCCATTTTTAGTACCCACTATAGGCTATTACTAGTTGAAAGTGGTAAAATTATTAAGAGACTGAGTAAAATCTAAGTTTATATACTAAAATTTTATTTCTATAAAATACGCATCTAATTGTTGCAGTATTTATCTTATTAATGTTAAATTCAAATAAGCTATTGAGTTTAGTTACGATCTGACTACTCTATTCACTCCCTAAGCATAATTAACTGACCTATAGTACCTTTAAGGTATTTTTTCAATTATCCTATATGTTCGAGTTGACTAATGTTATGGGGCTTAACCGTAAAATTAATTACTTTTTATGGTTGTTATTAAGTGGAGTAAATTAATAGTAGCCCATTCGTACACTAGCTTATTCTTTTTAAAGTTATTTCCTCATATGAGAAAAGAAATTTATAATTTATAAAATTCACTTTTTTAAGTAAATTGGTAACTAACCACCCGATACTAATAGATTCGGTCTCGCTAAAGATTGCTATATGCTGAAAAGTCCTCTCTGTTACAAGGATAATCAGCAGGAAACCAAACAATAATCTTTATTTATTAAGGGTTCCTCAGAGAGTATACGCGATCATTAAAATAATTAAAATAATTCTTATTTTAATATGATGTACTCCAACTATTATCGAAAGATAATAAATGTCTAGTCTATAATATATTATTAACTAGTGATTATTTTGGAATCTGAATTAGTAGCGGGTTTCTTTACAGAACACTCTTCTGTACCTTTTGTTTTCTTCTTCTTAGCTGAGTATAGTTCAATTGTATTGTTTTCATGTATAACAGCCATATTTTTTTTAGGAGGGTATCACATGCCTGAGCTATTTATAAATGAAACTTTTATAAATTTACAAGCTATTGTACTAGGATTAAAAACTTGTATCTTCTGTTTTTTATTTGTTTGAGTAAGAGCTACATTGCCTCGATTAAGATACGATCAACTTATAAGTTTATGTTGATTATCCTTTTTGCCTTTAGTGGTTTCACTAATTGTATTAGTTCCAAGTATCTTAATTTCTTTTGATGCTTTAACTTAATTTTGTCCGTATTTTATTTCATATCTTATAAAATGAAAATGTTATTTGTATTACTTAAAAAAATATTTTTCTTTATTCTAAAGAATCTTTCTAATTCCTTAATCTTTATTCTTACAGAGGTTTCTAATTCTATATTATTTATTCTAAATGAGGTTTCTAACTGTTTATCCTTTATTATAAATGATATTTTTAATTTATTCTTCATCTTTTTCCCAAGACCTTATTACGATTTAAACTTAGAATTTAATTTACTAAGAATGGTAGACTCTGAGGGGGAGGGATGAGCGGATGATGAATTAGAGGAGAATACTCCTAAAAAGGATAAAGGTAAAGGTAAGGCTTCTGCTGAAGAGATTGAGCAGTGAGAAGCTGAAAAAAAAGAGGCTTTAGAAGCTGAAAAAAAAGAAGCAGATAAAGCATTAAAAGCAGAGCAAGATAAAGCATCCAAATCTTTAGCTGATATACTTGCAAGAGAAGAAGCAACCTCTTCTTTAAAAAGAAAAGCCTCTGATATAGATTATAACAAAGAGTCAGTAAGCAAAAAACAAAATACTGAGGACTCTTCTTCAAAAAAATTAAATGAGGATAGTTTTAGAATGAAATTTCAAAAAGAGGAGGTTTCATCAGTTGTAAAAACTTCATATATCAGAAAAGATACATTGGAGGAAAATAGAGATCGGGCCGATGAATTTAGAAAAGAATCTCAGCCTAAAAAACGGATTAATCTAGTTTACACTCATACGGTACCTACTACTTTGGAGCAAGATAAAAAATGACTTGAAGGTGAAATCCATTTTGAAGCTCAAAATATCAAAGCTCTTTCTAAAGTTATGACTGAAAAATGACCTCAAAGTTCTTATGTAAAACAACTACGAGATGCATATAATATCGATGGGTATGATACTCCTAATTCAGAGTCTTCTCCTTCAAGTGGAGAAGAAGACCAATTAGAAAATATTAACCCTAATAGTCCTACAGATACTAATAATTCTGCATTTTTTTTTATATTATTCCCAAGTCTAGGGTTAATTAATACAGCTTTCGTCCTAGTATGATTTGATAAATTTAAAAATAAATTACTTGGGGAAAATGAAACTGAAAGACAAAAAAAAATCCGTGCCTTGCAAATTCTTTTCCTAGATGTTTTAGCTCGTTTTGTCCTTGTTTCTGTAAATATGATCACTATGACTATTTTACAATATATATTTTCCTTTTTTTAATACTATTTTCTCATTACTAATTAAGATTATTACACCACCTTATAAAAACCCACCTTTAGGGTAACGAAAGGTAGCTTAATTATTATTAATTAGTAGTCCCTTATATTATCTTATCCCATTATTTCTAAC
>Ga0209006_10003588_pt1 | contig 14101 bp, 10 predicted proteins | sample JacPin_JW_Ref_O2_FD_188567 | JGI IMG/M metagenome (GOLD analysis project Ga0209006, IMG submission 188567) | Forest soil microbial communities from Algoma, Ontario, Canada - Jack Pine, Ontario site 1_JW_Ref_O2 (SPAdes) (version 2) | ecosystem: Environmental > Terrestrial > Soil > Boreal... | reverse complement strand
CCGCCGCCGGCTTCCGCCAGCACTTCGCCGCCATACACAAATCGCAACTCTATCATCTGGCCCGTGCGGGTTGGGCGCGGCAGAATGACCGAGACCAAATCGTTGCCCTGGCGCGAGAGTTGCGTTCCTTCGACCGCTGGATTGTGGATGAACTCGACCGCCTGGCCATCCATTTCTACGCGCTCCAGTTGCAAGAATCGGGACAGCTCAAACATCAGGGTTCGCTGCCCGCCTTGCTTGACATCGATTTGCAGCCGGGCTTCGCCGTGGATCTGTTTCGGAGGAGTCACTTCAGTCGAAATGCGGTAATGGCGAATTGCGATGGGATCTTCCTGGCTGGAGGCAGACTCAGGTTCTGCCCCGAATTCGCCCTGGCTCCGCTTCCCGCCCGCGGTACGAGGCACGGAAAAGGAGGTCCAAACGTCGTAGTAAGATTCGCCGTTTTCGGCTGTTCTCGCTTGTCCGGCTTCCACCTGCTCCCAAGCGGAGGAGTCGTAAAAGACGTCAAAGATTCCCAACTGCAGCCCCTGGATACGGGCGTGCAGCAGCCGGTCGCCGGGATCGCCCTCGAACGTTGGAGAGCGAGGATCTTGACCATCATTTTTTCCCGCACTTCCGGTGGTGGGCAGCAACGGGCTGAAAGTCAGGAACAGGCGCATGGCATCGGCCTGGGCCAGGTTGCGCGCGGCTTCCGACCAATGCGAAATAAACTCGGACGGGTTATCGGCGGCCCGCAGTCCGGGCTGCAATTCGGTTGCGGTGTTGTCGTTGAAGCGAAAATAAGCAGTGGCGAAACGTTCCTCGACAATCGCCGCTCCTGTGAATAAACTGAGCGACTTTCTCTCCACATCATTCGGTGGCGTCAATAGAATCTCGCCGTCGCCCTCAAAGAACGCGCCGGTGATGTGCCCCATTACATCCTGCGTAAAGGCGATGGTCCCATCTTCCAAAGTAATGTCGACGGCGGGACGCTCGATGGAAGCATCTCGGACCTTAAACACTCGGCTGGGGTCGAGACCCACTTGTCCCAATTGCAGGTAAAGCGCTTCGCCGGGATGTGCGGTTGCGGCGGAGTCCGCAGTTTGTGCGGATAGAAAATGGCAGTGTGCGGCGAGCCACAGCGTCAGCAGGAATGTTGTAATTCGTCCGTTCAATGGTACCTTCGTCACGTCAGTAAGCCCGTCTCCCCTTGCTAGAATGCGCCTGAATGCTCTCGCGTGTCACGCTCGCCTTCCTGGGGATCGCTCTAGCCGCTAATGTAGCCGCGGCCGATACCATCCATCTGAAGAACGGACGCACCATTCTTGCCGATCACGTTCGCGAAAACGGCACGCACCTCGAATACGAAATTGGTGACGATTCCTATGCTATCTCCAAGTCGCTTGTAGATCGCATTGAGGCTGGCGGCATGCCTGCGAGCAGCGGATCCGCAGGTGGGGCAAACAACGCAGCCGGCAAACTAGGCGAACTTCCCACGTTCGCGCCCGCCAATGGTCTGGCCAACGAAGGCGATCTTTTGGTCAAGGTCATCAATGACGGCAAAGTTGACACCGCCGCCCTGGCCAGCCTTGAGAGCAAAGGCAACCCCGAACTCGCCGCGACCGTGGACTTCATAGCGGGAAAATTCGAATTCGATCACGGCAACATTGGCGAAGCGCGGAGACATTTTGAGAATGCCCTGCGCTTTCAGCCCGACAACTCGACCATTCTGATTTATTATTCCGCTCTCTTAATCCGCACCGGCAACGCCGCCCAGGCCCTTCAGTATGCTCAACGCGCGGTCCGCGCCGCGCCCGATTCGCCCGATGCCTACACAATTCTGGGCTATGCGCAATTCTCCGCCGATCGCACCAAAGAGGCCATCTCCTCGTGGCAGCACTCTCTCCAATTGCGTCCGGATTCCGCGGTGCAACAATTTCTGGCCAAGGCGCAGCGTGAAGACAACGCCGAATCCAACTTTACCGAACGCGAAAGCAGTCACTTTGTCCTGCACTATGAAGGCAGGCAAACGTCAGATTCTTTTCGCGGACAAATTCTGGAAGCCCTCGAAGCCGACTACGACGATCTGGCCCGTGAGCTAGGCACTCCGCCGCGCGATAACATTCTCGTGACCCTCTACACTGAGCAGGCATTCTTCGATGTCACACACGCGCCCTCATGGTCCGGAGCCATGAACGACGGCAAGCTTCGGATTCCCATCAATGGATTAAGCTCCATGACTCCCGAACTTGCGCGGGTGCTCAAGCATGAACTGGCTCATTCTTTCATCAACCAGCTTTCCGGAGGCCGCTGCCCGCCCTGGCTCCACGAAGGTATTGCGCAAATGCTCGAACCGAAATCCCTGGGCAGCGATGGCCACCAACTGGCGCGGTTGTTCAAGTTGCAAAACGAGATTCCGCTCAACGCGCTCGAAGGAAGCTTTATGCGTTTCTCCGGCGCGCAGGCGTACGTGGCCTACGCCGAGTCGCTCGCCGCCGTTTCTTATATCAACGACTCGTATGGCATGGGCGACATCCAGAATATTCTGCAGCGCCTGCGCGAAGGCAGTTCGACCGAGGCCGCCCTGCGCGCCATTATTCATTCCGACTACGGACAGTTGGAATCCGAGCTTGCCAGGTATTTGACCGACAAATACGGCGAGTAAACGCTGGTTCCACTGGTCTGAATTCCACGCCAATCTGATATCGAATCTCCGCCATTCGCCGCATCCGCATTGCCTGAGGCTGGCTCTTATGCTAGGTTGCAAGGGCCAAGTCTAAGCGGCACGTAGGCGTAGGACTCACGATATAGTTTGTGAAGACACGATGTTTTCTTCTCTGCACTCCTCGAAGTCCAAGCCGGCTTCCGTAGTCGAAGAAAGCGGGACGGAGTTCCCCGCCATCGCGGGCGCCGAGATCGCGGCGGCTTTCTACGGGCAGCGCATGGGCGGAGATTTTTCCGATTCATTTCGCGCCAGTTCAGAGCGCGTGCTCTTCGGTCTGCTCGATGTGGCCGGACACCGCGAAGACAATCAGCAAATCTTGGCTGCCGCCAAGACGCTGTTTCGTACTCTTGGGGTCGAGCTTTTTTCCAAACCGGATATCAACGAATCCGAAGCGATGGCCGAGTTATGTCTGCGGCTGAATCTGGAAGTCATAAAGGTCGCGGGCGGAGTCCGATCCTGCCCCGCTTTTATCGGCTGCTATCACGAGAGATTCGGCACGCTGTGCTACACCAACGCCGGCCACATTCCGGGATTCCTGCGGGACCGCTCCGGCATCGCCGATCTTCCCGCCACGGGTTTGCCGCTCGGATTGTTTTCCCATGCCACATGCGAGGCGCCCATAGCTGGGTTGGCGCCCGGCGCAAGTTTCCTGTTGGTTTCGCGCGGTGTCGTCGAAGGTCAATGCCGCAGGAACAAGGCCGACGAACGGGAATTCGGATTGGAGCGAGTTCGAGAATTTCAGCGGAACAATCCCAACGGCAGCGCCAAGTCGCTCTGTTCCTCCATCCTGACCGAGGCGTCGGCCTTTACCTGCGAGCCTTCGAACCAGGACGACATGACCGCGCTGGCTCTCCTGCGCGATGCTTGATCCTTGAAGCTTCTCTCGATCGCATTAACACCCCGCTTTGCGCTCTTCGGAGGTAAAATAATCTTCAAGCTGGACCCCGGTCAGACAATGCCGATAGCGGCGTGGCCAGCCGAAATTTTTATATGAAAAAACTTCCCCTCGTGCTTGCTGTCATGGCTTGTCTTTGTGGTGTGTCCGCCGGACAGGTCGTCGAAGAAATTATCACTCGCGTCAACAATCAGATCATTACCCGGTCCGAATTCCTACGCAACAAAGACCAGCTCAAAGATGACGTAAAGCAGCAGGATCCGGCCAACGCCGACAAGATCTATGCGGAAAAGGAAAAAGATATTCTGCGCGATCTGATCGACCAGCAGCTTCTGCTCGAAAAGGGCAAGGACCTGAGCATCACCGGCGATACCGATCTCATCAAGCGCCTTGACGAAATGCGCAAGCAGATGAAATTGAGCAGCATGGAGGATCTGGAAAAGGCCGCGACCGCCCAGGGAATCTCTTACGAAGATTTCAAGCAGAACATGCGCAACCAGATCATCACGCAGAAGGTGATCGGAGAAGAAGTCGGCGGCCATCTTGGCATTCCCACAAAAGATGAAGAGCAGGCATTCTACGATCAGCACAAAAGCGAAATGCAGCAGGAGGAAGAAATTCGGTTGAGCGAAATCCTGGTCGCGCCCAAGGCCGCAAAACCTGGGGCGAACGAAGCGGGGGCGAAAGATGCCAACGGCGCCGCGGACGCAGCTCAGGCCCCTCCTGATGAAGCCGCTAAGCAGGCCGCGGACGCTGCGGCTCTGGAGGCCGCCGAAGCTAAGGCCAAGGATTTGCTCGATCAAATCCACAAAGGCGCGACCTTCGAAGATATTGCCAAGAAAAACTCTGACGGACCCTCCGCGGCTCAGGGCGGCGATCTGGGCATCTTCAAGCGCGGCACGCTGGCTAAGGAACTCGAAGACAAAACTTTCGCGATGAAAGCTGGCGAAGTCTCCGATGTCATCCGCACCAAGCAGGGATACGTGATTCTGAAGGTCGTGGAGCACCAGGACGCCGGCATCCCGCCCTTGAAATCCATCGAGCCTAAAATTCAGGACGCCATCTACTATCAGAAGCTCCAGCCCGCGCTCCGCGCTTACTTGACCAAGCTCCGCGAAGAAGCTTACATCGACATCAAACCCGGATACGTGGACTCCGGAGCCAGCCCGAACCAGACCAAACCGATCGAGACCACGGTCGCCAAGGAGAATGAGACGAAGAAGCTTAAGAAGAAAAAGAAATTCTGGATACTTTAATCGGTCATATTCCGCGGGCGTCCACCTCTCACCTCGCCTGGGTCCTGTTTGATGGGGTCTATCTCCAGACTGATCGCTTATACTCTTAAAACGTGCCCATGAAAGATTTCTTCATCTGCGACTGCGTGCGCCACGAAAACAAAGTCATTACCTCCAGCTTTGTCGTGGTAGCTAAACAGATCAAGCCCAAGAAAACCGGAGAGCCCTATCTCGCGCTGACGCTCGGCGACCGCACCGGACAGCTGGAAGCAAAAATGTGGGACAACGTTGAGGAGGTGCTGGACGCTTTCGAGCAGGACGACTTCCTCAAAATCAAAGGTCTGGTCAACAAATATAAGAACCGTTTTCAGTTGACCATTCACAAGCTGCGCAAGCTGGGCGACTCGGAAATTGAATTTGACGATTACCTGCCTAAGACCACTAAAGATATCGACGAGTTGTGGCGCACTCTCGCCGCCTTTGTGTTTTCATTCCAGAATTCCCATCTTCAGTCGCTATTGCATGCCTTCATGGCCGATCCCGCAATCGCCACCGCCTACCGCAACGCTCCCGCGGCCAAGACTTTGCATCACGCTTATATCGGCGGCCTGCTCGACCATGTCGTATCGCTGTTCCGCTCCTGCGATCTGCTTTGTCAGAATTATCCGCAAGTCAATCGCGACCTGGTCCTCACGGGAGTCTTTCTTCACGATATCGGCAAGATTCACGAGCTGACTTACAACCGCTCGTTCACCTATACCACTAAGGGCCAGCTTCTCGGTCACATGGTCATCGAGTTGGAAATGTTGCAGGCCAAGATCGCGCAGGTACCGGGCTTTCCCGACGCTCTTAAGACACTGCTGGAGCATCTCATCATCAGCCACCACGGCCAGTATGAGTTCGGCTCGCCCAAGCTGCCGATGTTCCCGGAAGCTTTGATGTTGCACTACCTCGACGATCTGGATTCGAAAATGGAAGCCATGCGCGCCCAATTCGAACGCGAAGGCGATCTCGACAGCCCGTGGACCAGTTACAATCCTTCGCTCGGCCGGCCTCTGCTGAATACGGCAAAATTCCTCGCACCGAAAAAAACCGCCGCAGCTGAGGAGCCTCAACCAGCGCGGGATTCCGAACCAGATATCGAGCCAGCTTCCGTAGCCGCCGCTCCTGCCTTACCCGGCTTTGAATCCTAAACTTCGAGAAGTGACTGGTAAATATCCATGTTGGACTTAAGCCAGTTCGAGACACTTACCTTCGATTGCTACGGTACTCTTATCGACTGGGAAACTGGAATTCTCTCCGCGCTGCATCATATTCTTTCGGCTCACGGAAAAACCATCGACGACGTCTCGCTGCTCAAACTCTACGGAGATTTCGAGCAGCTGTCGCAAGAAGGAGAATTCCATTCTTACCGGGAAGTCCTGCAATCGGTCGTGCGCCGCTTCGGAGCCCAACTCGGATTCACTCCCAGCGATAACGAAACACGGTCACTTCCTGAGTCTTTGGCCACGTGGAAGCCGTGGCCCGATACGGTCTCCGCGCTTCAGCGTCTCAAGAGCCGATTCCGCCTGGCCATCATTTCCAACGTAGACGACGATCTTTTTGCCGCCACGCGTTCGCAGCTTCAAGTCGAATTCGATGAAGTGATCACCGCGCAACAGGCACAGGCTTACAAACCTTCGCTAAGAATTTTCGAATTGGCGTTCAGCCGCCTCGGCACTCGGCGCAACCGCATTCTCCATGTCGGACAAAGCATTTTCCACGATATCGTTCCGGCACAACAACTGTCGCTCACCACGGTGTGGGTGAACCGTCCATCAGCAAGAGCAGGAATCGGCGCGGTGAAAGCCGCCAATGCGAAGCCAGACCTGGAAGTGCCCAGCTTAACCGCGCTCCTTGGCTTGCTCTGAGGCTCGCTGCGGTATGATGTCTGCCAATCGAAAATGCACACACCAAAGAAAATCTCTCTGCCACTGTGGTCTCTAGTTTTTCTCTCCTGCGCGGCTACAACGAGCCTCGCGAAAGAAGTCAAACATCCCGCAGCAAAATCCCCGGGAACGCGCTTCGAAGTTTCGTTTCCCAAAGAGATGAGCGCCACGCCGCTCGACGGCCACGTGTTGCTGCTGATTTCCAACAACGACGAAAAAGAACCTCGTTTCCAACTCAGCTACGACACGACTGAATCGCAGCAAGCCTTCGGGCTTGATGTGGATGCTCTTGCGCCCGAAACGGCGGTGACTTTCGATGGCTCCACGCTCGGATATCCCGCGATGAGTTTGAACGATTTGCCCCCGGGCGATTACCGGGTGCAGGGCCTGCTCAATATTTACGACACGTTTCATCTGGCCAACGGCCACACTGTGAAGTTGCCTCCGGATAAGGGTGAAGGCCAGCACTGGAATGTGAAACCCGGCAATCTATACAGCAAGCCGGTGAAGATACGCATTGACCCCGCCAACCCGCAAATCATCGCCATTTCGCTCACTGAAAAAATTTCCGCCGTGGAAGACGACGCGAAGGAGGTTGACTCCGTTAACGGCTGGGATGGATCCAACGACAACCACGCGATCACGGACAACAAGTGGGTGAGGCACATCCGGATTCAAAGCGAAATGCTCACGAAGTTCTGGGAAAGGCCCACGTATCTCGGAGCTGTAATCCTCTTGCCCGACGGCTGGGCCGAACATCCCGACGCGCATTATCCTGTCATCGTCGAGCACGATCACTTCCATCGCGGTCTGCCCGGCATCATCGCCTTCCGCACGGAGCCTCCCAGCGCGGGCCTCAAGGACCGCGATCTCCGCTCAGCGCAAGCGGGCTATAAGCTTTATCAGGACTGGACCGCCGGACGCCTGCCCCGCGCGATCATCGTGAGCGTTCAACATGCGACTCCGTATTTCGACGATTCCTACGCAGTGAATTCGGCCAATCAAGGCCCTTACGGCGATGCCATCACCCAGGAACTGATCCCCTACATTGAAAATAAATTTCGCGGCATCGGCCAGGGATGGGCGCGCGCGGTTTACGGCGGATCGACCGGAGGTTGGGAGACATTGGCCTCGCAGGTTTTTTATCCGGATTTCTATAACGGCGCGTGGGTCTTCTGTCCCGATGTGGTCGACTTCCGCGCCTATGCGACTGCGAATATCTACGAGGACAAGAACGAGTACTGGATCGAAAGCCCTTACGCGCGAGTTCCCCGGCCTTCCATGCGCAAGCCCGACGGGCTCGTACTTTCCACCAACGAACAGATGAACCGCTACGAACTGGTGCAAGGCACGCACGGCCGCTCGGGCGAGCAGTTCGATATTTGGCAAGCTGTATTCAGTCCCGTCGGCGATGATGGTTACCCCAAAGCGATTTTCGATAAGCGCACAGGCGACATCGATCATGAGACTGCTAAGTACTGGCACGAGCATTACGATCTCGATGCCATCATGCAACGGGACTGGAAGACCCTGGGACCGAAGTTAGCGGGCAAACTTCATTTTTACGTGGGCGAGGCCGACACATTTTACCTGGACCGTGCCGTGCATCTGACGCAGGATTTTCTGGAATCGACCACCGACCCCTACTACCACGGCACATTCGAATTCGGTGTGCGCAAACCGCATTGCTACACGGGGGATTTCGACCGGGCCGTCGGCCTGAATCAGCATTATTGGCCGGAGATGGTCAAGCACATGGAACAGACCGCTCCGCCAGGCGTTGACCTCCAGAGCTGGAAGTATTAATCGCGGGCTCACGTACTCGAGGCAACGTGCGCACGAAAAAATGAAAGCGTGGTTTGAACGAATTGAGGCGCAGCATCCATAAAGACCGGTCCATGGCCGCCGTTCGGCACGACCCAGAGAGCGGACTTGGGAATGGTGCGATACATCTCCAGCGCCATCTCGACCGGGTAAAGGAAGTCCCGGTCTCCGTAGACGATTAATGTCGGCGCCTTGATTCTGGCTAGAAGTGGCGGCGTGAAATTCATGTCATCGTAGCTGTCTTTCATTCCGCGTTGCCATTGCCACAAAGCAACAATCTGGTCGTCGCCAAGCTTGTGGCGTTTGCGCATCGCTTCCCATTCTTTCGCCGGCTGATTCTCGACCGGGACTTGCGCCATGATTGTCTGCGCCGACTCTGGAAAATACATGGCCGCGCTGACCACGACCATGGCTTCAATTCGATCCGGCGCGAGAGTCGCCATATGAAGCAGCATGTTCGCGCCCATGCTCAGCCCGATGGCCCGGCATTTCTTGATTCCAAGATGATCGAGCAGTGCGAGCGTATCGAGGGCGCACTGACGGTGTGTGATCGTCCTTTGTGGATTGGTCGAGCGCCCGTGCCCGCGTGCGTCGGGCGTGATGAGTGAGTACTCCTCCAACAATTGATCCCGTCCCGCATATTCCCAGTCGCCGTGGCAACCGCCGCCGCCATGCAAGAGCAGTAAAGGATCTCCTGAGCCTTCAGTTTCGCAATACATTTCGATCCCGTTCAACGATACGATTTGGCTTTCCATGAGCCGAATTCTGCCTGCAAATCGGCAAAGAAACAATCTGGGAAATGCGCGTGATAAAATGCATGATCGCTTTACAGCAGAGGTTCGCTTGCATTCTCGCGATGGGAGAACAGCGACTAACCAGCGCTTCCAGTAAACACTGGACGATTAAACTGTGCCTACGCGCGTTCTTACAAAACCTGGCAGCAAACAAGCTGTTACCGTTCTTCGTGCAGAGAACTTGGCCAAGCTGCCGTGGCTGGCGCATGGGTTCTCGACCCGCGTTGGCGGTACATCGCGGGCGTACGGCAAGGGCGATTTGAATCTTGGCTTCACTAAAGATGACAGCAAAGCCGCTGTCGCCCGCAATCGCGCATTATTTCTGCGCGAACTCGCCGAAGGCGGCAATCAAGAGAGCGAAGTTCCTGCATTGCCCTGGCATCTCATTACGCTTCGGCAAGTTCACTCCGACATCATTCACTGCATCGATTCCGTGCCCGACGAAGTGCTCGTTGGCGATGGTTTGATGACGTCGACTCCCGGTTTGCTTGTCGCTATTCAGACCGCCGATTGCCTTCCCATTATTCTGGCTGATTCGAAGCGCCACGCCATCGGCGTCTTCCACGCGGGATGGCGCGGTACGGCCAAGCGCATTGTCGAAAAAGGAGTGGGAGAAATGCAGGGCCGGTTCGGCAGCAAGCCGCGCGATCTGAAAGCTGCGATCGGGCCGGGCGTTCGCGGTTGCTGCTACGACGTTGGCGAAGAGGTCCGCGAGAAGTTCGAATCGCAGTTCTCTTACGCGGCCAGTTTATTTCGCGAGGTCAAAGAGTCCGATCCCGTTCGGGAAAAGTATCCGCTGCTGTTTCTAACGGCTCGCGCCCCGGGCCACGGAGAATTGCCGCCAAAGCTCTTTCTGGATCTGGTGGAAGCCAATCGCCGCCAGTTGCTGGCTGCGGGTGTGCCGCGGAAAGCGATTGAAGCTTCGCCTCTGTGTACCAGTTGCCGCACCGATTTGCTATTTTCTTACCGCGCAGAAAAAAGCAAGACGGGGCGCATGATGAGCATTGCGGGAATTTGCGAGTAGCAGCGCCTATGGATTTCTGCTTGAAATAAAGTTCCTGCCGCGAACCTCCATTGCCCGATAACGTATTGTCTCGGCACGTTCGCGATATGCAGCCGGTTTCCCGAGCCACTCCGGTAAGGCTGGCACAGTTCGCTCATCGAGTACCGATCCTGTTCATACTCCAAGACAGACCGTGCTTTCTACTCCATCCACTGCTCGCTTTCCAAGGCGTGCCGTTCTTCTACACACCTTCGAGAATTTACGATAGTGTCCGGAATGTCCCCGGTCTGTTTTGTCAGGCATGCGCCCGGTCCGTACCGTTTGATACTCTCCCCCCCATCCCCCCGTTTCCTAGCCTCTTTCGTGTGGAATCATCGAGTTAGCATGAATTTGGTTGATCGACTACGAGCCTACTACGCGAATTAATCCGTAAATACCGTCGAACAAAGGACTTAGAGGTCAAAATACATGAAACAAACGGCTTAGCGGTTCGCCAGTGAGTGTCTGCACTGCTCTCGCCTAGGCCATAATCTGCTTTTTCAAATACTGAGGCAAGGTTGGATGTCACACGATGCTGTGGAAAAAACGGTTGTACGAGGACAGCTGCTCTCAGCCATGATGGCGCGAAGCCTCGCCTAGCTAGTGTGAGTGTGGAACGATACTAGAAACCCCTGGCGAGCTTCGCTCGCCTTGGACAGCCGAGGGTGGCTGTCCCCACAAACGCAACCTACTGCGCAGGGACACTTGGTGCAGCTGCGGCCGCAGGAGGTGCGTCGGCGATGCCCTCGTTGACCAAGTCTTTGAGTTCTTTGCTCGGTTTGAAGAAGGGAATCTTCTTGGCGGGGACTTCCACGCGCTCGCCGGTCTTAGGATTGCGGCCCACGCGGGGGCGGCGCTGACGAGTGCGGAAACTGCCGAACCCGCGAATCTCGATTTTGTCGCCGGCGCGCAGCGAGCGCACCACGCTGTCGAAGATCGTTTCCACGATCACTTCGCTATCCTTGCGCGTCAGTTCGGCTAAACGTGAGACTTCGTCAATCAGATCGGCTTTGGTCATACGGTTTCTCGCTCCGCTTCCAGATGCACGACAAAACACAGGCGCGGCTTTGCCCGCACCTGAAGTCTACGCTCTTGGGGGAGCTTCCATAACCTTCTCAAATATCAGGGGGTTAATGCAAGTCACGGGCTAGGTGCCCGTCCCCTTCGACACCAGGACGCAATATCTTCACTTCCACAAATAATAGAACCCTACCTGCTGTTCCATCATTTTTTCCCGTGTGGGAATGTATTGCGATACATCGCCCAACAGAAGGTCGAGCAGTGTTCTGCGATCCTTCTCGGGCCGCGCAAGTGTCGGTTCGCCCCTAATACCCACGGACTTCGCCGTATCGGCAACGACTGTTTCGAAGTCACCGACGCCATCAATCAGCTTCATCGAAAGTGCCTGTTCGCCAGTCCAGACCTTACCGTTGGCGATGGCCTTGACGTCGTCATATTTCAGGCCGCGCCCGTCGGCGACCGCCTTGATGAACTGCCCGAACATGTTATCGATCAACGATTGCATGTAAGCCTGTTCCGTGGGCGTGAGGTCGCGCATGGGATTGCCGGTATCTTTGAATTCGCCGGTTTTGATGACAACATTTTTAAGCTTGGCCCACTTGAGCAGGTCGCCATAATTTACCCACTCGGCGATGACGCCGATCGATCCCACGATGCTGCCTTGATCGGCGTAAATCTTGTTCGACGCCGAAGCGACGTAAAATGCGCCGCTGGCTCCGACGGTTTCAATAGAAACCACGACGCGTTTTTTCTTCTCTTCCCGGACACGCTTGACCTCACGGTAAATCTCTTCCGATGCGGCGACACCGCCGCCGGGCGAGTTCACATGGATGATGATGGCCTTGATCGAAGAATCGTCCCCGAATTTCTTGAGTTCATCGACGACGGGATGCGGCGAAAAAATCACGCCGTCCAGATCGACTACGCCAATGCGGTCGCCAAAGCCGCCAATGCCGGCTTCATTGCCTCCGGCATGAAGCGTGAGATAGACCAGCGAGAACACGGCAAGCACGAAGAGGAAAAAAGCTCCTCCTCCGATCAGAACCCAGAGCAGTGTGCGCGAGCGTCCTTCAGCCATGGGGAAAGTTTAGCACTAGAGCCCGTCGTCGTCGGGATTGCCTTTGTCATTCATCGGACTGACGAAAAACCCTCCGCGGACGCGTGTCGCATCTGCAGAGGGTTGTCTGAAACGACTATCCTGAACTGTCTCAAGCTGCTTCCGACCGGCAGAAGCTTCTAGTTGCCCACGCCGAGCATTTCGATGTACTGCGGATTGCCTACCGTACCGGAGTAACCGATCCGAACCTTGGCGCTCAGAGTCCCCTTCTTTTGCGGCGTGAATGTGAGCGTTAGCGTGCAGCTCGCGCCGGGCGCCAGGCTCGATCCACAGCCGTTGCCGATGGTGAAGCTGGGAGCCGGGCTCGTGAAGGCGATCGAAGTCAAAGGAATCGCCGTGTTTCCGATGTTGGTGAGCACCGAGGTTTGGGTGGTGCTGGTGCCCACTTTGAAGGTGCCGTAGCTGATCACGGTCTGCGACACGCCAAGGTTGGTTTGAAGCAGAACGGACATGATCGGCTTTTCCGTAATCAGATCTTGCACAAACGTGACCGCGTCCAGTTTGCCGTCTCCATTAAAGTCGCCCCAAGCGACGATTCCGTCGCCCCAGGAAATTTCTTGAGCAACGGCGCTCTGGAACGTTCCATCCCCATTGCCCAAGGCCACCAGTGTGCTGTTCACGCCGCGCAGCGCGCCTAAGTCGAATCCCGCGCCCACAACGTCAAGCTTGCCATCGGCGTTGATGTCCACCAGCTGCGGGAACGCCGCCCCGGTGAAAGCCGGGCCACTGGGCGTGTTGAAGGTGCCATCGCCGTTGCCCAGCAGAACCCAGCCGGCATCGGTCACCAGGTCCAGTTTGCCATCGCCGTTCACATCGCCTGCGAGCACGGTGAATCCCACCCCCGGAGTGGGATACTCAGTTGCTGTTCCAAACGTGCCGTCTCCGTTTCCAAAGGCTACAGCTATTCCGTTGCCGTAGAACTCACCTCCGGGGCAGGCGATGTCAAGCTTGCCGTCGTGGTTGAAATCGGCGACCGCGCAAAAGCCGGTTGTCTGATTGGTGATGCTGCCATTCCATTTCGGCGAAAAAACTCCTGCCCCGTTCCCGAGTTGTGCATCCGAGCCGGAAGCCCCCTCCTCGGAACCTTCGTTGATTACGTCGAGCATGCCATCGCGATTCAGGTCGGCGGCCACAACGCCTCCCGGCCATCCGCCCCATTCTGTCGGAGCTTCGGTCAGGGTGCCATCTCCGTTGCCGAGGTAAGTGAAGTAGCTGCCATAAGTGTCGCCAGCGATGAGGTCCAGCTTGCCGTCACCATTAAAGTCGCCGAAAGCGATTAGCGAAGCGCCCTGGAGGCTGGAATTGGAGAGTATCGGATACTGGAACGTTCCATCGCCATTGCCGAGAAAAATCTCAATCGTGCTGCCGACCATGGTCGCTACATCGAGCTTGCCGTCGCGGTTAAAGTCGCCTACGAAGGGCAGCGACTGCGGGGCTCCGCCGCTGGCTAGGACGGTATCGCGCCGCGCAAATGCTCCGGCGGCAAATTTTGGATGAATGGGAAAGTACACGAAGTTCGACGCCGCGCTCGGACCCGGGTTC
>Ga0209006_10003587_pt1 | contig 14104 bp, 13 predicted proteins | sample JacPin_JW_Ref_O2_FD_188567 | JGI IMG/M metagenome (GOLD analysis project Ga0209006, IMG submission 188567) | Forest soil microbial communities from Algoma, Ontario, Canada - Jack Pine, Ontario site 1_JW_Ref_O2 (SPAdes) (version 2) | ecosystem: Environmental > Terrestrial > Soil > Boreal... | reverse complement strand
CGAGAGCAAGAGCGCGGCAATAAAAGCTATCGGAAGGAGTGGGACCGCACTCCAGATAATCGCGGGACCGATCTGGTCGGCCTCGAAACTGCGAATGGCCAACGACTGTGGAATGAGGATGATGGTTGTACAGAGCGTGAAGCGGAACCAGAAGAGCAGGCAGCCAAGCAAAATGGTGTTCCGCTTCAGCAGATAAGGTAGTGCCACGAGAGGATTAGGAGCGCGTAGTCTCCGAATCAGGGCACAGAAGAGAAAAAAGGATCCAGACCAAAACCAGGCATTGAACTCACCCGAGCGCCACCAATCGAGTCGTTGGCCTTGCTGAAGAGCAGTGAAAATCAGAGCTAGTCCAGCACTCAGGTAAAAAAACCCAACGAAGCTTGGGGCCGGTCCGCTTTTCTTGCGCGGCGGCAGCGGCGGAATTCCGAAGTAGACGCATATCATCATCACCGGGGCAATCACGGCAGAATTCCAGAACATCCACTGCCAGGACAGATGGTCTCTGTACCAACCGTAGAGCGAAGGCGCGATATTCACACCTCCGTCCACAAAAATCGCGTAGAGGGCGATGGTGAAAGGAAGGTATCGCAGCGGAATGTTGCGAAGGGCGAACGTCAGTGTGAGCGGATAGAAAGTGCCTGAGGCCAGGCCAGCAACGATCAGCGCAGCAACCAGAAGACTGTAGCTATGAATGAGCGGGAGAAAGAGAGAGGTTACGGTGAAAAGTCCTGCCGCAAACAGGAGCACGCGCCGTGGCCCCAACAGCCCTCCGAGGTAGACAGTGAACGGGCCGACAAACATAAGTGACGCATTGAAGGCGCTGTCGAGCCAGGCGCCGTCGTCGAAGCCTATGCCGACGTGCCCCTTCAAATCGGCAAGGCCGAGACTGAGCATGCGGCCGGCGAGGGTGACGAGTCCGGCGCCAGTAACGACTCCCAGGATGCCGAGAAGAGGACGTGACGATACTTCAGATGGGATAGCCGCGGCGGCCGCATGCGCGATCTCTAGCGCAGACGGCCGAACTGTGATGGTCGAAGCTGCCATAGATTTCCGCTTATAGTCTGGTGCGGACGGTTGCTACCACCGAAAGCCCGGGACGCAGCGTCGCCGCGAATGCCGGATCGTCCAGCGCGATCTTGACGGGAATACGCTGCACGACTTTCGTGAAATTCCCAGTGGCGTTATCGGGCGGCAAGAGAGCGAATTGCGATCCGCTGGCCGGCGCGATCTCGACGACTTTACCGCGAATGAGTTGTCCGGGATATTCGTCAATACGTAGTTCGGCGGAGTCCCCGATCTTCACATTGGTCAGCTGAGTTTCACGGTAATTCGCCTGCACCCACTTGGTGAGAGCAACGAAGGAGATCACCTGCGTTCCGGGCGAGACGAGTTGCCCTGGCCGAACTTGCCGTTCGCCCACAGTACCGTCGTCGGGAGCGTAAATCTTGGTGTAGCCCAGGTTCACCTGGACGGCAGCAAGGTTCGCTTGCTTGGCGTGGAGGTCGGCCTGAAGTTGCGCATTCTGCGATTCGAGAACGGCTTTGCTGCGCCGCTCGGCCTCGGCAGCTAGTTCACTACTACGCAGCATGGTTTGCGCCTGATTAAGGTCGGCGTCACGGCTGGAAAGCTGGGCTGAGAGGTTTCCTTCGGCAGCGACAGCGGCCTCGAGGTTCTGCTCGGTCGCGGCGTGAGTCTGAAAAAGCCCTTCCTGGCGTTTACGTTCGGACCGAGCGCGAATCAACTCAGCTTGCACGGCGTCCTTGCCCGCCTCGGCGGCTGCAATCTGCGCCTTGGCCTGATCAATGCCCGCCAGCGCTTTCGCGATGCGCGTATCCTGTAACTGGCGCTGGCGAAGGTTCTCCTCAATGCCGGCGCGCGCCGCCTCAACTGCCGCTTTGGCCTGATTCACCTGCGCCTGATAGTCATCATCTTGCAGTTCGACCAGGAGATCGCCTTTATGGACTTGCTGGTAGTCCGCCACATCTACCGCGCGGACGATGGCTGCAACCTTTGTGCTGAGCGGAGTAAGGTCGCCACGAACATAAGCATCGTCGGTCACTTGTTCGGCCTTACCGCCCTCCCAGGCATTCCAGTTACGAGTGATGGTGATCAGGACCGCCAGAGCCAGAAGCACCACAAAAATGGGTGTTAAGTAATTCTGCCACCTCGCGCGGCGAGGAACTGCCTCATCGGTATCGGGCTTGTGCGGCAGGGGTTTCACGGCCGGCGCTGCGGATCCGGCGGACACTGGCGAGGTGGACATTAAAGTCGCTCCTTGAGCAGGCAGAGATCTCGAAGCGCTGACGTTCTCATGATTCGATTGGAGCAACTACGGTTCCACTCACGACGACGAGGATTAACGGAGGCGATCGCAAGTTTGGCGCAATCGGAGCAAATTCGTGTGCTTTTTGAAAAAGACGGAAGGGCTCACTGAGTTCCAGGGCCGCCATGTCACATGACACGTGACACTTGACACCGATTGCCGCGCAGGATGGGGGAACGGGGGCGCGCACTCCGGCAATTGCAGTCAAGAGTAGAAATGGCTAGAGAACGAGTACGGTCTTGCGCCGGCTGAGCGGTCGACGGTGCTGCACGATTGGAACCGTGGTTGCTAAAGAGCCTTGTCGTTGAAGCTGCGCGGCGTTCGCGCAGCTCAGTTTCGCCTAAATGAAAGGAAGCCCATGAACCAGAAATTTCCTGTAATCATTTTGACGTTAGTCGGGTTCGCGTCCGGAAGTTCCCTCTTGGCCCAGAATTCGCCGTCCACTAAAAGGGACGCGGTCAAGGCCTCGGCCCCAAGCGACTCGCAAGCGAGTCCTGACGACTTCGTTGACCTCTTGCGCAGAGATATAAGATCCCAAAAGAAACAGATCATCGCGCAGAATATGGACTTGAGCGATGCCGAGGCCCAGAAGTTTTGGCCTGTCTACGATCAATACGCGGCCGACCTTTCGAAGATCTATGACGGGAAACTTGCGTTGCTGAAGGACTACGCCGTCAACTACAGCAGCATGACAGATGAGCAAGCCGAAGATTACATCCGCAAACGGGCAGAGGTAGAACATTCAATCATGCAGCTGCGAGTGAAATACATCCCTGCATTCCGCAAAGTTCTTTCAGGCCGGGAAACCGCGTTGTTCTATCAGATCGAGTGGCGCCTGGGTCTCGCAATCGACGTGCAGCTAATCCAAGTACCGCTCATTAATCAGTAGTCGGCATCAGTTTTCGACGCCTGAATGACGACGCTTAGCGCCGGGAACTGTTTGCATTGGGGAGGCGCCGGGGAATCGACTTCGATTCTCACTGGCCACCGTGCTTCGAATTGAGCCGCGGCACACACTTCTCTGTTGCCGCCAAGTGCTGCGGTTTTTTTCGCTCGATGGATCATCACGGTTTCATTCTCCTCCATGTCTGCGCCAATATTCCCTCTCACCTTTGCCCCTGTCGCGTTTGCGTACGATCAGCCAAAAGATAAACCTTCGCGCACCGAGGCGTAGAGCGAGGGTAAGCACTGCCACGAGTGTTAAAGCGAGCCAGTCGCCCGAGTGGGAACCGAAGGAGTAGCTTTTGAGCCAATGCATGAAGACCCATCTCAGCCGGTGACGACAACGAGGAAGGTAGAGACAGCACGTCCCGACCTCAAGCGGCGTTGCTTAAAGAGCGACACCTCGGAGGGCGGTTGCCTATTTAATTTCTACTCTTTCTGAGCGCCAGTTGAGCCGACTGGCCAGCTCGAAGACAACGGCGTCACTAGTTTTTCAATCGCTCGTCCCATTGTGCGATTCATTTCCGAGACGACAGCCGGCACATCGCGCTTGTCGACGTCTCCGATCTCCGAAACCGCGTTGCTCCAAACGATGGCTCCGGTGGCGATGCTCGTCATCTCGGCGGAGACTGCAACCTGGACTTTGACGCCGCCCTGGTAGTCAAGTTCCTCGAGTTTCTCCAAACGTCCGCTGAGCACGTAGTCGACATCACGGCTTCCGTCATAGGACTGCACATGGGCAAATGCTCCGCTCGCGCGCAGGCGTTCACTGATCGAATTGGTCACGAAATCACGAGGGTCAGTCGCCCAGCGATGGTACGCATAAAAGCCGATCTGTTCCGGAGATGTCTTATAGACAATCGATCCCTGGCGCAGGTAGGCGGGAGCGCGGAATTCACGGATCGCAAGACTCGCGTGCGCCTTCTCCGCAGCGGGCGGGTCCGGCGGCGCAGGCAGGTTGAGGGTGTAGTAGTTTGGGCGTCTCACGCTTCCCGCACAGCCGCTCAGGATCATCAAGACCGCCAGACTGAAGACAGTCGTCGTCTGAATTCTTCTCATGATTACCATCCGCCGGTGCCGCAGGTCGGAACAGCCTCGATGCCGCGTTTTTCGTTCGATTCGCGTCATTTCGGAAGTTTCCGATCCTCGGGCTGTTTGATCCGAATCAAGCTCCACGGACGCTCCTTCACCGATTCGGTCAAGTCATCCAGGTTTTCGGTTGCTGTCCGCAGGTTTTCGATTGTGTCGTCAATCTTGTAATCATTTGCTTTCACGAGCCCCTGCATGTCAGCCAGCAAACGTTTGGTTTGGAGCAAAGTGTTCTGCAGTTCAGCCAGATCTTTGCGGACGGGCTCGCGCATCTCGCTGACGGTACCATTCACGTTTTGGATAGTCTCGTCGGCGTGCTGACTGAGCGCATTCAACTGATCGGTAAGGCGATCAATCTTTGGCCTCTCCGTCGCAAGCATCGCGCTGGCGTTATCAAGGAGATCTCGTATCTTCCGTTGATTGGGCGGACCCGTCACACTATTCAGGTTTGTGAGTAGCGTGCGGGCATCTCCGCTGATTCCATGTAGTTCGCCTCGCACTTCGGTGATCAATCCGTTGGCGTTGTCGGCAACGACCGCCATCTTGCTGGTGATCTCGTCAAGGCTCATGGCCTCCTGCGACGGAATCGTGGACCCGGGGGGCAGACGCTTCGCATCGTTGCTGCCGGTGGTAACGGATAGAGCTGCGGCGCTCATCACGCTGACCAGACCCAGCTTGGCCACGGACTTTTCGTTCAACGGAGTGTTGTCCTTCACGTCCAGCAGAATCTCAATCTTCGAAGGGTCCGAGACAGCGGGGCGTACAGCCGTAATCTTTCCCACATCGATTCCACCGAACAACACCGACGCCCCCGGTTCCAGCCCGCCGGCGTAACGGAGGTAGGTGCGGTAGGGAACGGCGTGTCCACCAAGCTGGGCGTTGAGCAGGTAGATCAGAGTAAAGGCGAGGACGGAGAAGCATCCCAGGACGAACGCTCCCACTTTCGCTTCCGTAGTCACCGGTAGACCTCCTCGGATTGCATGTATTTCTCGAAATAAGCCGTTACGCCGGGCATCTTCGCTATGTTTTCGGGTATGCGATCGAGAAACTGCCGCACACGCGGATTCTGGCTCGCCTTGATCTCGTCTTTCGTGCCGATTGAACTGAATGAACCCTGATAAAGCATGGCGATGCGGTCCGCGATGCGGAACGCGCTGGGCAGTTCGTGGGTGACGACGATCACCGTCATCTGCAATGCTTCCTTGACCAGCAGGATCAGTTCATCGAGTTCTGCGGCAACGATGGGATCAAGCCCGGCTGATGGCTCATCGAGCACAAGAATCTCGGGGCCAAGCGCAAGCGCCCGCGCCACGGCCGCGCGCTTCTTCATCCCACCGGAAAGTTCCTGGGGAAGCAACTTGCCAAAGTCGGCGAGGCCGACTGCGGCTAACTTCATCCAGACCATCAGATCAACGATGGAGGGTGCGAGCCGCGTGTGTTCACGGAGTGGTAACGCGATGTTGTCTTCCACCGTCAACGAGTTGAACAATGCCGCGCTTTGGAAAGCCACACCAATCGAGCGCAGGACTTTCTTGAGCTCGGACTTTGAGCAGCGGGTAATATCCGTTCCCTTCACGTGGATGCTGCCCGATTTAGGGCGCTCCAGCCCAATGATCTGCCGCAGCAGAGTGCTTTTTCCGGAGCCGCTTCCACCTAGCAACACCATCGTCTCTCCGTGTTCGATGTCGAGATTCAATCCATTCAGCACTCTGCGGCCGTCGTACTCCACCACAAGATCGCGGACGGAGATGATGGGCATCACTGTTTCACCGTGAAATAAAAAATCGCGGTAAACACCGCGTCGGCAACAATGACAAGGAAAGTCGACTTCACTACCGCACTCGTAGTCGATCGACCCACGGAATCGGGGCCACCGCGGACACGGAATCCTTCCAGGCATCCGACGTGAGCGATGATGGTTGCGAACACCACGCTTTTGATGAGCCCCATCACCACGTCGCGCAGAGTAATGGAGGTGAACACATAATGGATGTACAGCAAGGGCGACAGGCGGGTGCTGAAGAACATGAACAGCCCGCCCGCCAATATGCCGAAAAGATTCGCAATGATGCTGAGGCAAGGAACGGAAATCAAGGCGGCCAGATACTTGGGCGCGAGCACAAACTCCACTGGCTCGAGCGCCATGACTCGAAGGGAATCGAGTTCCTCCGTCACCTTCATTGTCCCGATCTCAGCCGCGAATGCCGACCCCGAGCGCCCACTCACCGCAATCGCGGTGAGCAACGGTCCGAGTTCCCGCGTGAAGCCAACTGCGACCAAGTCAATGACGTAGTGCAGCGCTCCAAAACGGCGGAGTTCCGATGCCCCCTGCATGGCTAGAATGAATCCCGTGCAGATCGCCATCAACGACACCATGGGCATCGCATCGACGCCGATTTCCAACATTTGCCTCACGGTGGCACGCCAGCGGTAACGATTCCCTACAAACGGCAGCGCCTGTCTCATCGCCCGCAGCGTGGCCCACCACTGAATGTTCAGACTTCCGACGTAGTCGAGATGTTCGATCGTGCTTTCGCCGACACTTTCGAGAACATTCGCCATTAAGACACCTTTTGTCCTGAATTGCTCGCCTCGAACAGAGCCAGCACTCCGGTGACCTCGAATAGCCGGAGCACGGCGCCACTTAGTCCCTGCAAGCGGAAGTTGGTGTGGTGATGGCGTGCGATCCTCAGAGCCTCAATCAGGGTAGCGACGCCGGACGTCTCAAGGTAGGAAACGCCGCCTAAGTCGACGATGATGGTCTCAAGCAATGCTTCCTCCGATAAAAGAGTCCGCAGGCGATCGCGAAGTTCGGGCGAGGAGTCGACATCGACTCGGCCGGTCAGGCGGACAATGGCGTCTTTTCCTACTTCATCGACCGAGATCTCGAGGTTGTTACCTGAAGGAATTGCAACCCGCGTCACAGTTACTCCGAGTCCGTTCTCTAACGATTTGAATGCGCCATCATGATTTACGCTCGTGCCATTCGCAGTCAGGTGCTTGCATGCAGCCTTCCACAATCACCACCGCAATGAGGCAGCGCAGTGGAATCTAACTTTGCTCCTAGCAGAAGCAACTTGAGCGCAGGGGATTCGTCCTACCGGTTGGCAACAAAACTGCTTTACATAGCTCGTGAACACTGCAGTTTCGTCGACCAGTATGAGTTGGAAAGCGATAGTCGCTCGGATGTCACGAGCAATGACTCTTCTGTCAAAGTGAATGACACGCTAGATGGCGCTCAAGCGGCAACGAAGGCTCCTGAAGCAAGGTGCGCAGGTAACTGCCTGTTGCGCGATCATTGCAGCTGCGGCGATCGGAAGCCTCTCCGCTGACGCCCCGCCGAGTACATATCAGCTTCCCTCGAACTCAGAAGTCATTGGCTATCTCCTTAAGTCGGTGAACTGGTATCGCCATGGGTACAACGAGCGGCAAGTTGCAATCGAACCGGCCGACTTAATGCTTCTCGATGACAATCAAGCAATCGAACGGCAGATTGTGAAGCTCTCGTTCGAGTTCGCCAAGGGAGAGGCAACGCTGCAAACGAGCGCCGTCTTCTTGCGTGGCGGAACGGCACCGCCAGATCCTCCTCCTGATCTTGCGCACTTTATCGAACTAAAGAACCGAAATGATCAACTGGCCCAGCAAACAATGCACGAGATCAAGAACCTAGACGAAAGGCTGAACAAGGCCAAGAGGGCCGATCGCGGGACATTGAAAGCGGCTGAGGAAGACGCTCAGACTCGATCGCAACTCCTGGACGCGGTCGCGCAGGGCCTCAACGATCTAGTCGAGTTTGTCCAGAATTCCGGTGAAGGGCAAGCCCGCAATGGACACCTCGATTCCACAATCGACGCGCTCGCGCAATCGATACCGGAAGTGACGGGCCCGTCACCCTCCCCGGCGACAGTGACCCTACAGGAGCCAAATTCCAGAACGCCCGGCCGTGAGGCAGGCATCCTCGGGTTGGTGTCGGATGTCTCAGCGATGAAGCATAAGCTTCACGTGGTGGACGAAAAGATACGCCTCACTGATGACTTGACGCTATCCGCGAATAATCTGCGAATCCCCCTGGCGGACTTCATCACTCACCTCATTCAGAGCGTCGCCATAAGCAATTCTCCGACGAGCGACCTTTTGTCCTTGCGCGAACAGAAGTCGCACGTCGATGCCATTACTGTCGACCTCAAGGAGTTGTCTCCGGTCATCGTCGCACTGGATAAGCAAAAGGTGCTGTTTGCTGAGTACAGGTCGCACCTTCTGCCCTGGCGAATGGCGGTGGCTGGCCAATACAGGCAGGCGCGGACACAACTGATGATCCGCCTGATCGTCGTCTCGTTGATCATGGGTCTGCTACTCGCAATAGGCCAGCTTTCGCGCCGGTTCGCGCTCCGCCGTGTTCACGATCCGAATCGGCGGCGGTTCATTAGTATGAGCCACCACTTTCTGACTCTGTTCGCTATTACGGTCGTCATCGTGTTCGTGCTTGCCTCGGACCTGAAGTCGGTCGCAACCTACTTTGGGCTTCTGAGCGCCGGACTCTTATTCGCACTCGAGAACGTCATTCTTGCCACTCTCGGCTCTCTCCTTTTGGTTGGGAAGCGCGGAATCAGAATTGGCGACCGGGTGCAGCTCTCAGGGGTTACAGGCGATGTCATCGATATGGGCCTGTTGCAATTCCAGTTGAGAGAATTTGACGTAGAGAACGGGCGATACACGTGCCGCGTGGCGACTTTTTCGAATTCACTGGTTTTTGTATCTCCAGCTACGGGTCTAGTGAGATTTGATTCTGCTGCGGAGAAAACCTTGCAGGCAGCTGCGAGTAAGAGCGGAACGGAGCCTCAGGCAGATGAGCGCATTTCGGTTGTGAGTGACTCGAGTTACAGATCTGGCTCAGGGCGCTGAACATCGAGAGGCAACGTCATTCCATTGACGTTGGCTTGCCTGTCACGGCCATGACACTGGCCATTTTTCACCCGTAATTAATTGCTGGCATATCCTGAGAGGATTTCCGCACAAATCTGCATTTCAGCCTCCGCTTTCCTGCCGCACTACATCTGGATTCAAGTACTTCGCGATGGCAGTGAGTTTGCTAGACGCAGAACCGGCATGCCGGAACGCACGCAACCTTCCGGTCCTGCTCGAGCAAGCTGAGACTCCTAAGGTGAAATGACGATGCAAGCCGCTCTCATGGTCCCTTGTTACATCGACACGTTTTATCCACATGCCGGCATAGCCGCGCCCACTCCACATGCCGATAAGCGTGCGGGGTGATGCGAACTTTCCGATGTACAAGAGTTACTCTGCAACACGCGATGTGCAGGATTTGATCGAGTTCCGCCAATAAATATTAAATACGGAGATCAGAAATGCTTAAAGGTTTCAATTATCCACTCACGCCAAAAGGTAAATCGACCCTGAATCCACCTCCGCCCTGGTACTACTCTTCAGACTTTCTCAGCATTGAATTCTGGACGGAGCCCTCTGCCGTCGCGGCAGTGTTGGCTCCCGGACTTGACCCCGATCGCTCCGCCAATGGTCACGCCAATGCCCTTTTTTACGATTGGCAGTTCAGTGGGAACGACGAAGAACACCTTGACCCCGAGCGTTATCAGTATCGGGAGTTTTTCATCCTCGTAGATGCACTATTCCAGGGCAAGCCGATCGTTTACTGTCCATATATTTTCGTCAACAACGATGCGGCAATTGCCCGCGGTTGGACGCAGGGCTATCCCAAGCGCTTCGGCCAGGTATTCCAGACTCGGTATCATGCCGCGACTGGAAAGGCGGGACCTGCACTCGCCCCGGGGTCCAAGTTCGCCGGATCCCTTACCTCCGCGGGACAAAGACTTGCTGAGGGAGTTGTCACGCTGAGAGAACCAGCGACTGACATGTCGCTGCTGAAACAGAAACCCGTCGTCAATCTTCTTCACACTCCGCGTCTCGCAGCGGACCAGCAGGACCGCCCGGCCGTTCACGAACTTGTTGAGAACGTTCCTCACGACGTGAAGATCGAGCAAGCGTGGATCGGTGAGGGTTCTTTGACGCTGCCGGTCTGCAGGGGCGAAGAACTTTCCGACCTGGCTCCCGTCCGTTGTGGCAAAGGCATGCGGGCTTCCCTGGCATACGTCGTCGATGATCTAAAAACGCTGAAGGATTTGAGAAGGTAACGCTCCGAGTGGAATAATTGTCTGCCTCTGTTCTCAGCGATGCTGGATCTAAGCTTTTGTACATTTCGCTTCCACTTCAAGCCGGGAAGTTCAGGATTCGACCGGGTTCGAGAAACAAGGTTCGGGAAAGGAATGGCAATGGCAAAAAGAGTGGCCGATCTGCTGGTAGACGTCTTGGTAAAAGCGGACGTTCAGCGAATTTACGGAGTGCCGGGCGATTCGCTCAACGGCATCACGGATTCGATTCGCACCCGCGAGAACATCCAATGGATTGGGACGCGCCATGAGGAGGCAGCGGCCTTCGCGGCCGGCGCGGAGGCCCATCTCACCGGCAAACTGGCGGTATGCGCCGGAAGCTGCGGGCCGGGAAACATGCACCTGATCAATGGCCTTTACGATTGCCAGCGCAGCCGCGTCCCTGTGCTAGCCATCGCGGCGCAGGTTCCGAGCGCTGAGATCGGGAGTGGATATTTCCAGGAAACGAATCCGGTTCAAATCTTCGCGGGGTGCAGCCATTATTCCGAGCTGATTTCGCAGCCAGAGCAGATGCCGCGCGTGCTCGAGATTGCGATCCAGACGGCGATTTCACGACGTGGCGTTGCCGTCGTCGTGATTCCAGGGGATGTGGCCTTGCGCAATGCGGTCGAGCAAGAACCGCGGTTGCTCTTTGCCGAGCCGAAGCCGACGGTGTGCCCCTCCGATGATGAACTGACCGTACTTGCGGACGTTCTCAATCGGTCAAAGAAGACAACCATCTTTGGGGGCGCCGGGTGCGCCGGAGCTCATAGTGAATTAATTGAACTCGCCGGCAAGCTGCAGGCTCCCATCGTCCACGCTTACCGGGGCAAGGAGTTCATTGAGTATGACAACCCGTTCGATGTTGGCATGACCGGCCTGCTTGGATTCTCATCCGGCTATCATGCCATGATGACCTGCGACACGCTGCTGATGATCGGCACCGACTTTCCCTATCAGCAGTTTTTCCCAAAGAAGGCCACCATTGTGCAGATCGATGTTCGAGGCGAGCAACTGGGGCGTCGCTGCAAGCTTGATTTTGGCTTTGTAGGGGACACGAAGGCCACGCTGCGAGGGTTGTTGCCCAGGCTGCAGCAGAATCAATATCAAGACCATTTGAAAGAATCACTCGAGCACTATCGTGACGCACGTCAGGGTCTGGACAAGCTGGCAAGCGGTGATTCCGGCGCAAAACCTATCCATCCACAATATGTCGCAAGCGTGATTGATCAGCTGGCATCCCAGGATGCGATCTTCACCTTCGACGTTGGGACGCCAGTCATATGGGCGGCGCGCTATCTCCGGATGAATGGCAAGCGCCGGCTCGTCGGTTCTCTCAACCACGGCTCCATGGCCAACGCATTGCCGCAAGCCATCGGTGCACAAGTCAGCCACCCGGGCCGGCAGCTGATCTCAATGTGCGGCGATGGCGGCCTGGCGATGCTCATGGGCGAATTGCTCACATTGCGGCAGCACGATTTGCCAGTGAAGCTGGTCGTTTTCAAAAATGACTCGCTCGCCTTTGTGGAGCTGGAAATGAAGGCCAGCGGCTTTCTCGATTTTGCAACCACTCTCAAGAATCCCGACTTCGCAAAGATTGCGGAGGGAGCGGGCCTCCTTGGTCTGCGAGCCGAAACTCCGGACCAGGTAGAACCGGCGATCGCACAGGCCCTCAAACACGACGGGCCCGCATTGGTCGAGGTTCAGGTGTCACGCCAGGAACTTTCGATGCCTCCAACGATCACCTACGAGCAAGCCAAGGGCTTTGGCATTTTCATGCTGAAGGCCGTGCTCAGTGGACATGGCGATGAAATCCTCGATCTCGCGAAAGTGAATCTGCTCCGCTAGGGGGTTCGGAGTGCCGTGCCAAAGTAGCAAGGACTGAGCTGGATACGTCACAGCAGCGCCCAATAGCAGGCGCCACTGTGACTATTTGTGAGCTATCGCCGGTCGCGGGGTTATCTTATCGGGGAGAGTCTCGATAAATAATCCATCTCCAGCTCGCCTTCGTAAGTTTCGGCGCCGACCTTCAATACTTCCGTCACACGCGCTTGCGTCACTTCGCTGGCGACACACAAATCGGACTCATGCGCTTCCACCAGAAGCCCCTCCGCCATGGAACTAAATGCTCCAGCATCCACGGCCGCCTTGGCATGAGTGATGGCATGTGCTGGAAATGAAGCGATGCGGTGTGCCAGGTTCTCGACAAAAGGTGTCAGCTCGTCCGCCGGCAACGCTCGATTGATGTAGCCATAACGTTCCGCCAGCTCGGCCGAGAAGTCATTGCAGCCCAGGAGCACCTCCAGGGCGCGTCCCCGCCCCATGAGCCGCGGCAATCTTTGTGTAGATCCCCCGCCCGGAAGCAGCCCGATCGCGACTTCTGGTTGGCCGAAGATCGCTTTGCCAACGGCAGCAAAACACATGTCCATGGCCAGCGCGATCTCACTCCCTCCGCCGCGGGCCCGTCCTTCGACTTTGGCAATCGTTGCCTTGGGCATGTTCCTGAATCGTTCGCCGATCATCTGCGTGAGGCGGAAGCTCCGCGTATGGGACACGACTTTGGAAGCGGCTCCAACCCGGCCCAAACCAGAGTGGGCTACAAAGAAATCAGGAAGCGCGCTCTGCACGACCACAACCCGGACGCTCTCATCAGTCTCCAGTTCCCTGCCGACTTTGTCGAATTCCTGCGACAGAACTTCATCAAGAAGATTGATTGGCGGGTGATTGATGCTGACAAATGCGACACCAGAATCAAAACTGAAGCGGAAACATTTGTAATCGGAATATTGCACGGAGTGGCTCCATTTCGCTTTCTCAGGCGTTCTGCACGGGGTTGGTCAGAATGCCGATCCCCTCGATCTCCACTTCGTAGATATCGCCGGCCTTCATGAATACGGGTGGCTTACGCGCCACTCCCACGCCGCCCGGCGTGCCGGTGATGATCACATCGCCTCGCTCCAGGCTCATCGCGACACTGATCGTTGCAATCAGCACCGGGACACCGAAGATCAGGAGGTCCGTGCGCGAATCCTGCATTACGCGGCCATTCAGCCGGCCCTGGATGCGCAATCCGCGAGCCCCAGGCGGCACGGCATTAGGCGTCACCAGCCACGGGCCGAACGATCCCGTGCCATCGAAATTCTTGCCCATCGTCCATTGCGGTGTGCGGACCTGAAAATCACGCATGGTCGCATCGTTGAACAGGGAGTAGCCCGCCACGCAATCGAGGGCCTGCTCCTGTGGGATGCGGCGTCCCGGCTTGCCGATTACTACGGCCAGCTCGGCTTCATAGTCGAGCGCAGTTGATTCGCGAGGCAGCCGGATCGGTTCTTGATGAGCGATCAGACTCGAAGCGAAGCGGGCAAAAATTTCCGGATACTCCGGCTTCTTCAGCCCGGTCTCCTGCAGGTGATCGTCGTAGTTAAGACCGACGCATAGAATTTTCGGCGGTGCCGGCACCGGCGGCAGCAGCCGGACAGCCTTCAGGTCGACTGCCGGCGATTGCCCGAGGTTTCTGCCGATGCGCAACAGGTCTGCGCCTTGTGCGATCAGCTCGGGTAAAGTGCCA
>Ga0209006_10003586_pt1 | contig 14105 bp, 12 predicted proteins | sample JacPin_JW_Ref_O2_FD_188567 | JGI IMG/M metagenome (GOLD analysis project Ga0209006, IMG submission 188567) | Forest soil microbial communities from Algoma, Ontario, Canada - Jack Pine, Ontario site 1_JW_Ref_O2 (SPAdes) (version 2) | ecosystem: Environmental > Terrestrial > Soil > Boreal... | reverse complement strand
TGGAATTTGACGTCGGGCCGCAGCTTGATCGTGACCTCCTTACCGTCGGCCGAAGTCTCGTGCGACAGCGCAAGCTGCGGCACGATATTGAGCTTTTCGTCGATATCGAACAGCTTGTCGCAGAACGACGCGAATACGATGCGGCCGACATAGGTGCGCCCGAGCGTCGGATCGAGAATATCCGGATCTTCGGCAAGGCCGATGCGCAGCGTGGTCTGGGCTTGAACCGCCGCCCCTAGCGACATCAGGATCGCCGCCGCAATAGCCGCCAAACGCAGGATTTTCATTGGACTGGTCCCCATATCTACGAGTTCACACCACTGCCGGCGGCATCGCCCCGACTATATCAACTCCGGAAGAGGCGGCTACTTCCGCCGGTCCGCTGAAAGCCGCCACCAACCGCTCCAGCGACGGAGAAAATGCGCCGCTGATGGGAACGATGGCGTCGGGCGGCGGCAGTTCCGCCGTGCGATGGCAGGCGGTGGCGTGGCCGGCCGCGTCCGCGAGCAGTTGCGGCGGTTCGGCGCGGCAACGCTCGATCACATAGGGGCAGCGAGTGTGAAAGCGGCAGCCCGAGGGCGGGTTGAGCGCGCTCGGCATCTCTCCCTGCAGCAGCAAGCGGCCGCGCTTGGCCCGCGGCCGGGGCACCGGGATCGCCGACAGCAGCGCGCGGCTGTAGGGGTGACGGGGCGAGGCGAACAGCGCTTGCGTATCCGCGGTCTCGACGATGACGCCGAGATTCATCACCGCGACGCGGTCGGCGATGTGTTTGACCACGGCCAGATCGTGCGAGACCAAGATGTAAGCAAGACCCAGCCGGTCCTGCAGGTCGCGTAGCAGATTGAGGATCTGCGAGCGGATCGACACATCGAGCGCCGATACCGGCTCGTCGCAGATGACGAGTTTCGGCTCGACCGCCAGCGCCCGCGCAATGGCGATGCGCTGGCGCTGGCCACCGGAAAATTCATGGGGGTAGCGACGCGCGAAGCGCGGCTCCAGCCCGACGAGGCGCAGCAATTCCTCGACCCGGGCGCGACGATGCGCTGGCGGAACGAGATCATGCAGCGCCAGCGGCTCGGTCAGGATCTGGCTCACCGTCATGCGCGGATTGAGCGAGGCATAGGGGTCCTGGAAAATGATCTGCGCATCGCGGCGAAAGCTGCGCAATTGGCCGGCGTCCAATGCCAGGAGGTCGCGACCTTCAAAACGAATGTAGCCTGAATCTGGCTCGATCAGCCGCAACACCAGCCGGCTCACGGTCGATTTACCGCAACCGGATTCGCCAACCAGCGCCAGCGTCTTGCCGCGCTCGACGCGAAAGCTGACTCCGTCGACCGCCCGAATGAACGCGGTCGGCCGGCCGAATATCGACCGCTCGGCAACGAAATGTTTTGTCAGTCCTTCGACCTCCAGCAGCGCGGTCACGACACCAGCCTCTCGAGCGGCGCCTTGATGCACCGCGTCCAATGGCCGGGGCTCACCGCCTGCATCGGCGGTGGCGCGTCGAGGCAGATGTCGCCGACAAAAGGACAGCGTGCGGCAAAGCGGCAGCCGGATGGCGGCTTAGCCATGTTCGGAACCATGCCCTCGATGGTGGCGAGATGCTGAATGCTGCGATCCAGCCTCGGGATCGAGCCGAGCAGGCCGACGGTGTAGGGATGCTGCGGCTGCGTGAACAGTTCATCGACGCCGGCGCGTTCGACGATCTCGCCGGCATACATCACCGCGACCTCGTCGCAGACCTCGGCGACCACGCCGAGATCGTGGGTAATGAGAATGATCGCCGCACCACTGGCTGCCTTGAGCTCGCGCATCAGATCGAGGATTTGCGCCTGCAGGGTGACGTCGAGCGCGGTGGTCGGCTCGTCCGCGATCAAGAGCCGGGGATCGCAGGCCAGCGCCATCGCGATCATGACACGCTGGCGCATGCCGCCGGAAAGCTTGTGCGGATATTCGTCGATGCGTTTTTCGGGCGAGGGCATGTGCACGCGGCGCAACAGTTCGATCGCCCGCCCGCGCGCCGCGTGCCGCGTGCCGCCGCGATGGCGCAAAATGGTCTCGATGATCTGGTCGCCGATCGTGAAACTCGGATTGAGCGACGTCATCGGTTCCTGGAAGATCATGGCGAGGCGGTTGCCTCTGAGATCGCGCAGGGTCCGGTCGGGCACCTCGAGCAGATCGAAGCCGTCGAAGCGGATCGAGCCCGAAACCTCGGCGGAATGTTTCGACAATAGCCCCATGATGGCGAGCGATGTCACGCTCTTGCCGCAGCCGGATTCGCCGACCAGCCCCAGCGTCGCACCGTTGGCGACGCTGAGGTCGACGCGGTCGACCGCATGGGTCGTGCGGCCGTCGTCGCCATGGAAGATGACCTTCAAGCCTTCGATTTCAATCAGCGGGCTAGCCGTCATCGCTTGCCCACGAGGTCGGCTTCGATGTCGGCCTGGATACCTGCGTCGATGGTTTCGCGATCGGTGATCCCTGAGGGATTGCTGCGGGTGGGCAGGTATTTCCGGAAATGCACCCAGCGCTCGCGGCTCACCGCTTCGAGGCGGGCGAGTTCGGTGAGCGGATCGGGATGGTCGTCGACGCGCAGGTCGAGATCGGACCATTCCTCCTCGCCATGGATCAGAAGCGCCGCCGATTGCTTGCCGCGCTTGTCGCCGCCGGCGGCCTCGCCGGCATGCATGGCCGTGATCAGCCGTTGCGCCAAGGGCAGCGTTTGGTTCGCGAGCCAGGCCGCCGCGGTATTATCGAGCACGGCCGCTCCGGCCAGCATGTTGCCCGCAATCGAAAAGCCGTCGCCCTCGATGTGGCCGCACCAGTCGACGCATTGCCTGCCGGTATGGGCGGCGATGCTGCCGAGCGCGTCCATGATGTGCAACTGCCGGCTCTCGCGGCCCCGGTCGGCTGCGATCAGGGTTGCGACGATGTCGCGCGGGCTGTGCCCTTCGCGCAGCAGCTTCAGACCGTCGATGCCGTAATAGGGATTGACCAGCGCCTGGGTCGCGATACCGCCAAGGCCGGCGGCAAGATGCGGTACGCGGGCGCCGACTGCGAAGAATTTCGTCGCGACGGCGATGCCGAATTGGCCGGTTGAGCTGTCGCGAGCGATGATCGACCAGGTCATCTCACGCCCTTATCGTCCGGCCGCGTAGCCCTGCATGCCCCGCGGATTGGCGGCGGCGCGGCGCCTGCGACCCAGTTTCGAGGCCGCGGTCAGGCGGCCTTCCGACCAGTCGGGACCGGTCTCCACGATATGACCGCGGCTCTTCAGCGAATCGACGGTTGCTTTCGGCACGCGGTTCTCGACCACGAGCACGCCGGGCCGCGCCGTGCGCGGCCAAAACGAAATCGGGAAATGCTCGGAATGCCAGGCCGGCGCGTCGATCGCTTCCTGCAGGTTCATTTTGGCGTGGACATGCCGCAGGAAGAATTGCGTGGTCCATTGGTCCTGCTGGTCGCCGCCGGGCGAACCCCATGCCAGATACGGCTCGCCGTCGCGCAGCGCCATGGTCGGGCTGAGCGTGGTGCGCGGGCGCTTGCCCGGCGCCAGCGACGCCGGGTGGTTTTCTTCCAGCCAGAACATCTGCGCGCGGCTGCCGAGGCAGAAGCCGAGTTCCGGTATCACAGGCGAGGATTGCAGCCAGCCGCCCGAGGGGGTCGCCGAGATCATGTTGCCGGCCTGATCGATGATGTCGAAATGCACGGTGTCGCCGCGCACCTCGCCGAAGCGGCCGACCGTGGGCTCGCCGGCGCCCATGGCGCCGACCGCCTCGCGGTGACCTTCCTGGCGGCGCAGCTTCACCACCGACCCAAAACCTTCGACCGAGCCGGGGACGAAGTCGAGCGAGGCCTTGTCGGAGATCAGCTTGCGGCGTTCGTCGTTGTAGGCGTCCGACAACAGCGTCGCGATCGGGATTTCGTTGAATTTCGGATCGCCATAGAATTTCTCGCGGTCGGCGAAGGCGAGCTTGGCGCATTCGACCTGCAGGTGAATGAACTCCGGCCCCGCCGGATCGAGCCCGTCGAGTTCGAATCCCTTCAGCAGCGCTAGCTGCTGCAGCATGACCGGCCCCTGGCTCCAGACCCCGGGCTTGCAGATGGTGTAGCGGCCGTAATTATAGATTAGGGGTGCCTCGACGCTGGGCTGCCAGCGCGCCATGTCGTCGGCGCGCAGCACGCCCTTATGGGGCGAACCGGAGACGTCCATGATGTCCTGGGTGCGGCAGAAGCGGTCGATCGCTTCGGCGACAAAGCCATGCGACCATGCCTTGCGAGCGCGTTCGATCTGCGCGCCGCGGTCGCTGCCGGCGCTTTCGGCCTCCTTTAAAATTCGGGCATAGGTTTCGGACAGTGTCTTGTTGGTGAAGAGCGTACCGGGCTTTGGAACCTGGTTGTCGGGCAGATAGACCGCGGCCGAGGTCGGCCAGTAGTTGCGGAACAACTGCTCGACGGTCTTGATCGTCGCCGCTGCCCGCTCCACCAGCGGATAACCGTCTCGGGCATAGGCAATCGCCGGTTCGAGAACGTCGCGCAGCGGCAAGGTCCCGTAATCGCGCAAAAGCAGCATCCAGGACTCGAAGGTGCCGGGAACGCAGGCGGCCAACAGCCCGGTGCCGGGCACCATTTCGAGGCCCTCGCTGCGATAATGCGCGATGGTCGCGCCGGCCGGTGCCGGACCCTGGCCGCAAATCACCTCGGTGCGGCCGCGGCTGGTATCGTGCACGATAATTGGCACGTCGCCGCCGGGGCCGTTCAAATGCGGCTCGACCACCTGCAGCGTAAACGCGGTGGCGACACCGGCATCAAAAGCGTTGCCGCCTTTTTCAAGGATGCCCATCCCGACCGCCGATGCGATCCAGTGCGTCGAGGTGACCACTCCAAAAGTGCCTTCGATTTCCGGCCTGGTGGTGAACGGATCGGGATTGATGTTGCTCATTGGGATCCATCGTTGTGCGGGGCGGGCGCACTTGACCACAGCCGGAGCGCCGTGCCAACCACCGCCGGGCAGGGCCTCGCTCCCATCCTTGTGATCACGCCGATGCCTCGGCACGAACGGGAGCGTTGACCGCGTGGCAGGCGACACCGTCGATCAAGTCAGGCGCTTGTTTGTGGCATAGATCGAACACCAGCGGGCAGCGCGGGTTGAAGGCGCATCCATCAGGCGGATTGATCGGGTTGGGAATCTCGCCCTTGACCGGAATCCGCTGGCGGCCGGACATCGCCAGATCCGGCACCGCGCCGAGCAGCATCTTGGTGTAGGGCATTCGCGGGTGATCGAACAGCTCACGGCCTTCCGCGATCTCGACAATGCGGCCGAGATACATCACGCCGATCCGGCTCGCCATGTGCCGGACCACGGCCAGGTTGTGGCTGATGAAGAGATAGGTGAGACCGAACTTGTCCTGCAGGTCCCGCATCAGATTGAGGATTTGCGCTTGCACCGAAACGTCGAGCGCCGAGGTCGGTTCGTCGCAGACGATGAACTCGGCTTCGGAGGCAAGCGCCCGGGCAATCGCGATCCGCTGCCGCTGCCCGCCGGAAAACTCGTGCGGGAATTTCCAGCCGTCGTCGGGGTGGAGGCCAACCAGATTCAACAGCTCGCCAACGCGAGCGGCAATATCGCGCTCGCCCTCGATCAGGTTGAAGGCGCGGATCGGCTCGGAAACGATGGCGTCGACGCGGAAGCGTGGATTGAGGCTGGCATAGGGATCCTGGAAGATCATCTGGATGCGGCGACGCAGCCGCTGGCGCGCCTGCGATTGCCTGGGATCGCTCATCGAGACGCCGTCGATGATCACTTCGCCCGAAGTCGGCGGCAAAAGGCCTACGACCATTCGGGCGACGGTGGTTTTCCCCGAACCGGATTCGCCGACGAGCGCAAACGTCTCACCCTTGGCGATGTCGAAACTCACGCCGTCAACCGCCTTCAGATATTCCAGATGGCCGCCCTCGAGCACCCGGTTGAGCCATGGTTTTGAAACATCGAACACCCGACGCAGGTTTTTGACGTCGACAATGGGGGCGGGGCTCATGCCGCGGTTTCCTTCGCCGCGGTGTCGTAGAGATGGCAGGCCACCGCCTGCGTGCCATGCCCTATCGGTTCCGGCCGTTCGATCCGGCAGCGATCGAAGGCAAAGGCACAGCGCGGGTTGAAGGAGCAGCCCGGCGGGATCGCGGAAAGCCTGGGCATCGAGCCCGGAATCTGCACCAGCCGTTTGGCGTCGCCGGCCAGGGTCGGGATTGCGCCCATCAGGCCCTTGGCATAGGGATGCAGCGGGTTCTGCACGACGTCCCCGACGGTGCCGATTTCCGCGACCCGGCCGGCATACATCACCGCGACCCGGTCGGAGGTTTCGGCGATGACGCCCATGTCGTGGGTTACCAGCATCACGGCGGTGCCGTGGTCGCGCCCGAGCCGCTTGATCAGCGAGATGATCTGCGCCTGCACCGAGACGTCGAGCGCGGTGGTCGGTTCGTCCGCAATGATCAATTCCGGCTCGGCGCAAATCGCGAGCGCGATGACGACGCGCTGGCGCATGCCGCCGGAAAATTCGTGCGGATAGGCGTCGATGCGCTTGTCGGGAGCGGGAATGCCGACTTCGGCCAGAAGATCGATGGCGCGTTTTCGCGCTGATGTCTCCGAGAGGCTGCTGTGGGTTCGGATGGTCTCAACCAGTTGATCACCGATCCGGTACAGTGGATTGAGGCTCGTCAGCGGATCCTGAAAGATCATGCCGATCCGCTTTCCCCTGATACGGCGCATGTCTTCCGCCGTCAGGTTGTCGATCCTCATGCCCGACAAATAAATCTCGCCGCCGGCGATGCGGCCGGGCGGATCGATCAGGCCGATCACCGCCAGGCCAGTGACGGATTTTCCGGCTCCGGATTCGCCGACCACACCCAGCACTTCGCCCTTGGCGATGTCGAAGGACACCCCGTCGATGGCGTGAAGTACGCCGCGGCGGGTGACGAACTCCACCTTGAGATTGCGCACCGAGAGAACGGGCACCGTCATGCGGTTCTGTGTCCGGAGGTTAAATGACTTCTCATCGGAGTTTCGGGTTGAGCGCGTCGCGCAGCCAGTCGCCGAGCAGGTTGATGGCGAGGATCAATGCGGCGAGGGCGAAGCTCGGAAAGGCGACGATCCACCATTCGCCCGAAAACAGGTAATTGTTGCCGATCCGGATCAAGGTGCCGAGCGAGGGCATGGTGTCGGGCATCCCGGAGCCGAGAAACGACAATGTCGCTTCGGTAATGATCGCGAGCGCCAGGTTGATGGTGGCGATAACCAGGATCGGCCCCATCGCATTAGGCAGCACGTGGCGCAGCATGATGACAGGCGCGGGCAGGCCGATCAGCTGCGCCGCGGCCACATAGTCCCGGCTCTTCTCCACCATGACCGAGCCGCGCACGGTGCGGGCGTATTGCACCCAGAAACTCAAGCCGATGGCGATTACCAGGATCGCCAGTGTGCTCATGGCGTCGAGGCGATTGCCGAACATCGACTTGGCGACGCCGTCGACCAGCAGCGCGATCAGGATGGCGGGAAATGAAAGCTGCACGTCGGCGATGCGCATAATCAGGCCGTCGACAGCGCCGCCGACATAGCCGGCGATCAACCCAAGGACGACGCCCAGCGTGCCCGAAAACAATACGCCGAGCACGCCGACCGCGAGCGAAATCCGCAGGCCATAAAGAATGGCGGAAAACACGTCGCGGCCCTGTTCGTCGGTGCCGAGCAGGAACGGGCTTTGCCCGTCGGCGGTCCACAATGGCGCAATCCGAGAGTTGATCAGTTGAAGCTGCGCCGGATCGAACGGGTTCTGCACGCTAAGCAGCGGCGCGAAGATCGCAAGCAGGAAAAACAGCACCGTGATGGCAGCCGCGACCATCGTGAGCCGGGAGCGGCGAAACGAATAAAATATGTCGCTTTGAAGCGCACGGACGAACCAGCTTCCGGACAGCAAACGCCCGCGGGGCGTGCTCGGCTTGGCTTGGTGCGGGATGGCGGCTTCGGACATGCAATATCCCGTGTTCAGGCCGGGCGGCTGATGGTTGAGCGCAAGCGCGGGTCGACGACCGTGTAGAGAATATCGACCACCAGATTGATGGTGACGAAGATCAGGGAGACCATCAGCAGATAGGCCGCCATGATCGGGATATCGACGTTTTGCACTGCCTGCACGAACAGCAATCCCATGCCCGGCCACTGGAATACGGTTTCGGTGATGATCGCAAATGCAATAACCGAGCCAAACTGCAGTCCGGCGACGGTGATGACGGGAACCAGCGTATTCTTCAGGGCGTGTCCGAAGTGGATCGCACGCGTCGTCAGCCCGCGCGCCCGCGCGAAGCGGATATAATCGGTGCGCAGCACCTCGAGCATCTCGGCCCGCACCAGCCGCATGATCAGCGTCATCTGGAACAGGCCGAGCGTGATCGAGGGCATGATCAGGGCCTTGAGGCCGGAGATCGTGAGCAGGCCGGTTGTCCACCAGCCGATCCGCACCACTTCGCCACGGCCGAATGACGGCAGCCAGCCCAGCGTCACGCTGAACAGATAGATCAGGAGAATGCCGATCAGGAAGGTCGGCAGCGAGATTCCGATCAGGGATACCGCCTGGAATATCTTTGCGAGAGGAGAGTCACGCCTGAGCGCCGAATACACCCCCATCAGGATGCCGCATACCATCGCGAAAATGGTGGCGACGGTGGCGAGTTCCAGCGTCGCCGGCATCCGTTCCTTGAGCAGGGTCGCGACCGGCTGGCGAAACTGGTACGACATCCCGAATTTGAACTGCACCGCATCGGCGAAATATCGCACAAACTGAATGATGATGGGGTCGTCGAGGCCGAGCGATTGACGGATCTCCGCGCGCTCGGCCGCCGATGTGTCGATCGCGACCATCTGGTTGACCGGGTCGCCGGCGAAGCGGAACATCGAGAACGCGATGATCCCGACCGCGATCATGACGCCTATCGCCTGTATCGCCCGGCGCAGAGTGAAAGCGAGCATGTGATCCTTTCACTTCTTTTCAAGATACGGCACGTCGCTGTGCGTTCTTAAACGAAAAGTCCCGGGAGCGCGAGGCCACCGGGACTTGTCTGCTGTGACCTGTGTTATTCCTGTTTGGTCGCCCAATACAGCAGCACCTGGTTGTCCGGACGCTGCGTCAGTTTCACCTTGTTTGACACGCCCCACGCCAGCGCCTGCTGGTGCAGCGGGATATAGCTCCAGTCCTTGATGCCGATCTCGAAGGCGTCCTTGATCATCTGGTCGCGCTTGGCGGTATCGGTCTCGAGCAGCACCTTGTCGGAAAGCTCATCCAGTTTCTTGTCGCAGTAGCCGCCGAGATTGGCTTCGCCGCGCGAGGATTTCGGATCGTCGCGGCAGCCCATGATGTCGTTGAGAACGTTCTGGGAGTCGAGCGAAGCCGGAGTCCAGCCCAGCAGATAGAACGACGTCTGGTAGCCGCCGGGCTTCAACACCTTGGCGAAATACTGCGCCTTGGGCTGCGCCAGGAGGTCGATCTTGACGCCGATCCGCGCCAGCATGCCGACCACCGCCTGGCAGATCGCGGCATCGTTGACGTAGCGGTCGTTCGGGCAATCCATGGTGACTTCGAATCCGTCGGGATAGCCGGCTTCGGTCAATAGCTTCTTGGCGCCGTCAGGATCGAGTTTTGGCCGCGTGAAATCCTTTGAAAGCGCAAACAGCTGCGGCGCGATCATCAGCGCCGACGGCGTGGAAAGCCCGCGCATCACGCGGGTCTTGATCAACTCGATGTCGATCGCCTTGTAGAAGGCTTCGCGGACGCGGATATCCTTGAACGGATTCTTGCCCTTGACGTTCGAATACAGCAATTCGTCGCGCACCTGGTCCATGCCGAGAAAGATCGTGCGTATTTCCGGTCCGGTCAGAACCGTGGCGGCACCGCTGGCATTCACCCGCGAAATATCCTGGATCGGGACCGGCTCGATGACGTCAACCTCGCCGGACAGCAAGGCTGCGACCCGCGTCGCATCGGAAGCGATATTGGTGAAAATAATTTCCTTCAGATTATGCTCTGGCTTGCGCCACCAGCCCGGAAAAGGCTTGAACACGGTTTTGACGCCGGGCTGATGGCTCTCGATCGTGAAAGGGCCGGTGCCGTTCTCATGCAGCGAAGCGTAACTCGGCGTGGTCGCGGAGGCCGGGGTCGGCGCCACCGAATTATTCTCCTCGCACCACTTCTTGTCCATGATGTACCAGCCGTCCCACTGCGAAATCAGGATGGGATTCGGCGAACTCAGCACCACATCGACGGTGTAGTCATCGACCTTGACGAATTTGGCGTCGGTCGGAATCACGGTCGTGAAGTTGGAGCCCTTGGCGCGCACGCGGTCGGCGGAAAAGATCACGTCATCGGCGGTGAAGGGATCGCCGTTGTGGAATTTGACGTCCTTGCGCAAATGAAAGCGCCAGCGGGTCGGTTCCGGGGTTTCCCAACTCTCCGCCAACGCGGGAATGGTCTTCAAATCCTTGTCGCGGGTCACCAGGCCTTCATAGACATGCGCGTGGTGGGCGATGGTGGTGGTTTCCCGCAGCGTATAGGGATCGAGCGATTTGAGTTCGCCCTGGTTGGCGTAGCGCAGGGTCTGGGCCGATGCCGGTGCCATCGCAAAGGCGAGGATCGCGACCGTGGTCGCTGCAAGCAAGGTCTGGCGTACCGACATTTGTTATCGTTCTCCGCTGTGGCGCATTGTTATATTCTGCATTATCGATCCCAGTCGATAATCCATGTTGCCAGAGTTTGACGGCCGCGCAAGCGCGATTCCCAGGGAAAGCCGAGCCGGTTTGCCCCGTTAAGCCGCAAAATCTGGCCTCATCGTAGGCATTGAGCGCAGGCGTTTGACATTCAACTTTCGGAGTGCCCGATGACGGAACTGAAGGCCGACGTTCTCGTATTGGGCGCGGGCATGGTCGGCGTCGGCGCCGCCTTGCACCTGCAAAAGCGCGGACGGGACGTGATCCTGGTCGACCGGCATGAACTCGCCGGCGAGGAAACCAGTTTCGGCAACGCCGGGATGATCGAATCCGCCTCGGTCTTCCCCTATATGTTTCCGCGGGATTTCGGACAGATCCTGCAATATGCGCTCAACCGCGCTCCACAGGTGCGCTACGCGTTGTCGGATCTGCCTGATGTCTTGCCCTGGCTGGTACGCTATTATCTCGCCTCCTCACCGGAGCGAGCCCTGCACAGTGCGATGGCCGAATTACCGCTGATCCGGGCCAGCCTGATCGAGCACGAGGCGCTGATCGAGGAGGCCGGGGTGCCGGAACTGTTGCGGCGGACCGGCTGGCTGAAATTGTTTCGCGGGGATGCCAGCCTCGCCAGCGCGGTGCGCGATTTCGAACGGGCCAAACAGTATGGTGTAGAAGGCGAAATCCTCGATGCCACTGATATCGCTGCGCGCGAGCCCAATCTGACCGGAGAATTCACTGGGGCGGTCTATTTGCCCGCGCCCGGATTCGTGCCGGACCCGGGAGGACTTGCCAAAGCTTATGCGGCGCTTTTCAAGCGCAAGGGCGGCCGCTTTTTCGTCGGCGATGCGCGATCGCTCGCACAGGACAGTGCCGGATGGCGTGTGGCCGGCGGAGATGGCGCAGCGGTCGCACGCGAAGTCGTGGTGGCGCTCGGACCCTGGTCCGATCTGGTGTTTGCTCCGCTCGGATATTCGATCCCGCTTGCCGTCAAACGCGGCTACCATTTGCATCTGGCGCCGCGCGGCAATGCTGTGCTGCACCATCCCGTGCTCGATGCCGATCTCGGCTATATGATTTCGCCGATGAACCGCGGCATCCGTCTTGCCACCGGCGTGGAGTTTGCCCGCCGCGACGCGCCGCCGACGCCGATCCAGCTGCAGCGGGCGCTGCCGCGGGCGCGGGCGCTTTTCCCGCTGGGCGAGGCGGTCGATACAAAGCCCTGGATCGGATCGCGGCCGTGCCTGCCCGACATGCTGCCGGTGATCGGCAGGGCGCCCCGCCATCCCGGGCTGTGGTTCGATTTCGGCCACCAGCACCACGGGCTGACGCTTGGTCCCGTGACCGGTCGGCTTTTGGCGGAGATGATGACCGGCGAGACGCCGTTCGCCGATCCCGGCCCGTTCGGCGTCGAGCGCTTCGGCTAACCATAAGCTCCGAATGCAAGCCTAAAACCGCTATCGCCTACTGTCGCGCTTGCGTCATGGCGCCTGTCGCGGCGATACTGCGGCAGGCGGATCAGGAGCGGACATGAAGATCAATGTTGAGATAGATTGCACGCCTCTCGAGGCCCGGCAGTTTTTTGGATTGCCGGATGTGCAGCCGATGCAGACGGCCGTGATGGACAGACTTCAGCAGCAGATGCTGGTCAACATCGACAAGGTTTCGCCGGAAGCGCTGATGCAGAGCTGGTTCACCTTCGATCCGAAGCTCGCCGAACGATTCGGCGATATGTTCGCGACGATGACCGGCCTCGGCGGCACACGCGGCAACGACAAGAAATAATCATGGTTCCGATCGACCGTGGTGAAGCGTCGGCAACGGGGCGGCTTCGTCCACCCGGTCTCGGCCTGTTATTGGCCGAGGTGAGAGGGATATTCGAATTCAACACAAGCCTGATGCTTTCGCCGCTCCTGATGCGCGCGCCAAGGGGCGACGGTCATCCTGTCTTGACGCTGCCGGGGTTTCTCGCCAGCGATCTGTCGATGGCGCCGATGCGGCGATACCTCGGCGAACTCGGATACGACAGCTACGCGTGGAAAATGGGCCGCAACACCGGTGGCGTTTCGCGGATGCGGGCCAGTCTGCGGGATCGGCTGGCCGAGATTCACCGCACGACCGGCCGCAAGGTCAGCCTCGTCGGGTGGAGTCTCGGCGGTGTCTACGCGCGCGATCTGGCGCTGCAGGCCCCTGATATGGTGCGCTATGTCGTGACGCTCGGAAGTCCGTTCGCCAACGACATCAGGGCCACGAACGCCACGCGGCTTTACGAAGCGCTGTCGGGCGAAACGGTCGGGGAGGATTCAGAGTTACGAGCGGCGATCGCGGGCGATCTGCCGGTTCCGACCACCTCGATCTATTCGCGTACCGATGGCGTCGTGAACTGGCGAACCTGCCTCGTGCGTCCCTCCGAGACGGCCGAAAACATCGAGGTATACCTCGCCAGCCACATCGGATTGGGGGTGAACGCGGCCGCCTTGTGGGCGCTGGCGGATCGTTTGGCGCAAGCCGAGGGCGAATTCAGGCAATTTGACCGATCGGGGCCGTTTGCCATTGCATATGCACGTTCAGAGCATGCACAATCCTGACCCAGGTCCGGTATCGGGGACCTCTGAACGCCAGAAGCGCTACCAAGGCGCCGCGTGATCTCAAGCGGGAGGAAAACATGAGTGACGCCAAAAAACTGTCCTCGATGGATGCGTCGTTTCTGTACCTGGAAACGCCCGAGATGCCGATGCATGTCGGGAGCATGGCGATCTTCCGTCTCCCTGAGGATTACAAGGGTAACTTCTTCGAGGAGTTCAAGGCGATGATCGCCTCGCGGCTGCATGTCGCGCCGATCCTGAAGGCGCGGCTGGAGAAAGCGCCGCTGGACATCGATCATCCCTCCTGGGTCGAGGACGACCAGTTCGACATCGACCGCCATATCTTCCGCGGCAGCCTGCCGGCGCCGCACGACCGCGCGACGCTGGAGCGCATCGTCGGCTGGATGCATGCCAAGCTTCTCAACCGCGCGCGCCCGCTGTGGGAGTTCTATGTCTTCGAAGGCATGAAGGACAACGAGATCGGGCTCTATTCGAAGATGCATCACGCCTGCATCGACGGCGGCGCCGGTGCCGCGCTGACCAATATGATCTACGACGTGACGCCGGTGCCGCGCCAGATGGAGAAGCCAATCCCGCGCGCAAAGGGCGGAAATGAACCGCGCGACATTGCCGCCAACCTGCTTGATTCCTATCAGCAACTCTGGCGGCAGCCGTTCGAAGGGTCAGGCCCTGCCAAGAGCATCGATCTGCCGCGTTCCGGCAAAAGCGATCTCGGCTCGATCCTGTTCGACAACGCCATGTTCCAGATC
>Ga0209006_10003585_pt1 | contig 14109 bp, 10 predicted proteins | sample JacPin_JW_Ref_O2_FD_188567 | JGI IMG/M metagenome (GOLD analysis project Ga0209006, IMG submission 188567) | Forest soil microbial communities from Algoma, Ontario, Canada - Jack Pine, Ontario site 1_JW_Ref_O2 (SPAdes) (version 2) | ecosystem: Environmental > Terrestrial > Soil > Boreal... | reverse complement strand
GACCTTATTCTTTTGGGATTCCACGTGCGCGCCCGAGGTTGCAAGGAGATGAGACTTGGGCACGAATGACCGAGTGCCATCTAACGGCTGGGTTGCCGTCAAGGCTGAGGTTGAAGACGCGATTAAGGCCCATCAAGGGAATTAGCGAAACGGGACCTGCGAGCGCGCCACCGCGTGCGCCCGCAGCTTTCAGCGCCATGTCTGCAAATGGCCCATCGCGACCAATCCTCCGTAAGAATCTGACGTCAGCTTTCGGGGTGAAGCGGACGTGGGCGGCACGGCAGAATTAGCTGCCTAGGTCGAAAATGACCCATGGCGGTCGTCAGGTCGCTTGGTCTTGCTCCAGAAATCGCTAGGCTTGGCTCGTCAATTCACCAGTCAGGTAGGAGGCAGGCAGTGGCTGAAAGCGATTTGTTTCAGAAAGGTCTCAAGAAGCGGAAACAGGTGCTCGGCGAGAAGTATGTTAATGCAAATCTTGCCGGCTCTGACGAATTCATGATGACGTTTCAGCGGGCGGTCACCGAACTAGCTTGGGGTTATGCGTGGAGTCGCTCCGGGCTTGATCAGAAAACGCGAAGTCTTCTGACGCTTGGAATTCTCGGGGGGCTCGGGCGCTTTCAAGAGCTTGGCATTTACACAAATGCAGCGCTCGCCAGTGGTGCAACCGTCGATGAAATCAAGGAAGTGTTGGTTCATATCACCGTGTACTGCGGCACACCGGCGGGTCGCCAAGCATTCCTAGCGGCGCATGACGCCTTGAAACCTACAAAGGTGTGATGGCTTCACCCGTGCTCCATGTCAGCTTCTGGCCCATCACGTCGCTTGCCGTAATACAGCAATTTGATCGTGATCGGTGGAAAGCAGACATGACGGCGGCAAAGCGGTCGATACAATTTGGACCCCACCCCATCAGTTTGAATTTCTTGCATTGCTCCTCAGTCGAACAGACTGACAGACTGGCTGACGTACCTCGAGCCTTTGGGGCAAACCCCTTGCCATGCCCCCGACCATCGGCGAGTCGGGTTCTTTTGGGGGTGCACAAATGTCAGAGCATGAAGGACGCGATTTTTTTGCTCCAAGTGATCCTAACGGCGTTGTTCCTCATCGTTGATTTCAACATCCTGAAAATTGGACATTCAGTTACGACCCTACAAATCAAATCACAGATGATCTCACCGACTTTGATTGCTCCAGGGTGTCGACGCGAATCGCGGCGCACAAGAAGGTGATCAGGCATTCAACTCCTCCAGCAGCACCTTCGCCTCCTTCATATCACGCGTATCGAATCCCTCGGTGAATCGATAATAGACGAGGGCCAGTTGCTCGCGAGCTTGCTGCGTTTTACCCTGAGAACGCCATAGCCGCGCCATGCTTATTGACGCGCGGAGTTCCCAAGACTTTGCTTGCTGCTGGCGCGCAACTGCGAGCGCACGCTCGAAATGCGCTTCAGCGTCGCCCGTACTCACCTCGGGCGACTTCAAGGCCATTTCTCCGGCAATACGATGAATGTCGACTTCGTACCAGCTTTCGTTTGTTGTTTGTACCGTAACTATTGCTTCGCGAATGCAGCGCGACGCGTTGCCGAATTGGCCGAGTTCCGCATAAGCTCTCGCTAAAAATGACAAGAAGGTCGGGATCCAGACCGTGGTTCCCGTAGCGTGCCACGAGCTTAGTCCGGAAGTAATCGCACGGACAGCGTCCGAAGGCTTTCCGGTCGTCGCAAACAAACAACCTTGGACCAGTATTGCACCCACCTTCCAGAACACCGCTCCCTTATCGTCCGATAAGGTGATGACTTCGTCTAATTGCGCGTTCGCTATCGCATAGCTCCCGCAGTGGATTTGGGTCAACGATGTAAGTGTTAATGCAGCCATCAGACTGGCAGCTTGGCCGACCTCGCGCGCATCCTCGACCGCGCAATCAGCATCTGCGAGAGCCCCCTCTGGATAGCCAAGCATCCAAAGAGCTATTGCTCGATAAGATAGGGCCGCCACCCGGATATCTTGACTGAATCTAACTGCTAACGGGCGATGTTCCGCTGGATCATAAAGCGCAATTGCCCGGTCAAGGTGATCCCGCCCTCGCGTCATCTCGCCTGTGGAGGCCAAAGACGTGCCCACAAGCCGATTTCCGACGACGAGCGGCATGATCGCCCCTTGCTTCTCGGCGAGCGCCAGGAATTCGTCCGCAAGCTCTCGTATAGTTCGGCCGTTGAATGCCACATAGTTCGCGACCCAGAAGCCGTAGAGAACCGAAAACAAAAGCAGTGGGTCATCCGGCGATTCTCCTAAGGTCTCAGATTGGTCGATCAGCAAACGTGCCCGTTCCACAGCTGCCTTGGTCTCAGGCGCAGCGTAACCTTTGACTTGCATCAGTGGACTTATCAGAGCGACCTGGAGCTTGATCTGTTCGCGACGCAATTCAGGCGTAGCGGGCAGTGTCATGACCTGTGCAAGCGCACGTGTGAATTGCTCAGTCGCTTCAACTAACGCCGAACGCTCCAGGGACTGTTGCCCCGCCTTGCCCCACCATTCGACGGCTGCTTCGATTTGGCCCGCTTGGGTAAAGTGGTGTGCTAGCAATTCGGGCTCGGCGGCACCGCTTAAGGTGTGATCAAGCAATGCTTTGGCGACGCGGCGATGCAAAACCTGTCGCCGGCTCTTAAGTAAATTTTCGTAGGCCGTGTCCTGGATGAGGGCATGTTTAAAGCGATAATCTGCTCCCGGTGGTAACCCCTGCACCAACAAAATGTCGGCGTTAACGAGCTTTTCGAGGGCGCTTTGCAGCGACGCGTCGTCAATGCCGGCCACGTCAAGCAGGAGCCGATAGGAAAAGTCGCGCCCGATCACTGCCCCGACTAGCGCAACGTCCCGCGCTGAGCCCAGTCTGTCGAGTCGCGCCATGAGCGATTGCTGTAGTGTTGGCGGGATGGCCTGGATGCCGCCCTGCTCGCCGCGCTCTAAGAGCAATCGCGTCACCTCCTCGACGAATAGCGGCACCCCACCTGTCCTCTCCGCTACGCTTTTGACGACTTGACTAGACAAAGTCTGGCGAGTGGACAACTCGGCCACCATGTCCTGCACCTGTGATGGCTCAAGCGGGCCAAGAGAGATCGTCGTGTCATGAGAACGCTTAGGCCAGGATGGCGGAAACTCAAGGCGGGCAGTGATGAGAACCAACAGGGATGCCTGGTCACCACTTTCGGCAATGCTTCGAAGCAACTCAAGTGTAGTCGGGTCAGCCCAATGTACGTCTTCAAGGGCAAGCACCCCCGGCTGGGTTCGGGCGCCAGCCATTACCCATTTCAGGAGTGCAGCGAGCTGTCTGTGGCGCAAGACGGCAGGTTCAAGCGCGGGCATGTGCTCCTGCGGTATGCGGATGTCCAAGAGCGGCGCCAGGAGGGGTACGTTCTCGGCTGGCTCCAGCTTGAGCTGCGCAAGAGTGTTTTCCAGTTCAGCAAGACGTGTCTCGGCAGAGATATCGGGAGCGCCGAAGCGTATGCGACCCCACTCGGCGACGGGATGCAGCGGTGTGTTTTGTAGGAGCTGAGAGCAACTCCACTCGACCCAGGTATGTGGTGCATCCCGAAGCCGGGCATGGAACTCCTGGATCAAGCGTGACTTGCCCACTCCCGGCTCGCCAACGATTAGTACCGACTGCCTATCGCCGCGCCGAGCTCGCTCCCAGCGCCGCATGAGAATCGTTATTTCTTCATCGCGACCGACGAGCGGCGTTAGATGCCGTTGTCCTGAGCGGCGGCCGCCGCCGCTGGCCCGCACCAGCCGAAATAGCTTTACGGGCTTCGGCATGCCCCTCAGCTCGCGAGTGCCGCATTCCTCCGCGACGAACAGACCGGCAATCTGGCGTTGGACCTGCGCCGTCACTAGGACGGTGCCTGGCTCTGCCAATGCCTGCACTCGCGCCGCCGTGTTAGGTGCATCACCGTAAATCTCTCCCGCCGCATCGACCACCACCGGACCCGTTTCGATACCGATGCGCGCGTCCAGCGAGGGCTTCCCCGCACGGTCGTTTTCGCGGTTGATCTCAGTGACTGCGCGTCGGATGGAAAGGGCTGCTCGCGCTGCGCGTTCCGCGTCATTTTCCTGCGCGATTGGATAGCCGAATAAGGCCATCAGCCCATCACCCAACATTTTGACGCGCCCATCCATCTCCGTCACTGCGGCAGAGGTGGCAACAAGGTACGTGCTGACCAAATTACGCCAATCCTCGGCGTCGAGCCTGGTAGATAGGCTGCTCGTACTAAACAGCTCGCAGAACAGAACGGTAATGTGCCTACGCTCGCCGACGGTTTCCAAGATTGGCGTTTCAGTTAGCTTGGCGGTCGCCGTTTGCGCGGTAGCTGATGGCGCGTTAGCTCGTAAAGCGGAAATAGCATCCAACAATTTGCGGCGGTGCCCAAGTGCCGCGACGCCAAGCTCCTGCAGGTCCTCAACGGTCAGCTGCGTTAGGACCGTCTCGTCGATTTTATTTTCCCGAAATACAGCCTCATACTGTCCCAGGCCGAGGCTCCGCAGCCAACCGTCAATGTCCAAGTTCAGATCCTATTGCCCAGTGGCGTTCTCTGAAAATTGGTGATTTATACAGGTCACCCAGATTTTCAGAGGTCCCCAACCAATCTCGGCTGCGCCATGTGGATGGCCACAACTCGACAGCAGCATGGCCGCCCTCTGAGGCGATTACCGGACCTATCTGACCGATGCAAAGTGCCGCCACACTTATCCACGCCCCGGCCGCCATCGAGCCAAACTTTAGCATAACTTGAACGTCGATGGACAGGCCAAGAGTTCGCACTCGACTACATGCAAACACCTCAAAAACATCTTGGCCAGCCGCGATGCCGCACCGGCTCAGCGGTTCCCTCCCACACGTAAAAGTCACCCGATTCTCAAACAACGCCATTGCTGCTCAGATAGGCTGTCAGTTTGAGGCAGTCTTTAGTTGCTGCGCATGGCAGCCCCTTGGAAACCCCAATGAGCGCTAAAACAGGGCGGGCAACGAGACTGCGACGCTAGTGTAGCCATTCGATCAGAGCGACTACGCAAAAATCATAGAGCCGGGCACAGGAGATTACTGAGGCGACTTCGGGTCGAGACTTTCTCGACCCGTGGGCTCAAGCCTGCGATCAGTGACTTCAGAGTGTAAACACCTAGGTGAAAAGCACCTCGATGCGCAATGCCAAAGTCTTTGCGGGACGTTACGATTTGGCGTAACGACGTCACAACGGCCTACGGAGGGACCGCCGTTGCGGCGTGGAAACCCTCACTAAAGGCAGCATCTACATCGATCGACGGCACTCGCGGGCGACGTCATGAGTCTCACTGTCTGGCTACAGAGCCTCGGTCTTGAGCACTATACAGCGTCATTCGTCGAAAACGAAATCGACGAAGCGGCACTAGCGAACTTGACCGCCAAAGATTTAAAGGGCCTTGGAGTTAGGGCGGTCGGAGACCGGCGCAAAATGCTTGATGCGATTGCCCTTTTGCGCGGTGATAAGGCGTCACCGCCCTCATCGCCGATTCCCCCAGACAACAAAGCGGATACCGCTGAACGCCGTCAGGTTACAGTGATGTTCGTCGATCTTGTTGGATCGACCGAGCTGTCCGCTCGAATGGACCCGGAAGACTTACGTGAGGTGATAAGGGCCTATCAGAAATGCGTGGGTGAAACGGCAACGTCTCTCGGCGGATTTGTGGCGAACTATCTGGGCGACGGGGTGTTGGTCTATTTCGGCTATCCAACGGCACATGAAGATGACGCCGAACGCGCCGTGCGTGCGGGTTTGAATGCGGTCAGCAAGATTGCCGCACTCAAGATGTCGGTCCCGTTAAAAGCTCGTGTCGGAATATCAACAGGTCTCGTGATCGTCGAAGATCTAATCGGAACAGACGGACCACAAGAGCACAATATCGTCGGCAAGACACCGAAGCTCGCATCTCACCTGCAACTTCTCGCCGAGCCCGGCGCAGTTGTTGTCGGTGAAAGTACTCGTAAGCTCATCGGTGACCTTTTTGAACTTATAGAGCTTGGACAGAGAAGTCTTAAGGGTATTGAGGCGCGCGTGCCAGCGTGGAGCGTCTTGCGACCCAGCACGACTGAAAGCCGCTTTGAAGCGCTGCACGCCAGTGGGCTAACTGCGTTGGTCGGCCGAGAGCATGAACTGGAAGTATTGCTAAAGCGCTGGTCCCAGGCGAAATCGTGCCAGGGGCAAGTAGTCCTTCTCTCTGGCGAACCAGGAATTGGCAAGTCGAGGCTCATCGCGGCGCTGACGGAACGTCTAGCAGGCGAAGCCGAAACGCGGTTACGCTACTTCTGTTCGCCGCAACACATGGATAGCGCGTTTTATCCGATTATCGGTCGCATCGAACGTGCCGCTGGGTTTGCCCGGGAAGACACGCCTGCGAACAAACTCAACAAACTCTGCGCAATGCTCACCAGGAATGCCACATCGCCGCAGGATGCCAGCCTTATTCTGGAGATGCTCTCGCTTCCAAACGACGGGCGATACCCAGGTCTTGAAATGACGCCACAACAACGTCGTGAGAAGACGCTGGACGCGCTGGCGGCGCAACTGGCGGCGCTGACTAACAAGCAAACGGTACTGATGATCCTTGAGGACGCCCATTGGAGCGATCCTAGCACTTTGGAGATGCTTGGGCGGACAGTAAAAATCATTGCAGCTCAACCGGTGCTTTTCGTCGTAACGTTCCGACCGGAGTTTGAGCCAACCTGGAGCGGCCAATCGCATGTCACAAGGTTGACGCTAAACCGTCTGGCCCAAGCGGAAGTCGACGTCATGATCGACAACGTGGCCGGGGATCAGCCAATCGCAGCAATCGTCCGCCAAGATATTATGAGCCGGAGCGATGGCGTTCCTTTGTTCGTAGAGGAAATAACGAAAGCGGTGTTGGAGGCAGCTCAACAAGCTGACTTAACGCAGACGGCCAATACATTTTCTCGTAGCGAGGTTCCTTTAACACTGCAGGCGTCACTCATGGCTCGGCTGGATCGCTTGGGCTCGGCAAGGGAGGTGGCGCAGATTGCTGCTTCGATTGGGCGCGAGTTCTCCTACACACTGTTGGCGGCCTTGGTTCCTCACTCGGAGTCCGAACTTCAGTTGGCACTCGACCGTCTTACCGGGGCCGGCTTACTATTTCAGCTGGGTACACCACCTCAAGTAAACTATTTGTTTAAGCATGCGTTGGTGCAAGATGCAGCGTACAGTTCGTTGCTCCGTGAGCCCAAACGTGCTCTGCACGCTCGCATTGCGAAAGTGCTAGAGGATCAGTTTCCCGATATCGTTCGCCAGCATCCCGAATTGCTTGCACATCACTGCACCGAGGCTGCGCTTATCGAGAAGGCGGCAACACTTTGGGGTAGCGCCGGCCAACGTTCGCTTGGGCGCTGCGCCCTGAACGAAGCCGCAGCTCAACTTTCAAGAGCAATTGAACAGATAGCGACGTTGAAGAGTGCACCCGGTCTGCGAGCCAAAGAGATTGAGCTACAGGTCGCTCTTATAAATCCTTTGATGCACGTCAAAGGTTACGGTGCTCCAGAGACCAAGGCCGCGGCCGAACGCGCGCGTCTACTTATTGAGGAAGCGACATTGCGTGGTGAGCCGCCTGAGGACTCGCAATTGCTTTTCTCAGTTCTGCACGGCTTCGCAATGGCCAATCTTGTAACCTTCAATGGCAATGCTCTGCGCGAACTTGCCGAACAGTTCCTTGCACTTGCTCAAGCTCAAAGTTCAACGGTCCCACTCATGATTGGTCATCGCATCATGGGCCACTCCCGGCTATTCACTGGCGATGTTGCGGAAAGTCTGTTTCACTATAATCGTTCGATAGCGATCTTCGATGATGCGAATCTTCCGTTGATGACGGGATTTGGCGGTGTTGAAGCACGTGTATCAGCTTTGTGCTTTCGCTCGCAGAACATGTGGATGCTAGGTTACCCTGAAGCCGCAGTTGCAGATGCCGTCGAAGCCACAAGCCGTTCGCGTGCGATTGGGCATGCTGTGACATTAATCAATAGTCTGTGCCTTTCAGGTCGCACCAACATCCTTTGCGGAAACTATGCCGCTGCGCGAGCGGAGCTGAGTGAGGGCATCGCCTTATCGCGCGAGAAGGGCGCAATATTCTGGAACGCCCAAGCCGCCGTAAGTCTGGGCGTGGTGTCGACGTTGGTCGGCGACTACGCTGACGCCGTGGAAATGATTGCTGCCGGAATGGCGACGTGGCGCTCAAGTGGAGGTACAGCGTCCGTACCGTTCTTTCAGTCCTATTTAGCACTGGCTCATGCAAGGCTCGGCCAATACGATGAAAGTTGGCACCACATCAGCCAAGCGATCGCAACAATTGACGCGACCGGCGAAAGGCTGTGGACTGCTGAGGTGCATCGGCTAGCTGGCGAGATTGCACTATCGTCACCGATTGAGGACGTCGCCAGGGCCCAAGCACATTTCCACAGCGCCATATCAACCGCGCGTCGGCAGCAAGCGAAGTCGTGGGAGCTCCGCACCTCTATGAGCCTCGCACGCCTCTGGCGCGACCAAGGTAAGATGGCGCAGGCACATGAACTGTTAGCTCCCATCTACGGGTGGTTTTCGGAGGGTTTAGACACGCATGATCTGAAAGAGGCAAAGGCTCTCCTAGATCAGTTGGGGTCCTAATCCGCGCGAAAGTCGAGTAATTCCGCCTTTGGCCCTTAACGCCATTCTCGGCGCTTCAAAGTGTGGGTTGCTATCGCATCAACAGCGGACAAGCTGCGCCGTCGGTTTTTCTGGCTCGGCAGCGTTTTGACCCATTAGCGACATTGGCCTTAGGACTTTGGACATGCGGTGCGATTTCCCTAAAAATCACCTTTCAGGAAAGCTAGAACAACACGACAGTTCTCCTCGGTCCCGTCGAACAATGTCGAATAACTCGATCCCTTAATAACGTGCTTCTTCGCATCTCTGCTATGTTCCACGAGGTAATCCTGACCAGCGCCGCTCCCTGCCTGCTCCCACGGCGTCGTCATGTCCTCGTCGCCACCAATAGCTTGAAAATGTCTACCCGATTGCTGTCTTGCAGAATTGTCTGAATCATATCGATTGCGTGCCGACCGTCGGAAGTAATGAAATGACCAAAGCCGGCCCCGTGTATCTGTATGACGGGCTCCCCTACGCCGGTCTCTTGGTACCAAATGCGAACGCCGTTTACCCTTGCTTCAGGCATTGCACTCCTCCGCCGATGCGCCAGCGAGCCTTTTCGCACGCCGCGTGGCTTACGCTTAAGCAGGCGTAGGGTGAACGCGAGTTAGCCCTACACAGACTTTCCCCTACCTTAGGTGCGACGCCCGACTTGATCGGGGAAGCTTCGAAGGACAGATGCCATCATACGGTCATGCGAATCGCCGCTGCAGCTTGGTTCCATCCAAGTCCTGATTGAATCATGACAACGAGGTCACCTCGTTTGATCTTGCCGAGTTCGATGGCATCGTCGAATGCCATCGGAATACACGCAGAGCCGGTGTAACCATATTTTTGCATGATCATGTGGCATTTCTCGATAGGAACGTTGCACCGCTCAGCGGCTGTCTCAATCGAGGACTTGCTGATCTGGGTGAATAGCAGTTGATCAACTTGATCTTCGGAGAAGCCGCATTGATCGCTCAGGCGCCTGAAGAGCCGCGGCCAATTGTCTTCGTTGACCGTCCTAGGATAATTGGCACCTTTCCGTCGCATCTGGGTACGCCCGGCCTTCACAGCGTCTATGCTCGCCGGTTCAAAGGTGCCTCCGGCAAGAATGCCCCAACCGGATGCATAGGCACCATCGGCCTGGAAAGCCGCGCCAAGGAAGCCCGCTTCGGTGCCGCCCTCCAAGACAACGGCACCTGCTCCGTCGCTCCATAGAAAGCATCCCGGATCGTTGGCGTCGGTAAGCCGATGAATCATATCGACACCGACCAGAAGAAGCGTTTTCATCGCCGCGTTGGTGGCGATCAGTCCGGCACCGATGGCGACCAGTGCCGGAAATGCGGCACACGCGCAATCCACATCGAACGTGCCTGCATTCTTCGCACCCAGTTTATGCTGTAGAACCACCGAAGTGGCCGGCGTAATGTAATCAGGCGAAGTCGTGCCGAGAATGATTAGGTCAACGTCTTCGGGTTTGCGGCCGGCACGTTTGAGCGCCTCTTTAGCCGCTGGCAAAGCAAGGTCAGACGTCACCCAGTCGCCCGGGACGTAAAAGCGCTGTGTAATACCCGACCTAGCAGCAAGCCTGTCGATGACCGTTGGTTTACCCAGCGCCGTGAAACGCGCTGTCAATTCTGCATTCGTGATGACGTGCTCCGGCAAATAGCGAGCGGTTGAGACAATCTGGGCAATGCGTGACATAAATGGACACTCCGCAGATGAATTCTGAAGCAATGTTGATGCTAACGATCGAATGAGTGCCCGAAAAGCTCATGATCGGTTGACCCATGTAGAGCGATTGTAAGTGTTTCCTCGCGGCCGCATAGGGTGATACGACGTCTCCTATTGGCCCTTCGCAACCAATTTTTCATTAGCGCCCTGACGTCAACTTTCGGGCCGAAGCGGAAGTGGGCCGGACAGCAGAGCACGCGCTTCGGTCGCAATTGACCCATTTCGGAAGTCGTACTCGCAACCTTGTGTGATGCATAACAGCTCGCGCCGGAAGTGAATGAAAGATGTCATTCCCGGGCCAGGATCGTGGGGCAGAGGCCGAGCAGCTTCTCACATATCAGCCAAATAGGCCTATCTCTGAGGCTTTGATCTGCAACGCAAGGTACTTTGAGTATATTCGGCACTGGGCAAAGCTTCCCGCTATAAACCAGAGCCCCCGCTGAGCTGTGCGGGTAAACATGTTGCGCAACTCGTCACCTTCCCCAAATCCCCAGATCGGGCCGACCCGCGTCGCAACGTCATTGCCAAACAATTTGCCGACCAAATGCTCCTGGCCTTTGTAGCCCGTCGCCAAGACGATTAGGTCGGCAGGAATCGTCTCGCCCGTCCGCATCCGCGCTCCGTCAGCGATAAATGCTTCGATGTCCGAGAATTGTGCCAAAGCGATCTCGCCTTTTACAATCAGATCGGAGCAGCCGACATTGAAATAGTAACCGCCGCCGCGGGTAAGATATTTGAACTGCCAGCCCGTGCCATCTTCTCCGAAATCAAGCCTGAAACCTTTGCGCTCTAGCCCATCGAGCAGATCCTCGTCCAGCTTCTTAGCCTGTTGCGTGAGCAAAATATGACTTCGTTTTGCAACCGAAAGCGGGATGGAAGCCGTGATGAGGTCGCAGTCCTCCAGCGAAGGACCTTCATCATAGAGCGCGTAGGGCAATTGCGCACTTGGCTCAACATTCACGATCAACGTTGGGCTACGCTGAACGAGCGTGACTTTGGCGCCGTTCGAATAAAGGTCTTGTGCAATATCGTGTCCGCTATTGCCCGACCCGATGACAAGCACTTTTTTGTCCTTCCAAGCCTCGGCGTCACCGTACTGGCTGGAGTGCAGGATCGTTCCCGAGAAATTGCGCGACGTTGGAATATCCGGAAGGTTCGGGATACCGCTAACGCCCGTGGCTAGCACGACGTGCCTCGGCCGCAGCTCGCGCTTCGAGCCGTCGGCTTGTCGGAGCCTAACCGACCATCGCTTAGCGTGGTCATCGTAGCTGCCGCCTTCGAGTTCCGTTGCCGTCCAGTAGTTGAGCTCCATGCCTTCGACATACGATTCAAACCACCCGGCAATTTTGTCCTTGGGAATGTAGGCCGGCCAGGTCGGTGGGAAACGCATATAAGGGAGGTGATTGACGTGCACCTGATTATGCAGAACGAGAGCGTGGTAGCGGTTGCGCCAGTTGTCGCCGATCCGTTGTTCGCGATCGACGATCAGCGTGTCGATGCCCAATTGGGTGAGGCATGCGGCAATTGAAAGTCCGGCCTGTCCTCCGCCAACCACTAGCACCGCGGGATCACGACTAGCGTATTCGGCAGCGGCACGTCTGATATCGAACCAATTGGGCCCGCGGAAATCGCGCGAGTAGGCCTTGCCCTGCGGGCGTGATCGTCCAAGCTGCTCCTCATGTCCCTTGATCTCGTCTAGGGCTGTGAGCAACGTCCAGGCTCTCGGCGTGCTGTCGCTCTCGTCCTCAGCCTTAAGTCGCACCACGCCACTGCCGCGACCGTCCGCCGTTTCAAATGCGAAGATTGCCTCTATCGACCCAATGCCAGCACGAGTGGCTAGTCGTGGTGCAGTGCGATGGGGTGGTATTTTGAAGTTAACAGGCGAGGCCCGCGGACTATGTTTGCTCAACTCTCGCACAATTGCGTCCCTGCCGTTGACGGTCGTAATTCGCCACGTCAGCGCCAGTACGTCACGCCAGTGACTGTCAACACTAAACAGCGTCTTTAGCACGGTATCGTCGCGATCGCTCAGGGCTCGCTCCAATTGAGCAAGCCAGCATTCGGCGACTGCCAAGTAGGTTTCAGTCCGCGCAAGCATGGATTAGGCTTTTTTGACGCTGTCAGACTACATCACATTCGCCCCTTGAAAAAGTCGCGACAAAAAAGAGAGATATCAGGCGCTTTGTGAAAAAGCAGTAGCGCGCTGTTGCGGGGTGTTGAAGATCGCGAGCGTTCAAGCAATTTATCGCTCAATTGATGTCGACAAGCGCTCCGCCATCGACCGGTAGCGCAACGCCGGTAATGAAATTTGCCTCGTCGGACGCCAGAAACAACGCAGCGTTCGCGACGTCCCAGGGGGTCCCCATCTTGTGGCGCAGCGGGACCCGGGCATCGCGTGCGGCAGCGATTTCAGCCCGGCTTTTGCCGGCGACGCGAGCGCGCGTATCGACCGCCATCGGGGTATCTATCAATCCGGGCAGGATGACATTGGCGCGCACGCCAAACTCGGCGTTCTCGATGGCAACTTGTTGAGTGAAGGCAATCATTCCGGCTTTAGTCGCTTTGTAGGCTACGTTCGGGTACCGTTCCCAGGCGGCGACCGAGGAGATTGTGATGATGACTCCTGCGCGCTGTGCGCGCATCAGCGGCAAGACATGCTTACAAGTCATGATGGCGCCGCGCAGGTTGATGGTTGCGATGCGATCGAATGCAGTCTCGGTAATCTCGTCAAGCGGCGCGTCCCCACCAGCAATGCTCACGCCCACATTGTAATGGAGGACGTCGACTCGCCCCCAACGACGACGCGCCGCCTCGACCATTGCCACGAGCGTCGCCTCCACAGCGACGTCCGCTTCGAATGCGACGCATTCTCCGTCTGCCTGTCGCGCCATGGCGGCTGTCTCCTCGGCTGAGGAGAGATTGTTGTCGACCGCAAGCACCCTCGCGCCTTCCTGGGCGAAACGCAAAACCGTGGCGCGACCGTTGCCTAAGCCCTCGCCTGGCGACTGACCGGCGCCTACCACGATGGCGATCTTGTCACCTGAGACGCATGCGATAGGCGGCTTTTCCGGATTGGATCATTGATGGCGCAACAACGCCGATTGTCAATTTCGCCGGGGTGCGGCTTCCATCAATAATGCGAGCGCTTTTCGAAAAGCTATAGCTCCGAACGCTTCCCCTTTGTAGTGGCCCAGACGCACGACGACGAGATCATGAGAAGGCACAATCATCGTCGTTTGGCCACCGGCGCCCGCCATGTAGTAGGAATCTCTCGGAACAGGATACTGACCAAGACCATTGATCCAAAAGAAGCCACCGTAGATCGGACGCTTGTCCGCTACCCACGCCGGTGCCGGCGTGCTGACGAACTTAGCGTAGCCTTCGGGCAGGATGCGTTCGCCGTTCCAGACACCGTCTTGAAGATAAAGGTTGCCGAGCCGCGCCCAGTCGCGGCCGGAACCGACTTCGTAACCCTGCCCCAGAAAATTGCCGAACGGATCCGTTTCGATCCTCATGGTGCGGATGCCGACTTTGTCGAACAGCGCTGCCTGTGGGAAAGATAGATAGTCTTTGCCACTCTTCTCAACGGCGAGCCGGATCAAATAGCTGACCAAAACCGGATCGGTGTTGCGGTAACGGCCGACCGTGTTTGGCGGCCATTGCTGCGTACGCGTCGCCGC
>Ga0209006_10003584_pt1 | contig 14109 bp, 10 predicted proteins | sample JacPin_JW_Ref_O2_FD_188567 | JGI IMG/M metagenome (GOLD analysis project Ga0209006, IMG submission 188567) | Forest soil microbial communities from Algoma, Ontario, Canada - Jack Pine, Ontario site 1_JW_Ref_O2 (SPAdes) (version 2) | ecosystem: Environmental > Terrestrial > Soil > Boreal... | reverse complement strand
TATCTCGGAAACCATATTGCGGAGCAGGGCGTGCCCATTGTGCAACCGCCCGGGGGGCACGCGATCTACATCGATGCACGCGCTTTTCTGCCTCATGTTCCTCCAAGCTGTTTCCCCGCGGTCGCGCTGGCGAACGAACTCTATCTGGAGGGCGGCATTCGTTCGGTGGAGATTGGCACGCTAATGTTTGGAACAGCGGCGACGATGGACCTGGTGCGTCTAGCAATCCCGCGTCGCGTTTACACCCAAAGCCACATCGACTACGTGGTGGAAGTGGTCCTCGCGGTTTGGGAGAAGCGCGAACAGATTCACGGAATGAAGCTAAGTTATGAAGCGCCCTTCCTTCGGCATTTCACTGCGCGGCTGGAAACAGTCGATGCAGCCGTGCCGGCGCGCTAACCCTTAGCCAGATCTCTGCCTACAATAAGACGATGGTGATGCCGCGGTTATCGCGGCCGAGGTCGGAGTCACTCTTCAGCTCGGAGTGCGATTGCAGAAGCTTCCAACAGACTTCATCGGACTTCGACCAATTCTCGCCAAAAATGCAGCCGCGAATCTGCGCGCTTTGCGACATTTCCACCAAACGCTTTTGCACGGCGATGCGAATATCGCCGCCCGGCCCCGAAGAGCCGTAGCCATGAATCAGCTTGAGCAGTTTCGTTTTTTCCTGGCGCGCGAGTGCGAGTTCACGCTCCATGCGCTGGAGAGCCTCGTGCACCTGCGGCATGTCGGATTTAAGGTTTACGGTCTTGATGATGGCCCCATTTGCGGAGGATATTCGCCGATGCACCGATGCACAACAGGTCGGCCTCGGCGCGGCGCAAAAATCAAAACTTCGCCACGGCTGGCTAGCGCGCTGTCGAAAGTTTGAGCGTCTTGCGGACCCGGCTAAAGACGTTCCCCGGTGCCACGCTTAGCCTCGCCTTGGTCCATCGCGCTGCAAGATCCGGGCGGTTTGCCGCCTGACGCCGCTGTTAAAAGTGGCCGGGCTCTTACGGCGCGACTGGAAGTCGCACCCTTTCAAATCCGTCGCGCGGAGATCGCATCAAGCGCTAAAGCGCGGGCTTCTCTTTCGATGACTTACGGCACGACTAAAGTCGTGCCCTTCCCGATCACATTCCCTTGTCGGTTCGTGAAGCTTACGCCTTCCGGCTTCGAATGGCTTCTCTGGCTTCTTTATCGGCAGTCCTTCTCCGCTCGGTTTCGCGTTTATCCCAGAGCTGCTTGCCCTTAGCCAGCGCCAACTCTACTTTCACTTTGCCGTTCTTGAAGTACATCCGAACCGGGATCAGCGTCAATCCCTTCTGCTGCGTCTTGCCGATCAGCTTGCGAATCTCTTCCTTGTGCATCAGCAACTTGCGGGTACGCAGGGGCGCGTGGTTGTGAATGTTGCCATGCTCGTAAGGACCGATGTGAGCGTTGAGAAGCCAGAGTTCGCCGTCTTTGACCAAGCCGTACGAATCTTTGAGGTTGGCGAGGCCACCGCGGACCGATTTGGCCTCGGTTCCGGTCAGGGCGACGCCGCACTCAAATTTTTCCAGCAAGAAGTAGTTATGAGAAGCGATCCTATTAACGGCAGCATCACGCTGGCCAGACGCGGTGGGATCCCTGCGCGGGGATTTCTCCGGAGTAGGCTTCGTTTGATGACTGGGCTGACGGGGCATGGGGGCTCGATTCATCTTAGCAGCGGGCTTCGAGCTTCGGCTATCCGGGCAGAACGGTTCAGTTTGCAGGTTGGAGGGCGTTGACATCTTCGAGGACGATCACGAGGCCTTTGAGCCCGATGCGACCACAACGGCCCAGCTGAAGTCACTAGGACTACGACCAAAGAGTGTAACTGCCGCGCACGCAATGAGATGAGGTGCGATGAGAAGCGATGCTATAATCGCTCCAAAGTAACGAAATGTGTCTATCAGAACAGGTCCTGCAAGCGGTAGGATTTTTGTTTCTCCGGCAAGTACTTCTAAAGATTCTTAGATGAGGAATGACGAATGAGACGTCTGATGCCTGCGGCTATTGCGCTGCTGGTCCTGCTTGCCATACTGCCCGCGATTGCTGACAAGGCGAAGACTCTGTATGAAAAGGGCGAGGACGCCGAGTCGCGGGAGAACTACGAAGAGGCTTACAACCTTTACAAGCAAGCTTGGAACCTGAAGCCCAAGGACCTCCGCTATAAGTCGTCGTTTGAACGCTTGCGCTTCAAGGCCGCTGCGACGATCGTGCATCACGGCCAAGGGCTGCGCGAACAAGGAAAGCTGCAGGAGGCGCTGGCTGACTTCCAAAAGGCAGCACTGATCGACCCTTCCCTTTTTATCGCGCAACAGGAAATGAAGCGCACTCAGCAGATGCTCAACGAGAGAGAGAATCCGCCCCCGCAGGCTGCGGGTCCTCCAGGAAGTCTGGAACGCAAGATCCGAGAAGCCAGCGGGCCAGTCGAACTGGCCCCGATTTCCGTAGTACCCATCACAGTAAAACTCACCGAGGATTCCAAGGTTATTTATCAGACGATCGGCCAGTTGGCCGGGATCAACGTGCTGTTCGACCCGGACTATACTTCGCGCCGGATCAAGGTCGAACTGAATGGAGTAACGTTGGAAGACGCGCTGCAGATTTCTGCGCTGGAATCGAAAACCTTCTGGCGTCCGGTCACGAGCAATACCATTTTCGTGGCCCAGGACAATCCGGCGAAACGCAAGGAACTGGAGCAGAGTGTCCTGAAGACGTTCTACCTGCAGAATCTTTCGCAGCCTACTGAGTTGCAGGATGTCGTGAACGCAATTCGCGCCGTTCTGGACGTGCAAAGGGTGCAGCAACTGCTCTCGCAAAATGCGCTGGTGGTACGCGGCACGCCTGACCAGATCGCGCTGGCGGAAAAGCTGGTCGAAGATCTCGATAAGGTGCGTCCGGAAGTGATTGTGGATATTGCTGTGATGCAGGTAAGTAAAGACAAGTCGCGGACTCTGGGATTGAATCCCCCAACCAGCGCAACCGTAACCCTGCAGAGCAACATCAACACAACCCCGACGACCACCACGACCACTACGGGCACAACCACTACGGGCACGGGAACGACCGGACTCGAACTGAATACTCTGGGCAATTTGAACGCGACCGATTTCCAGGTCACGATTCCGTCTGCCAATCTATCGGCGGTGATGGGCGATACCGATACGAAGATGTTGCAAAACCCGCAGGTGCGCGCGCTCGACAACCAGAAGGCAACGCTGAAGATCGGCGAACGCGTACCCGTCGCGACCGGATCCTTCCAACCTGGCATTGGAGGCGTGGGTATCAACCCGCTGGTCAATACGCAGTTCCAATACCTGGATGTCGGCGTGAACATCGATGTAACGCCGCACGTGCACGCGGATCGCGAAGTAACGCTGAAGATCACCATGGAAATTTCTTCGGTGGTTGGTCAGTCGAGTATTGGCGGCATCAGCCAGCCCATCATCGGGCAGAAAAAAATCGAACACGAGATACGGCTTAAAGATGGGGAATCGAGTTTGATTGGCGGCATTCTGGACGATTCCCAAACCAGATCGTTGGCCGGCATTCCCGGGTTGGCGCAGATTCCAATCCTGGGTTATTTGTTTGGACAGAAGACACAGGATCATTCGCAAGACGAAACTGTGTTTGCCATTACGCCGCATATTATTCGCGGAACCACCCTCAATGAGCTCAACCAGCGAGCCATCGACATAGGGACTGCGAACGCGATTGAATTGCGCCACATGAGCCGGCCGCAAGCAGCGCCGGCCGGTCAGACACCTGGGAATCCAGCCCCGGCCGGTGGAACTCCCGCAAATCCGAATCCCGGCACTCCGGTTCCAGCGCAGACACCCGCTCAAGGCGCGGCTCCCGGAACCCAGGGAAGCGCAAACTTCTTATTTGATCCGGGACAGGTCACGGCCACAAAGGGCGGCACGTTTGTCGTCAATTTGCTGATCTCGGGCGCACAAAACGTGTATTCCGTACCGGTACAGATCAATTACGACCCGGCCAAACTACAGCTCGTGAACGTGTCGAATGGCGGCTTCCTGTCGCAGGATGGACAGGCAGTCGCGCTGGTGCATCGAGAAGATGACACCACTGGCACGTTGCAGATCACGGCGACGCGTCCTCCGGGAGCGGGCGGAGTGTCGGGGCAAGGCGCTGTGGTCACGATGACATTTCAGGCAAAGGCCAGCGGACAGACGCCGCTGACCATTACTCGGGGAGGGGCGCGCGATCCTGCACTGCAGGCGATCACGGTGAATGGCGCGCAAGCCTCAATCACGGTCCAGTAGGCGATGGCTGCCCGAGCGAAGAATAGAAGTTGAGAAGATGAAGGCACAAAGATTCCGTCAGGGGCATGGCAGAAAGCCCATTCGCGGCTTTTCGCTCCTCGAACTGATCATCGCGACCACCATCCTGATCATCCTGTCAACGATGGCCGTGCCGATGGCGCGGTTAAGTATCAAGCGAGAGAGGGAGCGCCGCTTACGAGTCGATCTGTGGGAGATGCGCGACGCCATTGACCGCTACAAACTGGATGCCGACCGAAATGCCTTCCAGACCAAGGTGGATAGCCAGGGGTATCCGCCGGATTTGGAGACCTTGGTGAAGGGCGTGGACGTGCAGGGGAAAAAGGTTCGGTATCTGCGCCGGATTCCGATCGATCCAATGACTGGAACCACTGAGTGGGGTATGCGTTCGATGCAGGACGATCCGGATTCCGACTCGTGGGGCGGACAAAGCGTCTTTGATGTTTTCAGCAAGTCGCGAGACGAAGCGCTGGATGGAACGAAGTATAAGGACTGGTAATGGCAAGCAAGCTCAAAATTCGGCGCAGCGCAGGTTTTACGCTGCTGGAGATGATGATCGTGATCAGCATCATTCTGATCCTGATGTCGATTGCGCTGCCCATTTATAACCAGTCAGTGTTGCGTTCGCGCGAGGCGGTGTTGCGTCAAGACTTGTTCGAACTACGCTCGCTGATTTCGCAATACACGCTGGACAAGCAGAAAGCTCCGCAATCGCTGGATGATTTGGTTACGGGCGGCTATATCAAAACCCTTCCCAAGGATCCCACGACGAACGAGTCGAATTGGGAAGTGGTGCAGGAAGATGTGTTGTTGGCAGTGGATCAGCAGGACCCCGGCATCAGCGACGTGAAATCCGCGTCAAATGCCACCGGCACCGACGGAACGGCCTACTCGAGCTGGTAAGTCGAGCCTCTCTCCAACTTTTACCCCTTCTCTTTATCTTCATCTTGCGACACCTTTCCCTTCGCATCAGATTTCGTTATATCTCGATATCGCTATTGGATTCGAAGCATGGAGACCTCCTGTGGGTTTCCCTCCAGCGTTGCGCGCCTTTCGCTAAGGCACTAACATCTTATTCATGCCCGTTGAAACGGAACTCACCAAAGCCCCGGTGTCGATTCGCGCGCCGCGCGGCAACACCATTACATGCAAGGGATGGCAGCAGGAAGCTGCCATGCGCATGCTCATGAACAATCTCGACGGCGATGTTGCCGAGCGCCCGCAGGATCTTGTCGTCTACGGGGGAACCGGGCGAGCCGCGCGGAGTTGGGAGGCTTACCACGCCATCGTTGCGACTCTCAAGAATCTCGGGAACGACGAAACCTTGCTGGTGCAATCGGGTAAGCCGGTGGGCGTATTCAAGACGCACGATCATGCGCCTCGAGTGCTCATCGCCAATTCAAATCTGGTGGGACACTGGTCCAATTGGGAGAAGTTCAATGAACTCGAACGCGCCGGCCTGATGATGTATGGCCAGATGACGGCGGGGTCGTGGATTTACATTGGCTCGCAAGGAATTGTGCAGGGAACATTTGAAACATTTTCGGCGGCGGGCGAAAAACATTTTGCTGGCGATCTGGCCGGCAAGCTGATCGTTTCGGGCGGCATGGGCGGCATGGGCGGCGCTCAGCCTCTGGCGGCGACCATGACTGGCGCGGCGTTTCTGGGAATTGATGTCGACCCGGAACGCATTAAGAAACGGCTGAAGACTGGCTATTGCGACTTCATGGTGACGACGCTTGATGAAGCGCTGCGAATTTTGAAGAATGCCGTACGCAAAAAAGAAAATGTCTCGGTGGGGCTAGTCGGAAATTGCGCGGATGTGATTCCGGAACTCGCCGAGCGCGGCGTGATACCGGACATTCTTACCGATCAGACCTCAGCACATGATCCGCTGAACGGGTACGTGCCCAATGGAATGACACTCTCCGAAGCGATGGAGTTGCGCAAGCGGGATCCCAAGGCGTATCAGGAGAAATCCCTCGATGCGATGGCAGCGCATGTGGAAGGAATGCTGCGGCTGCAAAAAATGGGTTCGATCACGTTCGACTACGGCAACAATATCCGCACGTTTGCGTTTCAGCGCGGTGTAAAGAACGCGTACGATTTTCCGGGTTTCGTTCCGGCATATATCCGCCCGCTGTTTTGCGAGGGCCGGGGGCCGTTTCGCTGGGTCGCGCTCTCGGGCGAGCCATCCGACATTCACGTGACCGATGATTTGGTTCTGGAATTATTTCCTGAGAATCGCATCCTGCGCCGCTGGATTGATCTGGCGCGCAAGCGCATCAAGTTTCAGGGATTGCCGGCGCGCATCTGCTGGCTGGGATACGGCGAGCGCGCAGAGTTCGGCTTGGCGATCAACGACCTGGTGAAGAAGGGGAAGATCAAAGCACCAATCGTAATCGGCCGCGATCATCTGGACTGCGGCTCGGTGGCGTCTCCGTTTCGCGAAACCGAAAGTATGAAGGACGGAAGTGACGCTATCGCCGATTGGCCGCTGCTCAATGCCCTGCTGAACACGGCGGCAGGCGCATCATGGGTATCGATTCATAACGGCGGCGGAGTGGGCATCGGCTATTCACTGCACGCCGGGCAGGTCACGGTAGCCGACGGCACCGACGAGATGGCGAAGCGCATCGAACGAGTGCTGACCACCGATCCCGGTATGGGCGTCATTCGGCATGTCGACGCGGGATATGACGAGGCCAAGGCCTTCGCGAAGAAGAGCGGCGTGAAGGTGCCGATGGCAGAAAAATGAACACCCACCACGGAGACACGGAGGCGCGGAATTCTTCCGGACTTTTGTCGGAGTCTTTGACCGAGGCCATCAATGGTGCTGCAATCGAAGTTCATCGACAGCTAGGGCCAGGACTTCTCGAATCGAATTACGAACGGCTGCTCAGCATTCACGAAGCGCAGCTGCTCACAGATCTCAGGCTCACGGGAAAGCGCGTCGGCCTCCTGATCAACTTCAACGTGTCGGCTCTCCACCCGTGGAATCATGCGCCGGGTCGTACCTCCGTTTCTCCGCGGTGGGTGTTTTGCATGCGGAGGTTGAGTGCGTAGGAAATCAGCATTATTCCTCGCCAATATCGGCCAACTGGTGACGGTTCAGCCCCGGTCGCGCAGACCCGGTCCTCGCCGCGGCGCGGACCTCAAAGAACTCGGCGTCATTGAGGATGGCGCTATCTTGTGTCTCGGGGGACAAATTGTTTCCGTCGGCAAAATCAAGGACGCCCTGCGCGATCCTTGGCTCAAGAAGAATCGCAAGCACGTAACTGAGATCGACTGTGCCGGCAAGACTGTTCTCCCCGGCTTCATCGATTCCCACACGCATCCAGTTTTCGTGAGCCCGCGGCTAGTCGATTTTGAGAAGCGTATTGAGGGCGCTTCTTACGAAGAAATCGCCGCGGCCGGGGGCGGCATCCAGTCGAGCCTGGAAGGCGTCCGGGAGGCAACAAAGCGAGTTCTGGCGGAGAAAGTTCTTGGCGTTCTGCGCGACATGGCGGAGCACGGAACGACTACGGTGGAAGCCAAGTCGGGCTACGGCCTCACGCTGGATGCGGAAATAAAATCTCTCGAAGCCATTCGCGATGCCGCCTCGCGGTGGCCCGGAACCGTCATTCCCACGCTGCTGGGGGCGCACGTGGTTCCGAAAGAATTTCAGGGCTGCTCACAAAAATACGTTGAGATCGTCTGTAAAGAGATGATCCCGCTGGCAGCGAAGCGGGGGCTCGCCCGGTTCGTGGATGTCTTCTGCGACAAAGGGGCGTTTACGGCCGCAGAAACCAAACAAATATTTGAGGCGGCACAGCAGGACGGGCTGAGCGTGCGGGCGCACATGTGCCAACTTGCGGAGACGGAACTGCAGCCGCTCTTGCGATTCGGCGCGGCTTCGTTCGATCACATGGATCACCTGAACGACGACGATATTTTAGCGCTGGCCAAGCACGATACGATTGCCACTCTGGTTCCGGGAGCGAATTATTTCCTGGGACTGAAGGATTACCCGAATGCGCGCAAGTTCATTGAAGCAGGCGTTGCGGTTGCCCTCGCGACGGACTACAACCCGGGAACGTCGCCGACCCTGAGTATGCCGATGGCAATGTCGCTGGCGTGCACCCACCTGAAGATGTCTCCTGCGGAAGCCCTTACGGCGGGAACGATCAACGGTGCCTGGGCCTTGCGTGTCGCGGATCGTAAGGGATCCATTGAACCCGGCAAAGATGCTGATCTAGGAGTCTTCGCAGTCAAAGATTACCGTGAGATTGCCTATTGGTTCGGCGACAATCAGTGTGAATTGACGGTCATGAATGGAAAAATTAGCTCGCAGCAGTGAACTTCTCGACTGCGTGACCCGTATAAGCTTAAGAGCGAGAAGTGTGTCTGTGGGACATAAGTTCTGGTTAGATCAACGGCTCTTTTGAATAAACTTTAAACAAATCTACTCCGAGGGATCTATGAAGCGAATTCTTGCGATATCGATTGTTGCGTTCGGGGCCGTCTCAATGGCTGCTGCGCAACGATTGCCCCAGGTGGCGGCTCCTGACAATTACAAACTCACCTTCACTCCGAATCTTGAGAAGGCGGCGTTTGACGGGGATGAAACCATCTCAATCCACGTATTGAAGCCAACTTCCCAAATCACGCTGAACGCAGTCGATATTGATTTTCACGACGTGACGATCAGCGCCGGCGGTACCACGCAAACGGCAAAGGTTACTCCGGAAAAAGATAAAGAGATGGTGGTTCTGGGAGTCGAGAAGCCTCTGGCTAGCGGACCAGCAACGATTCGCATCCACTACAGCGGACTCCTGAACGACGAGATGCGCGGCTTCTATATCGGGAAAGACGACCAGGGGCGGAAATACGCCGCTACGCAATTTGAGTCCACGGACGCCCGCCGAGCGTATCCCTCATTCGACGAACCTGAGTACAAGGCTACGTTCGACATCACGGCCGTGGCCGACAATGGCCAGGTTGCAATGTCGAATCAAAAGATTGTCTCCGACACACCAGGTCCCGGCGAGAAACATACGGTGCGCTTTGCAACGACGGTGAAAATGTCTTCGTATCTCGCGGCGCTGGTCATCGGCAATTTTGAGTACATCGAGGGAGAAGCCGACGGCATTCCGATCCGCGTCTACAGTACTCCCGGGAAGAAAGAGATGGGCAGGTTTGCGCTGGAATCCGCCCAGCACATCCTGCAGTATTACGACAAGTATTTCAACGTGAAGTATCCCTACGGGAAGCTTGATCTGATCGGCCTGCCAGATTTTTCCGCGGGTGCAATGGAAAATACCGGCTGTATCACCTTCCGCGAAGTCATTCTGTTGATCGACGAAAAGCAAGGCTCTGTCGAGTTGAAGAAAGAGATCGCATCGGTGATCGCTCACGAGATGGCTCACCAGTGGTTCGGCGATCTGGTGACCATGAAATGGTGGGACGATATCTGGCTCAACGAAGGATTCGCGACATGGATGTCGAGCAAGCCGATTGAGGCCTGTAAGCCAGAATGGAATTTTGATCTGGATGATGTCAGCGGGACCGACCGAACGTTGAATACAGACTCGCTGGAAAACACGCGGCCCATCCATCAAGCCGCCAATACCCCGGCTCAGATTCAGGAATTGTTTGATGGCATTGCTTACGGAAAGTCGGCGGCCGTGTTACGAATGCTGGAGTCTTACCTGGGCGAAGAAACTTTCCGCGCGGGCGTGAACGCGTATATTCAGCGGCATCAATATGCGAATGCGACCGCCGATGACTTCTGGGACGCGCAGGCAAAAACCTCGAAGAAACCTGTGGACGAGATTATGCCCACATTTGTGAAGCAGGCAGGAGTTCCAATTATCGATGTGAAATCGCAATGCTCCGGGAGTTCGACGACAATTACGGCCGATCAGCGTCGTTACTTTTATGATCGCGAAAAATTCCAGGCGCCGAATGAGGAACTCTGGCAAATCCCGCTGTGCCTGAAGGGATCCGCTGGCAACGGCAAGCCCCAATGCGAAGTGCTTACAAAGAAGCAAGCTACGTTTACTCTGCCGGGCTGTTCGACATGGGTCGTGGCGAACGCCGGAGCTACGGGCTATTACCGCGTCGGCTACCAACCGGAAGCGGTGCGAGCTTTAGCGGCTGATGCCGAGAGCAAACTTTCTCCGGCGGAGCGAATCGCTCTGCAGACGGATATCTGGGCTTCAGTGCGGGTGGGCCGCGAGCCGGTGGGAGACTATCTTGCCTTGGCTCAGGGGTTAGGCAGCGATAGGAATCGTGCCGTGCTGGAAGTCGTCCTGGAGCGGCTTAACTACATCGGTGAATACCTGGTGACCAATAGCGATCGTGAATCGTATCGGTTTTGGCTGCGGCAGTATCTCACGCCCGTCTTAAAAGACGTGGGCTGGGAACCAAAGGCGGGTGAAGCCGACGAGCAAAAATCGTTGCGGTCTCACGTATTCTACGCGTTAGGTCATGACGCACAGGATCCGGTGGCGTTGGCGCAGGCTCACAAAATTGCAGAGAAAGCGCTGGATGATCCGGCATCGGTCGATCGGGAGATGGCCAACAGCGCGATCGAGTTGGCGGCATCCAATGGCGATGAAGCGTTTTACGGCAGGTTGATGACTGCATTGAAGAACGCGAAATCGCCCGAGGAATACTACGCTTACTTATTTGCAACCGGCCAGTTCTCCGATCCGCAGCTTCTGCAGCAGACTTTGGAGTACGCGATCTCGCCGTCCGTGCGTTCGCAGGACGCACTGCAGTTAGTCACCCGGGTGATGAGAAATCCGGCAGGGGAAAAGCTTGCCTGGAAATTTATTCTGGCGCACTGGGACGCCGTACAGAGATCTGGCGGTCCATTCGCCAGCGCTGAAGTGGTCGGAGCCACCAGTTCGTTCTGCGACGCGAGTATGCGCGATCAAGTGGTGGAGTTTTTTGCCGCTCACAAAATCGAAGCCGCGGAGAGGACCTATCGCCAGTCCATTGAACGCATCAACAACTGTGTGGATTTGAAGTCGCAACAGGAGCCGCAGCTGGCGTCGTGGCTCGGGCAGCACGGCACTTCAGCCGGAGGTCAATAGCGAAGCATTGCTGAACATTGGTACCGCAGCGGATAGCGGGCCGGCTGCCAAGTCGGCCCGCTAGTCGCGATCCCAGCCAAACTCAGCCTTCGCTAAAGCGCGAACTTGCAATCTGTTTTTTGAGCTGTAGACGATGTTCGCAGTTAGAGCTTTGCTATAATCAACAACGTTCCGCACGCGCACGGCATTGAAGTTGTTTCCCGGATAGCACTCCCGCGACAATCAGCGTGAAGCGAACAATCCTCGTAGCCTGCGGTGCGTGAGCGGGTTTCGAAACGTGGCCAGGTAGCTCAGGTGGTAGAGCGCAGCCCTGAAAAGGCTGGCGTCGGCGGTTCAACTCCGTCCCTGGCCACCATCATTTTCAATCACTTAGGCGAAATTATTTAACCTTCTTCTTGGCGGAAAAGCCCTTCTGTCATGCGTGGGACGGCACACTCGACGACGGCTGAAGCTTCATCTCATTGTATGTTGTCGATTTGCTGCCATGCGACTCTTCGAAGAGCGCAGCCTTTCAACGATTTTGCGCTCAGACTCTTAACCCCCTTAATAGATAATGGTGTATCGGGAAACCTGCAGGCAGCGGGGGCGCGAAGGCGTGTGGATCAAATCGCCGCGTTCGTGCAAGGATTCGCCGGTTTTTCATGCCAGATGTCCGCAGCGCGGCGGACGAGATGAAGCCACTTTGAGATGACCGGTGACCCAGTTGTGGATCGGGTTCGAACGTTAAAACGAAAGGCTATGTATGGCGGACAAAAAAACAGCAATCATAACCGGAGCCTCTGGAGGCATTGGCGCGGGTCTAGTTGACGGTTTTTTGCGGGAAGGGTACAACGTGGTCGCGACGTCTCGTGACGCCAACCGAGATTTGACTAGGTCAGACGGCCTGGTTCTCCTCAATGGCGATATCGGCAAGCAGCAAACGGCTGCCGATGCTGTCGAGGCAGCAATCAACAACTTCGGAACGATCGATGTCTTGGTGAATAATGCCGGCATTTTCCTAACCAAGCCATTCACTGACTTCACCACCGAAGACTTCGAGGCCCTTGTCTCCATTAATCTGCTTGGATTCTTCTATATCACTCAGCGCACTGTAAAACAGATGCTGAAACAAAAATCGGGATGCGTTGTGAGCATCACTGCGGCGCTTGCTGATCGGCCAATCGCCGGCGAGAATGGGTCGATTTCGATGATTACGAAGGGTGGCTTGAATTCAGCAACCCAGAACCTGGCAATCGAGTACGCAAAAGACGGCATCCGCTTTAACGCCGTAGCCCCCGGCGTTGTGGACACACCAATGCACCGCAGTGACCCCAACGACTCGACGTCGCAGCCCACTATGAAAAAGGCGACGGTTAAGGATGTTGTCGAGGCGGTTCTTTACCTGGTACAGGCAGGCCATGTGAGCGGAGAGATTCTGCACGTGGATGGTGCCGCTCCAGCTCGTCGGTGGTAACAAATAAAAGGACTCCAACCACACGCTGGACTTCAACGAGGTATGCATGCCCCGATTGCTTTCAGTAAATGTCGGTCTGCCGCGTGACGTGACATGGAACGGCAAGACCGTCCGAACCGCAGTCTGGAAATCTCCGGTTACGGGCCGGCGAATGGTGCGCAAGCTCGATGTCGATGGTGATGCGCAAGGCGATCTGGCGGGTCACGGCGGGGAGCACCGCGCCGTCTTCGTCTACCAGATGGAGTCTTACCATTACTGGGAGCGCTTTTTGGCCCGCAACGATTTTACTTTTGGCCAGTTCGGAGAAAACTTCACCGTTGAGGGACTTCCTGATAACGAGGTCTGCATTGGCGATCGCTACCGCATCGGTGGCGCCGAATTTGAAGTGACGCAGCCGCGCGTAACGTGCTACCGCGTCGGCATCCGCATGAACGAGCCGCGTATGCCAGCCCTGCTGGTGGCACACCACAGACCAGGATTTTACTTTCGTGTGTTGCAAGAGGGGGAAGTCGGTGCAGGGGATGACATCGTAAAAATCACTGACGGTCCAGAGCGAATCAGTGTAGCCGACGTTGACGCCCTGCTGTATTTGCCAGGACATTCCAGCGAGCAACTACAACGCGCGCTGAGGATTCCCGCACTCAGCAAGGGTTGGCAGGGTTCGTTCCAGGCAATGCTCCAACAAGACTTGAGCTCCAAAACTGCGACGGGGAATCCGGGGCTCGCGAATGAGGAACAACCACCAGCATGGCCCGGCTTTCGACAGATGCTAGTCGCGAGAATTAATAAGGAAAGCGATAGCGTAACCTCCTTCATTCTGTCGCCAATCGATGGACAGCCTCTTACTCTCTTCCAGGCGGGTCAATTTGTTGTTTTGCGCTTGCATCTCGACCCGGACAAACCGCCGGTTCTTCGCAGCTATTCGCTGTCCGATCTGCCGGTAGCCGACCATTTCCGCATCAGCGTCAAAAATGAATTGAATGGGATTGGAAGTTCATTTCTGTGCAACCGTGCACGAGAAGGCGATCTCTTAGATGTTAGTGCGCCGCGCGGAAGCTTTACTCTACGTCCCAGCCAGGGTCCTGTGGTTCTGCTAAGCGCTGGAGTAGGCGCAACGCCCGTGATGTCGATGCTACATTCACTCGCCGCCGAGAAATCGCAACAAGAGGTCTGGTGGATCTATGGAGCCCGCAATCGCGTCGACCATCCATTTGCAGAAGAATCGCGTTCATTACTGAAACAGCTCTCTCGCGGACGAGCATACATC
>Ga0209006_10003583_pt1 | contig 14110 bp, 13 predicted proteins | sample JacPin_JW_Ref_O2_FD_188567 | JGI IMG/M metagenome (GOLD analysis project Ga0209006, IMG submission 188567) | Forest soil microbial communities from Algoma, Ontario, Canada - Jack Pine, Ontario site 1_JW_Ref_O2 (SPAdes) (version 2) | ecosystem: Environmental > Terrestrial > Soil > Boreal... | reverse complement strand
ACACATTTCCAGTCACCTGGCTCCTCCGCCTCTGTCGATCCTGGCGGACTTCTTCAGCCGCGACTCATTGGAGAACAATTCTGCTTCCGATCTCGTGATCACTTCGAGTGTGCCTGCGAATCCGGTGCTCAACGTGTTCTCGCTATTTGCCGAGGATGAATGGAAGGTGTCCTCATCGTTGAATTTGTCGGCCGGACTGCGCTGGGATGTTAGCCCCGCGCCAAAGGGGCAGCACGGTCAGGATGCATACACAACCTCTGGAGATGTGAACGATCCCGCGACCTTGCAACTGGCACCCAGAGGCACTCCACTGTGGCATACGGGCTGGTTTAACTTCGCGCCGCGTATCGGAGCAGCCTGGCAAGTGAAGAATGAACCGGGCAGGGAACTCATTGTTCGAGCCGGTGGAGGCGTATTTTTCGACACCGCAATTCAGCCGGCGCTCAGAGCGTTCAACGGGATTGGCTTCACCAGCTATGCTCACTACCTCGATGCTCCAGTGCCGGCGCGGGCATCGCAGATCAACTTCTCCACTGCGGTGCAGGCACCCTACACGAATCAGGAAGTGTTTTCGTTTTCTCCTCACTTTCAATTGCCCTATAGCTGGCAATGGAATATCGGCGTGGAGCAGGGACTCGGTAAAAACCAAAGCATCATCCTTTCGTACGTGGGAGCAAATGGACGGCGGCTGCTGGAAGAGCAGCGCAGGAATGTAAACGCACTGAACCGGGATTTTCAAGACGTGTCTTACTTCCCATCGGGGCTCACCTCGAGCTTTGAGTCTCTGCAGGCTGAATTTCAACGCTCTATGTATCCAGGAATCGAGGTGCTGGCCTCCTACACCTGGGCTCATTCGTTCGATTACGGCACTACGGATCCTTTTTATCCGCTGGTACGCGGAAACTCCAATCTTGATGTACGCCAGAACCTGGAGGCGGCAGTCTCCTGGAGTTCACCTCCCGCGCGACACCGGTTCCTGAGCATGAAGAGGCTCTCGGAAGGGTGGGGGCTCGACGGCCGGTTGATCGCACGAACAGGATTTCCAGTGAATCTGTTGGGGAATTTTGCTTTCGACTCCGTGACCGGGGGACCCTATTACAGCGGCGTGGATTTGATTCCGGGCCGGCCTTTGTACCTGCATGGTTCTCAATATCCTGGGCGTCGCGCGTTCAACGGCGGCCTGAACGCAGTCGATCCGGCTCTGGCGCTGCCTGATGGACCCGCTCCGGGCGACGCACCGCGAAATCTTCTCCGTGGGTTCCCTGAGGTGCAGGGAAACTTTGGTATCCGGCAAACCTACCAGCTTCGCGAACGATTGAGCATGCAGTTGAAGATTGAGGCTTTCAACGTATTCAATCATCCTAATTTCGGGTATATCGATCCTTCGTTCTCTGACCTGCTCTTTGGCCAATCCACCAAGATGCTCGACCAGAGCTTCGGCAATGCGGGGGCGCTCTACAACCAGGGTGGCCCGCGGGCCCTGCAGGTCTCCGTCAAGGCCACTTTCTAAGCAACCTCATCCTCCCGTAAGCAGCGATGCTCAATCCTTGACAATCGATAGTCGAATATCTACCATCAGGCTGTCACCGAGGGTCGAACGTCTTCTATGGCAAAACAGGCACAGCAACGCGCGAATCTGCTTCAAGGCACGCTGGACATGCTCATCCTGCGAACCCTGCTTTATGGCCCAGCTCATGGCCACCAGATCGGAAAACACATTCAGCGAACCACCAACGATTTCCTGCAGATGCAGCATGGTTCTCTCTATCCCGCATTGCATCGCTTAGAGGAAAGAGGTTGGGTCACTGCGAAATGGGAGACAGCCCCGGATCGCAACCGGGAATTCAAGTATTACCGGCTTACGCCAACAGGGAAAAAACAGCTTGTGGTCGAAGAATCGCAATGGAAGCAGATGGCGGAAGCAGTGGCACGCGTGATGTGGCCCGCCGCTGAGGAGAGCTGATATGCGATGGTGGCAGATCGGGAAGCGGGATGCAGACCTGGCGCGGGAGCTCCAGGCTGACCTCGAACTGGAAGAGGAAGAGCAGCGGGAACGTGGGCTCCCTGCGGAAGAAGCTCGCTATGCGGCGCAACGGGCCTTCGGCAACACGACGCTCATTCGCGAGCAGACCCGCGCTGCCTGGTCCCGGGTCTGGGTCGAGTCCCTCCTGCGCGATCTGGGCTACGGAGTTCGTGGAATGCGTCGCAATGCCGGTTCCACTTTATTTGCCATTCTCATTGTCGGACTCGGCATCGGCGGCGCTTCGACGGTATTCAGCGTGGTCAATGCCCTGCTTTTGCGTCCGCTCCCTTTCCGCGATCCGGGTCAGCTGGTATTTATTTCTAACGGAGAAAACTATAGCACCCAGGCTGAACAGTTTTCAGATCTCCGCGACCAGAACCGGTCATTCTCCGATTTGGCGGGCTGGTCCGGCTACTACCGCGCGGGCGATTCGGAATTGACGGGGACCGGCGAGCCTGAGCGTCTTACCAGCGTTCCGGTGACTCAGAATCTCTTCCCGTTGCTCGGGGTGGAACCGGCCTTTGGAAGATCGTTTACCAGGGAGGAGTGCGAGGGGAAGTATTCCGCTCCAACGGCCATGTTGTTGAGCAACAGCTTTTGGCGCCGGCGGTTTGCCTCCGACCCAACCGTGGTTGGCAAGAAGCTGACCTTGAACGATCAGCCGGTGACCGTAATCGGCGTGCTGCCCGCATCGTTCGACTTTGCCAGCATCTTTGCTCCCGGCACGCCGATCGACGCTTTTATTCCCTGGCCGCTCACGGATGACGCGAAGCCTCACGGGAACACGATGTCGATCGTGGGACGGTTAAAGCCCGGCGTTACCATAGGAGGTGCGCAAGCCGAACTCCACGTTCTGGCGAAACAGCTCAACAGCCAACATCCGGAGAGGAATCCGGTCCAACCCAGGCTGGTCCCTTTGGATGAGCACGTGAGCGGGCAAGTACGTCCAGCGCTCGTGGTGTTGATGTGCGCCGTGGGTCTGGTGATGTTGATTGTGTGCGCAAATCTTTCCCATCTGCAAATGGCGCGCATGGCGACGCGACAGAAAGAAATGGCAATCCGAGCCGCATTAGGGGCCGGGCGTTTCCGGCTGCTGCGACAGGTGCTTACCGAAAGTGTAACCCTCTCGTGTTGCGGCGCCGCGCTCGGCCTGCTTCTGGCCGTGGCGGGAACGCGCGAGCTGGCGCACCTGAATACTTTCAACCTCCCTCTCCTCGAAAGTGTTAGAGTCGATCGGACCACGCTGATGTTCACCTTGCTGGCGACAGTGGCTACGGGCGTGCTCTTTGGTCTGGCGCCCGCGTTCCAGGTTCTCGCGAGCAAGCTTCGTGACGGGCTGCAAGACGCGGGCCGCGGCTGGAGCGGCAGTCGCCGTCATGGCTGGTTCCGCGACGGACTGGCGGTCTCCCAATTCGCCCTCGCCTGCCTGTTGCTCGTGGGGGCGGCCCTGCTTATCCAGAGTTTTCTGCGTGTCCTGGACGTGAATCTGGGATATCAACCTGAGCGCGCAGCCGCGTTGAGGATCGACCCTAGTTTTCGCGTTGCGAGTCTCGAGCAGCAGAACTCATTTATCGACGACGTGCTGCATCGCACACGATCGGTGCCGGGAATCACCGCGGCCGGGATCACCGATGTGCTTCCGCTCGGGGGAGACCGGTCCTGGCAGGTCGCAGGCAAAGGGCAGGTTTACAAAAAGGACGAGTATCCGGAGGCCTTTATTCGTGTGGTGAGCGACGGATACTTCGAGGCCCTGGGGATTCCGTTGAAGTCAGGAAGGAAATTGACGGAGAGCGATCGAGCTTCGAAAGAGCTCGTAGTGGTCGTGAATGAAACGTTGGCTCGCACACTGTGGCCTGGGCAAAACCCTATCGGACAGATGATGACGCAGGACGGGGGGCGGCGGGTCGTCGGTGTGGTTGGCGATGTTCACCACGGAGGACCGGAGCGATCGGGCGGCTCAGAAATGTACCTGCCGATGCGTCAAACCGGGGACTACGCGGCGATGGAGCTTGTCGTGCGAACCGTACTTCCGCCAGACAGTTTGGCGGCAGGTATCCGGGCGGTGCTGCGACCGATCGATCCGAATCTCCCAGTCAAAGATTTTCAAACACTGCAGGGGCTGGTTGACAAAGACATCTCGCCTCGCCGCTTTCTAGTAATACTACTGGCGGGATTTGCAGGGTTCGCGCTATTGCTTGCGTCGCTCGGGATTTACGCGCTGATTTCTTATTCGGTGAATGAGCGGACTAAAGAGATTGGCATGCGTATGGCGTTGGGAGCGAGTTCCGGGCTCGTGCAACGAGACGTTCTCGCAAGGACGCTGCGGCTCGCTCTCGTTGGAGTAGCACTGGGGACGGTCGCCTCTTTCGTCTTGAGCAAGTGGATCGCATCCCTGCTATTCGGTACGACCTCGACAAACCCGGCAGTCTTTTCGGGTGTAATTCTGCTCCTCTGCGCGGTCGCGCTGGTGGCAGCGTACGCTCCAGCACGACGAGCCTCACGCATCGACCCGATGGAGGCATTGCGGACTGAATAATGCTGACTCGGGCAGGTGACAATGTCCCACTCGGCGTCCGACCGGGGAAGCGCATTTTCGCGAACTACGGAACAGCGGTCCCGGGCGGTTACTTTAACGACCCGTGCTGCGCCAGAGCAGCTGCGCCGATCGATAGCGCAAGGGCGATATAGATAATGATGCGTAGTGCGGTTCTCATTGTGAGTGTCTCCTTGGCAAGCGCCGGAAGTGTGAAATCTCTGAGACTAGAACACCGCACGACGCCTACTATTCCCCGACAGGAATAAACCCTCAAACCATGTGTTCTAGTGCACGAGCGCTAAAACAAACGTCGGTGGAGGGCTTAACCGTGTTCCCTTGTCTGGGTCCAGAGTTCATTTCTGCTCTGCTGGAGCGGTCGGTCAAGAAAGCGGAAGGATCAATGATGCGGCGGCGCAAGAAGGTTTACGAGGTGGTCCCTAAACTAACTGCAACACTAAAGAGAGCGTGGCAACGCTACGTCTCGTCGAGCGGAAGACCTACATAATTTTCTGCGAGGGATGTTGCCGCCGCCCGGGAACTGGCCACGTATTGCAATTCAGCCTGCTGCCGCTTGTAATCGAAGGCGGGCTCATTTTCAAAACGATGCAGCAAAGTCGTCATCCACCACGAGAAGCGCTGAGCTCTCCAGATTCTCTTAAGGCACTTCGCCGAGTAACCCTTCAACGCCTCGTCATCATTGCCGTGATAGAACGCGCGTAGTGCCTCGGAAAGATAATGCACATCGGCGAAGGCCAGATTCATACCCTTCGCGCCTGTTGGCGGCACAATGTGTGCAGCATCTCCGGCCAGGTAGAGCCGGCCGAATTGTAGCGGCTCAGCAACAAAGCTGCGCATACCGGTCACGCCTTTCTGAAGAATCTTGCCCTCGGCCGGTTGCCATCCGTCCCGGCAACTCAGCCTGGTGAGCAACTCACTCCAGATACGATCGTCGCTCCATTGAGCTATGTCCTCGTCGGGACGGCATTGCAGGTAGAGCCGGGTAATGCGCGGCGAGCGCATGCTGTAGAGAGCGAAGCCGCGGTCATGTTGCATGTACACCAGCTCATCGCGAGAGGGCGCTGCTTCGGCCAGAATCCCGAGCCATGCGAACGGATAGGTGCGCTCATAGAAAGTGAGTGACCCGTTCGGAAACGACGAACGTGAGATTCCATGAAAGCCATCACAACCTGCGATATAGTCACACTGAATCTCGTCCCGATTGCCTTTCTTGTTCACACAGATCGAAGGTCGATTCCCATCGATATTATGAAGCGACACCTCGCCGCATTTGAAGCGCACATCTCCCCCGTCTCTCAAACGAAGGGCGATCAGATCCTTCACCACCTCGTGCTGTCCATAGACGGTCACGTGCTTGCCCGTGAGTTCTACGAAAGGGATTCTGTGCAGCAGGCCGTTCGATCCCAGGTCGATGCCATCATGGCGCAGGCCTTCGCGATCGAGACGTTCGCCGGCGCCCGACTCGCGCAGCATCTGGACGCTGGTGTGTTCCAATACCCCGGCCCGGATTCGTTGCTCGCAATAATCGCGGGATCTTGCTTCGAGAACGATGGAGCTGATGCCATTGAGGTGAAGCAGGTGGGAAAGCATCAGGCCGGCAGGCCCTGCTCCTACGATGCCGACTTGGGTCTCAAAGCGGCCCATCGTTTTCCTGAGCGATTACTTCCTTTGCTACATGGAAGGCCGCGTTTGCCGCGGGAACACCACAATATATGGCGCAATGCAGCAGCACCTCCCGGATCTCCGCGACGGTCACCCCGTTGTTGGCGGCCGCACGAAGATGCAGCCGCAATTCGTCGCCCCGATTCAGTGCCACCATCAATCCGATCGTGAGCAAGCTTCGCGTATGCGGCGGCAAACCAGGCCGGGTCCAGATTTCTCCCCACGCATAGCGGGTGATGAGGTCCTGGAAATCCGCATCGAAATCATCCTTGGCTGCTTCGGCGCGCTTCACATGTTCATCGCCCAGCACGCTGCGCCGGATGCGCATTCCTGACTCGTAGCGTTCACTCTCGTCCATCAAGCGCTCCTAGGTTCGAAGAAATGCAAGAACAGCGGCGGCAAACTCCTCCGCTTTCTCCCACGCGGACAGATGCGCCGAATCAAATTCTACGAAACTGGAGTCTCGCAGCGCGGAGTGGATCGCCCGTCCATCCGAGGGAGGCGTCGCTGGATCATGAGTCCCCGTAATCACCAGGCAAGGCGCCTCGATGGTGGCGACTTCGGCCCTTAGGTCGGTGTCACGGAGAACGGCGCAACAGCCGCAATATCCGTCAGGATTCGTAGCGGCGAGCATCTGGCGAATGGTTTCCGCCTCCGCAGGATGCTGCGCGCGATAAGCAGGCGTCAACCAGCGCTCCACGGTCTGAGGGGCCAACACCCCCATGCCCGAACTCTGCACCATCGCGATTCTTTGTTCCCAGCCGTCGTGGGTGCCGATGCGGGCCGCCGTATTTGCGAAGATCAACCGCTCGAACCGCTCAGGGGCATGGATTCCGAGCCATATCGAAACCAGGCCGCCCAGCGAAAGCCCGCACAGGTGCGCGCGGTCGATGGAAAGATGATCCATCAGCAAAAGCAGATCACCGCCCAACTGTTCGATCGAGTAGGGAGGCGGCGGAACGCTGCTTTGGCCGTGACCTCGCGTGTCGTAGCGTAGAATCCGCAAATTCTTTTCGAGTGAAGGTAGAAGCTTGTCCCACATGTGCAGGTTCGATCCCAGCGAGTTCGCGAGGACCAGTACCCGGCCGTTCATCGCACCGCTCAGTTCGTAGTGGAGACGCACGTCTCCCTTTTCAAGCGTCGGCATCAGCTTCTCCCAGAACTCGTGATATGAATCGCTGCGCGCTCCCAAGGTAAGCGCGAGGGTCAAGGAGTTGCTCGATCTCCACCTCGGTCAAGTGCGCGGTGACTTGCGGCAATTGCTTCAGAATGTCTGCGAGGTTCCGTTTCTCCGCCGCGGCGCGCTCGGTCGCCGTGCGCAGAAGATCGTGCGCTTTGGATCTCCCCACCTTTGGCGCGAGCGCAGCGTTCACTGCCTCCGAAAGGGGTAAACCGAGCTGACTGTTCAGGTTTGCCATCATCCGCGCGGCATCCACTTGGAACCCTTGCGCGACCTCAATCGAATAGGCCAGCGCCGCTGCGGTCAGCCTGAATGCTTCCGGCACCGTTTCCCACTCCGCCTGCCATAGCCCTAGACCGCGTTCGTGCTCTTGTGACATCGCGAGCAGCATAGTGGCTGAAAGTCCCGGCATTCTGGCATTCGTCGCAATTACTGCGGCACAAGCCACAGGATTATGTTTGTGCGGCATCGTGGAAGAGCCGCCGCGTCCCTCGCTGTGGGCCTCCGCGGCTTCCCCTACTTCGGACTGCATCAGGAGGGCAACGTCTCTGGCGAATTTTGCCAATGTCCCTGTCAAAATTGCGAGCACCTGCACCATTTCAACCAGGTTGTCTCGATGTGTGTGCCAGGGCAGTGGGGGCTCCTTCAAATGAAGAATTTGTGCCAATTCCGCAGACACCACCGCGCCCTTCGTTCCCAGAGCGGCCAGCGTTCCCACCGCACCTCCGAATTCGACGACCAGCGTCCTTGCCGCTGCCGAACGGATGCGATCACGGTCCCGGCGCAGCGCGGCGAGTGAACCGGCCAGCTTTAAACCAAGTGTTGTCGGAGGTCCTGCCTGCAGCCACGTTCTGCCCATCAGCACGGTATGCCGGTGTTCCCGCACCTGATGGACCAGGGCGCCCTCCAACTCTTCGATCGCAACATCGACTAGCTGGACGCCCTCCCGAATTTGCAGAACCAGCGCCGAATCGAGAACATCCTGGCTGGTTGCGCCCAGATGAATTGACCGCGCCGCCGGCTCGTTGCGGGCTTTCACTGCGGCTGTAAGTTGCTTAACAAACGGTATCGCGATATTCCCTGCAGCCCTGGCGTCCTGTACGAGGAGAACGGCGTCAACGAAGCTCGCGTCCAGCAACGATTCCAGCATCTTGTTCGAGCCGGTCTCGGCGAGGCTGTGCTTCTCGAGCGCGCAGGTAAGAGCCCATTCAAATCGCATCATGGCCCGGAGCTGTTCTTGCTGAGAAAACACGCGAGTCATTTCCGGCGTGGAAAAGAGAAACGAGTTCAGGCCATTGCTCATTGAGGTTGTATCTCTTCTACCACGCGAAGAACACAGTCTCGTTCGGGCCCTGCAGATGTACGTCCCATTGATATGAATTTTCGAGTCGAGCGATCAGCGTGGCTCGACGCTCTGCGGGAATTTCCTGAAGCACCGCATCGGCCATATTGCCGGGCTCGTCCTCAAAGTACACGCGGGTGAGCAGATGGCGAAGCAGGCCGCGGGCAAATACCAGCACAAGCATATGCGGCGCCTGCATCCGTCCATTCTCCAGGGGCACTGCTGCCGGCCTCATAGCGGCGACTGAAAAGTTGCCGTGAGTGTCCGTTGCCGTGCGCCGGAACCCGGCGGGGTATTGATCCGGGCCCGAACTGGAAACCGTAAGATGTGGCGCCCAGAATTCAAGCACAGCATCCGGTACCGGAATTCCATCCCGGTCCAGCACTCGTCCTCGAATCTCGATTCTTCCGGCTGCATCCACGTCGAGTGCCGGAGTCCGACCGATCAGATATTCAAGGCCGATGCGAAAGAACGGCCCCACGGTCTGTGAACCGGTTGGGATCAGCCTACTATCCTCCGTCATCTCCTGGCCTCTACGAAAGGAGTCTCGCTGCGCCCGCGTAGCACGATGTCCCAGGCGTAAGCAAGGGCGTAATTCGGTTCCGAGCGATCCATGTCGAGGCGCGAGATCATCCGGCGGCGCGCCTCCTCATCCGGGATGCTGTTGAAGATTGGATCCAACGGCTGTAGCGGATCGCCCGGGAAATACATCTGCGTCACCAGGCGCGACAGGATTCCAGCTCCGAAGAGCGAGAAATGAATATGGGCGGGTCGCCACGCGTTGGAGTGATTTCCCCAGGGATATGCCCCCGGTTTGATAGTCTTGAAACTGTAGCGACCATCGTCATCAGTTATCATCCGCCCCGCTCCCGAAAAGTGCGGGTCGAGCGGCGCGTCATGAATGTCCACCTTGTGCAGATAACGGCCTGACGCATTTGCCTGCCAGACCTCGACCAAAGCGCCGCGCACCGGTCGGCCGTCTTCGTCAAGTACGCGCCCATGCACAAAAATGCGTTCTCCGATCGGGTCGCCTCCATGCTGCGCGGTCAAATCATCATCATGCAGACGGATCAATCCGTGCCCGAAGACCGGCCCTGTTTTTTCCGTCAGCGTTTCGGGAAGAAGGACCAATGGCAGGCGTGGCGAACGTGCAATGGATGACAAGTATGGCGGATAGTGAAAGTCAGGCTGGGTGCCGGGTATCGCGGTTTCAACTGTGCGCAGGTCTATCAAAGTCCCTCCTCAAACGCGTTCCATTGCTAGCGCAATGCCCTGGCCCACTCCAATACACATGGTTGCCAGAGCGAGGTTGCCGCCAAACTTCTCCAAATGGTGTGCTGCTGTAAGCACCAGCCGGGCGCCGCTCATGCCGAGGGGATGGCCGAGCGCGATAGCCCCTCCCGTCGCGTTCACGTGCTCTGCGTCATCCGGCAAGCCCAGCTGCCTCAGGCAAGCGAGCGATTGGCTGGCGAATGCTTCATTGAGTTGAATCCAATCGAAGTCGCCGATTCTTGTTTTCATGCGCGCCAGCAGCTTTTGCGTAGCCGGGACCGGGCCGATGCCCATCACCCGCGGTGCGACTCCTGCGGTTGCCATTCCCAGGACACGCGCGCGCGGGCGCAGGTTATGGCGTGTGACCGCGTCTTCTGATGCAAGGATTAGCGCCGCGGCTCCATCGTTGACCCCCGACGCATTGCCTGCCGTCACTGTGCCGCCAGGGAAGAGTGGTTTCAGCGTAGCGAGCTTCTCCGGAGTAGTATCTGGCCGGGGATGCTCATCACGTGCCACGACGGTTTTGTCCTTCCCCGCAATCTCCACAGGAACAATTTCCTCCGCGAAGAATCCGCTCTCCATCGCGCGGGCTGTGCGCACCTGGCTTCGCCATGCAAATGCATCCTGTGCGACGCGATCCACAGCGCAATCGTGAGCGACGTTCTCGCCAGTTTCGGGCATTGAGTCTGTTCCGTACAACTCTCGCATATTCGGATTCACAAACCGCCAGCCGAGCGTGGTGTCGTAGATCTCGGCGGATCGATCAAAAGCCGCCGCAGCCTTTCCCATCACAAAAGGTGCGCGTGACATCGACTCCACGCCACCCGCAATGATAAGTTCCGCTTCTGCGCAGGCTACCGCGCGTGCCGCCGTTCCGACGGCATCCATGCCCGAACCGCAGAGCCGGTTGATGGTGGTTCCGGGAACGGTTTCAGGCAGGCCGGCGAGTAGGAGAGCCATCCGCGCTACGTTGCGATTATCCTCTCCGGCCTGGTTCGCGCAACCCAACATCACTTCGTCCACAGCAGTCCAGTCCACGCCTGGGTGGCGCTTTACGAGTTCGCGAATGGGGGCGGCCGCGAGGTCATCGGCACGCACCCGTGCCAGCGCGCCGCCATATCGGCCGATGGGCGTTCGCACCGCATCGCATAGGAAGACGGGCCTCATGCGGCGTCTCCCTCGACACCGTGCGCCGCTGCAGTTCGTTCCTTGAGGTCGCGCAGGGTTTGCAGTTCCACTGAGTCAGGTACCGCTGTTTCACCGCAGCTGTCCGCAAAGCGGACGTCCCAACCGGTGTTCTTCGAGATAAATTCCCGATTCACACCAGGGTGGATGCTCGTCACCTCGAGCTCGCGCGATACAGGATGAGGTCGCAGAATGCACAGATCCGTAATCACCGCGGCCGGCCCCTTTCCCGGAAGTCCGGCCAACTCCCTTGAGTCCCCCCCGGTAAGAAAGCCTACCGAGGTGACGAAGTCGAGTTTCTCGACGAACGTGCGGTTGGTCTGTTTGACGATGATTAACACTTCCTTTGCAGAGGAACTAATCTCCGGCGCCCCTCCTGCTCCAGGCAGGCGCACCTTTGGATTTTTGTACGAACCCACGACGGTGGTGTTGATATTCGCAAACCGGTCTAGCTGGGCTGCGCCCAAAAAGCCTACATCGATGCGGCCGCCCTGCAGCCAATAGCGGAAGATCTCCGGCGTTGACACCACGGTATCTGCTGTCTCAGCCAGGTTGCCATCCCCAATTGACAAGGGCAGCACCGCAGGCTTGGCTCCGATCGGCCCGGATTCATATATCAATACCGCGTCGGGAGCATGTGTGAGCCGAGCCAGGTTGGCGGCTGTCGACGGAAGCCCAATACCCACAAAGCACACCGCACCATTACGCAGCATGCGCGCGGCGGCAACCGTCATCATCTCGTCGGACCTGTAGGCGACGCTCATTGCGCCGTCGCCTGCAGATAACCAGCGAAGTCTGTTGTTTCAAGGATGTTCTCTTTGATCCACGCGTCGAAGCAATCTCGATCGCGCGAGATCTGATCCCAAGCTCGATAAAATACGTTGTCGCGATCGTAGTACCCATGTGCATACGAGGGAGTCGCCCCGCGCGGCACCTCGCAGACTGCGGTCACAACCCAACTGGGGAGGATGCAGGCATTGGGCGGAGCATCGAGTTCACGTACGCGCTCCTCTACAGTGACAATTGTGCGCTTTGCCGCGAGGGCGGCTTCTTTCTGTACGCCCAGGATGCCCCACAAGAGAACATTTCCTTTCCAGTCTGCCTTCTGAGCATGAATCACGGTAACGTCGGGGCGCACCGAAGGAGTTGCTGCCAGCACCTCGCCTGTAAAAGGGCAGGTCACACTGCGTATCTTATTGTTCACGCGCGGCAAGTCAGAACCTGTATATCCTCGTAGAACCGCGAACGGCAAATTCGCCGCTCCCGCGACGTAGGCGTTTGCTAAATCGCTGTGACTGCGTTCCTCGATCTCGAGCGGCCCGGGCCAGCCATTTTCCACAGCATCGCGGAAGCGGTGCAACGACCCAACCCCGGGATTGCCGCCCCACGAGAATGTCAGTTTTGCGGCGCAGCCGGCACCAATTAACTGGTCGTAGATAAGGTCCGGCGTCATCCGGATAAGGGACAAATTGCGACGCTGTTGGCGGATGATCTCATGGCCGGCGGCGAAGGGTATGAGGTGGGTGAACCCCTCCAGGGCAACGGTCGCGCCGTCATGCACGTTGGCTGCAATCGCTTCCGCTAAAGTGACCCACTCTGCCATTAGGCCTCCTAGCAACGACCTCGGCATTATTACGTAAATGTGCAATGGTGTACAACATGTGCGATAATCGCCCACAATTGGGAGCGCAAAAATGAGGGCGACTCAATCATCCCCTCCGGCACAAGCGGCTGCGCATGACGAGTTTGCTGCGCAGGCGGGGAATCCTGACTTTGTTCTTTCGCTCGCGAGAGGCCTGCGCGTGATCGAGAGCTTTGAAGGTCATCACGAGGGCCGGAGCATCATTGAGATATCCCGGTCAACCGGTCTTTCGCGGGCATCGATCCGACGCCTTCTGTTAACCCTGCAATTGCTCGGCTACGTGGAGCGCTCTCGACAGGTCTATCGTCTTAAGACGCAGGTGTTGCGCCTGGGCTTCTCCTACCTCTCTTCCTCGTCCGTTATCGAAGCGGCCCGTCCGGTGCTCGAGCGCATCACGGAGCAACTGCACGAGTCCTCGTCGATGAGCATGCTCGACGCGGGAGAGATCGTGTATGTTGCGCGATCGGCGGCTAGCCGTGTGCTTGCCGCTGGCCTTTCTGTTGGCAGCCGCCTGCCCGCGTTTTGTACCTCGATGGGCCGGGTGCTGCTTGCAGCCTTGCCTGATCCCGATCTTGACGCATACCTGCACGACTTGAAGCTGCGGGCCTATACCCCCAAAACCATCACCCGGATCCCTCAACTGAAGAAAGCTATCGTTGATGTAAGGAAGCTGGGATATGCCCTGGTCGATGAAGAATTGGAGGCTGGTTTACGATCCATTGCGGTCCCCGTTTTTACTCGCAGTAATCGAGTGGTAGCCGCAATCAACGTAGGAACTCACGTGTCACGCGTCGATCGTGCGACGCTCATAGGCCACTGTTTGCCCGTGCTCCAGGAAGGCGCACGCGCCCTCCGCAGCATATTGATCTGAATTCAAAAGGAGCCAGTCATGTCTTTGTCCTATCGCGCCGATCATGCGGGAAGCCTTCTCCGTCCCGCGGAGTTGCTCGATGCGCGTCGCTCGCATATGCCGCCGGAGGAGATTCATGCGCTGGAAGACCGGCAAATCCTGCGCATTCTCGACCGCCAGAAAGAGCTTGGGCTCGAAATCTTCACCGATGGCGAGCTTCGTCGCACTAACTTCATGAGCGACATCACCGAGGCGGTTGAAGGGTTCGACTTGGGCGACGCGGTGCAACGCAGCTGGAATGACGATGCAGAGACAACTCCTCAGCCGGCTCCTGTCAGTAGCATTACTGGCATCGTCACTTCGACACTCAAGCAGAAGCAACCCTTCAACGGTCGCGAAC
>Ga0209006_10003582_pt1 | contig 14110 bp, 9 predicted proteins | sample JacPin_JW_Ref_O2_FD_188567 | JGI IMG/M metagenome (GOLD analysis project Ga0209006, IMG submission 188567) | Forest soil microbial communities from Algoma, Ontario, Canada - Jack Pine, Ontario site 1_JW_Ref_O2 (SPAdes) (version 2) | ecosystem: Environmental > Terrestrial > Soil > Boreal... | reverse complement strand
CCAGCCCAATGGAGCGGAACGCATCGGCATCCGCCAGCAGGATCAGCGCGCGCTTGGGAAGCGCGGTGTCGCGGGCGAAATCCTCCAGCGAGGTGAAGGGGCGGCGCTGCCGCGCGGCGACAATGCGCTCGGCCCAATCTTCCGCTCCTCCAGCGTCATTCCGGGGCACGCAAAGCGTGAACTCCGATGTGCAATTGCACATCGGAGAATCTCGAGATTCCGGGTTCGTCGCTACCGCGACGCCCCGGAATGACGACTGAATTCGTTTCAACTGCTCCTCGTCCGGATCCGCCCATTTGAATCCATCGATCTGGCGAAAGCCGAGCCGCACGGCGTGATATTTTCCGCACCCCTCCTCCAGCGTATTCTGCGCGTGACTGAAGGACACATCGATCTCGCGCACCTCGACGCCGTTCTTGCGGGCGTCGCCGACGATCTGCGCCGGCGCGTAAAATCCCATCGGCTGCGAATTCAACAGCCCGCAGCAGAACGCATCGGGATGATAATGCTTCAGCCATGACGAGACATAGACGAGTTGCGCGAAACTCGCGGCATGGCTTTCCGGAAAGCCGTAGCTACCGAATCCCTTGATCTGATCGAAGCAGTTTTTTGCGAACACCGGATCGTAACCACGCCGGATCATGTTTCCGACCATCTTGGATTCGAATTTGCCGATGGTGCCGACATTGCGAAACGTCGCCATCGCGCGGCGCAGCCCGTTGGCTTCCTCGGAAGTAAATTCTGCAGCCTCAATGGCGATACGCATCGCCTGTTCCTGGAACAGCGGCACGCCGAGGGTCTTGTGCAGAACTTCTTTAAGCTCGTTTTTATTCCCTCCCTTTGGATAGGGATACTCTATCTCCTCAGGTTTTATTTTCCGCCGCTTTAAGTACGGATGCACCATGTCGCCCTGAATCGGACCCGGCCGCACGATGGCGACCTCGATGACGAGGTCGTAGAATGTCCGAGGCTTCAGGCGCGGCAGCATGTTCATCTGCGCCCGGCTTTCGACCTGGAACACGCCAAGCGACTCGCCTCTCTGCAGCATTTGATAAACTTCATCGTCGTCAACTGACTTGATATCAGCCAGTTCGTAGCGCTCGCCTTTGTGATCCGCGATCAGATCGAAACATTTGCGGATACAGGTCAGCATACCCAGCGCCAGCACATCGACCTTCATCATGTTCAGCGCGTCGACATCGTCCTTGTCCCATTCGATGAAGGTGCGGTCGTCCATCGCGGCATTGCCGATCGGCACGTAGCTATCGAGCCGGTCCTGCGTCAGCACGTAACCGCCGACATGCTGCGACAGATGCCGCGGAAACTCGATCAGCTCGGTTGCGAGTTCGACGGCGCGTTCGACCATCGGGTTTTGCGGATCGAGCCCGGCCTGCCTGACCTGCATTTCGCTGAGGCCGTCGCCCCAGCTTCCCCAGACGGTATCGGCGAGCGCCGCGGTGACGTCTTCCGTCAATCCCAGCGCCTTGCCGACATCGCGGATCGCGCTGCGCGGCCGGTAGTGAATGACGGTCGCGATGACAGCGGCGCGGTGCCGGCCATATCGCCGGTAGACATATTGCATCACCTCCTCGCGCCGCGAATGCTCGAAATCGACGTCGATGTCGGGCGGCTCCAGCCGCTCCTTGGAAATGAAACGCTCGAACAACAGATCGACCTTGGTCGGATCGACCGAGGTAATGCCGAGCACATAGCAGACGGCCGAGTTCGCCGCCGATCCGCGGCCCTGGCAGAGGATTTTCTGCGAGCGCGCGTAACGGACGATATCGTGCACGGTGAGAAAGTAATGCGCGTATTTGAGCTTCCGGATCAGACGCAGCTCCTTGTGCAAGACCTTTTTGGTCTTGGGCGAAATCCGGACCGGGAATCTCCTGTGCGCGCCCTGCCAGGTCAGATCTTCCAGGTGACGCTGCGCGGTCTTGCCCGGCGGCACCGGCTCGTCGGGATACTGGTATTTGAGCTGATCGAGCGAAAAACGGATGCGGCCGGCAAACCGCATGGTTTCCGCAATCGCCTCCGGCGCATCGCGAAACAGCCGCGCCATTTCATCCCCAGGCTTGAGATGACGTTCGGCATTGGCTTCAAGACGCCTGCCGATAGCGTCGATGGTCGTCTTCTCGCGGATGCAGGTGAGGACATCCTGCAGAAGGCGGCGCGAGGGATGGTGATACAGCACTTCGTTGGTCGCCAGCAGCGGCACGCCGGCCGTCGCGGCGATGCGTTGCAGCCGCGCCAGACGGCGCTGGTCGTCGCCGCGGTACAACAGGCTCGCTGCAAGCCATACGCCATCGGCAAGACTGCGCTGCAACCGATCCAGAACTTCAAGCGCTTTCGCGGCCTCGAAGCGATGCGGCAGCATCACGACCAGAAGCTGCCCTTCGGCGAATTCCGGGAGGTCATCGAGCCTCAGATGGCATTCGCCCTTCGCGGTGCCGTCGCCGCGCTTGCCGCGGGTGAGCAACTGGCATAGCCGGCCGTAAGCCGCGCGATCCCCGGGATAGACCAGGATGTCCGGCGTATCGTCCATAAAGACGAGACGCGACCCGATCAGAAGCCTCGGTTTGTATTTGACGTTGGGGTTATCGAGTTCCTTGTAGGCCCGCACCACGCCGGCCAGCGTGTTGCGATCGGCGATGCCGATGACGGGAAGACGCAGATCGCTCGCCTGGTGCACGTAATCCCGCGGGTCCGATCCCCCGCGCAGGAACGAGAAATTCGTCGTGATGCCGATTTCCGCGTAAGCAGGCGTGGTCATGCGAACAATCCGTGCATGTACCAGTTCGGCTGTACCGCCTTGTCTTGTTCCTGCACGATCTCGCGATCGTAAAGCCCGTCGCGGTAGAGCCAGAACCGCAAGCCGGCCTCGTCCTCGACGCGGAAATAATCGCGCGTCAGCATCTCGCCTTGCGCGCGCCACCACTCCATGGCGACGCGCTCGGGGCCTTCGGCGCGGACCACGGCATGGGTGGCGCGGCGCCAGACAAAGCGGGCGGGCGGACCATCCGGCACTTGGGCGATGACCTTGATCTGTTCGGGCCGCTCGAACAGCCGCAGCGGCCGCAATGGCGGCTCGCCCTCGGCGCGCGCCGGCCACGTCGCTTGCACAGCTGTGGCCAGATGATGCTGCGCCGGCGCCGCCAGATCAGCGCACTCCGGAATATGGCTGTCCTGCGGCAGGTACACGACCACGCGCCTGCCCCCGATGCGCGCGGCGATACGGTCGATCAGGGCCGCCAATTCGTCATTGTCGTGCACATTGGCATCGAGATCGCGCTGCTGCTGCACGACGATTTCGGTGCGGCTGGCGCTCAGGCGAATGAGATCGAATCCGAAACCGGGATCGAGCGGATCGCTCAAGGCGCCGAGCCGCTCGCGAAACAGCCGGTCGATCACTTCGCCTCTCACCACGGGCTGTCCGGTGTCGACCATGATGGTGCGGACCGCGCCATCGGTGCGGAAGAAGCGGGCTTCCAGCCGCCGCGCGCCCTTGCCCTGCTGCGCCATCGCCGCGACCAGCATTTTGGCCAGCCCAGACAAGGTCGCCGAGATCACCGCTTCCGTCGCCACCGGCTCGGCGAACCGCTTCTCCACGATGTAATCCGGCAGCGGTTTTAGGGAGCTGATCGGCGCATCGCTCTGCCCCAGCGCCTGTTCCAGCAAACTTGTGAAGCCCGCGCCGAAGCGAGCGGTGATTTCATGCCGCGCGCGGGAAGCGACATCACGAATAGTTTTCAAGCCGGCGCGGCGCAGGCCGATGACAACCGTCTCGCCGGCGCCGAGCGCGGATACCGGCAGCGGCCCGACCGCATCGGCTTCCTCGCCCTGCGCGATGATGCGGCCATGGGCATGACGGGTCAGCGTCCGCGCGCACACGGCGGTGCCGGCGATGGCGGCGCTGACGGCAAAACCCTGCGCGGTCAGCACGTCGCACAACAACCGCATCATCGCGGCCTCGCCGCCGAACAGATGTACGCAGCCGGTGATATCGAGAAACAGGCCATGCGGGGGATCCAGCGCCACCAGCGGGGTGAAGCGGTCACACCATTCGGCAATGGCAATCAGCGTTTGCGCGTCGGCAGCTTGATCGGCATCGAATACCCTTAACTGCGGGCAGATGGCGCGGGCATTGGCGAGCGGCAGGCCGACATCGAGGCCGAGACGCGCGGCCATATCATCGAGCGCAAAAATCTGCAGCGCGTTGTTTTGCCTGGCGACGACGACGCTGGGGTCGGAATTTTGGGCTTTAGCCGACGCGACGCCGCTCAGCCAAAGCGCCCGCTTGATGCGGTCGATGGGCAGGCGCGGCAGCCACAGGCTGAGGATACGCCGCCGGTTTCTCGAAAAGGCACTCATCACATTTCCATTCCATGATCCACCGGCCGACAGGGCCATGACGGTTGCGGACAAGCTGCGCGTCGAACACCGGCGCGCCCCACGCGCTGCTCCAAGGCGGCGAATGCGCCGCGCGCACGATCCATCTTGTCTCCGCCGTGGAAGGCTGTGGCTCGGCCGCCATTCGCAACAACAGGCCGGTGACCCCGGAGGCCTGCGCGGCCAGAGTCAGCTTGCGGCTGGCGACGAGATCGAGTTGTCGCGTCTCGCCCCAGACTTCCAGCACCACGACGCCAAGCGCATCGCAGGCCAGCGCGTCGGCGGCCGTCCGCAACGCGCTGTCCACGTCGGTTGCGCGCACCGTCACCAGGAGGCGCGGATCGAGACCGAGTTCGGCCAGTCCGCTCATCGACAGCGCGCCCGATTCAATTTCCGTGAAATCCTGGCGCACCCAAACCAGCGGCCGCCGGGCTGTCAGCCGTCCCGCCAGGCCCGCGACAAACCCGGTCGCCACAGCGCCTTGCCGGCCGGCTTCAGCGAACACCTCGTGCATCGCACCCAAAGCGAGGCCGCCCTGCAGCGTCACATCGGCTTCGGCATGCCCAAGCGCCACCCTGCGCGGTGAGTACGCATCGCCCTGCGTTTCGATGCGCTCAATGCTGCCGCGCAAACTCGCAAGCGCGTTCGTGCGTGCGCCGGTCATGCGCCGCTCTCCCGGGGGGTTGGGCCGTCACAGGTTCTTTTCCGAAGTGAACCCGCGGCTGGCTCATTTGTTCATGATATGTTCTAATATAAAGCTAACATGGCCGGGAGAGTCAATCGTGTCTGGAAATTATGTTTTTGGCGAGCAATCCCAATGGGATCGCAGGAACCCTCAATGCCTTGCCCGCATTAAGCCTTCGCCCGCCGCGGTGATATTCTCCACAGGAAGCGGAAATCGCCCATGACGACTGCCCCCTCCAGCCTCGAAACCCTGCGCGAAGAGGCCGCCGGTTGCCGCGCCTGTCATCTCTGGAAAGATGCGACGCAGACTGTATTTGGCGAAGGTCCATCACATGCCCGGGTGATGCTGGTCGGCGAACAGCCCGGCGACAAGGAAGACCTCGCCGGCAGACCGTTCGTGGGACCCGCGGGGCAGATGCTCGACCGCGCCCTGCAGGAAGCGGGCATCGACCGCCACAAGGTCTACGTCACCGGTGCGGTGAAGCATTTCAAATTCGTGAGACGCGGAAAAATCCGCCTGCACCAGAAACCGGCCACACCGGAGATCAGGGCGTGCCGGCCATGGTACGAGCGGGAATTGGCCGCGATCAAACCCGCGCTGGTGGTGGCGATGGGCGCCACCGCGGCGCAATGCGTGTTCGGCAAGATCACCCCGATCAACAAAAATCGCGGCCGCCTGATCGATCTCGATGACGGGATCAAGGCGCTAGTGACGGTGCATCCGTCCTACCTGTTGCGATTGCCCGATGCGGAGGCCAGGGCGCGGGAATATCAGCGGTTTGTGGATGATCTGAAAATCGCCGCGGTGCTTATGGATAAGTCCGCGCGGGCGGCGTGAATTCATCCAGAGCAGCCGGGCTCTTCCGCAACTTCACCTCCCCGCACTTCATGCTCCTGTCACATGGCCCAAGCTAAAATCTCCCCCTTTGGGACAGGGGAATATCACATGAGCGATGTTGCGTTACCGGGTTCGATCGAGCCCGCAATCCGGAAGGGTCCGAACCTCGACGGCGGCTTTCATCCGCTGACCGGGATCATTTACATGGGGGTGGTGGCCGCCGCGCTGCTGTTCGTCGCCTACAGCATCTATGTCGACATCGACGCGACCGGCACCAGGGTAACCAACTATCTGCCGTACCTTCTGCTTTTTGTCGCACTCCTGATCGCGCTCGGCTTCGAATTCGTCAACGGCTTTCACGACACCGCGAATGCCGTCGCGACCGTGATCTATACGCGCTCGATGCCCGCCCACATTGCCGTGGTGTGGTCAGGCCTGTTCAATCTGTTCGGCGTCCTGCTGTCGACCGGCGCGGTCGCGTTCGGCATCGTGTCGCTGCTGCCCGTCGAACTGATCCTGCAGGTCGGCAGCGGCGCCGGCTTTGCCATGGTGTTCGCGCTGCTGATCGCGGCCATCATCTGGAACGTGGGCACCTGGTATTTCGGCCTGCCCGCATCCAGCTCGCATACCCTGATCGGATCGATCATGGGTGTCGGCATCACCAATGCGTTGATCCGCGGCCGGGACGGCACCTCCGGGGTGGACTGGTCGCAGGCGGCCAATATCGGCAAGGCGCTGCTGCTGTCGCCCTTGTTCGGCTTCGCGCTGGCGGCGCTCCTGCTCTTCACCCTCAAGATGGTGCTGCAGCACGCAACACCCGCGCTGTTCGCCGAGCCGAAGGGCGACCAGCCACCGCCGTGGTGGATCCGCGGCATCCTGATCCTGACCTGCACCCTGGTCAGCTTCTTCCACGGCTCGAATGACGGCCAAAAGGGCATGGGCCTTATCATGCTTATCCTGATCGGCACCGTGCCGACCGCCTATGCACTGAACCGCGCGCTGCCCGAGAGCCAGATCAAGCAGTTCATCGTGAACTCGACGGCCGCCAGCGCCGTCATTGACAAGAAGGGCGCCGGCTTCAGCGTTCTCGGCAATCCGCGCCCGGCGGTGACGAATTACGTCGCGCAACACCAGATCAACGAGGGCACCTATCCGTCATTGGCGGTGCTGGTGCGCGACATCGGCACCCAGGTGACCCAGTACGGATCGCTTGCAAAATTCCCCGCTGAAGCCATCGGCAACACCCGCAACGACATGTATCTGGTTTCCGAGGCGATCCGCTTCCTGATGAAGGACAAGGAAAGCGAACTCAACAATGACGAGATTGCCACGCTCAACAGCTACAAGGGGTCGCTCGACAGCGCGACGAAATTCATTCCGACCTGGGTGAAGATCGCCGTCGCCATCGCGCTCGGCCTCGGCACCATGATCGGCTGGAAGCGCATCGTCGTCACGGTCGGCGAGAAAATCGGCAAGACTCATCTGACCTACGCGCAAGGCGCCTGCGCCGAAATCACGGCGGCGGCGACGATCGCGGCGGCCGACGGATACGGCCTGCCGGTTTCGACCACGCACGTGCTCTCCTCCGGTATCGCCGGCACCATGGCGGCCAGCGGATCCGGACTGCAATGGTCGACGATCCGCAACATCGCGCTCGCCTGGGTGCTGACCCTGCCGGCCGCGATGATGATCTCCGGCTCCCTGTATTTCCTGTTTTACAGGATATTGTAGACGGCAACTCCGGCGCCGTTCGCCATGGCATGAAATGAAGGGCCCGCGGCAACCGCGCGGGCCCTTTGTTTATTCGCGGCCTGAGAAGCCGGCGCCGCCCGCCTCACGCCGCCAGCGTGTTCTCGACCAGCTTGATCCAGTACGAGGTGCCGTAAACGATCGCCTCGTCGTTGAAATTGTAGGCGGGGTGATGCAGGCCGGCGCTGTTGCCGTTGCCGCAGAAGATAAACGCACCCGGCCGCGCCTCCAGCATATAGGAGAAATCCTCCGCGCCCATCATCGGCGCGCTCTCGTGAACATTAGCCTCGCCCGCCACTTCCTTCGCCACTTGCGTCGCGACATCGGTCTGCGAAGCATGGTTGACCGTCACCGGGTAGCCGTGTTCGTAGGCAAGCGCGATCTTGGCGCCGGTGATCTGCGCCACCCCGGCGACGACCTCGCGCACCCGCTTCTCGACCAGCTCCCGCACTTCCGGCGTCAGCGTCCGCACCGTGCCCCTCAGTTCGGCGGTTTGCGGGATGACGTTGCGCGCGTTGCCGGCGTGGAATTCGCATATCGAAATGACCGCGGAGTCCAGCGGATCGACGCTGCGTGATACGATCGACTGCAACGCCGTGATCAACTGCGCGCCGACCAGAACGGAATCGATGCATTTGTGCGGACGCGCAGCGTGCCCGCCAAGGCCTTCGATGTTGATATCGATGGAATCGGTAGCGGCCATGATCGGGCCGGATCGGATCGCGAACGAGCCGACCGGAATTCCCGGACCATTATGCATGCCGTAGACCTGTTCGATGGCGAAGCGGTCCATCAGCCCGTCCTTGATCATCGCCGCGGCTCCCGCACCGCCCTCTTCCGCGGGCTGGAAGATCACGACTGCATCGCCGGCAAAATTCCGCGTCTCCGCCAGATAGCGCGCCGCGCCGAGCAGCATCGCGGTATGCCCGTCATGGCCGCAGGCGTGCATCAGGCCCTTCGTCTTGGAGGCATAGGGAAGATCGGTCGCTTCCACGATCGGCAGCGCGTCCATGTCGGCGCGCAGTCCGATCACCTTGATATCGCCCTTGCCGGCCGGCTTGCGGCCCTTGATGACGCCGACCACGCCGGTGCGGCCAAGTCCCGTCGCAACTTCGTCGCAGCCGAATTCGCGCAGGCGATCCGCCACGAATGCTGCAGTGCGGTGCACATCGTACAGCAATTCCGGATGTTCATGGATATCGCGGCGCCAAGCCTGAATATCGGGTTGCAGATCGGCGACGCGGTTGACGATGGGCATGGGAACTCTCGGTTAGGGGGTGAATGTTTCACCTTTGTCTAGCACGCGCCCGCGATCCGCCCAACGGCCTCGGATGCTGTGCTGACCCGCGAAAAGGCGACAAGAGCAGTCGGCGGTCGACATGCGGATGAACGGTCTCAGGCGGCCAGCGTGTTCTCGACCAGCTTGATCCAGTACGAGGTGCCGAATACGAGCGCATCATCATTGAAATTGTAGGCAGGGTGGTGCAGGCCCGGGCTGTCGCCGTTGCCGCAGAAAATCAATGCACCCGGCCGCTGCTCCAGCATGTAGGCGAAATCCTCCCCGGCCATCAGCGGCAGCATCTGGTGAACGTTGGCCTCGCCGGAAATTTCCCTGGCTACCCGCGTCGCGACATCCGTCTGCGGGGCATGGTTGACCGTCACCGGATAGCCGTGGTCGTACGCCAGATCGATCCTGGCGCCGGTGATCTGCGCCACCCCGGCAACGACCTCGCGCACTCGCCTTTCAACCAGTTTCCGCACTTCGCCGTTCAGGGTACGGACGGTGCCTTTCAACTCAGCCGTTTGCGGGATGACGTTGCGGGCCGTGCCGGCGTGAAATACGCACATCGAAATCACGGCCGACTCGAGCGGATCGATATCGCGCGACACGATCGACTGCAGCGCCGTGATCAATTGCGCGCCGACAAGAACAGAATCAATGCATTTGTGCGGACGCGCGGCGTGCCCGCCACGCCCCTCGATCGTGATGACGACGGCGTCGCCGCCGGCCATGATCGGACCGGGCCGGATCGCGAACGAGCCGACCGGAATGCCCGGATAGTTATGCATGCCGTAGACCTGCTCGATGCCGAAACGGTCCATCAGCCCGTCCTTGATCATCGCGACGGCGCCTGCGCCACCCTCTTCGGCCGGCTGGAAGATCACGACCGCGTCGCCGGCGAAATTCCGGGTCTCGGCCAGATAGCGGGCCGCGCCGAGCAGCATCGCGGTATGCCCGTCATGGCCGCAGGCATGCATCAGGCCCGGCGTCTTCGAGGCGTAGGGAAGATTGGTTTCCTCCTCGATCGGCAGGGCATCCATATCCGCCCGCAGTCCGATCACCTTCATGTCACCCTTGCCGGCGGGCTTGCGGCCTTTGATGACGCCGACAACACCGGTGCGGCCAAGACCGGTGGCCACCTCGTCGCAGCCGAATTCCCGCAACCGATCCGCCACCAATGCCGCAGTGCGGTGCACGTCATACAGCAGTTCCGGATGTTCATGGATATCCCGGCGCCAGGCCTGGATGTCGGGTTGCAGATCGGCGACGCGGTTGACGATGGGCATGGCGGTTATGGGTTTTCTGGGTTGAGGGCTCTGCCCTGTCTAGCATGCAACCCGCGGTCTGCCCAATTCTCCTCGGGTGCTGTACAGCGGGCGATGGCGACGCTATGGCCTTCGACGCGCTCCGGTGCTGAAACGGGCGGCATGGTGATGGCTTATGAAGCGGCTTGAGGGTGATTTCGACTATATTGTGGTCGGCGCGGGCACCGCCGGCTGCATCGTCGCCAACCGGCTGTCGGCCGACCACAGCAATCGCGTGCTGATCCTGGAGGCCGGCGGCAACGACAACTGGATCTGGTTCCACATCCCGGTCGGCTATCTCTTCGCGATCGGCAATCCGCGTTCGGACTGGATGTTCCGGACCGAACCGGAAGCCGGCCTCAACGGCCGCGCGCTGGCCTATCCCCGCGGCAAGGTGATCGGCGGCTCTTCCGCCATCAACGCCATGATCTCGATGCGGGGACAAGCCGCCGACTACGACCACTGGCGCCAGCTTGGCCTCTCCGGCTGGGGCTACGACGACGTGCTTCCCGCGTTTCGCCGGCTGGAGGATCATTTCCTCGGCGAAAGCGAGCACCACGGCACCGGCGGCGGCTGGCGGATCGAAGCGCCGCGATTGTCGTGGGCGATCCTCGACGCGGTCGGGGACGCGGCGGAGGAAATGGGGATTCACAAAATTGCGGATTTCAACACCGGCGACAATGAGGGCGTCGGCTATTTCCATGTCAACCAGAAGCGCGGACGCCGCTGGTCGTCGGCGCGCGGTTTCTTGAAGCCCGCGCTGAAGCGTCCCAACCTGCGGCTCGAAAAGGACGTGCTGGTCGACCGCCTGATCGTCGAGCAGGGCCGCGCCGCCGGCGTGCGCTTCAGCAGAGGCGGCGAAACCGTGGAGGCGCGCGCCAAGGGCGAAGTGATCCTGTGCGCGGGCTCGATCGGATCGATCCAGGTGCTGCACCGCTCCGGCATTGGGCCTTCGGAATGGCTGGCGCCGCTCGGCATCGTCCCCGTGCTCGACCGGAAAGGCGTCGGGCGCAATCTGCAGGACCATCTGCAGCAGCGCGCGATCTACAAGGTCGATGGCGTGCGCACGCTGAACGAGACTTATTACTCGCTGCTCAGGCGCGGCCTGATGGGGCTCGACTATGCGCTCCGCCGCCGCGGGCCGCTGACCATGGCGCCGTCGCAGCTTGGGATTTTCACGCGTTCGGATCCGCACCGCGACCGCGCCAACATCCAGTTCCACGTGCAGCCGCTGTCGCTCGACAAGTTCGGCGATCCCCTGCACCGCTTTCCTGCCATCACCGTCAGCGCCTGCAATCTGCAGCCGACCTCACACGGCACCGTGCGCATCCGTTCCGCCAAACCTGATGAGGCGCCGGCGATTGCGCCGAATTACCTTGCGACCGGCGAAGACCGCGAGGTCGCCGCCGACGCCATCCGCACCACGCGGCGGCTGATGCGGCAGAAGGCGCTCGCGCGCTATCACCCCGAGGAGTTTCTGCCGGGCCCCTCGGTCGGCGACGACGACGCCGCGTTGGCAAAAGCCGCCGGCGATATCGGCACCACGATCTTTCATCCCGTCGGGACCGCCAAGATGGGGACCGCCAGCGATTCCCAGGCAGTGGTCGACGAACGCCTGCGCTTCCATGGCATTGCCGGACTGCGCGTCGCCGACGCTTCCGTGATGCCGACCATCACGTCGGGCAATACCAACGCCCCGACCGCGATGATCGCCGAGAAGGGCGCGGCGATGATCCTCGCGGATTCGCGGTAACCGTGCCTTCCCGGTCATGAAATCGTCAACGCCCCCGCCGCTGCGCCGGGAATAAACCCGCCCCCTCCCCGAAACCCTGGATATCGACGACAGTTTTTCCTTCACCTTCACCGCAGCGGGCGATTACAAGTATTTTTGTTCGCTGCACCCGCGTATGACCGGAACGATCAAGGTTGAGTAACGGACCAAACCAAGGCATCACTGCGTTGCCCGGCCGGTGGCTTCAAACCGGCCGGGCCAATGCATTTCCACCGAAGGCCGGGCCAAGCGCGATGCCGCTCAAGGCTGCCAACGACGATCCGGACAGAGCGCGGCGCTTTCGCGACGCAGCCCTGCCGTATCTCGACGACGTCTATACGCTGGCGCGCTATCTGCTTCGCGACGCCGGCGACGCCGAGGACGCGGTGCAGGAATGCTATCTGCGCGCGCTGAAGCATTTCGACAGTTACCGCGGGCCGGCGATGAAGCCCTGGCTGTTTGCGATTCTGCGCAATGTCTGCCACGCCGAATTTGCCCGCCGCGCCAGTTCGCCGACCGCTGGGATCGAGGATGTCGCCGACAATGCCGAACAAACGCCGCTGTGGAGCGAGGCGCCGGAAACGCCGGAGACGCATGTCTTGCGCGAGCGGGACGCGGGCACGATCCGGCGGCTGGTGAACGCTTTGGCCGAACCGTTCCGGGAGACCTTCGTGCTGCGTGAAATCCACAATCTTTCCTATCGCGAGATCGCCGATGTCGCCGACGTGCCGGTCGGCACCGTGATGTCCCGTCTCGCGCGCGCCCGCGCCATGCTGCGCTCGGCGTGGCTGGCGGAACAGGAGCCACCGAAATGACCTGCGACGAGGCCAGGATTCTTCTTCATGCGCTGCTCGACGGCGAGCTCGACGCCGGACACGCGCGCGAGGTCGAGGACCATATCGCGACCTGCCCTGATTGCGCCGCCGAGCTTGCCGCCTATCGCGAGATGAGCAAGGCCATCGCCGGCGCCGATTTGCGCTATACGGCGCCGCCTGCGCTGCGCCGGCGCATCGAGGCGGCGCTGCCGCAGGCCCAAACACAAATTCAAGCCGTGCCGAGCCGGCGCGCGGTGCTGCGCGGCTTTGCGATGGGATCGGCGGTCTCCGCGATCGCCGCCACCGGTCTTTTCGCCATCGTGCTGCGGAGCGACGACGAAAGCCGCATCACCTCCGAGATCGTCTCGGCGCATCTGCGCTCGCTGCAGGCCGGCCATCTCACCGATGTGATTTCCACCGACCAGCATACGGTAAAGCCGTGGTTCAACGGCAAGCTGGACGTGGCGCCGCCGGTAATCGACCTGACCGCGCAAGGTTTTACCCTGATCGGCGGCCGGCTCGATTATGTCGACGCCCGCCCCATCGGCGCCATCGTCTACCGCCGCCGCCGGCACGTCATCAACCTGTTCGTGGCGCAGACCGCCTCGACCGAGCGCCGCGCGGCCAAAACCGAAACCTTCCAGGGCTTCAATGTCAGAAGCTGGAGCGAGGGCGGACTGAACTACTGGGCGGTCAGTGATATCGCCGCCGACGAACTCGCCGAATTCAGCGATAAATTCGAGACCGCGAGCAAGAACAGCGCGGCGGGGTGAGAGCGGCGTCACGCGCCGATGGGTCGCGCAGCGAGTGAGGGCGTAATATCTCAACGTCGTCGTCCCGGCCTCCGAGCCGGGACCCATACGCCGCGGCGCTTGTGTTGAGAGACGCTGTTTGACGGCTTTCGCGCCACTTGACCGCCTGTGGTTATAGGTCCCGGCTCGGAGGCCGGGACGACGATTTTGTGTATGACGCGCTCGCGCGCCACAGATCTCACGGATTCGATTTTCAAACAGCGTCGCGCGCAGACACACCTTCGCGATCTCGCCGAATGGTTTTTTCGCGAGGTATTCATTTATTCCCGCCCTCTCCGAATTGAGGGCGCAGGGAATGCCGGGCGCTCGATGCGCCCGATAGCCGCGTGTGCCATGTAGAACAAGAACGCACACGCGTTAGTCGGGTACACCGGAATCACCCGGCATTCCCCACGCAATGGTTTTAACGGCTACTTCGTGATCTCCCCGGTGCTCCGGGCGTTTTGGCCACCGTCGCCTGCGCTCC
>Ga0209006_10003581_pt1 | contig 14110 bp, 11 predicted proteins | sample JacPin_JW_Ref_O2_FD_188567 | JGI IMG/M metagenome (GOLD analysis project Ga0209006, IMG submission 188567) | Forest soil microbial communities from Algoma, Ontario, Canada - Jack Pine, Ontario site 1_JW_Ref_O2 (SPAdes) (version 2) | ecosystem: Environmental > Terrestrial > Soil > Boreal... | reverse complement strand
CCCCAGCGCCGGTCCGACGAGCTCCGCAATATGCGGAGCTCCGCTCGTCGGACCTCTTTTGAAATCCCCACCACCTATTCGGACGCTACCCGTCGACGCCAGGCGCATTGCCTGCATCGGCGGCGCAATCGCGGCAAAACGCCCGTTCGCTTATGGCGTTAGAGCTGGCCGGAGCTTGGCTCCAGATCCGGAATTGAATCGCCGCAACCATCGTCCGCTTGACTCTTCCAGGCATTTCGTCAGACTGGAACAAAGAGTGAACGATTATGGCCGAGCAAAATGGCGCAGGGCGGCAAAGCGGAAAGCATGGCGCATTTACGCAGCGCCATCGCCGGAATCGAGGCCCATTCCGGGCCCGTTCCTGCGCGCGCGCCTCTGAAGCTTTCGCTGGCGCGCTCGCTCGATGGGGCGCTTGGCGGCGGATTGGCCGACGATTCCTTGCACGAGATCGCGCCCGCGCAAGCAGGCGACGGGGCGGCGGCGATGGGTTTCGCTTTGGCCTTGGCGGCGCGGTTCGTCGCGGCCTCGCCGCGCTCGAAGGCGGCGTTGCTCGTCAGCGAGGATTTTTGCGCGCGCGAGACGGGCGCTCTTTATGGGCCGGGGCTTGCCGCGCATGGACTCGGCTCTGGCCGGCTCGTCTTCGCTCGCACGCCCGATGCGCCAGCCTTGCTGTGGACGATGGAAGAGGCGCTCAAGAGCGGCGCGCTGGCGGTCGTGGTCGGCGAAATGTGGAATTCGGCGCGCCATTATGGCCTCGCCGCTTCGCGCCGTCTGCTGCTTGCGGCAAGGGCGGGCCGCGCGCCGGCCCTGCTTATTCATGGCGGCGCTTTTGGGCGGGCCGGCGCCATTTCCAGCGCCGCCGAAACGCGTTTCGAGATCGCGGCGGCTTCCAGCCGACCTCTTGAGCCGGCGGGCGGGCGGCTGGACCTGCCGGGTCTGCCCGCCTTTGCGGCGCGGCTGCTGAAAGCCCGGCTGCGCCCTTCCGCTCAGGGGCCGCCGACGCATGGGCTCGATGAGGCGCGCATTATCCGCCTTGAATGGAATGGCGTTGAAAGGTGCTTTCGTGACCCGACGATTTCTCTCCCTCTGGTTCGCGCGTCTGTCGACGGATCGGGCGCGAGCGCGGCTTAGGGCTGAAACCGGCCGGGGCCACGCGGCGCGCAAAGATGAAAAAGCCGCCCCGCTCGCCACCATCGCCAAGATCAAGGGCGCGCAGAGACTCGTTTGCGTCGATCCTTTAGCGTCAAGCCTCGGCCTTAGCATCGGCCTGTCGCTCGCCGATGCGCGTGCGCGGCGCCCCAATCTTATCGCGATCGAGGCCGCGCCCGAAGAAGAAGCGCGGCTGCTGGCGAAGCTGGCCGATTGGTGCTCGAGATTCACCCCGCTGGTTGCGCTCGACGACGCCGACGGGCTCATGCTCGACATCGTCGGCGTCGCGCATCTGTTCGGCGGCGAAGAAAAAATGGCCGGCGAGATCGAGACGCGTCTTGCCGCGCAGGGCCTCGGCGTCTCCTTGGGGATAGCCGATACGCCGCGCGCCGCCTGGGCTCTGGCGCGTTTTTCCAGCCAGCGCATCGCCCCGACAGGCCTGACGGACAGGCTTTTCGCCAAAATCTTTCACGATCTGCCGGTGGCCGGGCTGGGGCTTGACGAGAAGACGGTCGCGGATTTGAACCGCGCCGGCCTGCGGCGCATCGGCGATATCGCGCTGCGCCCGCGCGCGCCAATCGCCGCGCGCTTCGGCGCTGACGTGATGAGCCGTCTCGATGTGCTTTGCGGGCTGCAGCGCGGCGCGATTTCTCCCCGTTTCGCCGCGCCTGATTTTTCCGCCGAGCGACGCTTCGCCAGCGCGATCTCAAGACGAGAAGATGTCGAGGCGACGATTGCCAGGCTCGCCGAGGATCTTGTCATTCTGCTCGATCGCCAGGCCAAGGGCGGCCGGCGGTTCGAAGTCCGTCTGTTCCGCGTCGACGGCGCCATGCGCCGCATTGGCGTGGGGGCCGGCCGGCCTCTCAATAATTCTGAGACGATCGCGCGGCTGTTTCGCGAACGTCTCGATGCGCCTGGCGAAGACGAGATCGACGCCGGCTACGGCATCGATCTCGTGCGCCTCTCCTGTCTCGTCGCAGAGCCGCTCGCCTCCTCGCAAAAGGAGCTCGAACAAGCCCATGAAGGCGAGCGTGAGCGCAATCTTGCCGATCTGCTCGACCGGTTGAGCGCCCGGCTCGGGCCCCGCCGCGTGACGCGGCTGGAATTCATCGATACCCATATTCCCGAATTCGCGGTCGCCGCTATTCCGGCATCGGCGCGCATGGCGCCCAGGGTTCGACCCGCCTTGCTTTTAGAGGAGAAAGAGACGCCATCGCGGCCGCTTCGTCTGTTCGAGCGGCCGGAATTGATCGAAGCGATCGCCGAAGTCCCCGACGGGCCGCCGTTGCGTTTCAAATGGCGCCGCGTCCTGCACGAGATCGCCGCCATCGAAGGCCCTGAACGCATCGCCGCCGAATGGTGGCGGCGGACAGATGCGCTGACCCGCGATTATTTCCGCGCCGAGGACACGCAGGGACGCCGCTTCTGGCTCTACCGCGAGGGATTGTACGGGCGGGAGACAATCCGCGCAAAATGGTTCCTGCATGGGTTGTTCGCGTGAGGTCGCAATGATCCGCGCCGAGCCGCGCTTTGCCGAACTCGCGACGATGACGAATTTTTCGTTTCTGCGCGGCGCCTCGCATCCTGAAGAACTGGTCGCCCAGGCGGCGCATCTTGGTCTTGCCGGACTTGGCGTCGCCGATCGCAATTCGCTCGCCGGCGTCGTGCGCGCCCATGTTTTCGCCCGCGAGAACGCAAAATCGATCGGCGCGATGCGTGTCGTCACGGGTGTGCGGCTGGTCTTTGCCGATGGGACGCCCGACGTTCTCGCCTATCCCCAGGACCGCGCCGCTTATGGCCGGCTCTGCCGGCTTTTGACGACAGGCAATCTGCGCGCGCCGAAGGGTCAATGCCATCTGACTCTCGACGATCTCCTTGAACATGCGCAAGGCCTGCAGATCGTCGTGATGGAGGAAGCGTCCGTCCCTTCCCCTGCTGATGTGCGAAAAGACAGCCTGCTCCGGCTGCGCGACGCTTTCGTCGATCGTCTCTGGCTCGCCGCCGCCATGACTTATGACGCTCATATGCGCGGCGATCTGGCCGCGCGCGTCGCCTTGTCGCGAAAGATGAAAATCCCGTTGCTGGCGACCAATGACGTCCTCATGCATGTTCCCGAGCGGCGCGCGCTCGCCGATGTCGTCGCCTGCATCCGCGAGGGCGTGAAGATCGACGACGCGGGGCGCCTGCTGGACGCCAATGCCGAGCGCCATCTGAAAGGCCCTAACGAAATGGCGCGGCTGTTTCGCGAGGCGCCGGAGGCGCTTGAGGAAACGATCCGCTTTCTCGGCGGCCTGAAATTCAGGCTTGATGAACTCGCGCATAATTATCCCGAGGAATTGCGCGAAGGCTATCCCTCGCCGCAGCAGGCGCTGGAGGCCTTCGCGCGGGAGGGCGCGCGTCTCAGATATGCCGAAGGCGTCCCGCCGAAAGTTACGCAAGCTCTCGACGATGAACTCGCGCTGATCGCGCAGCTCGAATATGCGCCCTATTTTCTGACCGTCCACGACATCGTGCGCTTTGCGCGCTCGCAGGGCATTTTGACCCAGGGGCGGGGCTCGGCGGCCAATTCCACTGTCTGCTATTGCCTGGGGATTACCGAGGTCAATCCTTCAAAACACGACCTGCTTTTCGCGCGCTTCATCTCCGCCGATCGCGGCGAGCCGCCTGATATCGACGTTGATTTCGAACATGAGCGGCGCGAGGAGGTGATGCAATATATCTACCGGCGTTTCGGACGGGAGCGGGCGGGCCTGGCGGCCGCCGTCATCACGTATCGCACCCGTTCGGCGGTCCGCGAAGTCGCCAAGACCTTTGGACTTTCGGATGACCTCATCACCGCTTTGACCAGCACCACCTGGGGCCATAGTTCAGGGGCGATCAAGGACACAGAGACGCGCAGCCTCGGACTTGATCCCGGCGATCCGACATTGGCGACGACGATCAGACTGGCCGGCGAACTTTCCGGCTTTCCCCGTCATCTGTCGCAACATAGCGGCGGCTTCGTCATCACCCGCGACCGGCTCGACGAAGTCGTGCCGATCATGAACGCTGCGATGGAAGATCGCACGACGATCGAATGGGACAAGGACGATCTCAACGCCCTGAATATTTTGAAGGTCGATGTGCTCGCGCTCGGCATGTTGACCGCCCTGCGCAAGAGCTTCGATTTTCTCGACCGACATTATCGCCAGCGCCTGACGCTGTCGGCGATTCCCGCCGAGGAGGCTTGCGTCTATGCGATGATCCAGCGCGCCGACACGATCGGCGTCTTTCAGATCGAGAGCCGCGCGCAAATGTCGATGCTGCCGCGCCTCAAGCCGGAAAACTTCTACGATCTCGTTATCGAAGTCGCCATCGTGCGTCCCGGCCCGATCCAGGGCGATATGGTGCATCCTTATTTGCGGCGGCGGCAGGGAATCGACGAAGTCGTCTATCCCTCCCAGGAACTCGAAGCCGTTCTCGGCAAGACCCTCGGCGTGCCGCTGTTTCAGGAACAGGCGATGAAAATCGCCATTGTCGCCGCAGGGTTCTCGCCCGAGGAAGCCGACCAATTGCGCCGCGCCATGGCGACATTCAAACGCGTCGGCACGATCGGCTCGTTCGAGACGAAGATGATCGAGGGCATGACGGCCAAGGGCTATGATCGCGATTTCGCCGCGCGTTGTTTCAAGCAGATCGAGGGTTTCGGCAGCTATGGATTTCCCGAGAGCCATGCGGCGAGCTTCGCGCTGCTGGTCTATGCCTCGGCCTGGATAAAATGCCGCTATCCCGACGTCTTCTGCGCGAGCCTCCTCAATGCGCAGCCGATGGGTTTCTACGCGCCGTCGCAGATCGTGCGCGACGCCAGGGAACATGGCGTGGAAGTGCGGGAAGTGGATGTGAACCTGTCGGACTGGGATTGCACGCTGGAGGAGGCGGGCGATCGACAGGAGAAGGGGCCAGGCCTTCATCGCCGCCACGCTTCGATGGCGGGCGATATATGCGCGACCCATGCCGTTCGCCTGGGCTTTCGTCAGATTATCGGCATGAGCGAAGCGGACATGCAAACGCTCGTTGGCCGGCGCGGCGCCGGCTATGATTCGATCAGGGATCTCTGGCTGCGCACCGGGCTCAATCCCGCCGTCCTGGAGCGGCTCGCCGATGCCGACGCGTTTCGCTCGCTAGGTCTCGACCGACGCATGGCGCTATGGGCGGCGCGGGGGCTGGGCCGGGTCGGCGACCAGGACGATCTGCCGTTGTTTTCCGCGAGCCGTCCGACGCGCGGGCATGAGCCCGACGCCAGATTGCCGCCGATGCCGCTGGGCGCGCATGTGGTGGAGGATTATCGGCGCCTGTCGCTGTCCCTTAAAGCCCATCCCGTCGCCTTCATGCGACGGCGGCTGGAAGCGCGCGGGATATTGCGCAGCGACGCATTGGCGGAGATTGCGTCGGGCAAGCGCGTCACCGTCGCCGGGCTCGTGCTGGTGCGCCAGCGCCCCGGCACGGCCAGCGGCGTCATTTTCATGACGATCGAGGACGAGGCGGGCATCGCCAATATCATCGTCTGGCCGAAAGTCTTCGAGCGGCTGCGCGCCATCGTCATCGGCGCCCGCTTCGTCGCCGTGACGGGCAAGCTGCAGAGCCAGGACGGCGTCATGCATGTCATCGCCGAACGGCTGGAGGATTTGACGCCGATGCTCGGGCTTCTGTCCGAGCGCGGTCCGCAACTCGACGTTGTCGGCCCCGCCGATGAAGTGCGTCGTCCGCCGCCCGCGGGCGGCGACAGGCGGGGAAGAAAGGCGTCGCGCGCATTGCTGGTCGCGCCGTCGGCGCCTATCGCGGAGACGATCGAGACGGAGGAACGCGATCTTATCCGCGCGATGCCGGGCGGCCGGAACTTCCATTGAAAAAACGGGATAACCTGGTTCCGAGCCTATCGGCCGCCGCCGCGCTTCAGCGCATCTTCAAGCCGCATCTTCGCCGAGCCCGGCTTGAGCGGCTTTTGCTGGCTTTCATGGGGCGCCCAGCCGGCGAGCCAGACCATATCGAATGTCGCGCGCAGGCGGCCATCACTGTCGGCGAAGCGTTCGGCATAGATTTGCGCCGCGCGGAACAGGACATCGCGCCGCAAGGGCGCACGGCTGCGGGCGATCAGGGCGTTGGTCGCGCCCATCGCGCGCAGATCTCGCATCAGGGCGAGCATATCGCCATAGCGCGTGACGGCGCGATCGAGATCGACGACCGGCAGCGCAAAGCCGGCGCGTTGCAACAGCGCGCCCAAAGCCCGGACGTCGACGAAAGGCGCGACGCGCGGCGCGGCGCCGGACAGAATCTCGCTCTCCGCCGCGGTCAGGCTCTGGCGCAGTTCGTTCAGGCTTTCGCCGCCCAATATGCAGCAAAGAAACAGTCCGTCCGGCCTCAAAGCGCGACGGATCTGGATCAATGCGCCTGGCAGATCATTGACGCCCTGGAGCGCCAAAATCGATATGACGAGATCGCAGCTTGCGTCGGCGAGCGGCAAGCGCTCGTCGTCGACGACGATGCGGGGATAGATCCCCTCGCCAACGCCGAATTCGGTCGGGGCGGCGCGAACGATAAAGCCGATCCTGCTGTCGCCGGCCATCGCTCGGGCGGCGTGCGGGCCGGGCGTTCCCAGATCGACCGCGATTGCGAATTCGCGCTTGACCAGCGTGAGCCGGTCGGCGAGTTCGGCCGCCGCGCGACGCAGCAGAAAATCGGCGCCACGCTCGGCGTCGAAGGTCCGCAAAGCCCGCTCCAGCCGCGCGCGAGCGAGCGAACGGTCGAATATTTCGTGGACGATGGGCTGGCCGTTGGCGGACACGCCGCGTTTATGGCCGCGCGCGCCTCTCGCGTAAAGGCGGGGCCTCGGCTAGGGTCCCAACATGGACTCCCCGCTCGCTGACGCCGATCTGCTGCCGCCTTGGGCGCACGCTTGGCCGCGCTTGGTCGGCGCGATCGCTTCGCTCGGACGCATCGCGCTCGATGCGATCTATCCGCCGACTTGCCTCGCTTGCCGCGCCGCGACCGCGCAGACGGGCGCGCTTTGCCCGGAATGCTGGCGCCATATGCGCTTCATCGAGCGGCCCTTCTGCGAGCGGCTTGGGACGCCGTTCGAGCAAGATTTGGGCCCCGGCCTGCTGTCGCCCCAGGCGATCGCCGACCCGCCGGTTTTCGCCAGGGCCCGCGCGGTGGCGCGTTTTGAGGATGGACCGGCGCGCCGGCTCGTGCATCGGTTGAAATATTCCGATCGCGCCGAACTCGCCAGACCGATGGGGCGCTGGATGGCGCGCGCCGGCGCCGATATTCTTAGCGGCGCCGACGCGCTGGCGCCCGTGCCGTTACATCCGCTGCGCCTGTGGACGCGGCGCTTCAACCAGGCCGCGGCGCTGGCGCAAGCCGTTGCGCGCGAGACGGGAACGCGATGCGACCCCTTTTTGCTTGCCCGCGTCAAAGCGACGCAGAGCCAGGTCGGGCTCAGCCGCGCTCAGCGGGCGGACAATGTCCAGGGCGCCTTTCGGGCCCCTAAGGAGGCCCATGCCCGGCTGAAAGGGCGTCGCGTCATCCTCGTTGACGATGTCCTGACATCTGGAGCCACTGCAAACGCGGCGGCGCGCGCCCTGCTGCGCGGCGGAGCGGCGCAAGTCGATTTGCTGGTGTTTGCGCGGGTTGTGACATCAGCGTGACACCCCATATAATGATACGTTTCTTCTAGACTGTGGAGCGAAGGCCTATTCCGATGCCGCCAATCACAATCTATACAAAGGCGTCCTGCCCCTACTGCCACGCCGCCAAGGCTTTGCTGCGCAAGAAGAATGCGCCGTTCGAAGAAATCAGCGTTGATGGCGACCGCGATGCGCAGGCCGCGATGGCGGCAAAGGCGGGAGGCCGATGGACGGTGCCGCAGATTTTCATCGGCGAGCGCCACGTCGGCGGCAGCGACGACATCCATTCGCTTGATGCGGCCGGCGGTCTCGATCCGCTGTTGGCGGCCTGAGCATGATCAAATATGCGCTGAGCTGCGAGAACGCCCATTCGTTCGAGAGCTGGTTTCCCAATAGCGAGAGTTATGACGTGCAAGCCAGGCGCGGCCTGATCGCCTGTCCGGAATGCGGTTCGGCGCGTGTGTCCAAAGCGATCATGGCGCCCGCGATCGTCGGCGGCGACAAAAGTCGGCCGCGCCAGGAGGCGACCGCCGCCCCCGTCGCGCTGCTCGACGAACGGCAGCAGCGGCTGCGCGAAATCGCCCGTCAATTGCGCCAGGAGATCATCGCCAATAGCGACGACGTCGGCGCGAAATTCCCCGAGGAAGCGCGTGCGATCCATGACGGCGACGCGCCGGCGCGCTCAATCCGCGGTCAGGCGACGGCCGAGGAAGCGCGCGCGCTGATCGAAGATGGCGTCGGCGTCCTGCCGCTGCCTTTCCTGCCTGAAGAGTTCAATTAGAATTCTCGCCCGGCCTTTGCCGCCGAGCACGCTACTTGCTCGCCTCGACGCTGAATTCGGACGCCTCGATGACCGTCGTGCCGATCATCGTGCGTACCGAAACGCGATAGGGCAGAAGCACACGCGCCGATTCGACAGGGGCGAGCCAAAGTTCGATGTTCTTGTTTTCGGCCATGAACTTGGTCCCCGGCCGGTTAGGTCGATGGCCGGCGATCGGCACGTAGCGGACCGCGCAGACCGCCACGGGGCCGTTGTAACCGGCGGCCTTCACATGCCTCTCGCCGACATAGGCGAGGCGCACGTCGAAGCGGGTGTAGCCGTCAAAAACCGGGATCGTGCGGTTGCAGGCGGCGGGACCGACAAGCGGCTCGGCGCCGGGGACCGTTATCACAAACGCCCCGACGGGATCGACCACCCCGCGTTTGTCCTGGTCCCTTATGGGGATGCGGTCGGGCTTGTCTTCGAACGGCGGCGAAATGTCGACCGCGGTGACGGCGCTGCCGGCCAGGCTCATGCGCATCGTGCGCGTCAATGAGGGATTGGCCGCGGTCACGGCGTAGGTCGCCGGCATGATGCGGCCGGCGACGATGGCGCCGGTGGCGCTCGCCGCGCCCTTCGAATTGGAGACTATCGTTGCGAAGCCCGACAATTTGGCGTTGGCGTCGATGCGATAGGAATCGCGGCTGAATTGTCCGACCGTGCTCGCCGTGCCGATCGGCAATCCGAGCAGGCTGACGCTATAGGTGGCGCGCCAGGTATCGGCATGCGCGGCGGCGGTCGACGTCAGAAAGGCCAGCGTCCATGCAAGGCGGCTCGCTCGCCGGGAAGCCGAAAATCCTAGCGAATGCGCGGACATTTAAAGACATCTCTGAAGGAAGGATTGATTCGCTTCTAACATCCGTGGCGGCAAAATCCGACCCCTTTATGGCTGGAATGACCCGCTGAAGAGGGCTTACCGCAAGTTGGCCGGGCTTTGGACCTAAGCGGACTTCGCGAGAGCCGCCGCTAGCGTCGCACCACTTCGAGGGCCGTCCGCGCCTGCCATCCCTCGCGCTCGAGTTCGGGCGTCAGATGTTCTTCTCGCGGCCACCCGACGCAGAGATAGGCGATGAACGACCAATCTGGCGGGATATCGAGGATGGCGGGAATATCGCTGGGGTCGAGGATCGAAACCCAGCCGACGCCGAGCCCATGCATGCGCGCGGCAAGCCAGAACGTATGCAGCGCGCAGATCGCCGAATAGCGGCGCGTCTGCGGCATCGTCCGCGCGCCGAGCCCGTGGCCCTGCGGCGTTTCTTCGTCGCAAAAAACCGCGAGATGAACGGGGGCCTCGCGCAGCCCTTCGAGCTTCAGCCGCGCATAGGTCTGCGCCCGTTCGCCGTCGTAAGTCGCCAGCGCCGCGCGATTGGCGGCTTCGAAATTGGCGGCGATGGCGGCGCGCCGGCTGGAATCGTCGACGCGCGCCCAGCGGGTCGGCTGGCAATTGCCGACCGACGGCGCAAGCCGGGTAAGTTCCAGCAGGGACGCCAGGAGTTCCTCTGGGACCGCGTCGCTGCGAAAACGCCGAACGTCGCGGCGCCAGGCCAGCAATTGGCCGAAACGCGCCTGAAACGCTGCATCGAACAAGGGTCGATCCTGAGGGCGAAGCGGAGCGGACATCGAAATGGAACATTCCTGGCGCGCGGGCGTTGGCGCGCCGCTCCTCCATACTCCCCTTTGCGCCAACCTCGCAAAGCGGTCTTTCGTCGACGCGCGGGAACGCCTAAGAGACGCCCCATGAACGAACCGCCTACCGCACGCCTGTCCTTGCCCGTTGCGACCCTCATCGGGCGCGCGCCGACCTTGCGCCATGTCATCGGGACGCCGGGCGGATCGTGACGACCAGCCCGATACATTGGCCGCGCGTCTTTAGCATTCTGCTCGTCGGGCTCATCGTCCTCGGCGCCGTCGCCGCCGCTCTGGCGCCCGGCCTGCTGCCGGCCGGCGACCGGCTCGGCGCGGAGGGTCATGTCGCGGCGGCGGCGGCGATTTTCATCGGCAGCTACCTCGCTTTGGCGATCGGCAGAATTCCCGGCCTCAGCATCGACCGGGCCGGCATTGCGCTGGTCGGCGCCGGCCTGATGGTCGGCTCGGGCGCCCTTTCGCTCGACGATGCTTATAGAGCGGTCGATCTCGACACCATCGTCCTGCTGCTCGGCATGATGATCGTCGTCGCCAATCTCAGACTTTCCGGCTTCTTCGCGATCGCCAATGCCTGGGTGGTGGCGCGCGCCAAAGGCCCGCTGGTCCTGCTCGCCGGCGTCGTTCTGACCTCCGGACTGCTGTCCGCCTTCCTGGTCAATGATGCGATCTGCCTGGTGCTCGCGCCGCTGGTGCTGCGCTTGACGATGGCGATGGGACGCAAGCCCGTTCCCTATCTGCTGGCGGTGGCGATGGCCTCGAACGTCGGCTCGACCGCCACCATCACCGGCAATCCGCAGAACATCATGATCGGCAGTTTCTCGCATATTCCTTATCCGAGTTTCGCCATCGCGCTCGGGCCGGTGGCGCTGGCCGGGCTGGCGGTCACGATCGCGCTGATCGTGCTTTTCCATCGCGAGGAATTCGTGGACGCGGCGCCGCTCGCCGCCGTCCCGCCTGCTTTGCGCTTCAACCGCGCGTTGGTCATCCGCTCGCTGATCGCCACCGCGTTGATGATTGCGCTGTTCTTCGCCGGCCAGCCGCCCGCCAAGGCTGCGATCATCATCGGCGCCCTGCTGCTGCTGACCCGGCGGGTGAAGAGCCAGCGCGTCTATGCCGAGATCGACTGGTCGCTGCTGCTGATGTTCGCCGGCCTGTTCATCATCGTGGCCGGCGCGCAGCATGCGCTGCTGACCCCCGATGTCGTCGCCGCCGTCGGTCGGCTGCATCTCGATCAATTGCCTGTCCTGACTGCCGTCACCGCGGTGCTTTCCAACCTCGTCAGCAATGTGCCGGCGGTGCTGATGATGAAGCCGTTCGTCGAGCCTCTCGCCGATCCCACCCGCGCCTGGCTCACGGTAGCGATGGCCTCGACGCTGGCCGGCAATTTCACCGTGCTGGGATCGATCGCCAATCTTATCGTCGTACAAAGGGCGGCGGCGTCGGGGATCGCCATCAGCTTCTGGGACTATTTTCGAGTCGGCGCGCCGCTGACGCTGATCACGCTCGTGCTGGGGGCGCTGTGGTTGGCGTGGACGTAGGGTTTCGAACTCACCCGTAACGGACGCCGACTGTGGCGACAGCTACTCATTGATTGCATGGAGGCGATTATGCGCGAGAGGAATTCGAACTCAAGGACGAGCGCGAAGCGCTCGCCGCCTTCGGCGGTCGCCTGAAAGGCGATCCTTGACTTCGAATTCCTCTCGCGCACACGCTCCGCCATGCAAACAATGAGGGAATCCGCCCTCGGTCATTCGCTCCATCCGCCGCAAACGCCCGCCCGCCCTTCCCCTCGCCGCGCAGGCGGGATAAGGGAGGCGCCACGCTTTCCCCCAACCCTCCGGAACCATGAACGAACCTGACCCCGTCGCGCGCCGGCGCACTTTCGCGATCATCTCGCATCCCGACGCCGGCAAGACGACCCTCACCGAAAAGATATTGCTGTTTGGCGGCGCCATTCAGCTTGCCGGCGAAGTGCGCGCCAAGGCCAACCGGCGCCAGACCCGCTCGGACTGGATGGGCATCGAGCGCGAGCGCGGCATTTCCGTCGTCACCTCGGTGATGACCTTCGAATATGCCGATTGCGTCTTCAACCTGCTCGACACGCCCGGCCACGAAGACTTTTCCGAAGACACTTATCGCACGCTGACGGCGGTCGATTCGGCCGTGATGGTGATCGACGCGGCCAAGGGCATCGAGGCGCGCACCCGCAAATTGTTCGAAGTCTGCCGCCTGCGCGACATTCCGATCGTCACCTTCATCAACAAGATGGACCGCGAGACGCGCGATCCGTTCGACCTGCTCGACGAAATCGAGAAAACGCTGGCGCTCGACACTGCGCCTTTGACCTGGACGATCGGCCGCGGCCGCGCGCTCGCCGGCGCCTATGACATACGCGCCAAAACGCTGCGCAAACTGCAGAAGGACAGTTCCGACATTTCCGTCTCCGGCCCCGACGATCCCGCCATCGCCGCGCTGCTGCCCGAGCACGAACGGCAAGCTGCGATCGAGGAGCTGACGCTTGCCGTCGAAGGCTGCCGCCCGTTCGACAAGGCGGCGTTTCTCGAAGGACATCTGACGCCGGTCCTGTTCGGCAGCGCCTTGCGTGATTTCGGCGTCAAGGACCTCATCGACGCCATGGCGGAATTTGCGCCGCCGCCACGCGCGCAGGCGGCGGACGGGCGCATCGTCGCCGCCAACGAGCCGAAGATGACCGGCTTCGTTTTCAAGATCCAGGCCAATATGGATCCCAACCACCGTGACCGCATCGCCTTCATGCGCGTCTGTTCGGGCAGGCTGTCGCGCGGCATGCGGGCCAAGCTGGTGCGCACCGGCAAGTCGATCACGCTGTCGGCGCCGCAATTCTTCTTCGCGCAGGATCGCTCGCTCGCCGAAGAGGCTTTCGCCGGCGACGTCGTCGGCATTCCCAATCACGGCCTGCTGCGCATCGGCGATACGATGAGCGAGGGCGAGGATATCGTGTTTCGCGGCGTGCCGAGTTTTGCGCCGGAAATCCTGCGCCGCGTCAAGCTCGCCGATGCGATGAAGGCCAAGAAGCTGCGCGACGCCTTGCAGCAGATGGCCGAGGAGGGCGTCGTCCAGGTGTTCCTGCCGCATGACGGCGCCAGCGCGATCGTCGGCGTCGTCGGCGCATTGCAGCTCGATGTGCTGACCGAGCGGCTCGACGCCGAATATGGCCTGCCGGTTTCTTTCGAGCAGAGCCGCTTTGAAATCTGCCGCTGGGTCAGCGCCGATGATCGCGCCGAGCTCGACAGGTTCGTCAATTCCTATCCCTCGTCGATGGCCGCCGATCTCGACGGCGCCCCCGTCTTCATGGCGAGTTCGGCGTTCAATCTGCGCTACGAGACCGAACGCTGGCCCCAGATCGCCTTCACCGACATCAAGGATTATCAGAAATCCAAAGGGAAGTAGCGTGGGCGGCGGTAAGGGCCAAAGAAAAAGGCTTGGATTTCCAAATTTTTCCAAACCTTTCCAATTTTTCTTATCTAGATTAAATGAATAATATCAATAATTTAATGTCGAAAAAGTTTGGAAATCGCTTTTTTCGGAACGATGCGGCTTCCTCTCGAAATTGAACGCGCCGCTGGAGAGCGACTGGCCCCATACTAGCAAATATATGGATTTTCAGAAAGAGATTGTTTTGAGGCGGGCGATTTGATCGACGGGCGCCCCGCCTCGCGACGCCCGCCAGCCGCCGGGCAGTCCGACGGCAAGCATGCGCCGTCAGGGAGCGCGCACCCCTTCGCCCCGCTTGCGGCTATTCGATTCACACATTTCCGCGGGCCAGTTTCGCGCCATATTTGATGGCGTGAAATTC
>Ga0209006_10003580_pt1 | contig 14113 bp, 10 predicted proteins | sample JacPin_JW_Ref_O2_FD_188567 | JGI IMG/M metagenome (GOLD analysis project Ga0209006, IMG submission 188567) | Forest soil microbial communities from Algoma, Ontario, Canada - Jack Pine, Ontario site 1_JW_Ref_O2 (SPAdes) (version 2) | ecosystem: Environmental > Terrestrial > Soil > Boreal... | reverse complement strand
GAAGCTCGCATATTCTCCGCGTGATTTTCCTAGTGGACTTAGCCCACCCTGACTCGTCGCCTTCCGATCTCTGTTCCACGTGGAACATCGGTAAGCTGTCCGCCTACTTGTTCCACGTGGAACAAGCTACTACGGATGTTCTCTGCGCTGCCCCACCGCGAGGATCATTTGGGATGAATTCGGAATCGGGATTCGATCGAACCAATCCAAATCCTTAGGACCCGGCGCAACCAGCATTGATTTCTCGGTCGTAAGGAGAACAAGATAGCTCCTCGTACGTTCGAGCGCAACCGGGATGGCAGACTCCATCTTCTCCACTGCTCGCATCGCAACAGCATCGAACATGTCTCGCTCCGGCATTGCTTCTACTCGCCCGACATAAACTTGGCCAGAGGCGGAAAGGGTTCGCAGAGCTTCCTGCAGAAACGAAGCTTTTCTCCCCTGAGCCTCTGCCAGCGTCACGCGGATCTCCGGGCGACAAATTGCAATTGGTATTCCGGGAAATCCCGCTCCCGAACCGTAGTCCAGAAGGCTCGCGATCCCAGCTGGAAGATGCTGTGCTGCGAAAACGCTCTCAACAAAGTGACGTTGAATGACTTGTAAAGGCTCCTTAATGGAGGTCAGGTTCAGGCGCTGGTTCCAACGAAGGAGCAAATCAAGGTAAATCTCGAACCGTTTGTAGGCAGCTGGGGGCAATGCGGCAAGACCCGCCCGGGAAAACTCAGCCTCGATCATCTCCACTATCGACGTTCCGCAGAAGACGCCCAGGAACGTGCGGCTTCGAGAAATGCTCTAAACAACGTGCGGGAAGCAGCACTGCTGTCGTAACTCCGCTCGGGATGCCACTGGACCGCCACCACGAACTGCGTGGCTTCGGTGCCCTCGACAGCTTCAATTACCCCATCGACAGGGCTGGTGGCAACAACAGTGAGGCCCTCTCCGGGGCGATCGACCGCCTGGTGATGGCTCGAATTTACGTGCAGACCGGCTTCTTCTTGCGGAAGCTGCCTCAGTACGCGTGAGAGCCGCGAATCCTCTGCCAACACGACCGCGTGGGCTTTCTCGACCTCCCGGCCGGGTTCATGGTTTACATGTTTGCCATTGTCTTGCTCCGGGTGCGGTAGATCCTGGATGAGCGTGCCATGGCGCCATACGTTCAGAGACTGTAATCCAAAGCAAATTCCCAGCAGCGGCTTGCCCGTGGCAAAGGCATCCTTCAACAAAAGCTCGTCAGCAGCTTCGCGCGGTGCATCCTTGGCTGCGCACTCCTTGATGGCCGACTGTCCGTATCGTGCCGGATCGACGTCTGCCGGGCTGCCCGGCAGCAGGACGGCGGAGCAGGTTGCGACCAGACGCACCTGAGCCTCATTCGACACCCGAAGAGGAATGAGTACCGGTATTCCGCCGGCAGCTTCGACCGCCCGCAGGTACTGTGGCAGACTGCGCTGGTTATAGGCTTCGTCAGTCGAGGGAGGCTCCGGAATGGCAATACGAGGAGTTTGTGCCTTCATTGATCTTCTGTTGACTCCAGCAACTGTTCTTCTGGCGCCGTGGCCAGACTGGGGCTCAAATCGCCGGGTTCTGCGTGGCGGGTATATAGATCGAGTATTTCGCCCCTCAACCTGGCGGTAAGCTCATCCGCCTGACGAATGCTATATCCAGAAGGATCGATTGGTCTTCCGATCACTAATTTGACCGGGCGAGGACGAAAGTGATGGGTGTGAATAGGCAAGAGCTCGAAGGTGCCGATGAGCGCCATTGGCACCAGCGGAATACGAGCGCGAATTGCGATGTACGCCGGTCCCCTCATGAAGGTTTGCATCTGGCCATCTTTCGTGCGGCCGCCTTCCGGGAAAATGAAAAGCGGCATGCCCGCCTTCAGCGCGCGAATGGCGCGATTGAGCCCAGCGCTCCCATCTTCGTCTACCGGAATCTGGCCCGAACGATTCAGATGCCATCCGATGAACGGCCACTTCCAAAGACTCTGTTTGGCGAGAATTCGAAACTGGAAAGGGAGGCTGCTGAACACCAGGGGAGCATCCATAAACGAGGTGTGGTTCGAGGTGTACACCGCAACCGGCAGCAAGTTCTCACCTCCGATAACAGTGAAGGGCGCACCCGCAAACCACAATGCACTCCGAGCCCACAGGCGGGCGATGTCATGTTGCCGACGGCCATCTATTTCGAAGCATGAGGCAGCCAGTGACATGCAGCCGAATACACCCGTAGACAGGAAGAACAACGGGCTCCTTACCAGGTTGGAACTTACTCGCTTACTCAACGGAAGAGCCGGTAGTCCCCCGGTGGTCGAACTCGTTCCCGCAGAACTCATACCTTGAGCGGCTCCGACGAAGCGGCCGGCGCAGATACCAACAGCGGCCGAACTTGACCGACCAGATAGACCGAGCCGGTTACGACCACCAAGCCGTGCACCGGCGTCACATCGAGCGCACGTTCCAACGCACTCGGTGCGCTTGATGCCCCCTCGGCATCGCTGCCGGTGATGCGCGCGGCAGCAAGCAAATCCTCTACAGCTGCGCTGCGTTGGGAGTCAACCTGCGTCGCGATCACCTTGCCGAAGAGGGGAAAAAGAATCTGGGCAAGTTCGACGGCCGGCTTGTCCTTGAGGCAACCAAAAACCAGCGTCATCGGCTGCCCCTTGTCCAGATGAGATACAGCCGCCCGCAGAGCCCAGGCACCGGCAGGATTATGACCGACGTCCAGCAACACATCCGCCCGACCGGCGCCGGCGATGTACTCCAGGCGCGCAGGCCAAACCGTATCTCGTAGACCTGCCTGAATATCGATGGACGTAATATTGTAACCGTGGTTGTTTCTTAACTCCACCGCAGTGGCGATGGCCAACGCCAGGTTGCGCTGTTGATGTGCGCCTGCCAGCGGCGAGTCGATCCCGATCAGTTCCCCCATAACGGACAAGGGATACCGGTTGCGGGTGTATTGCTCGGGATGATTGTGCACGGGTATATAGCTGGCTGCGTTCACGCCCCTGACGTTGAGGGACATTGCGACTTCTCCTAATGCCTGGTTGGCCTCAGGATGTTGCGGCAGGGTGATCATTACTCCGTCGCGGCGCAGGATGCCAGCTTTCTCGCGCGCAATCAGATCGACCGTCGCTCCGAGCCACTCGGTGTGATCCAGCGAGATATCGGTGATGATCGAAACCATGGGCTCGACGATGTTGGTCGCATCCAGGCGACCGCCCATGCCGACTTCCAGCACCGCCGTATGCACTTCCGAGGACGCGAAATATAGGAAAGCTATGGCAGTGACGGTCTCGAAAAAACTTGGTAGCCCGGGTAACTGGCCGTCTCGTACCAGGGTGGTGGCGATCTCTTCGACGCGGTCGAAGAGGGCGGCAAAATCCTCATCGGAAATCATGGCGCCATTTAGCTGGATGCGCTCATTGACGCGACTCAGGTGAGGGGAGGTATAAAGGCCCGTTCTGTAACCAGCACGAGAAAGGATGCTGGCCAGGGTGGAAGCGGTGGATCCCTTGCCGTTGGTGCCAGCCACCAGGATGGAAGTGACTTTCCGCTCGGCATTGCCCAGCGCCGCCATCAGGGTGCGCATGTGCGCCAGTTCGAATTTTCGGCGAGGCGCTCCGGGCGCGGTGTGTAGTTCCTGACCGAGAGCGTGGAGACGGTCAAGGGCCGAGGCATAAGACATATTCTTATTCTAGAGTGAATTCTGCGGGGCGAAGCGTTTCGCTGTAGGAGCAGAGCTCTAAGAACCGCCCTTCGGGGCTAAAGAGGCTGCCGAAAACCCGCGACTGGCAAAAGGACGTAAGGGCAGGAGTTGCAGGGGCTAACCCCAGAGTTCTTTCAAGCATTTTCAGCCCGACTACTAAAGGCGTGCCCTGAAACAAAGTCCAGTTCTCATGCAGATGCTAAGCCGCCCGGTCCAGACGATTACATACTGCAGGGCCAAACCAAGTCACGTCTTCTATGCGGACGCTGGGAGCATGAAGTCCAGGGCACGGATCAGATAGGTCTTCAGTTCCCGACGGGGAACAATCGCGTCCAACATTCCGTGCTCTACGAGGAATTCCGAACGCTGGAATCCTTCGGGAAGCTTCTGACGAATGGTCTGCTCAATGACTCGCGGGCCGGCGAAGCCTATCAGGGCGCCGGGTTCGGCAATGTTGAGATCACCCAGCATGCCAAAGCTTGCGGTCACACCACCCGTAGTGGGGTTGGTAAGTACAGAGATATAAGGAAGGCCGGCGTCATCCAGTTGCCCCAGGCCGGCAGAGACTTTGGCCAATTGCATCAGACTGGCCACCCCCTCCATCATGCGTGCGCCTCCGGATGCAGCAACGATGATGAGCGGTTGCCGGGCCGCAAGCGCGCGATCAATGGCCCGAGCGATGGTTTCTCCTACGACGCAACCCATGCTTCCGCCAATGAAGGCGAATTCCATCACACTCAGTACCACAGCGTGAGGACCAATGTTGCCGACAGCATTGATCACCGCGTCGTTCAGGCCCGTCTCGCGCCGGGCCTTCTCAAGCCGGTCGCGATACGGCTTTATGTCAACAAATTCGAGTGGATCGGTGGAGACAAGTTCCAGGTCGACCAGCTGAAATCCAGGTTCGAGCAGGCTGGCGATCCGGCTTCTCGCGTCCAGCCGTAGATGGTGTCCACACTTGGGACAGACCTGCAGGTTCGCTTCGAGATCCGCCTTAAAAACGTATTGACCACAGCCCTCACACTTTTGCCACAAACCTTCGGTGCGAACACTCTTTTCTGGATTTGGTTCAATCTCGCTTTCCTGCCGCTTAAACCAGGACATGTATTCCCTTCCGCCACGCGCCCCAAAAATTTCCCACTGCTCCGCCACCCAACTCCGACTCTGGAGCATACAGCGACTACGCTCTCGATGCTTCGGATTCTGTGCAACTTTCCTTGACCAGGAAGCTGCGTTAGCACTGCTTGCATCAGTGCCCGGTGTGGTACGGATGCCCTGCCAGTATTGTAAATGCCCGGTAGAGCTGTTCCGCCAGAACCAGGCGCGCCAGCTCATGAGGGAGGGTCATCCGTCCCAGCGACAGAGTGGTCTGCGCCTGGCTACGTGCGCGGTCTGACCAGCCGCTCGCCGGACCGATGGCGAAGACGATCGTTTGTTGGCCTGCGTCGCGGCGCGTACCCAGCAACGTGGCCAATTCTTCTGACGAGAGCGCTTCTCCCCGGCTGTCGAGTAATACCAGCCAGGCGGGGGTTCGCGCGCGTTGCCGAGTGACGAATGCGAAGAGAGCCTCCTCATCGCGGAATGGCACCGCTTCGATTTTGGCGAATGGGGCAATGCGTTTCAAATACAGACTGGTAGCGGGCCCGAGGAGATCGCTGCGGCTACGCTGTCCGATATAGGCGAGGGTGAGATTCAGGCTGCTAGGTCCGGTTCGTTTGCGTGGCGCCTACTTGCTCCCGCACCGTTGACATGCCGGCCCCGTCGAGCACCGCGTCGATCATGGCGTCACAACCCATGCAGGAATTGATCATCATGTGATAGAGCCGCCGATCTGCCCAGTCACGGTCATAGTAGCGGCGGACATAGGCTTCGCGCCGGCTGTCGGTGGCCTCCAGCTCTTGCCTGGCATTGGCGGCCTGCTCCGGAAAGCGGGCCTCAAACCAACGAATTTTCCGCGACATCGCGGCGTATACAAAAATGTTAAAGACAGCTGGAACGCCCACCAGCGCACAAGCCGCGCCGCGGCCCACAATCACGCAGTTGCCCTTGGCCACACATTGCTTGAGATAGTTGCGCACGAACTCGACCATGCGTTCGCTGTCGAAAACCTGGTCTTTGGGCGGGGCGGGCAGACGGTCCACGCTGCCATGCCAGAAGGACTTGCCCATCCGGTAGTACCACGGATCAAGGCGCTCATCGCACTGCTCGGCCATGCTTTGCGGCACCCCGGCTTTATGGGCAATCTCGTCGATAAGGCAACGGTCGATAAGCTTCCATTGAAGCTTCTCGGCCAGGCGGTGAGCAAATTCCGCTCCCTGGCTGCCGTACTCACGTTCTACAGTGATCACCCTGATCATCGATCGTCTCTCTGGGCGAGATGCTAGCACCGGCGGATTGAATAATCCATACCCTCCCCGCGGGGGTCAAGGTTCGGCGAGAACTGGGTTACGTAAGCTTCCGACGCCGGAAATCTCCACCAGCACGTCGTCGCCTGGGCGGAGCCATCGTTGCGGTGTGCGCCCCATACCCACACCGGCCGGAGTACCGGTGCTGATGATGTCGCCCGGCGCCAGGGGCATCATGGTCGAAATGTAAGAGATCAGCTTCGGCACCTTGAAGATGAGCTCGCGGGTATTGGATTTCTGCAGAGTCTCCCCGTTGATTGAGAGAGAGATGTCCAGTTGGTGAGGGTCGGGGATTTCGTCTTTGGATACGATCCACGGTCCCAACGGGCCAAAGGTGGGAAAGTTCTTTCCCAGGGTCCATTGCGAGGTAGCCAACTGCACGTCGCGAGCGCTTACGTCATTCAGGATAGTGTAGCCGAAGACGTGCTCCTCCCAGTCAGCCTCAGCAATATTGCGTCCACCCTGGCCGATAACAACCGCCAACTCCGCTTCGTAATCTGGCTGCTGGCTTACACGCGGCAGCAGGATGGGCTGCCCGTGGCCAATGAGGGTATGCGGGTACTTACAAAACACGGTGGGAACCTTGGGCGGCTCCATTTTCGACTCGGCCGCGTGATCGCGGTAATTGAGACCGATGCAGAGAATTTTGGCAGGGCGGACCACAGGTGGCTCGAGCGAGACGGAAGACAAGGGCGCAAGCAAATTCAAACCCGTCTCTTCAAGTTGAACATTGACGCTGGCCCAACGCTTGGGCCCCGCGGCTATGAAGGCCAGCGCGTCCGGATACCCGAGCGGCGAGAGAGGGAAAACGTGGCCATCCTTGAGCAGTGCAGGAGCAGTGGTTGTATCGCGACGGTAGCTAATCAGGCGCATTTAACGATTGTCCATCGTGGGACGGAAGAATGGGTAAAAATTATGGACGCCGGTTTGGGTAGAACGCGGGCCCACGAGGCAGGAAAATGCATCTGCCTACAATGGGGGTGACGAGGGATTGATGGACAAGCCGAACGAAGGACGAAACCGTGTAGTGATTGAAAACGTGCAGCCACAAATCAACTGTGGCCTTTTCCCCATCAAGCGAATTATTGGCGACCTGGTCTCGATCCAAGCGGACGTTTTCGGCGACGGTCACGATCACGTTCGAGCGCGGCTGCTGTGGAAAGTAGAGGGCGCCTCCACCTGGGAAAGCATGGACATGGTGCCGCTCGGCAATGACCGCTGGCAGGGCGAGTTTCGGGTGGACAAGATTGGCCGCTGTCGCTACACCGTGGTGGGCGAGATCGATCATTTTGAGACTTGGCAGAGTGACCTTAAGAAGCGGATGGACGCAGGACAGGATCTTGCCGTGCCGTTTGCCACCGGCGCCGCGCTTCTGGAGCAGGTGCAACCACGAGCGAGCAAACAGGACAGCACCAAGCTGGCCGGTTGGGCTAAGAAGCTCCGGGCGGCAGGAAGCAAGGATGAGGCAGCCGTCGCACTGGCAGTGCAGGATGAGTTGTTGACCACGGTTCATCGCTATCCCGATTCAACGATCGAGTCGTGGTTTGAGCGGGAGTTGGAAATCGTTGTGGATCGGGCGAGGGCGGGTTTTTCCGCATGGTATGAGCTCTTTCCTCGTTCCTGGTCACCCACCCCCGGCAAGCACGGCACGCTACAGGACGTGGCGAACCGGTTAGAGTATGTGGCTGAGATGGGATTCGACGTGCTCTACCTTCCCCCTATTTCTCCGATCGGGGAAAGCTTCCGCAAAGGCAAGAACAACACGGTGGAAGCCGCCCCGGGAGACGTGGGTAGCCCGTGGGCGATCGGCTCGGCAGAGGGCGGGCATAACTCAATTCTTCCAGCATTGGGAACGCTCAAGGACTTCGCCAACCTGGTCAACCGGGCCCAGCAACTAAAGATGGAGGTTGCTCTGGACATCGCATTCCAGTGCGCGCCGGATCATCCATGGGTCACGCAACATCCTGAGTTCTTCAAGAAACGTCCCGACGGCTCGATTCAATATGCGGAGAACCCGCCCAAGAAATATCAGGACATTTACCCGCTGGATTTCGAATCGTCCAATTGGCAGGGGCTGTGGGAGGCCCTCAAAGGCGTATTCAGCTTTTGGATGGATCAGGGAGTGCTCATCTTCCGCGTGGACAATCCGCACACCAAGGCGTTCCCTTTCTGGCAATGGGTAATTCCTGAGCTGAAAGCGAAAGACCCGAATGTGCTGTTTCTAGCAGAAGCCTTCACCCGGCCCCGGGTGATGGAGCGGTTGGCCAAGCTGGGCTTTTCCGAGTCCTACACGTACTTCACCTGGCGCGACAGCAAGCAGGAACTCACCGAATACATGCTGGAATTGACTACCACCCCAGTTCGCGAGTATTTCCGCCCTAACTTCTGGCCCAACACACCCGACATATTGCCTATCCATCTGCAGACCGGCGGTTTGCCGGCCTTTCGTTTCCGGCTGGTGTTAGCGGCTACCCTGAGCTCAAACTACGGGATGTACGGGCCGGCCTTCGAACTGGGAGAAAATACCCCATTCAAACCCGGCGGCGAAGAATACCTGAACTCAGAGAAGTACGAGATCAAGCAGTGGGATTTAACCAACCCGGCAAGCCTGAAACCGCTAATTACCCGGCTAAACCAGATCCGGGGGGCGAACCCAGCACTCCAGAGCAACGAGCGGCTGCACTTCCACCCCACGGACAACCCGATGCTGATCTGCTACTCCAAGCGAACGGCGGATGGCAGCAACCAGATCCTTGTAGTGGTCAACCTCGATCCTTCTTTGGTACAGGCGGGGTGGGTAGACGTGGATTTAGGCGCGCTGGGACTGGCTGGTGACGGTACATTTGAGGTTTACGACCTGTTGGCGGATCACTCGTACATCTGGCGAGGATCGAGGAACTACGTTGCCTTACGGCCGGCGGAGGCGCCGGGGCATGTGTTCCGTATGACGCCGGCGGCTATATAACTTTTATTGTTACGAATTGAGCACCCAAAGCGGGAGGCAGTATTGAAGCAAGCGGGAAGCGCGGCGGACCCACTCTGGTATAAGGACGCGATCATTTACGAGTTGCACGTCAAGGCGTTCATGGACGGCAACAATGACGGCATCGGCGACTTCCAGGGATTACTCAGCAAACTCGATTACGTGCAGGACCTGGGCGTAACCTGCCTTTGGCTTCTGCCATTCTTTCCCTCTCCCCTGCGCGATGACGGCTACGACATTTCCGATTACCTGAGCGTGCACCCGATGTACGGGACCATGGAGGAGTTCAAAGAATTTCTCAACCAGGCGCACGCCAGGGGTATCCAGGTGATGATCGAGCTGGTCATCAACCACACCTCCGATCAGCATCCCTGGTTTCAGAGAGCACGCCATGCTCCCAAAGGCTCCCCGGAGCGCGACTTCTACGTGTGGAGTGACACCGACCAAAAGTATCGCGAAGCGCGCATCATCTTTACTGACACGGAAAAATCCAACTGGACCTGGGATCCCGAAGCGCAGCAGTATTACTGGCACCGCTTCTTCTCTCATCAACCGGACCTGAACTACGACAATCCTGTGGTGCTCGAAGAAGTGATCAAGATCATGCACTACTGGCTGGACATGGGTGTGGACGGGCTGCGCGTCGACGCCATTCCGTATCTGGTGGAGCGGGAAGGAACGAGCTGCGAGAATCTGCCCGAAACACATGCGGTGATGAAGCGCATCCGAGCGGAAATCGATGCCAAGTATGCGGCCAGAACAATCCTGGCCGAGGCCAACCAGTGGCCTGACGATGTGCGCATCTATTACGGCGATGGGGATGAGTGCCACATGGCCTTTCATTTTCCCCTGATGCCGAGAATGTATATGGCGCTGCGCCAGGAAGATCGGCTGCCCATCACCGATATCATGGCGCAAACTCCGGAGATCCCTAACAACTGCCAGTGGGGGCTATTTCTTCGCAATCATGACGAGCTCACGCTCGAAATGGTAAGTGACGATGAGCGCGATTACATGTACCTGGCCTACAGTGCGGATCCGCGTATGCGCATTAACATCGGCATCCGCCGGCGGCTGGCGCCATTGGTGGATAACAGCCGGCGCCGCATCGAGCTGCTGAACAGCCTGCTGTTTTCTTTTCCCGGTACCCCGATTGTTTATTACGGGGATGAGATCGGAATGGGCGACAACATATACCTGGGTGACCGGAACGGTGTGCGCACGCCGATGCAGTGGAACGGAGACCGCAATGCGGGCTTCTCGCGCGCTGTGCCTGCCAAACTGTACAGCCCCGTCATCATGGACCCGGTTTGGGGCTATGAAGGGCTGAATGTTGAAGCGCAACAGAGCGACCCTTCGTCACTCCTGAGCTGGATGCGCAATATGATTGCGCTGCGCAAGCTTTTCCAGGTTTTTGGCCGGGGCACGCTTTCGTTCCTCAACCCCGCCAATCGCAAAATTCTTGCTTATATCCGCGAATATCAGAACGAAAAGGTTCTGTGCGTGGCCAATCTTTCCCGCTTTGCGCAGCCGGTGGAACTAGACCTGTCCGCCTATGTGGGACTGGTACCGGTCGAGATGCTGGGCTATGTGGAGTTTCCCAGGATTCGGACCACTGCTTATCCCTTAACCATTGGGCCCTACGGCTTTCTGTGGCTGGAGTTGCAGCCCTCGCCGGAGCCCGTACCAAGCCTGCCGGAGGAAGCTGAGCCAGAACTTGCGCTCAGCGGGAACACTGACTGGATGAGTGTTCTCGAGGGCAACGGGCGCCGCGAACTGGAAGAGACGGTGCTGCGGAATTACCTGCCGCGGCAACGATGGTTTGGCGCCAAATCCCGCGAGATCACGGGAACGCGTATTGAAGATTGGGCGGTGTTCAACCAGGGCGAGAGCGCCTTGGCATGGGTCGAGGTGCAATATTCCGAAGGCGACCCCGACACTTACCTGATCACGCTGGGATTAATGTTCAGCAAGGCTGCCGAGGAGTTGCGCAAGGAGTCGCCGAACGCGGTGTTGACGCGGGTGAGCACAGCAGAAGCGATCGGAGTGCTGCACGAGGCCATCTTCAACGACACCGCCAGTGCGGCCCTGCTGGCGATGATCTCCACTCACGGGGAACTGCGCTCCCGTCAGGGCGAGCTCATCGGCGTGCCCAGTACGATACTGCCTCAGTTACAAGGGGAAGCGGGTCCTCCTCCGCCGCCACGGCGCGGTTCGGCGGAGCAGAGCAACACCTCCATTTTGTTTGGGGACAAGCTGATCATGAAGCTGTTCCGCAGACAGCAGCCGGGCCCGAACCCAGACACCGAGATCGGCCGTTATCTGACCGAGCAAACGCATTTTACTCATATCGCGCCCTTCGGTGGGGCTATCGAATACAAACGAGAGGGGCAGGAAACCTCGACGCTGGCCATGTTGCAAGGCCTGGTCAGCAATGAGGGCGATGGGTGGCAATGGACGCTGGAAGAATTGGATCGGTACTACGAGGCCAGCGCGGCAGAGAACTTTACCCAGGGGGTTGTCCCCGATGGACCGGCAAGCCTGCTTCAGCTGAGTCAAGCCAGCGAAACGGCGTTTGCCCGTGAGCACGTTGGGCCGTATCTCGACGCCGCTGCGTTGCTGGGAAGACGAACGGCGGAGATGCATCTGGCGCTGGCTTCGCCGACCCACGACCCTGCATTCATACCTGAGCCGATGAATTCGAAGGACATCGATCTGCTGCGCGACGAACTGATGGCCCATGCCAGCAGCGCGTTCGATGCGCTCAAGGCTAACGTAGCTCGCTTGCCCGACGGGGTACTGGAAAGAGCGGGCCTGGTGCTCAGCCGGAGGACCCTGGTGCTGGATCGTTTCCGCCAGCTAGCTGCCGGGGAGATTCATGCTCTACGCACCCGCATCCATGGGGACTATCATTTGGGGCAGGTTCTGCGGTCGAAGGGCGATTTCGTAATCTTGGACTTTGAAGGGGAACCGGCCCGTTCGCTGGCCGAGCGCAGGACCAAGCAATCGCCTTTAAAAGATGTCGCAGGCATGCTGCGGTCATTCAGTTATGCGGCCTTTTCGGCGCTGATTAAATACTCGACGCGACGACCGGAAGATTTTCAGCGGCTGGAGCCGTGGGCACACTTATGGGAGCAGTCGGTGTCTTCGGCTTTTCTACGCACCTATTGCACGTATGCGCGCGGAGTAGAAGTGATTCCCTCCGAACCGCTCATGTTTGAGCAGCTGCTGGAGGCTTACGTGATCGATAAGGCGTTCTACGAACTGGTGTACGAGTTGAACAACCGGCCCAACTGGGTGATGATTCCGTTGACCGGGATTCTGAGTTTGCCGCTGTAGGCAAGTTTGTCTTCCGCGGTACTCACACACCTTCTTAAACCCGCCTTTTGAAACCGGGCTGTCAGGAAACAGTTAAGATCCGATGTAGGACCGAAGGTAGACGCATGGCAAAGCTGGAGCTTGCGGAAGAGACAAAAGCAGGGGTGGAAGAAATAAAGGAAGCCGATCTGCTGATCGCAGTAGCTGGGCCGGTTGAGGCTGAGCAGTTGCGGACCGCGGCCACCCGGGCAATCCTCGGCATGGGCGAGCCCAGTTTGGGTGCTCTGCGCACCGTGGTTGCGTTTCCTGGGGTGAGCGGTACCGAACCTGTGGCCAAAGTCGAAATGGATTTTGAAGAGGCGGAGACCCATGATCGATTGCGCTTCCTACCGTATCCCATGCCTCCCGGCAGCCCCGCGAAAATTCCCTGGCTGCCGACGGCAGGTATTTACCAGGCACTATTCGCCATGGCGCGGGAAATGGGGGTCAGTGCGTGTACCGTAATCGCTCCTGATCTGGCCGCGCTGGATTCGCGTTTTCTGGTGTCGATCATCGCTCCTGTGGTTGAACAGCGGTGCGAACTCGCCATGCCACTGTATGCCCTGGGAAAGTTCGACGGCCTGCTGAACTCCAGTATTCTGGCTCCCCTCACGCGCTCTCTTTATGGACGGCGGGTGCGCTTTCCTCTGGCGCTGGACTTCTGCTTTTCCGGGAAAATGATTCCGCAAATGGAAGTGGCCTTGCAGCGAACCATCGCCCAGGGGCAATCGACCTTCTGGCCGGCCACCGAAGCTGCGATCCTCGATCGTGGAATATGCCAGGTGCATGTCGACACCCACCACGGTCCCCCCGAAGGGGTGGATCTCAGCACAGTCTTATCCGAGACCGTCGGGTCTTTGTTTGCGGAGATGACGCTCAATGCTCCGCTCTGGCAGAGGGTCCGTGGCTCTCAGGCGCCCATTACGGTGGGTACTCCGGTGGCGCCTCCGGGGGATGGAGCGGCAGCCGATACTACTCCGATGGTGGAGACGTTCCAGCTCGGTTTCCGCAACTTGCAGGAAGTTTGGTCGCTGGTGCTGCCACCTGTCACGCTTTTGGAGCTGAAGCGCCTGGCGAGGCCGACCACGGAGCGCTTCCACCTGCCCGATGAGCTCTGGGTGCGCATCGTATACGACTTTGCGTTGGCTTACCGCCTGCGTACTCTTAGCCGCAGCCATTTGCTGGGGGCGCTTACCCCGCTGTACCTGGGTTGGGTAGCCTCATACGCCCTCGAAGTAGGCAACGCCAGCGCAGCGGAGGCGGAGCAAAGACTAGAGAAGCTGGCTCGCGCCTATGAAGAAGGCAAACCGTATTTATTATCGCGGTGGCGTTGGCCAGACCGCTTCAACCCTTAGGGGCGGAGGAGATCATTATGTGGACTCAAGTGTCGCAGTCACTGCACGAATCGATGGCTCGGGTCATCAGCCGCATCGCCACGCTGCTTCCGGGAATTCTGGCCTTTATCCTGGCGGTGGTGTTCTTCGCCGCTATTGCTTGGGTGCTCGCATGGCTGGTCCGTTCGTTTCTGAACGCGATTCGTATCGACGACCGCCTGGCGCGGGGGACCAATGCGATCGCGGAGTGGTCTCCTACCTATACACCGACTACGCTGATCACGCGGGTAGTTTATTGGTGCGTGGTGCTGATCGGGTTCTTGGTT
>Ga0209006_10003579_pt1 | contig 14114 bp, 15 predicted proteins | sample JacPin_JW_Ref_O2_FD_188567 | JGI IMG/M metagenome (GOLD analysis project Ga0209006, IMG submission 188567) | Forest soil microbial communities from Algoma, Ontario, Canada - Jack Pine, Ontario site 1_JW_Ref_O2 (SPAdes) (version 2) | ecosystem: Environmental > Terrestrial > Soil > Boreal... | reverse complement strand
AACGGCTTCTCGCATCAGGATCCGGGCTTTATCGATCATGTCGCCAACAAGAAGGCCGACGTGGTGCGCATCTATCTGCCGCCCGATGCCAACTGCCTGCTTTCGGTCGCCGATCACTGCCTGCGCAGTCGTAACTACATCAACCTTATCATCGCCGGCAAACAGCCGGAATGGCAGTGGCTCGACGTCGATTCGGCCACCCACCATTGCATCGCGGGCGCCGGCATCTGGCAATGGGCCAGCAATGGTTCTGACAATCCCGACGTGGTGATGGCCTGCGCTGGCGATGTGCCGACGCTGGAAACGATGGCTGCCGTATCGCTGTTGCGGCAATACGTCCCCGATATCCGGATCCGCGTCGTCAACGTGGTCGATCTGATGGTGCTTCAGCCGCAATCGGAGCATCCCCATGGCCTGGAGGACCAGGATTTCGACGAGCTGTTCACGACCGACAGACCGGTGATCTTCGCCTTCCATGGCTACCCCTCGGTGATTCACAAATTGACCTACCGGCGGCACAACCATGACAATATCCATGTCCGTGGTTACCGCGACGAGGGCACCACGACCACGCCGTTCGACATGGTCGTTTTGAACAATCTTGATCGTTTCCAACTCGCACTCGACGCCATCCGGCGCATTCCGCGGCTGAGCGATCAGGTCGAGAAGGCGACGACCCGGTATTGGACTGATATGGAACGCCACAAGCTCTACATCAGCGAGCATGGCGACGACCTGCCGGAGGTCCGCGACTGGCGCTGGGCGGCCTGAGCGAGATGCTTGCCCCAACACATATCGCGTCCGAGTCGGTTGTGCTGGCGTTGAACAGCGGCTCATCCTCGCTCAAGTTCGGCCTGTATCGCGTCGGCCCGACGAAAGCCGACCTGCTGTTGACCGGTGGGGCCGAAGCGATCGGCGGGGAAGGTAGCCAGTTTTGCACGCAGGATTTGCGCAATTATGGGCGACTGGTCGAGACGTCGCCCATTCTCACCCAAAGGGAAGCAATTGCTCGCATCGGGAAATTCCTTGACGATAGCGGCGCTCCGGCCCCCGTCGCGATCGGTCACCGTGTCGTTCATGGCGGACCGAAGCTGCGGCAGCATTGCCTGATCGACGGACAGGTCATGCAACAATTGGACGCCGCATCGGCCTTTGCGCCGCTGCATACGCCTGTGGCCTTATCGGTAATCCGCTTTGCCCGGAAGCACTTTCCGGCGTTGCCGCAGATCGCATGTTTCGACACGACGTTTCATATCGATTTGCCTATTATTGCCCGGGTGCTTCCGATCCCCAGGGAACTGCAAGCCGAGGGTATTCAGCGCTACGGCTTTCACGGCCTTTCCTGCGAATCCATCTTGCATCAACTTGGCGATGATCCGCCGGCACGGCTGATCATCGCCCATCTCGGCAGCGGCGCCAGCGTCACGGCGATCAGGGACGGGAAATCGATCGACACCAGCATGGGAATGACCCCATCGGGCGGCCTTGTCATGGGCACGCGCAGCGGCGAGATCGACCCGGGCGTGCTGATCTACCTGATGCGTGAAAAGAGGTTGGACGCGGCGAAGCTTGAAGACGTGATCGACCATCGTTCCGGGTTGCTCGGGATTTCAGGCGTTAGCAGCGATATGCGGCGCCTGCATGAAGCCGCATCATCCAACGTCGACGCCCGATTGGCTATCGACATGTTCTGCTATTCCGTCCGCAAGCAGATAGCCGCGATGATGGCCGCACTCGGCGGGGCAGACCTCATTGTCTTTACCGGCGGCATCGGAGAAAACGACAGAGAAGTGCGCGGCACGATTTGCGGCGGGCTCGATTGGGCCGGCGTCTTCATTGAGGATAAGCGTGACCCTCTCTCTACGCCGCGCTGCCAAGTACAAGTTCTTCCCTCGCAGGAAGACGAGCAGATCGCTCGTCATACCTGCGCGCTTGCTTTGCGCGGCATGTAGTCACTGGCGCGTCTTATCTGCGAGCAGCCGATCGAGAACGAGGGTGACCTCATAGATGCCGAGATCCTCCCGGTTGGTTTTGACCTCGAAGCCCAATTCGCGGCACATCTTCAACATCACCGAATTCTCGCGGAGAATCTCGCCGGTTATTTGCGCCAAGCCTTCGAGTTTTCCATAATCGATGATCATTTGCATGAGGGCCCACCCCAATCCGCGGCCTTTGAAATCCGATCTCAGCAGGATCGCATACTCGCCGCTATTACCGGTCGGATTGGAGTGAACCCGGACAACGCCCAGGATATCGCCGCTGGTATCCTCGAACGCCACAAACGCCATCGCTCGCGCATAATCGAGTTGGGTCAACCGGATAAGGAACGGATGGCTGAACTCCTTGATCGAATCGAAGAAGCGAAGCCGCAGATCTTCCTTGCTAACATGCTGCAACAGATAAAGAATTAGCGGCTCGTCGTCGACCCGAATAGGACGGACGAAAATCTTCCAATCATCGCCGAGGACGAGATGCCTTTCCCATTGCGAGGGATAAGGTCGAGTTTCCGCTTCGGCCAAGGCCGTGTTCTCCAATGGCAGGGTGGATTGGCTACGGCCGAATGTCCGATCCCTATGGCTGCATTCGATCGGTCGCCTTCAGGTATGCTTTCGCATAAGCGACGAGTTGCGGATCGCTCGGATGGTCGACAGTCTCGATCCCGGCAATGACTTTGGCAAGTGCGGGATCATGGAGGCGAATGTGATCGGCCAATTCGGTCTTGGCATTCGCAGGTCCGGTAATAAGAACGGCGCCAGCGTCAGCAACCGATTCGGCTACGGCCTGGAGGTAGTCGTGATCCGGAGAGGCGTGCCCGCTGCCGATCGAGTTTGCCTTGTGGTGAATGTGTTTGGTCGGATTGTCGGGATGCACGACCAATCGTTGGACATCTGCCGAATTGAAATGAAACACGCGGGCTTCACGATGATCAATCCAGATGACGGCATGATAGTGAGGCTTGCTCATAGATGTGTCCTTTATGATGCCACTCCACCAGCGGGGAATTTGACGCATTCACTTTGGCGTCTCATGTAGGACCAGGTTGCACTCCATGATAAACTGAAGCGCGCCATAGCCTTCCATATCCACGGCGTATCCTTGCTGGCCTTCCACGGTGATGAAGACCGCGATAACAGTACCGTAGTGCGCTTTGTCTTTGTCGACGACGTCACCGATAGCGAATTTTGGCATTAAACTTTTTGTCTCATGAACAGGGTTTCAGGTGGCTTGGACCAACAGACCGTACGGTCTGCGCGACGTCCGATTCGCGCAATCGGCGCGATGATTGATTGCCCCATGGAGCAAAGTCGTAGCGGCAGTGCGGACGCTTGCGAATATGTAGAAAATCGTGGATTTGGGTGATCGGGCTGCCAAGATCAAACGGATTCGTTAGCATAACTAAGCATCGTTTCGATCGCGTATTCCCAGGTGTCGTCGGTCGCGGCACCCTCCGATTCCAGCTTGTTGACCAGCGCCGTCAGGGCGCCTGACGCATCCGCAAGCCGGGCGGTCGGGGGGAGGATCGCCCCTATTGAATCCACGAAGTCGCGAAGTTTGGCCGTGGCCTCCACGGGACGGAGGCCGCGCGCCCCGTGGAGCGTTTCCAGGGCCGCCGTCGCCAGTGGGCTTTGGTTTGGGTTCATGGATAGGGCCTGTCGGGTCAAATATCTCGACGAAACAAGTTTCCGGGAGCCGCCAAGTTCCTGGATACGGCCGTTCCTTGCCCGCAAGCGCTCGCAATTGCCGGTATGATGCGCCCTGCGGTGGACCTCGTGGTATTGGCTCAACAATCAGACCAGGTCCTAAACGCCATACTGTCGATGGCGGATCGGCAGAATTCGCTTTTTCGCTCGAAGAGAAGGGAGCTGAGGCGAAAGGTGCTCGAATTGGTCGCCATCGTCCCGGGATACCATTCCTGACCGGGCTAGCCGGTCCGACCAATTGGGACGCTTGGTCGGGACTTGGGAAGGGTACAGCTCCCGGTCTAATCGGGCGATTCGGACCAATGTCTAAGGCAACCATCGCGGCTTTTGACTCCGGGATGCGCCTGGGCGTCATAGATTACTCTAGGCTACGTGGAGAAGGTTCGATTCCAGTTACTCTCCCTCCGCCACTGAATTTAGGCCTGCCGTACCGCGGGGCCGAGAAAAATGCGAAAAACCCGCGGATTTTGTACGTCCTTTAGCTCGGGAGAATTGGCGGGGCTGCCTCAGTTGCTCTCGATAGGGACTGGAGAATGCATTTTTCTCCACAACCTTCGTACCAGCCCCAGAAGTCCGGTCCTCGATTTCGTTGAAATCAGAATGGATTCCGGTCAGCCCGTTTTGAATCCCAGGCGCAAGACCGCAGGTTTTGCGGATCCGCGTGCGCCCGAGCTTCTAATCAGCTCTCGTTAGCGGAAATTCCGTACGCAGAAGTGATGTAACCAAAGGCACCGACTTGTCGGTGCACTCGCAAGCCTATCTGAACAAAGTGGCTCGTCAGCTCAACGAACGACCACGTGAGACCTTGCAATTTGAAACCCCAGCAGAGAGATTTGACGTCTGTGTTGCGTCGACCGGTAGCCGGCAAGGTCAAAGCGGACACTGGGCAGGTCGCCCCTCGACTTCCTTTGGTGCCCTGCCTGTGATCGCTGATTGTCATTCGGCGGCTTGGCTTTTGACGCATAATGAGCGGTTACGGAATATCAAACCGCCATCGCAATTCTAGCCTTTCTTCAAAATATCGGTTGTTAGTTGCGCCGGATTGCCTCCGAGAGACTGCAGTCACAGCTTTCGGCCACAAACGGAAACACAACGGCCCCGACGACTACTTCGGATGCCAGCAACATACCAACCGGGATTGAAAGCCGATCGCGGCTCCAATTTTCCATTCGTCCTAGCTGCCATCACCGCCCCCCAAAATAGTTGGGGGCCCAAAGCGATAGCCACGGAATATAGGTCACGAACACCAGCGTCACCAATCCACAAATAATGAATGGTACGAGCGCCCGGATCTGAGTCTCGAACGAGATCCCCGCCATCCGCGATGTCACCAGCGCTGACGCGCCGATTGGTGGCAGCAGGACCCCAATCTGCAGGTTCACGATCATGATAATGCCGAAGTGGATCAGATCTATGTTCAGACTCTTGACTAGTGGAAGCAAGATCGAGCTTGCGAGCAGCACGGAGGCGGCGGGCTCGAGGAACAGGCCGAATACTAGGAGCAGTAAGTTAATCAGGAGAAGGGTAGTAGTTTGACTGAAGCCGTGCATCGACGCCACGATCAGCTGCGGAAGCTGGCTACGCGCCAGAACCCAACTGAGCAGGTTCGAACCGCCGATCAAGATCATCACGACGGCCGTGTCGATTGCCGTGCGGTGGAAGGCATTGCCCAGTTCACGCCAAGGGACGTTGTGGCGGATGGCGCCGCGAACGACTGCGTAGACTAGCGCATACAGCGCTGCGGCGCCTGCGGATTCGGTGAGGGTGAATACACCCCATACTACGCCAACGACGATGAGTGCCGGAATGATCAGCGCCGGCAATGCAGCCACGAACGAGTAGGCGGCATTTCGGAAGCTAAAGCCATGCGTTATCGAGCCGTAACCGTGCTTCTGCGAAAGATAGAACGCAAGCCCGGCGCACACGATCGATAAGAGTAGGCCTGGTACGATGCCGGCAAGGAAAAGCTTTGCAACCGACTGCTCGGCAGCGAATCCGTAGAGGATCATCAAGATGCTCGGCGGGATGATGGGCCCAACGATATTGGCAGCCGCCGTCACGGCGCCGGCGAAGGCGGGCGGATAACCCTCCTTAATCATCGCGGGGATCATGACCGATCCGACGGCCGTGGTGTCCGCAAGACAGGAGCCAGAGATGCCGGAAAACAGGGTCGATGCCGTCACGTTGCCGATCGCGAGCGAGCCGCGTACATGACCGATTAGTGACGTCGCGAAGCCGACCAGTGCGTTGGTCACGCCGCCGACCGTCATCAGGTTTGCCATCAGCAAGAACAGAGGAATTGCGACGAGTGGGAAGGATTTCAGTCCCTCAAAGAACTGCATCGCGACAATAGTCCAGCTCGGTGTGCCGAGGAGCAATAAACCGATCAGCGACGCCGTGCCAATACCGAAAGCGAGTGGAACGCCGAGCAGAACCAAGAGGATAAACGACAGAAGGGTGATCATGCCGATCATCGCCGCGCCCCCGCGATCCAGAGCGAGGCTATGTGTTCCAGCGAAAACAGGATCATCAGCACGGCTGAAATCAGCGACACAGAATAGAACTGTGCCCAAGTAACCTCGAACACCAGACCTTCGACCTGCGCGTTGTTAGTGATCGACATCAACTCCGCGCCGGAATAAGCGAGGACGATCGAAAACAGCAGTACGATGAGATGACAGATGGTCGCGATGATCTTTTTGCCGGTGGGACCGAGTTTTGTCCACATTATGCGAACAACGAGGTTTTCATCACGCCGGACTGCCGCTGTTGCAGCAAGGAACGTCATCCACGCGAGCGCGCAAGCCGCAACGGTGTCCGACCAAGTTGTCGCCTGGTCGAAGACGTAGCGCATCACAACTTGGATCGTGACGGCCACCAGACACACAGCGACCAGCATGGCACTCAGTATATCGAGTAAACGCTCAATGTTGTTAAAGAGCCTTCGCATCTACGCCCCCACCGCTGGCACAGTCACTTGGTCTGAAGCTTTTGTGCCCAGTCCCAGATCTCCGGAAGTTGCTTCTTGAGCGGCTCTTCCATTTTTGCCATGTCCTCGACGGAGTAACCCGCTTCGACAAAGTTGACGCCTTTGGCTTTGAAAGCGTCGATCAGCTCCTTCTCCTGCGCCTTGGTGGTTTCGCCGTAGAAGTCCGAAGCTTCGGCCGCGGCGCGGACGAATGCTTCCTTGCTCTTCGGCGCGAGTCCGTCGACAAATTTGCCGTACGTCAAGAAAGCTTTGGGCGAGAGCACGTGGCCGGTCATGACGGCAGTCTTGGCTACCTCTTGAATCGAAAGCGCCGCTATGTCGGGAATCGCGCCCTCGATACCCTCAACAACATTTTGCTGCATGGCGGAGAATGTCTCGGCGAGATTCATCGGCGTCGGGCTCAGGCCGAGCAGCTTGATCTGATTAACGAAGATCGCGGTGCCGGGTACGCGGATCTTCATGCCCTTGAGATCATCGAGCGACTTGGCGGCGCGGGTGGTATAAATCCAACGCGGCACGTTCCATGACGGTGCGATCATACGATAACCACTGCGCTTCTCGACTTCCGCAATAAGGGCTAGGCCGCCAGGCCCTCGCCAAGCGGACAACATGTCCTCCCCGTTCTTAAACGTGAACGGCCATGCATTCGCGGTTACAATGGAAATCTGCTCACCGAGTGCGTCGGGCTGGATGAACATCACGTTGACCAAGCCGACCTTCATCTGCGTCGCCATGGTGCCGAACGTGCCAAGCTGGCTGTTCGAATAGATCTCGACCTTCAACTCGCCGTCGCTGTATTTCTCGGCCTTCTCTTTGAACTGTTCAAGCGTGCGACCGATTATACTGGTAGGTGCACCGGTATCGCCAACGATTACTTTCGTCGTCGCAAGAACGCCAGTCGAGGTGAATGCGGCAACCGCCACGGCTGCAAACGGCAGTAGATATGCCTTGATCATTGTTGTTTCCCCCGATTGGTTTGTTATTGGTGACAGGACGTTGACGCCCAGCCAATTCAAATGGTCACGTCGCGGCGATCCTTCCGTCCGCACGCATGGTTGCGATCCGCTTGGCGAACATCGGCTTCCAGCCACCCTGCGCGATGATGCCGAGATGCTCCCTCGACAGCGGCTGATAGGTCTTCTGGGTTCCGCGCGTCAGGTTCTCGAAAATACCAGTTGAAAAATCGACGCGGAGCTGATCGCCCGTCTCGCATTCTTTGGTGACGCCGTCACAATGCGTCATGAACGGTAGGCCCGCATTGATGGCGTTGCGATAGCTCCCGCGCGGGATCGATTCGACGACGAGGCCGAGGTTGAGCGCTGCGATTCCAAGCAGCCCCTGAATGTGAGGATTGCCCTGCGCAAAGCGGCGACCGGCCACGATGATGTCGTGCGGCCCGACTTTCTTGGGGAAGTCGGGATCGACACCGCACATGCAGAATTCTCTCAGTACTTCCGGTCGAGTCTCCCGTTGCATGGCGAATTCTTTCTTTGTGAGATCAGCGTCGACTGCGAGGTTGTCGCCGAATTTCCAGCAGCGGCCCGTGTAGACCCAATCCATTGGTGCTCTCCCTTCACAGATATTTTCGGGGATCGACGATCTCACCGGCGACGGCGGAGGCCGCGACGGTAAGTGGGCTTGCAAGATAGACGTCGGCTTTGGTGGTTCCGAGGCGGCCGGGATCGTTGCGGGTCCCGGTGTTGATCGAAACCTCACCAGGCGCAACCGGGGAGATGCGACCGCCGGCGCAGGGTCCACATCCAGGTGCGGTCATGACCGCACCGGATTCCATAAAGGCGGTGATCAAGCCCTCATTGCCAGCGCGGATTGCAATTTCCTGCGTGGCTGGCGTAATGAACAGCCGCACCGAGGGATGGATCTTGCGTCCACGCAGAATGGAGGCTGCGTCGCGCAGATCCTCGATTGAGCCGTTGGCACATGAGCCGATGAAAGCATGATTGACAGCGACTCCGGCGACTTTAGAAACGCCGACCACATTATCGGGGCGGGGTGGTGCGGCGACTTGCGGCTCGAGGCAGCCAAGATCGTAGTCGTAGATTGACTTGAAAGTCGCGTCTGGGTCACTGACTTGGGGGGTGATCTTATCTTTGACGCGCGGCTTTAGCCATTCGACCATGTGTTGGTCGGTCTCGATCAACGCTGACTTTGCGCCCATCTCCAATGGGTTGTTGCAAAGCGTCATGCGGCCACCGAAGTCGATATCCGTAAGCGCGGGGCCTCCGTATTCAACGACAGAGTAATCGAGGTTATCTTCACCGATATCGACGATCATCCGCTGCGACACGTCGCGTATCGTAATGCCCTTATTGAGGCGCCCCGTTAGATTGACGCGCACCGTCTCGGGCACTTGGATCCAGCACGATCCGCAGGCGAGCACCTCGGGAATTTCGAACACCATCGGAATGCCGAGGCATCCAACTGCGCCGTAGTTCGTGACATGTGTGTCGTAAGCGAGCACGAACATGCCCGGCGTGATCAGGCCCATTTCCATGGGAAAGATGTGGCCGAGACCGCCGCGCCCGACGTCGAAGAATTGCGTGATGCCATATTTGCGTACGATCTCGCGCACGTTCTTCTGTCGCTCGGCACTCGCCGGATTAGTAGCGACGGGCTCATGATCGGTCGAAATCAGTACGCGCTTAGGATCGAAAAGCTGCGTGACGCCTTGTTCTTGCAGTGCCTTGTCGAAATTGACGACATACCAGTCGTGTACAGTCATCAAATCCGGTTCTGGATAGACAATCTCGCCGGCCTTCACAGGACGCTTCATCACGCGCGAAAGGATCTTCTCTGTTATGGTTTGGCCCATATCGCTTCTCCGCCGAATTCCGTTTCCTTAATCAGTAACCGATGACCTGTTTCATGGTTTCCCCGCGGCGCAGGCGCTCCTCGCGCGCGTCCTCATCTTTGGACCTCGCGAATGCCTTCTTGGCGACCTCAACCGCATTCTCTGACGCTACTATCACCACACCGTCCTCGTCGCCGATGACGAGATCGCCCGGTTTTACCGGTACATCGGCGATAGCAATTGGGATATTGGTCCAGCCCGGATGTGACTTGACGGTGCCGCGCACGTTGATGCCGGGCGCATACAGTGGGAATCTCATCTCCCGGATTTGCGCCATGTCGCGCACGGCCGCATTGGTTACGCAGCCGGCAATGCCTTTAGCAACGCACGCGACTGTCGACGTGCCGCCCCAAATCGTTGCTCGGTCCGTCGCACCGGCGTCGACAACCAGGACGCTGCCGGGTGGTGCTTCGTCAATGGCCCGGAAGATGACAAGATTATCGCCTGGCATCGCTTTGACGGTGTAGGCAGGGCCCGCGAGCCGCACACCATCGATGAGAGGCCGGATTGGCGGACCGATGTCGCCCCACTTACCGTTCGCCTCATAAATCGTCGCGCTCGCGAGCTTGGAAAGCGTCGCAAGCGCCTCAGCAAGCTCGGGTGATAGCTTGGCTGAATTGTCAGGCGGCATCTTTGTGCTCCTCTTGTGCCAGAAGCCGAGCCAACGCTGTGGCGGCTTTGCGAATTGATTCACCGAGTGCAGGGAGCCCTTCCCGCACCACTTGACTGGTGGCAAAACCAAGCGACAGAACGCTGACAATTTTCGCGCCTGGCCTCGGCAAAGCTGCTGCAACAGATCCGACTCCGTGCGACTGGGTTTCCCAAATCACCGAATAGCCGCGCGAGCGCACGTCTTTGAGAGCCTTCTTCAGAGCTGGCAGGGTAGTGATCGTCTTCGGCGTGCGCGCGGACATTCCCGCTCGACGTACGATGGCGTCGACTTCGTCACTCTCTAGCGTCGATAGCGCAGCCTGACCGGTCGCAGTGCTGTGTACCGGGAGCTTAGCACCAAGCGGAATGCTGTACTTCAGTCGTCCCTCAGCCTCGACGGATGCCAGAATAACCATACGGTCGTTCTGTAAGACGGTGAGATAGGCTGTGAAACCGTGCTGGCTGACAAGGCGAGCGAGAATCGGAAGTGCTATGCGCCGCACGCTGCTGCTGCCCGTATAGAGGTTGCCGACACGCGCGGCTTCAAAGCCCGGATGGTATTTGCGCAGCTCGGCATCCCGCTCCAGGTAGCCATGCATCTCGAGCGCTTGAAGAAATCGCAGCGTGCTGGTTTTCGACAGCGAAAGCGCCTTGCTGATCTCGGTGACGCCTAACGCGGGACATTCGCTATTGAAAAGCGACAGAATTCGCAGTGCGCGGCTGACACTTAAGGAGAATTCAGATCGGTCGGCAGGTTGCGCCGTCTTTTTTTCTGGTGGCACGCGTTTCCCCGAAGAACCCGTTTCGGTCCGATTATCGGACCATTTAGGTCCGTTAAACGGAACGATTAGAGAGGCTCCGAGAGTTGGAGTCAATGAGCAGGTGCTACCACTCGGGACTCGCCGACCTGAAGCTGTTGCTTCATCCAATTGCAGCCGTTGTGATAGTTCGTGACGGCGCTGCCGGGCGGAACGAGATCGTCACACGCAGCCGCGAGATTCGCGGAAAGCGTCATGCCCATGATGGGCAGAATTTCCTCGAGTTGCTCCATCGTGCGCGGTCCGAAAATCGGCGCCGTGACAGCAGGTTGATCCTTTACCCACAGCACCGCGAGTTGCGCCGGCGTAATACCGGCGTCGTTCGCGAGCGTCGTTAGCTTGCGGCCAATCTCTATGCCCGGTTCGTTGACGCGCCCGATATAGACGCCACCGCGCCGCGCGGCCCGTGAGTCTTTTGGAAAAGTATTTGCGTCCGAATAACGGCCTGAGAGCACACCTTGCGCGAGCGGCGCGTAAGGTATCAGTCCTACACCGTGTGCGAGGCATGCCGGCACCAGCTCATTTTCCACCCGGCGGTCGAGCAGGTTATATGGCGGCTGTTCCGATATATAACGGGCGAGTCCCTTGGCTTCGCTGACCATAATGCCTTCAACAACCTTCCAAGCAGGGTGCGTGGAACATCCGATGTAGCGCACCTTTCCTTGACGGACGAGATCCGTGAGTGCGCCTAGGGTTTCCTCCGAGGGGATGTGAAACGAGGGACGATGCAGTTGATAGAGGTCTATGTAATCAGTGCCGAGCCGTTTCAGCGATTCCTCGCAAGTGCGTATGATGTTTATGCGCGAGTTGCTCTGCTCGTTCGGGCCTGCATTGGAATCGATCGGGAAATGGACCTTGCTTGAAATGACCATTTTGTGCCGCGCGGAGAGCCGTTTGACGGCACGTCCGAGAAAGATCTCGCTCTGGCCCTCGTTGTAGTTGTTGGACGTGTCAAAGAAGTTCACGCCGGCTTCGTACGCACGCTCGACGATTGCAATCGAGGCCGCCTCAGTGGTCGGATTGGAGAAGTTGAATGTGCCAATGGCCAGCGGGGACACCATCAACCCACTGCGGCCTAGCGAACGATAATCCATGAGCGTCTCTCCCAATCTTTTGAAAGCCAAGATTGGGAGCTACTGACACCATGTTGTCAATGCTGTGCGGTTCGTGTGCAGTCGCTCGCTTGATCAGGTCTGCATTTTGAGGCGCCGGTGCATAGCTTGAATGCCAGTTTGCAACGCGATGACGCGAGGAGTCATGGGGCCTGCCTGACGAGCGCATTTAGAAGGGCGGCGGCTAGCGACTGGTCATTTGGTCTCAGTTCCTAATTCCCCTCATTGCCAGAATGTGACGATTAGGCCACCCACAATGATCAATATGCCGCCGAGAAGGACCGGCATTCCTGGGGGGCTACGAAACACGATTAGGTTCACGATCTGCCACATGACGAATAACGTCGCGATGTAGAGGCCAACGACGCGGTTGAATTCAATCGGAGCTAAGTTGACAGATAAGCCATAGCCAAACAGCAGGACCGCCCCGGCCAAGAATAACCCACTACGCGGTAGCCAAGTGGTCTGTCCGATTCCAATTCGAACGATGGCGTCTCCGAACGTTTCTAGTGTCGTCGCGGCGATCAAAAATAAAAAGACTCTGATGTCCATTCTTCACATTCAACGGGTTGCCTAATGCAGTGTTAGGGTGTCGGCAAAGTCACGAGTTACTCCATATCAGGCTGAGGCTACGATGTCGCCGTTGGCCTTGGCGGATCCGTCATTCCTTGGGTGAATGCCTGCTTCAGCGGTAACAGCGGACCGGAGTGGGGCGCTCCCGCTTTCGGCTTTTGGCCCAAAGCGGGCACTGCAAGCGCGCGTTGAAGTCGGTTGTCGGGATTAAGGCGGACAGGGGCAGGGCGCTGCTTGACTTCCGCTTATGACCCATAGTGGACATGCGTCGCGCCCGGTGTGTATGCAGCGAATTCGGCGATCCAGTCGCTTCGGCTGCCCACAATCATGGCTCCTGTCTGCCCTCGTGCGTCGGCGTTGGGGCTCAGTCTGCCTTCATGCCGGCCGTCTGGATCACCTTGCCCCACTTCTCAGTTTCATCGGCGATGAGCTTGCCTAATTCGCTGGACGTCATCGGCATTGGGGCGCCCCCCAATTCGACCATATGCGCCTGATTCTTTGGATCGGCGAGAACAGCGTTGGTCGCCCCGTCGAGCCTGTCGATGATTTCGGTGGGCGTATCTTTCGGCGCGCCGACACCATAAAAACCGCCCGCCTCATAGCCCGGCACGAATTCGCCTACGCTCGGGACATCCAGCAGCGCCGCAGAACGCGTGGCAGAAGTGACCGCGAGCGGACGCAGGGTGCCGGCCTTGATATAGGGCATCGACGTGAGAATGGACTCAAACAGAACCTGCACTTGTCCTCCGAACAGATCGACGAGTGCGGGTCCTCCGCCGCGATAGGCCACCGGAATCAAATTCACGCCGGCCATCGTGTTGAACAGTTCGCCGTAGATATGCGGTGGGGAGCCGCTGCCGGCAGTCGCCATGTTGATCTTGCCCGGATTGGCTTTGGCGTAGGCAATGAATTCGGGCAACGTCTTGGCCGGAAACGACGGGCTGACCACCATCACCTGGACTGTGCGCATGATGCCCGCAATCGGCGCGATGTCGCGGATAAAATTGAACGTCAGCTTGTCGTAAAGGGTGGCGTTGACCGAGTTCGAGAGGCTGATCAGGAGAAGCGTATAGCCATCGGCGGGCGCTCGCACGACCATCTCAGTCGCGATGTTGGTGCCGGCGCCGGGTCGGTTCTCGATCACGAATTGCTGACCGAGCCGCTCCGATAGCCATTGGCCAACCAAGCGCGCGGCGATATCAGTCGGACCGCCGGCAGCATAGCCGACGATCAAGTGTACCGGACGCGACGGGTAGGTTTGTGCCCATGCGATCCGCGACAGGGCCGGAAGGCCCGCTGCGCCTGCCGCAAGACTCAGAAATCGACGACGCGGAAGCTTCATGACGCTCCTTCCAACCTGTCAATCTGTGCACATCTGGCCATTTTGCTGTCCACGACAAC
>Ga0209006_10003578_pt1 | contig 14115 bp, 12 predicted proteins | sample JacPin_JW_Ref_O2_FD_188567 | JGI IMG/M metagenome (GOLD analysis project Ga0209006, IMG submission 188567) | Forest soil microbial communities from Algoma, Ontario, Canada - Jack Pine, Ontario site 1_JW_Ref_O2 (SPAdes) (version 2) | ecosystem: Environmental > Terrestrial > Soil > Boreal... | reverse complement strand
TCGTGAAATCGAAAAAATAGTTGCCAATAGAAGCATAGAACGGGAATATCGAGGTGCGGGCTACAGGGAAAAAAGGCGCGCATTTTCTGTTGTTCGAGCTCCACTAACGTACAAACAAATTAAAACAAAAAGAAAGGAAACGTAACATGAATCAATACCACAAACCCTACACGTCCGAAGATTCTGCAATTGTATTCATCGACTTTCAGCCGCAGATGCTCTTCGGCGTTGCCAACGCAGATCGCGCCACGATGATCAACAACGTAACTTTGTTGGCCAAAGTCGCCAAGGAATTCAAGGTGCCCACGATACTCACTTCTGTGGAGACCGAATCATTCAGCGGTTACGTCTGGCCGCAATTGCTTGATATTTTTCCAGGCCAACCGGTGATCGAGCGCAGCTCAATGAATTCGTGGGACTCCATGGACTTCCGCAAAGCCATCGAGGCCACCGGGCGCAAAAACATCATCATGACCGGCCTCTGGACCGAGGTTTGCATCACCTGGCCGACCATCGAAATGCTGGGTGAGGGCTACAACGTGTATGTCGTCGAAGATTGCTGCGGCGCGACTTCGCCTGCGGCGCAGGAAGCCGCGCTTTCGCGCATGGTTCAAGCCGGCGCAGTGCGGTTGACCACCATCGGTGCCCTCCTCGAATGGCAGCGCGATTGGAAAAATAAGGAACACTACAACGCCCTCATGGGATTGCTCAAACAGCAGGCTGGCGCCTACGGCATTGGCGTCGAATACGCCTACACGATGGTTCACCATGCCCCGCAATCGGCCCAAAAGCCCCAGATCGTGCCCAAGAAAGCAAACTGAGATTCCCTGAACAACTCGACCAATTATGAAAACTCGAGCCTTAACGTTGGGCCTCGTGCTGGCGTCCTTAGTTGCCATCGCAGGTGCCAGTGATCCGACAGCAGCCAAGGAGAATGTTTTTGAGACGAAACCGCTGGGGATCAAGGTATCCATCAAGATGATCGGGCCTTATACCCAGCCTGCCGATCTGCAATTCATTTGTCTCTTCAAACACAAATCCTCCGGCGACACCTACCAAGGTGCGGCCAAGGAAACGGACGCGCATCTCGGGGGTATTTTATCCGCATTGCGCAATCGAGGAGAGTTCGTAGGCGACCTCGGAGAGACATTTCTCTTTGCTCCGCCCAGCGGCACCATTCCGGCAAAACGGTTCATGGTGATTGGGTTGGGTGACGAAAAGGACCTGTCCCTCAATTCCTTAAAAGTCGTCGGCCGCATCGCCGCTCGCGAAGCGGTTCGCCTCAAAGCCAGCCATGTTGCTTGGGCGCCGGTCATTCGGGACGAAGGCAACACCACGATCGACGTCGGTCAGGGCGACCGGGCTTTTGTGGGGGAACTGCTTTCCGCCTACGACACGGAGAAGCATCTCCAGGATCAGGGCCTCGCCGACAAGTTCAGCATCAAAGATGTCGTCATCGAAGCCGGCCCGGCATTTTTCGACGAAGCCGTGAAGGAGGTTGGAAAAGGCATTGATTCGACCCTGGTCGAACTTGGCCGGCGCGGCGCAACGCCCTATTTCTCACCCGGAAAATGAAATGAAGCGCTACGCCTGGCTTATCCCCATCTTGCTGTTCCAACCGCCAGTCATCCTGGCTCAGGATGTTGCCGCCAGCGGGGAGAGTCCGGCGCCACCGCCTTCGTACGACATTCTGCGATTCAATGAGAACTATTCCAGTCTGAGCAACGCAGCAAATCGAACCGATTGGTTTGACCCGGTCAAGTATATGCCGCTGCGGACGGATGACCCGACTTGGTATCTGACGCTGGGGGGAGAATTGCGTGAACGATTCGAGGGGAACCATGACGTCAACTTCGGGATTGGAGCCGGCTCCGACTCGTATTGGTTGCAGCGAGCAACATTGCTGGGGGACCTGCACCTCGGCGAGCGCGTGAAAGTCTTCGTTGAAGGCATCTCCGGGCTTGTTGCCGGCGAGTCGCAGCCCGCTCCGGCGGTCCAAAAGGACCCGGTCAACCTGCAATTCGCCTTCCTGGATGTCGTGCCATATCTTACCGACGATGAGAAACTCACATTGCGGGTCGGACGTTTTGGCATGAGCTTTGGCGCGGGCAGGCTCGTGGCCACGCGCGCCGCGCCCAACATTCCCTTCAAATTTGACGGCTTCGAGGCGATCTATGAGCGTCCATTCTGGGAAGTCACCGCATTCGTGACCAGGCCTGGTATCGAATCCACCTATCACTTTGATTCGGACGACGACACCACCGCGTTCTGGGGGCTATACTTGACGCACTGGTTCGACACTTCGCACAAGGACGGCTTGGACGTTTACTATCTTGGCATCGCCAGTCAAAACGGACAATACGCTTCGGGAACAGGAGACGAGCAGAGGCATTCGTTTGGAGCGCGCTGGTTCGGCGAGAGGAATCAATGGGATTGGAACGGGGAAGCCGTGCTCCAAACCGGAAGTTTCGCAAATGAATCCATCCTTGCCTGGACCGCCTGTTTGGATTCCGGTTATTCTTGGAACGACCCGTGGCGACCCAGGGTTGGTTTGAAAACAGGTGTCGCAAGCGGCGACCACAATCCCACCAATGGGCCGCAGGGAACCTTTGATGCGCTTTATTTTAAATCCGGCTATTTCAACGACGCCAGCCTGATTCGCCCCCAGAACATCATTGGTGTTCATCCAAATATCGCGGTGAATCCAACGCGGTCGGTCTCCGTTGACGGGGGGGTTGATGCATTCTGGCGTTATTCAAGGGACGATGCCATTTACGCTCCGCCAGGTTTCATCGCCATTCCTGCTTTGAGAACGGCTTCGGCTTATGTCGGGACGGCGGCGGATGTGAATCTGGAATGGCGAATCCAGAGGCACGTCGGTTTTCTTGCCTCCTACGTTCACTTTTTTAGCGGCGCATACATCCACGCTGCGGGAGGCCACGATGTGGATTATGTCTCCACCACCATTAATTTTCTATTTTAACCTCAATGAACGAACCGATCCATGTTGCCATCGTTCGCACAGTCAAGCCTGGCTGCGAAACGGCGTTTGAACAGGCGTTGCATGAGTTCGTCCGGCGATCACTCTCACTGTCGGGACAAATGGGCGTTGATGTTATTCGACCCGCGCCTGGCAGCGGTTCGCGCCAATACGGCATCATTCGGAAATTCGCTGACCGCAGCGCACTGGCTGAATTTCGGACATCGCCGGAATATTTGGAATGGAATCAAATTGCGGTCGATTTGACCGAGGGCAGCGGGAAGGTCGAAGAACTTTCCGGCTTGGAAAGTTGGTTCACGTTGCCGGGTCAGCCACTTCGCCCATTGCCGCAATGGAAAATGGCCATCGCGACCTACTTGGGCGTCGTACCAGTAATCATGTTTTTAAGCCTGACCCTCGGCCGGTTGATCCAAAATTGGAATTTCGTTCTGAACAACATCGTCTTTAACGCCTTTGTGGTGGCGCTCTTGACCTGGGTGGTCATGCCGCTCATCACAAGAGCCCTGCACGGTTGGTTGCAAAGCAAATAAGAAAGGTTTTACATATGAATACATCAATTGTTCCTGATCTGATCGTTCATAATGGCCGCATCACCACGCTTGATCCGACATATCCCGAAGCCAAGAATCTCGCCATCAAAGGCGGACGCATCATCGGTGTGGACGAAGCGGAGGAATACCAACGAGGGCCGGAGACGAAGGTGATTGATTTGCAGGGTCGCCGGGTGATTCCCGGTTTGAACGATTCGCACCTGCATGTCATTCGCGGCGGTTTAAATTATAACATGGAGTTGCGTTGGGATGGCGTGCCGTCGCTGGCCGATGCGCTGCGAATGCTCCGCGAACAAACGCAGCGCACGCCGCCCGGTCAATGGATCCGTATTGTCGGAGGCTGGACGGAATTTCAGTTCGCCGAACGCCGGATGCCGACGTTGGACGAAATTAACGCAGCCGCTCCTGAGACTCCCGTCTTCATCTTGCACCTGTACTGCCGCGCGTTGTTGAATAAGGCTGCGCTCCGTGCTTGCGGTTATACCAAAGACACCCCGAACCCTCCGGGTGGTGAGATTCAACGCGACGGCCAAGGCAATCCCACCGGCCTGCTCATCGCGCGACCGAACGCAACCATCCTCTACGCCACCCTGGCCAAGGGGCCGAAGCTGCCGCCGGAATATCAAATGAATTCCACGCGCCATTTCATGCGGGAATTGAATCGCCTTGGCTTGACCAGTATTATTGACGCCGGCGGTGGATTTCAAAATTACCCGGAGGATTACGCGATCATTGAAGAGTTGCACAAGCGAGGTGAAATGACGCTTCGGATCGCCTACAATCTTTTCACCCAAAAGCCGAAACAGGAAAAGGAAGACTTTGCGCGATGGATCAAAATGACGGGGCCGGGCAAAGGCGATGACTTCTTCCGGTGCAACGGCGCGGGTGAAATGCTGGTGTTTTCGGCGGCCGACTTCGAGGATTTCCTGGAGCCGCGTCCCGACCTCCCAGCCTCGCTCGAAGGTGAATTGAAGGAAGTCGTATCGTTGCTCGCCGCCAACAAATGGCCGTTTCGGCTCCACGCCACCTATGATGAAAGCATCTCGCGCTTTCTGAATGTATTCGAGGAAGTGAACCGCGAATTTCCGTTCAAGGGCTTGAATTGGTTCTTTGACCATTGCGAGACCATTACCGACCGAAATCTGGAGCGTATCAAAGCCCTGGGCGGGGGTATTGCTATTCAACATCGCATGGCTTACCAGGGCGAATACTTTATGGATCGTTACGGCAAGAAAGCCGCCGAGCGGACTCCACCATTGCGAAAAATGTTGGAGCTTGGCATTCCGGTCGGCGCGGGGACGGACGCAACACGCGTGGCAAGCTACAATCCGTGGGTTTCGCTCTATTGGATGGTCACTGGCAAGACGGTCGGCGGCGTCTCAATGTATCCTGACCAAAACCTCCTCAGCCGCGAGGAAGCACTCAAGCTTTACACCCAGGGTAGCAGTTGGTTTTCGAGCGAGAGCGGCAAGAAGGGCGCGATTGCTGCCAGCCAGTTGGCGGATTTCGCCGCACTCACGGATGATTACCTAACCGTGCCTGAGGAGAAAATCAAGGGAATCGAGTCAGTTCTCACCATCGTTGGCGGAAAGGTCGTCCACGCGACAAACGAATTCACGCCTCATGCTCCGCCGTCGATCCCGGTGCTGCCGGAATGGTCGCCGATAAAGGTTTTCGGCGGTTATGGCGCACCTCTGGACGTGAGAAAGGCAGCGCGATCTGGTGTGCCGATGCAAGAGCACCACCACAACTCCGAGTGCCGGCAACAAGGTTGCACCCATGCGTGGCAACAACTCTTGTCCGCTGCCGAGGCCGCTCAAAATCGCTACTCCGGGTTTTGGGGGCCGGGTTGTGACTGCTTCGCATTTTGACCGAAATCGCGATATGACACACCTCCTTGTTGAGAGGAAGACAGCAAGGATGGGGCCGAGTCCACTAATCCTCAATAAGGACGAAAACGTGAGCATCGAAGAAGAAATTGCCGAATGTGGCACGAACGCTGGCGACAGCGGGGAAATGAGTTCCTTCAGATGTGCGCTCAACCACCCTTGATTCAGCCCGCCTGTCAGTTATCCGAAACAACTGTGAGGCTCAGGTTGTCCTCGTAAGCTCCGGCCGGCGCGTTGCCGACCTGGCCGATGGTTACTAATAATACGTGACGATCCCCATTGCGGTCGGTCAATTGGCTGCTGCGCGTGAGGACGGTCTGCCCGGTGCTTCCAAGACCGACGGCGGCGCCGTTTACTTGCAGTGTGTAAGAAATAGCCGCCACAATGCGCGGGTCGATGCTTTTCATAACCCCGCCGTTTTCCGATTCCATCAAGACGTGGTAACCGGCGTTGCTGCGCACTTGCAGATCAAACCCTTTGACTTTGCCCTTTTCCAGCGCCCCGAAATCCAGGCGATGGTTCTTGGCCTTGGCGTCGAAGGTCGAGCCGGGTTCGCCGAGCGACATTTCGGCGACGGGGTCCACCCGAATGGAGAGAACCACTGTCTTGGCGTCCATCTCGACGAAAGTATCCCGCGTCCCTTGATAAAGCGTGATCTTGATGGGACACCTGTAGATTCCCGACGGTCTGACCTGTTCGGCCGGAACCCGAACGGCGTAGCTTAGCGCCTGGACCACTTCGCCAGGAGCGAACACACCGCCAAGAACCTCGCTGGCCGTGGCGGCGGGCAGGTCACGCAGCACCGTCCCGCGCGTCACTGAATCGTAGAGTTCAAATCCGAGACTGTCGCCACCTTGAGCAGCCCGCCGTCCGGAACCCGCCGCGCCTACACCTCCGAAGGTCACAAAGAACGGCACTGGCGCGCCTGTCAGACGAACTTTAAAATATACCGTCTGCGCGTATTCTGTTGCATCGAATACGTCGTAGGCAACCCCGGCGCCACCGCGCCATTCAATGTTGTCAACCTCAAGCTGGAGTTGGGATTGAGCGGCAATAGCACAGAACGATCTTAACCACAAAAACGCGAAGAATGCACCCCGTCTGATGATTTTTTGCCGGTTTATGACTAAGTTCATTTGTCCTTAGTATTGTCAATCTTGTTTTCCGGAAGCGCCAGCCTGCCGATGTCGTACAGGCCCGCTTTGCCTTTGGGAATCTCAAAGCCCACCTTTACTTGAGCGTCACCGGCCATGCGCAACTCAAACGCGCCGGGCATGAGACCTTCGGCCATGAATTTACCCTTCCGATTGGTGAACACCTCAATCGGCGTCAGTTTGGGTTCACCCAGGAAAAAAATTTCCCCGGCTTGCAGGGAAACCAGAGCGCCTTCGGCCGTCACCAGCACGCCGCTCAACAGAACCGTCGCTCCGGTTCCGACGCGAATGACGGTGCCGCTCTTGTAGGTGGGCCACAGCGTGCGATCGCTCGGTCCCAATTCGTAGCCCAGCGGCAAATCCGGCGCATCGATCGTCACCTTGCGGACCCGATACGAGGCGAGATCGGGCAGGACCGCCGGTCCCAGCCAGTCCGTGCGCGCCGCGTACGTTTCACGCACTTGGTCCACGCCAATATCCTGACCGGCCAACTCCGGATGCGGAACGACGATGGCAAAGCTGTCCTGCACGGGCCGCGAAATACCGAATTCGCCGTCCGCATAAACCAAAGCAGTGCCGACTCGGAGACTCGTGCGGTTGTCCACCTTGTCGGTGGGGGAGCTGGGCGTGGTGACGTCCTGGGACAAGCTGAGCTCGGAACGGTAATCATTGTAGCGCAAACCTCCGACCACCTCGGAGTCAGCATCCTGGCGTTGCGCTCCCAGGCTGGCGTCCAATCCGCGCACAGGATTCAACGCGGTGTATTGCCACTCAGCCCGGCTGGTATCCGTGGCGGAGTCGTAGGTGAAGCGAGAGGATTGCCGCTGGGCAGGGAATGAGAAAACCAGACTCAGGAAGGCGCCGTATTGAGCTTTGCCAGCAGTCAGTTTGAGCCTGTTGAGTGTCAGATCGCAAGAAACGTCCCGCCCGAATCTCTTCCCAGTCGTAAGATTTACGCTGCTGGTGTCGGAGTTTCCATAGCGGGAAATCTGGTAGCTGCCGCCCACTCCGCCATACATCCGCCAGGGCAGGGCGTGGCTGTAGTTGGCCGAAAAATCTCCTGCCACCGAATTGCTCGGCTCAAGACTTCCGAGCGGGGCAAAGTGTGCGCCGGAGTATTGCGCTGCCAGGGCGAAAGTGCTTCCCCCAATGCGGAGCGGGTTGGTGTAGCGATAGGCCAGGCGCAATGAGTAATCCGTGCCGATGCTCTCCACATGACTCAGGGCCGCGTCCGGTTGGAACGTTCCGACGCGCGTGGCCCAGACCGCATTCGCCCCAAACATTTGCTGCTCGGAGTCGCCTTGCAGATTCAGGCCGGACGTCAACTGATCCGTCAACCCAATGCGATGGAACGCCGAAAAGCCGGGAGAACGCGCTTCATATTCCGGTCCGTCCGCGCCGAGATGGGAGGGCAAGCCAATGCTGTAGGCGAAGTCCTGCACACCCTTCGCCAATAAGGAGTTGTCGAAGAAATACGAAAGATTGAGGATTTCGACTCGCCCCACCGCGTCGGTGATGCGCAAGGTCAAGTCGTTGGCGCCATTGACGAATCGAAAATCATGCAGATTTTGTGGGCCGGCCTGCAATTGTAACGTCTGCACGGGTTGGCCGTTGACGAGTACTTCCACCTTGGACGGACCCACCAGGAAGAACGAAGTCTGCCCCAGCGGTTGAGTGATGCGATAGGGTTGTAAGGAAAAATTGCGCGCCACTGTCAAGCCTAGCAACGGCTGAAAGTCTTGGAAGCCGCTGATCGCATAAGAGAGATCGCCCAGGGAATAACGAATCATCCGGTCCGGGTCGTCATATACCAGCCGCACATCATCGCGGGTTAATGGCGTGGCTGTGCCTTCCGTTAAGGAGGCGCTGCCTTCCAGCACCAAATCGTGCAGGTTTACCGCGCCATCCAGATTACCGTGAAAAGGTTGCACTCCCTGGCTTTGCCCGCTGGCGCTTTGTTCCACTAAATCCAGGCCGCTGCGCAAATTCAGAAACGCGCTGAAGGCGCTTGGTTTCAGCGCCGATTTCGCTTCCAAGGGGAGGCCGTTCCCGAAGAATCGAATGTCTGAAGCCCGGCGTAGGACGGGCGGAACTGCCACGCGGAATTCGAGCTTCCCTTCGTCAAACACGGCGTCCAATCCGAGTTCCTTGAGATTGCGAATGCGCAGGCTGCCTTGCGCAGCGGCGGTGACCGTGAGTTTTTTCAGCAAGTCGGGGCGCAATACCGGCCCCAGTTCCTGCAGCAGAGGCGCGGCTTGGAATTGCGGATCCGCCGGGTCGGTGCTGATGGTGACTTCGATGTCCACCGGGACTCGTTTTTCCACCAGCAAGGGAACGGTGAAGGAAACAAGGTGGCGTGCCGCCGGGTTGGCCGAACCATTTTCGGCCTGCCCTTCCGCGCTCACGACTCCTGAGATGCCGCAGAGAAACTGAACCAGGTAGCAACGCTGCCAGAGTGGCGATCGAGGCCACCAGCTTTTCCATCGCAGAAATTTTGGGAGGAAAAAATCATAGCATGACTCCCCCGGTATCGGTTCATCGCTTTTGCCCTGGGCGCAGAGAGAAGGCGATAAAGGCAGCTCATCCATAGGGAACCCGGCTGTCGGTCAAGAATGTTTTATAAAATCGAAAGTAACGCGCAATGGGCCATCCGCCAATCCCTCGGGGCACGGCAGCATAAACCGCCGCTTCTCGCCAGCCAGAATATTCCCCGCAGCGACATTGGGCAACGCTTCCGGTCCCAACACAACGGTTTTGCCACCAACCTCGATGGTGAGCTGCAAATCACCGAGGAGTTTGTGCGCCGTGCCGCGGTTGTGGAAAATCAACTCAATCTGCCGTTTGCCCGCCGCATCCGTCCGGGACGCCGCTGATTCGAGCACCAGGTCGGCCTTCGCCCCTTTGGGCACAATGTAAACGGAACCAAGATAGCGGACCAGGACGTTAATTCTGGAATGACCCGGTTTCTCTTTCTCCAAACTTACCGGGAGTTGTTCCGCCAAAATCCGGAAGGCCAGTTCCTTCTCCGGCTTGCGCGTGCCCAGCCATTTCACCCGCAGCGTTTGGACTTGGTTTGGTCTGAGCACGACTTGCGGCGGATAGACGAGAAAATCGTCCTCGGCGGGCGCATTGATTTCCTTGCCGTCCAAATCCATCCGCCGGGTCAGCATGGAAACCTCGACCGCGGCAGAATTGCTGGAATTATTTTCCAGATGGAAGGACTGCTCGGAGCCACTTCCCGCCGGTGCAAACTCCATCCTGATCGGCACCAGCGTGAAGGCCCGCGCGGCAGCGGTGGAAACCAGCAGAAACAGAGCAAGCCGCAGAAGGTTGAACCTTTTGTTGACAGCGAGGATGTTTGCTGGGGTTGGCTTGGACGGATTGGTCACGGCCGCCAACGATCTTATAGTGCCGCGATGGTCAGCGTAACGGTGTCCGTGTAGGTTCCAGCTTGTGCGCTGGTCGCTGCCGTGGTTGTGATGTCCAAATCCGCGGTATCGCCATTCGGTGTATTGACAGTGCCAGTGTGCGTGAACACTTGCGTGCCCAAAGTCGCATCCAGGGCCACGGTCGCGCCGCCATAAGTCATGCTGTAAGGAATGGGCGTCACGGCCAAGTTTCCAGTCAACCGCAACGTGGTGATACTATGGTCAGTGGCCTGTGCCGCCGAACTGGCTGAAGTCACCGTGACGGTGTAACCGGCCGTGACGTTGTTGATTTCGGTGGCCGTTGCCACCGTGAAAGCGGTCAACCCAGCCGAACCGAGAGTCGAACCAAGCGGAGTGGTCGTTCCAATTGTGACCGTCGTTATGGCCGAAACACTGCCGCTAAGAATGACGTCGGTCCCGGCAAAGGCCGGCACCGCGTTCAGGATTAAACCGACGATGAGGACAGCGGCCTGACCGCTCCGTATGCCGAATTTTGTATTTTTCATTTTTTCTTTGATGTTCAATTGCGTTATTTTATTTGTAGCTCTTAAGTGCGTGTAATTCACGTCAGCCAGAGTAATTGGGAAGCGCTTCTGCCGCGATGGGGTCTTCTTCCCAGTGACTTAAAGTATGCAGCGTGAATTCCAGTGTTAGACCCGCTGCTTCCGTTCGAGGCGCAGTTCGAGAAGAAATTATCCGCGTCCCATTCGCAAGCGCCCTTGCGCGCAGCGCTTGTCGCAGCCGTGGTCTATCATTGCTGAGAATGCGTTCCAATAACGGGGAAACACGTGAATGTTTGATCCGCAACCTGCCAATACGGTTCGATGAAATGCTGCGAATCGCCCTCAATCGCGAAATGCAAACCTTGGTCCTGGGTTGTCAGCCAATCATGCGGCCTCGACGGATCATGGGCGATGTCCACGGGAATTTCCTTCCCGAGCGGACCAACAGCGGCCATCAAAATCGGGCCGTACTCCAATGCATAACGCTCGTGCCCGGCGATTTGGTCGGCCCCCGCATAGCGTGTGACGCGAAAATCCATGGGCAAGGTGAACGCGATGGTGTCCCCATCGGACCAAGTGCGATCGAGCACCGCGTAAGTGCCGGGTTTGCCCACGACGACCTTCTTCTCATTGACAGTGATGAGCATGTCTTTCGACGCCCAGGTCGGGACGCGCACTCGCAATTTCATGGCGACACGTTGCGTCGTCGATATTTTCAGTTCGACCTGCGGCTGGAACGGGAACTTGCTGTTCATCTTCAACGTGATCGGCTTCCCACCAACCTCGCACTGGATCGTTGATGGCTCATATAGGTTTACGTAAAGTCCATCTTTGGCAGTCGAATAGATATACTCCGGCAAAGAGCCATAGAGCCGCGCGCCTTGAACCTCGCAACAAGTATTGCCAGTATCCAAGTTGGCTTTCGTCCCCTCTAAAACGGTGTGATAACGAATGCCCAGCTTGCCAGGTTCCTGATTGGCCAGGCCCACGTTGTAGATCGTCTTTTCAATCTCGTTCGCGTATTTCTCCTGCATGGGAAATAACTGCTGAAACCGCTCATTGAATTCCAGCCAGACCACGCACCCGCAGTTCTCGCCCGTATGCCCCTTCGCCGTGAGGTGGTACGATTTTGGAGGAAATGGGCTCGATTCGCAAATGGCCATGCTGCCGCCGATGTGTTCCCAATTGTCGTGGTACAAATCCCATCCACCTATCATGGCGCGAAGATAAGTCCTGTCCCCGGTCGCAATGTAATGGTCGAGATATCCCTCCATGCCTTGGATCAAAAAGACGTGGGGATGATTGAAACATTTCCAGATCGCTTCCGGGTCTCGCGCCGTCAATTGCTCCATCCAGTGGTCAATCACGTATCCCCGCTCGGCCGCCTGCATGTCTTCAGGTTTGCCTACGGGCGTGAAGTAGGTTTGGGTGCTGGCCACGTGGCCCTGAAAGCCGTTGTCGATGTAGGTCAACTTGGGCAGTAGCTCCCACTGATTGAACCAGTCGCCGTTGTCGCGCAACAGTCGGTAGGCCTTTTGGTTGCCATCCCGTCCGGCCGCGATCAAACCCTGGGTGAAATCCGTCCTCGCGTAATTAGGCTCTTCATTATTCCTCGGAGCATTGGCGGGAAACGCCAAAATGTACCCGTTCGCATCACGGCACGCTTCGATGCCGTCGATCAATTCATCCATCCTCGTGCGCAATTCCTGGTTTTCCATCCAGCGCAATGTGTTGCCCGCTCCCAGCAGATAGCGGCCCGCGCAGGATCCGCGCAAATCCCTTTCCCACCAATCGAATTGCGGTTTATCTTTGTCCGGCGGCTTTTGGCCGGCGCGCTCCCTGAAGTAGTAAAGCATTTGATCGACTTGACAGGTTTTCAACAAGTAATCGACGTTATGCTCCATGACCGGCTTGAAAACGCCGGTATCATCGAGCGTCACACCATTCGTCGGGGTCACGGCTTGGAATTTGACCGGCTTCCAGGTGCGCGGATCGCTTGCCTCCGACCTCGTCGGGTAAGATTTGTTTGGCTCCAGCGCAAGAAAACTTTTATAAGCCGCCTCGTCCTTGATCCTTTGCGGATCTTTCGACTCGGTTTGGCGCCCTAAGGCCGTCATGGCGTGCAACCAAGCCATGGCCATAACCAGGAGAATCGCCGCCAGCCGATTGCGGCTCATGCTCAGCTCGTTATGAATATTCCGGGAATGGACAACAAAGTTTCCGTTGCGATTTATCATGCTCAAGCCACCACTATCACAAGAATCAATAATTACCAAGCGGCGAATGGGCGATACCAGAAGGTTACAACGCGATCGAGCAGGTACCGCCAATGCTGGAATAGTGTTTTTGCCGGAACCATTCAGTGGGAGGGCAACGTTCTCCCTCACCCCAGCCCTCTCCCCAAGGAGAGGGAGAACTTCATGCAGCGTTGGGCTAGGACCTCCGTTCAGTGACTTTTCCCAGCGCGGCGCTGCTCCGTTCCCTCTCCTGGGGGAGAGGGTTAGGGTGAGGGCGGACCCCTCTATCAACTGCATCATTCCGGCTTAGATCAACCTACTTGGTGGCATTGGGGAATCGAAAAATTCGATGCAGGCGCCATTTTTATCAATTTAGGCCTTTGCCTGGCCGGGCTTATGGTTGCGACATGAAAATACTGAAACGCCTGCAGTTTCCCGCCAGCGCTCTGTTGACACTGATGACTTCCGGCTGCCTGATTTTTGAAGGCACGCCTTCGCATTCCTCGTGGCCAAAACCGATCTCAGCGAAAGATCTTCGGCAATTCGAGGGGTTCTATCGAAACCACAGTCTCGAAGCCCGGAGTGACATGGACTGGGAGCATGGCTCCCAACTTTTTGACTTCCTCACAGGCCAAGGCCATTCTCATGGCGACAGCGGAATCCGGGTCGAACTTCATTTTGTAACAGACGGAAGTTCGTTGCGCGTACGTTTGTTTGACCGGCAAGACCGCGAGATTGATGCCGCCACGTTGCAGCGCGGCACGGCGTACGTATTCTCCAATGGCGCATTGGTGCTTTATGGCCCTTTTTCGGGCCTGCGGGATAATTCCGGCAACTTTGGTCCTAACGTACAATATCAGCGAGACAAATTGAAAATTGCGTCAACCGGTGGGCTCCTCGGGTACGAACGCCAGGATGAATTTGGGCTTTGTTGCAACCTTATTCCTGTGGCAAGCACGCGTGGATCATCCATGTTTTGGCCCAGGCCCGCCCCGTGAGGATTTTGCAAAAATTAAAGTCAGTCCGGGACGGTCGCATGGCCCGGAAGTGGGCGGCGTTGCAAGTTGCTTCACCCACTCGGAGCTCTTGAGTGCGGACTCTTTCTTTAAAAACTCGATTCCATGAACCAGCGCAATTTCCTCTGCCGCAGCGCATTAGCGATCAAGAGCTTCGCACTAATTTAGTACTGACAGAAAAAACAGGCCCTTTTTAGGGCGTTTTGGCAGGAAAATCGATGTTTCACGAAATAAAAATCGAGTTTGTTTTTGTGTTTTTGCGATTTTTTGCAATTTTCCGCGTTGCAAGCCATTGCAGGTTAGGAATTAACAGCGAGCCAGACCCTCCAAAAAAAA
>Ga0209006_10003577_pt1 | contig 14116 bp, 25 predicted proteins | sample JacPin_JW_Ref_O2_FD_188567 | JGI IMG/M metagenome (GOLD analysis project Ga0209006, IMG submission 188567) | Forest soil microbial communities from Algoma, Ontario, Canada - Jack Pine, Ontario site 1_JW_Ref_O2 (SPAdes) (version 2) | ecosystem: Environmental > Terrestrial > Soil > Boreal... | reverse complement strand
CGGAATCTTATGAATCATGTTAGGCACTGGAACAGACAGAAGCTTATAACTAAAGCTTTGTTGCACCGGTGCTGGCAAAATACTTGTCGTTGTTATTGACATAGTGTCTCCCAAAAGTGTTAATGAATATGACTGTAAATAAGAACTGGCGAAGTTCAAGATCACGCCGATGGGTTTGTGAAGGACGACTTCACTAGATACGTTGAGAGAACTTTACTACGAGGAAATGGAGTTTCGCAAGAATTTGCGTAAAAAAAAGAGACTTCCGAAGAAGTCCCTAAAAAAAAGAGAGAAATAGAGTCAAATTTGAAGTCGTGATAAAATGTCACGGATTGAAATTAAAGCAACCTATTGTGGGACTTGCACCCACATCCCCGCCAACTTAACAGCAGATTCTCCTAATTGAACTAAATAGATTGTACGGGCAATCCCACCAATAAATTGGCCTATCAAGATGGAATTACATAGCTTACGGGGATCACTGTTCCATTAATTATAGCATACCAGGGATTGGTCCCATTGGTCCAGCATCTTTTTTAGCTTTAAGATCTTCAGGTTCATTACAGATGATAGCTTCTGTTGTTAATAATAATCCAGCAATTGATGCAGCATTTTGTAAGGCACAACGAGTGACTTTCACCGGATCAATAATACCAAGATCAATCATATTTCCATACACGTTATTCTTAGCATCAAATCCAAATGATTTACCACCTTGGCGAACTCTTTCTACCGTCAATGAAGCTTCATATCCAGCATTATATACAATTGATCGTAATGGATATTCAAGCGCTTTACGTATAATTTGAGCACCTAAAAGTTCATCGCCATGCAAATCAAGTTCTAAATCAATCACTGCATCTTGAGCATGTAATAGCGCAGAGCCACCACCAGCTACAATACCTTCTGCAATAGCTGCACGCGTCGCTGAAAGAGCATCGTCAATACGATCTTTAATTTCACGCATCTCAAATTCTGTTGCAGCACCAACTTTAATAACTGCTACACCACCAGATAATTTCGCTAATCGTTCTTGCATCTTTTCTTTATCATAGTCTGATGTGCAGATATCTAATTGATGTCGTATATGTGAAATCCGTTCCTGTATCGCTTCAGGTAATCCAGCGCCTTGGATAATTGTTGTGCTCTCTTTTGTAACAACAACTCTCTTAGCTGTTCCGAAATCTTCGAGTATAACTGATTCAATTGAAAATCCTACGTTATCAGATATTAGTTTACCACCTGTTATCGTAGCAATATCTTCCAACATAGCGATACGTCTATCGCCAAATGCTGGAGCTTTAACAGCGCAAGACTTTAAAGAACCTCGAAGCTTGTTGACCACCATAGTTGAAAGAGCTTCACCTTCAACATCCTCCGCTATAATAAGTAATTGTCTACCAGCTCGGGCTGCAATCTCAAGTGCTGGAACAATTGATTTCATAGTTGTGATACGTTGATCATAAATTAAAATTAAAGGATCAGTGAACACAACGTCATTTTTATCCGGATTAGTAATAAAATGTGGAGACATATAACCGCGATCAAACTGCATACCTTCAACCACCACAAGTTCACTTTCTACTCCCTTAGCTTCTTCTACGGTAATAACGCCATCAGAACCTACTTTATCAAAAGCCATGGCTATTTTTTTGCCTATTTCTACATCGGAATTGGCTGAAATTGTGGCTATTTGTTGGATTTCTTGGTTGTTTTTAACACTTGTTGCATTATCCTTTAAAGACTTAACCACAACATCCACTGCTTTATCGATTCCATGTTTGAGTTCCATTGGATTCGCGCCAGCAGTAACAAATTTATTGCCCTCAGTGAATATGGCTTGAGCTAGCACAGTAGCTGTTGTGGTTCCATCACCAGCGACTTCCGCTGTTTTAGAGGCTACTTCACGTACCATCTGAGCGCCCATATTTTCTAATGGATCCTTTAAATCAATCTCTTTAGCGACCGTTACGCCATCCTTCGTGATTAAAGGTGATCCAAATGAACGCTCAAAGGCAACATTTCTACCCTTGGGTCCAAGAGTAACTTTTACCGTATCAGCTAATATATTAATACCGTTTAATAATTTGGTGCGAGCTTCTTGCCCGAAAACAATACGTTTAGACATTATAAAATTCCTAAAATATCTTCTTCACGTAAAACTAAATATTTATCATCCAGTGCGGTTCCCATAAATCTCTTAAAGAAAACATAATTTCCACGAGTTAACTGTTCAGATTTGCCAGAATTAACTACGTAACCTTTCTGAGTCTTCTCTTGTGCTTCAGTAGGAACTATGATTCCACCAGCTGTCTTCGTTTCTTTTGCTGCTAATTCGACCAGAATATTGTCATTAATTGGCTTAAAGGTATCAAGCATTACTTTCCTTTTTAGTAAAAAAACTGGGCAGACAATACAATAAGAGCCGTTTCTTATTGGGGGGTTGTGTGCCCAGGTACGATAAGTCAATCGAAGTATATAAAAAACTAGGGAGCATGTAAATTATTGTAGATCACATTCATAATATCTCAAAGCATCCCATGCTCTATCGTTGCATTGTATATCATTCTTATGATAACCATCTTGATCAATATTATATTTCTCAGTCCATTTAAATATAATATCTTTAATTATATCAACCTTATCATCTCTATTTAATATATCTAAGGGCAATTGATATATATAATGCAATTGCTCATTTGGATTTGAGTCATCTTGAATACTCAAACAGATAGCACGTTTGTCTTTAGTAATTTTTAAAGGGGCATCATTAAAATTATCAAAAATAACAAATCTCATACATATCTCCTGTCTTACTTATCTTCTGGTTCGGGGCTTGGAGAACCCTCAGTATCTATTCCACAATCTTCAAGATCATCACCAAATAATATATCTGAAATATCTAAACAGTCATAACGTGGTAATTCTTTAGAAAGTGGTAATGCAAGACAATTTGAAACGCTATATTCAAACTGATCTTCCCAGAATATAACATCAATAATATCTTCATATTCAATTCTGTCTGTATTTTTTACAATGATAACAGCACAGTTCTTCTCATCAATACCCTGCGCAGTAAATGCATACAATGTTAAAAATAATAAAGCTTTCATAGTTATAACCTTTATTCTAATTGATTATTTAGACGGTAAATCGTTTTTCTCGAAATGATTTCCATCTGCACGCTTAAAATGACCACCCCATCGATTTGTTGGAGATAATGATTCCCAATATTTACCTATTTCAGCATAATCTTCAGTTTTATCGAGATAAACACCATCTTTAAATAGATTTATATCAATTGCTAATCGCTTACAGTGCAAACTATCCGCAATACCTTTACCTTCTTTGGCATATAAAGCAGCTTGTTCAGCAGATCTCATAGCTTCGCCATACGTGAATGTATATCCAAGACCATATATCTCTTTAAACAATTCTAATGTATCACGTGCAAATAGTTGTTGTAGTTCAGACAATAACATTATCTACCCCTTGTAGCATCAATCATTTCTCTTCTAAATTGCTCTTTCATGTCTTTACTCAAAGATCCATTTGCAAACGCATTGGCTTTGGATAATGGTGAATCACCTTGTTGTGGAGAAACTGACGCTAATGGTCGAGGTTTTGCTGCATTCTTTTGAGCAAGAGCTTTTTCTACATCATAATTAACAGCTTTAGGAGTATCTTGATAGATACCGTATTGCTTAACCATATCATATGCAAGTTTCGCACGCTTATACATATCAGGAGTCTGTGAAATCATATCAGCAAGATCGGGATTCATAGAACTTAATGCTTGAAGATTATCATGAGTAATGACTTTATCAAAATCTGGATATTGTGATTTAAGCTTAACTTCAACAGTATCATTGGTGGCTTTGGTCTTATACTCTTGCATCTCCTTCTTAAGTTGACGCATCTCTTTGAGTACTTTTTTAAGATGTTTACCTTCAGCTAGACCATCATCATCTAGACCAATATCAGAATAATCATCCTCTGGTTCTGCAGGAGCTACTTGCTGTTTCGGTTGATTAAACTGCATCGCATACTTCATAGCTTCATCACGTTCACGCTCAGCTCGTTCAGCGCGCTCTTTAATCATACGGAAATTCATTTGTTGTGGAGTTTCTGTAGGTGATTCCTGGACAATTTCATCGACTGAATCTTCATATTCTTCTGATTCAGGTAAATCTGTAGTCTCACTCTCAGATTGCATGGAAGGTTCTTCGTGATGTGCTAACATAGGGTGCTTTTGTTCTAACGGTTCAACTGGTGTTTCTTCAAGAACAAAACCGTCTTTCTTCATCTTCTGTTCTGCAATTCTATGCATTGTCGCCATTTGGTCTTGGCTTGCGTGTGGTAAATTCATACGTCTCCTTTTATTTTAATTCGCCGTTTAATTGTCGACATTTTCTTAATAATGTACCGTCAGAATCTTCTAGAACAAACTGAAGTAATTGTCGTTCTTCTTTTGGTAATTCAAGTGATCGTTCTTTCATCATATTATAAATTTGACGAGAAGGAAGAACCCACAAAAACTCAAGTTCATCAGGTATGTAGTGATATTTATAAACTGCATTATCATATTGTGGAGTTGGACAGGATTGTCTGATGATAAAGTAGTTACGAATAACATTCTTCATCTTAGGTTCTTTTTTAGTTTCTACAACAATATAGAAATCTTGAGGAAATTGTTTCTTGCCTCGATCGATTGCTTGATACATCTCTTTTTCAAACGTATCAAGTTGTTCTTTCATTTGCTCTTCAGCTGAGTGATCTAATGGATTAGCATTCGCTAGTAAATCCCATGATATTTTGCCAACCGTATCTCGTTTCATATGCTCCTTTTTTATAGAAATCCGAGCATAGTCATCAAGCAAGGGATTTACAAACTTGATTAAGATGCTCGGACATACGCTGTAACAAGATATAGCTTACTTTTTTTGGCGCTTTTGACCAATATTTGTGAATCGCTAAAATAATTGACTATATCTTGTTATTTCTTTTTACTAACTTTTTTCATCTTATCTTTCTTCATCATGTGCTTTTTTTCAACAGCCATTTTATGAAGTTTTTTATCGCCTTTTTCTCCAGCCTTCTTCATCTCTTTGTATGTACATGATTTGCATTTCATTGCATACCCTTTCCACAATCAGAACATTTACCATGCATTTTTTCTAAATTTTCAGCCAATCGAGCTCGTTTACCTTCAACTCCTTTATGCTTTGCAGCTTTTTCGAGTTTTGCTTGAGGTATTTTCTTACCCATCGGAACATGCAATTCTTCATGAAGAGCACCAGGGTGTTTGATTGCTTTTTGAATCCATTTCTTTGCCATGTTATTCGCCTACTTCACTACGCTCATCTCTGAAACCTAAAGATTCCATGAAACGATTAGGGTTAAACATTTTGTGAATTGGTTTTTCTGAAAGATTTGCTATGCAATACTCATCTTCTTGCATCATACGACTATCCATAACCTGTTGTTTTAATCGTGGGTCGATTTGACGGTAGAAAGAACCTGCAAGAGTTTCCATAACCTTAGGATGTTCAGAACGTTTCAGTTTGGATCGCATATGTTTTACGCGAGGTGTTCCATTTGCCATATTATTCCTAATATATTTCCAAGTGTAAATTATGAGTTTACACTTGGAGTAATTTACTTAACGCGAGATGTTTCTTGTGATAGAAGCATCTTATTTATCCATTGCTGGCGCGCATTACGCTTAAAGCTCAAATTAGGTGGTGTGCCTAAAATACCAAATGCTACCTTTGTGCCTTTTTTATTTTGGCGCGGTACAGCTGGCATGTTACCACTTCTTCGGAACGTTATGACGTTTAGCTTCACCTTCATCCATTCTTTGCTGCTTGTTGATTCCAGAAATAGTGTCATCGATATTTGAATCGAAACCTGTGAAATCATTACCCCAAGGTCGGTATTTAACATCTTGAGGCATGTTAGCTACAGCTGATTTATCATCATGTAACATTCCAGCATCACTCATTTCCATTTTTCGACGCATTTTTTCGCCTGAATATTCACCGTCGTAATGTCTTTTTTTAGCCATGATGGCTCCTTCGATAGCAACTGCGGGCTTTAACCCACAAAGTAATACTTCTAACTATCTACACACACTGTATAGAATCACCCAAAGTCTACGAATTAGGTTGGAGTTTCGCAACTTCCTTTTCACCTAAATTTTCAGAAGATCTAATCTCTGATTCTTTCAATGCATGTGACATATTTAATAAGCGCTCAATATGACCTAAATCCATATCTTCAAGCTCTTTAAGAGCCTTAATCTTATCAAGCATAGCACGCTCATCATCAGAATTCGCCTCATGAAGCTTCTGAATAGCCAACGCTCTATTCTCATCAACACGTGAAGTACGTTCAGCAAATAGACCAAGATCAGCCTTAGCTCGAGCTTGCGCCAATTCAATCTGAGCTTGCTGTAACTGCATAGCCATTTCAGCTTGTTGTTGTTGCATTTGAGATTGCGCCTGTTCAGCTTTCGTAAGATTATCAATAATACGCTGTTTATTTTGTAATGTTGCTGCTTCCAATAGATCTTCAGGAGATATAGGAACACCCATTTCTTTAAGTTGTAACATTTGTGCAAATTGCATTTGCTTCTGAGTAGAAGTATTTAAACCCTCTTCAACATTGGCATGATACTTACCAAAGTCTTTATTGTAAAACTGCTGAGTTGGTTCTTCACCTTCAAGAATCTTTTTGATTTTTCCTGGTGTAAAGTTTGCTTGAATGATATCAATCTCAAGCTTACCTAATAGTTGCATAGCTCTATCAAGTTGATCGAAAAGAACCTGAAGCGTAGTTAGACCGGCACCCTGTCTTAACATGCTCAATACGCCCGCCTTATCATCCGATGCGCTACCGAGAAGTTCTTCATTTACTCCCGAAATCTCGGAAACTTCTTTAGCTAAAAGCTCTGAAAGTTGAATCATTGATGGTGGTATTTGTGGAGCTTGTATCTGTTGTACATCAGCCATTGAAGCATCAGTCTTTAAGGCTAAACCTCGTCCTTGTCCAGATAAGAACACATCTGCTGGATTAACCAAAGCGTTTTCTTTATAAATCCAACCTGAGTTAATCTGAGACTCTAGAATGTCGAGTTCAATAACACGACGACGATTGTACAAATACTGAGCATCCCTAAGACCCAAACTGTTACTTTTATGACCATATTTCTATGGCGGGGAAGTTCTTCGACATTCCCTCACGGATTTCATATATATTCCGTGTTCAGACTATCGCATCCTCTTTCGAGGTCTTCTCACTTAGTCGTTCACGCTGCACGCTATAAAGCTGCTTGCGCCCTGTCACCCCATAGGGCTTCCAAGTCAATCAGAAAAGATTTAACGTCCGCAGCTATTTTACGGACAACACCTTGAATACGCCAAGGAAAATAAGGCATTTGAGGAGCGTAATAAGCCAATACAGGCACAAAAGGGTAACTATCAATACCCATAGGGTTAGGTCCATCATACATCACCTTGCCTTGTACAACGATTGCCATACGAACCGTTGGTATTTCTTGTTCAATTACAGTAACAGATGGATAGGTAGTTAAGAATTCTTCAAGACGTTCATCTTCCTCATTCTTCCATTCCATCGTCTCACCAGTTTCAGAATCAACAAGCATCTTTTGCGTACGATAATCACGGTAATAGAACTCATCATATGTCAGTAGATTCTTCATACCGTAGTTATAAGACTCTGGCATAAACTGGAACTTTCCATCACGACCCGTTCCTGAGTCTAATCCTATAAGTCCAAGTATCTCATCTGTCTTATCGGGGAGCAGAGAAACACATTCACGCTTAGTCAGAAATGATCTTTTCCATATAGCGTTACAATCTGAAAGATCGGTTTTTCTGAAATAAGGGTCTATAAGAAAGGAATTATACGAACAATTATCCACTTTGATATTTCCAGAAACTGGATCTGACCTGTAATCCACCCAAATCTGAAGTAGATTCATACCAGTAACTAAAGCACCATGAAATGCTTCAGATATAGTTTCAAGAACACCTTCTTGTTTATTGACCCACATTAATATCTTTGTGAATTGATCTGTTGTCGTATCATCGGCATTTTCTACACCAACACAGATGATCGATTTACGATTACGCCGTTGATGACCAGAGATCATATTGATGACGCGGCGTATCCTGTTAAAGTTAAATGATCTTTTACGGTTGGCAGGCAAGTTTCCATAAAGATCATTCCATAAAGTCTGATCTCCTGATTCGAATCTTGTATCGGTATCCGCTTCTCCCCAAAAAGACTGATTACATTTTTCTGTTACTTTAATGACTCTTTAATTTTCAAATAGAAATAAAGAGCGGGTAAACCTCTTCGGATTCACCTCTCCAAGTTTCCTTTGGAGTTCAGACTTTCGCATACTCTTTCGAGCCCCTCTCGTTAAGTCGTTCACGGTGCTTACGCTTCCGCCCTGTCACCATAGTTTCCCTTAGGCTTCCAAGTCAATTAGAGTGGGTTTTAATACGACTAACCTTTTATCGTAATACTTTGAGCATAGAACGCTTCCATCCTAGCCAATACGTCCTGGTGCTTCTCATCATAATATTGTGGTCCTAATTGTGGAAATAAAATGATACACCTCCGTTATTTAGTAGTGTGTACTGAGGGAACAACATAAGCTACTCCTTGTATTTTAAACTATTCCTCCTATTGTTAGCCTGTTCTTTAACAGTTGACCACTTACAATTAGAAGGCTCATAGTTCCCATTGTTATCTATTCTATCTATGGACAATCCTACTGGTTTTTCACCCATATCCGCAACAAAGTTATCAAAAATAAGCCAATCAGGACAAACTTTTATTCCACGAGCTCCATAATTCTTATAATTACAATTATTTCGATCATAGCATCGACGTATCATCTGATCATATATTTTATGAATACCATTTCTTCGCAACGCATCCGATTTACCATGAGCTAGTTTATTACCACAAGTAATACAACCCTTACTTTTACCAGACTTTAACATTCCCCCGGGAACATCCGTTGATTTACCACAAACACAAAGACATCGATAATACCATTCTTTGCGATCCTTTATATAAACCTTTTCACCAACTGACCATGTACCAATTATAGAACCTGTAAGGCTAGAACCCCTAAAGCAATCATTACATTGTTTTGATTTTTCTTGCTGAATAGCATATAGACGTTTTTCTTTTATAACCCCACAAACGCATTGACATCGCATGATATGGCAACCCCATTTATCATACTTTAAATCTTCTAAAATAGTCCAACTATTATACTTAGTACCAATCATGAATAATCCCTTCTAATCATGATATAATGATACCACACTCACCCCATTAACTCAACTCTTATGAGCTGTAAATGCTATAGAAAATCTTTTTGCATACTTACGATGACATTGCAAACATTTAGTTGGATTAGAGCCAGCTATAAACACCGCTTTGGGTAGATTCTTTATCTTTCCACAATCACATTGTGTTGTAACAATATAAGTCCCTCTATCATCTTTTTCTCGTTTATCTTCAAGTATAATTAATTGACCGTATCTATTTCCTGCAATATTCATCTACTCTCCTCAAATAAATTGAACTTCATCGCAATAGCTATAAACTAAAAGAGATTTGCATGATGTTTATACAATCACGTTTCTAAGACGCACAGTGTATAGATATTATGCAAATCACCATCCTCCACCTCCTGCTGGCCCATTAAAGAATCCTTGACTTGCACCCATACCATCACCAGCATATCCTTGAGCTTTGCGATAACGATTCTCAAGTTCTTCTGGCGATGTTTGCGAATCTTGAGATCGACTTAAAGATAAAACAAGATACCGAAACGCATCAGCGTAATGCGAGTTCAAATCATGTAGTGGCTTTTCTCTATATACTTTACGCTTTTCATCAAACTCCTGCCGATAATTTTCAAGAGCTTTAATCAACGGTTTACATCGATCTTCATCAAACCACATTTTAGGCAATGAAGAACGCACCGCTTCAATCCCATCTTCAATAGATAACATAGGTAATCCAGATTTTGTTCCCGCTTCTCTCGTCTCAAATTTAAGGCCTAATTGTTTAGCCTTCTCAAGTCGAGTTAAACCAGAACCAAACTCTTTGACTGCGATATCATGTGGCGCCCAATGTTTATCGTATTGATATGGCTTATCCATAACGACGTTAACGTAATGTTCGAGACCCTCTTTGTTCTTTTCATAACAATCGATGATATGAATAACTTTTCCAATTATCTGAAAGAAAATGATACAAGTTGAATCTCTCACACCAATATCCCATGCCGTATGAACTCTAAACTGGGGCTCCCACGGAACTTTTCCAATCTGTCTGTTAAGCCTTAAACGATCAATATACTTAGCGTAATAAGATCCTTCAGCACCTTGATCGAATGAGCAGTAATATTCTTGCTGCACTAAGTCAGGGCTCACCAGCCCATCATTGATATCTTGTTGAATAATCTCTATCGGAATATGTTTCGTATCTGCAAGGCTGAGCTTTTGACAAAACCATTCAGGTGAATACATGGCGATGTTATAAAGATTCCACAGTTCATTCTTACCACGCGGTGTTGATACGATAATAAGTGAACCTCCATTGTTGTTGATAATTGGCAATACAAACTTAAACGCATCTGAGTCAGCTAAAGCAAACTCGCTAAAGATAACCATTCTTGGGTTCGTACCAACAAGAGCTGTATCATAACTATCACTTCCGATAATCTGTATAATACTACCATTAACTAAAGTAATCTTTTGTTCTTGTGAGTTAGTTGATCGTATAAGCGAAGGTGGAATAAAGTCCATGAAACGCATGCCATCATTAGTGATAGAATCCCATATAACTTTACGGCCTTGAGAGAATGTCGGTAGACAATACATATAGACACCTACTTTACGAACTGCTTGTCGTATCATCAAGTTCCAACAAACGATATCTTTGCCAGCCCGCCTAGGGCCACACCAGAAGCATTTTCTTAAATCCCCTATTTTCAAACGCATCGCAGGCTTCAAGTTGGAAACTTCTAGGAGTGAATTTATCGAGATGTATTTCGGTTGATACATTCATAGCCATCCTTATACTCATACGTATCTTTTAAATCTTTAATATATGCGTCACTATTATCTTGTGACATAAGACCATCTTCTACACCAGCTTGTGCAGTGAAAATCCCAAATGAAATCTTAAGACTCCTGTCCCAGCAAGGTTGGCAAGTACATTCTTTGTTCGACGCGTTCATATTTATCTTTCCATGATTTTTGAGTCTTCATTTGCTCATCCGATTCATTAAAGTTGTAAACCATTCCATAATATTATCAATATTGTGCCCACTCAAAAAATCAGACAAAGATTTACTATCAGAATCTGTAAAGTTAACAAATGAACCTTCTGAGTTAGTAGCCTTTATAATCATCCAATAGCAATCATATTTTGGTCTACCTTCAAGTACCTCATATTCAAATTCGAATTCCCATTCAGTATGAATTGATTGTAGATCTTTCAATAAATCATAAAGTTTTATTAAATTGTCTTTTGTGAATATCATTTCCTCATCCGATTCATTAAAGTTAGTAATGCGTGCTTATCTCCATGAACTTTCTCAGCTTCTTCCATAATCATGTGTGGACAGTCAGAAACTTTGAGTCGAACTTTAATATATTCAAGTTGTCTATCTATAACATGAAGGCGCTCAGTCAGAATATGCTTCGTGACGTCGCGCTCTCGTTCTATTTCTATAATTGCATGTCTATCTGCGTCTGCTTGCTGTGATGCCATCAAAGGTGTAATAACCAATAACAATAACAATTTCATAGCAGACTCCCATAGAATTAATTATTTATCATCGCTCATTTTTAGGCTTTCCCCACATTTTTTCCCACTTATCTTTATCCATACCTAGAAATTGCAAACAATCTTCAATCTGTTCTTTATCCATTTCAAGCATATCAGTTAGTTCAGTTTGCTTTTGTAGGTCATCAAGTTCTGGTTTAAACGGTTTGTTCATCCTCAGCCTCAACAATAATCTCTTTATTTTCACTCACATTATCTACATCAACACACTCAGATAATATAGCTGAAGTAATTAAGATTTCCTTGTTTTCACCCTCTTCATTTTTCGTGTTAAACATAATCCCATTGTCGATTGTGTAATTAAATGAGTTACCATCTTCTAACGTTAATGTATAAATATATTTTTTCATTTATTTTCCTTTATTTTCCTAGAGGTTGTTTCATTTTACAAGAGTTACAGCTACAACTAGACGCAATAAGCTTCTTTTCGATAGCTAGAGCTTGGTTTTTAATACAGAAAGCTACGAACTCAGATACATCTTTATCGAACAGCTGAACCGCAATATCGTGCGCGGGATGAATAACATCGTTTATAATCGTCAACATGTTACTCATTGTTTGTGCAGTTGCAATTTGAGCAGGCGTTTTATCTTTAATATTAGCATCTGTAATATCTAATGCTTTAAGTTCATGTGCCATAGCTGCCATATGCTGAAATGACAACGATAGCATATCAGAAACGATCATCTTTAAATGTGTGGCACTATTAGTCTTATGCATCCAAAACTCCTTTAAATCTTCAATTTTTTGTTCATCTCTCAACTTCTTTTGTAACTTAGTAAACAGTTTAAGTCCAGGAGGCTTAGTCATAGCTCTTCCCTTTTACATTAACTTTTACTTCTCGTTCTGTTGCTATATTTCTACGTATATTCGACGCTACTTCTTCAGGAGTTAACTTGGATGAAGATACAACTTCAACATCTTGATATTCACCTGACGGCGACGGAAATCTTTCTATAACTACCACTCGTGATTCTGACTTCTCAGCAACTGCAAGACGAGCAGCATTAGCTTTCTCAACTTCTTGTTGAAAGACATAATCATAAAACCCTAAAGTACGTTGAACGGTGCCGGCATCAAATTTCTTAAACAATGCTCCATTTTCACGTCGCGCCCCAATTCTTCGTTTTGCATAATCATGAGCAGCTTTCATTTCAGGGAACTTATGGCACCATGAATAAAATGTTTCTGTATTGTATCCACGAAAGTCATAAAAATCTGAAAGTCGAAGGGAAGTTTCAACATCGGCAAACTCTTTTAATCGCATTGCTTCTTGTTCGACAAATTTTTTTGTAGCTGGGTGAAACTTCATGGTATGTACCGAAAAGTACTCTTCTATTACGAGTGTATCGTCATTATAGACTTTTGGTTTTATGTCGCTTTTGTCATTGATGTTGGTATGTTTAGAGATTTTTCCCTTCATTTACTCCCCTTTTTTGTACTAGAGTTTAGTCACTGTAAAGATAGTTTTGGGATGTAATCCATATATCTTTTCAGCTGATATACTTGTTACAATTTTGTCATCAGTATATAAAGCTCCGGTGCAAATATCCATAACGTATTTAACCAAGTTATCTAAGTCTGGGCGTGCTTGATGTGGCTTATTCAATAACATTGATTGTTTCTTGGGACTATAAGATTGAGGTGCCTGGAATGTAAATGTTATTTCTAGGTGAATGGGTTCTTGATAAAGTGATCGTTTACCATGCTGCGATTTTATGCTTAAATAATCTATAAGCATCTGGGACTTCTGATCGTTATATACCTTACCCTTGGAGAAACGAGGTCGGTGTAATGGAACTGGAGCCCCAAGTATTTGATATTCTACCATGCTTCCATCTTTCCACGTGTTTTGTTGATCATTAAGTTTATATAGGGCACAGATGCTCGTTCAACTTGAGTCTTAAGTCGTTCAAACATAGCTAATCTTCGGTTTAAGTTTTCTTCCTTCATACACATAACTAGTCGTTCTTGCATAAGTGTTGGAGATATCTTACCGACATCGTGTGATATTGTTGGCTCTTGGCTAACTTCTTTGCGTGGTTTTTCCCAAGATTTATACATACTCTCCCTTTCTTCAAGTTTGTAATCCAAGTAATTTTGCCAACTCTGCTGAGGAATCATTTTTTATGTATACACTTCTTTCTATCAAATTCACCAAAATCATTGAAACAATATGTATCATTTTGATCATAGTCAACATGTTCTA
>Ga0209006_10003576_pt1 | contig 14120 bp, 9 predicted proteins | sample JacPin_JW_Ref_O2_FD_188567 | JGI IMG/M metagenome (GOLD analysis project Ga0209006, IMG submission 188567) | Forest soil microbial communities from Algoma, Ontario, Canada - Jack Pine, Ontario site 1_JW_Ref_O2 (SPAdes) (version 2) | ecosystem: Environmental > Terrestrial > Soil > Boreal... | reverse complement strand
GTCAGCAACGGCCTGGGTTCCTCCAACTTTGGACAAGTTACTTCGGCCTTCGACCCGCGTGTCTTCCAGCTTGGAGGAAAGATTTACTTCTAAGCCCCCCACGGCGAATACGCAGGTCGACCCGCTCGCGCCTCACCCGCGCGAGCGGGACACCCCTTTGTAGGCGCCGTTTTCGTGCGAGTAATACCAATGACGTCTGCCCTCGATCGCCCGGCAAGTTCATGTAGGGGCACAGCCCCGCTGTGCCCCATCTTGCCCAGCCGTAAAATTGAAGTCGGCATTTGGGTGCCGCACCCTTAGGTTTTTAAGCGTGCGGGGTTAGACTGAAATGCGTCCAAGAACTAAGCAGTACCGAAGCCGCGTGAAACAGTTCCAATCAATGCGAGCGGTCCAAAAATGAAATCAAGACCAGACACAAAACAATTTCGAATCGTCGGATGGTCAACTCTGTTGTTCAGCGTCGCCCTCTTAGTCTCCCCATCCTTCGCAGCCAATCAGCCCACCCCTCCAGACCAACCACCCGTCCCCATCCTCCTCGAACTCTTCACCTCCGAAGGCTGCTCCAGCTGCCCTCCCGTCGACGAGCTCATCCGCCAGATGGACCAAAGCCAGCCCGTCCCTGGCGCGCAACTCATCGTCCTCAGCGAACACGTCGACTACTGGGACCACGACGGCTGGAAAGACAAATACTCGTCGGCCCAGTTCACTGAACGTCAGAACGGCTACGTCCACGCGCTCAACCTCCAGACTGCCTACACTCCGCAAGTGGTCGTAGATGGCTACGTTGAACTGAAGGGAAGTAATGCCGAAATCGGACAAATCCTCACGAAAGAGATCAATGTCGCGAAGATTCCTGTGCGGATCACTTCCGCCAAAATCGAGGCGCCGTCACAGCTCAAAGTGAAGGTCGAGGCCGACGCCCCCGAGAAACACGGCGGAACCGTCTGGCTCGCCGTCGCGCTCGATCACGCGGCATCGCAGGTCTCGGCCGGGGAAAATTCCGGCAAGCAGCTACAACACGTAGCTGTAGTCGAAGAACTCAGAAGAGTCGGCAAACTCGACAAAGGAAAGCCCTTCTCGCAGGACGTAAACGTCAAATTGAAACCCGACGCCGACCCCAAAAACCTCCGCATCATCGCCTTCATCCAGGAATCCAGCGAAGGCAAAGTCCTCGGCGCCACCGCCGTAAAAGTCTCAAACCCCTGATCGCTTCTGCCACGATGTGGCACAGACACTCCTATCTGTGCTCCCCGCTTCTCCCCATCGTGATTTCCATAATCCTTCCGTCCTCACCCACGGGAACCGCGCCACCCTGTAGCCGCGATCGCTTCCCAGGTCGCGGGCCTTTCTCCAACCCCCGCACGATCCATCCGCCCGCCTCCGCGAACCAATCCTCTATCCGAACCGCCCGTCCGCTCTCAACTCCATCCTCAAAATCGATTCGAACCCTCCAGTACCCAATTCGAATAACTCCAATATTACTATTGACATATAAGATAATCTGTGCTAGTATCCTTTGTGAAAGTCGCCCCAAATCTCCCAACCTCTTTAGAATCACATCCTTGCACTTTTTGTCGATCTAACTCCCCTGGAATCATATTCTTGCGCAAAAACACCTGGGGGGAGGGGCACCGTCACATTCTCGACGTTTCACCCTCCCCCCGAATTCCAAACGCAAGTGCAGCCGAGAACTATCCCAGCTTCGACAGAATCTTCTTCTGGTTCGCCACAATCGTGTTCAACGTCGCCTGATTCTTCAGGATCACACCCTGGTTCTTCTTGATCGTCTCCTGATTGGCCTTGATCTGCTTCTGGTTGGCAATAATCGTCGCCTGATTGCCAAGGATCTTCTTCTGGTTTGCAACGCTAGCGTCGGACATGTCTTCGATCTCCCTCAGAGATTGCGTTTATTTTTGGTGCCTCTGAAATTGTGCGGTCGCCACCACGATACAGCAACAATATTCCGACCTCGCGCCAAGACGATCTCGCGCCTCAAATTGCGCCTAGTATAAAAGCACTATTGATGGCGAAGTCTCGACGTAGCAACGTCTTAGCAAGCCCTAAAAGGGAAATTCTTGCCGATCAGACCCCCGAATCGCTCGTGGATGTGTGCCGCACCGAATCACGGCCAAGCCGCCGTCGTGTGCGCAGCCGCCATTTGCGCGATCGGATTGCTGCTGACCGCGTGCGGCGGCGGAAGCGTGCCCAGGAAGGACTCAGCGGACTACGCGAAGGTCGTATCAGCCTTCTACATCGGCCTTGGAGCGCTACAGGTCGGCGACGACATCCACGCCGAGAAAAACCTCTCGGACGTGACGCAATTGGCCTCCGGCGAGCCCGCTGGCTGGGCCAACTGGGGTGTCCTGGCGCTCCGCCAGCGCAAGCTCGACGATGCAGCGCAGCGGATGGAACGCGCACGGAAACTGGCTCCCGACAACGATCGGATTTACCAAATCTTGGGTTATCTCGAGAGCGGCCGAGGGAATTCGACGGCCGCGATTGCGGATTGGCGCAAAGCGGTCGAGTTGAATCCGAGAAATTATCGCGCCGCATATCAGCTCGCGGAAGAAGTGGAACGGCAAGCAGGACCGAACAGCGACGCCGAGTTCGAGCAGCTCATCCAGAAAATCCTGGCAGCCCAGCCGGACAATCTCGCAGCGCAATTGGAATTGGTGCGAACCGCTGCGAAGGGCGGCGACGCAACGACGGTGAAGTCAGCCCTGGCGAAAGTAACAGCACGATCGGCGAATTGGCCGCCCGAAGTGAAGGCGCAACTCGCTGCGCTGCAATCGGCAGCAGACGGAGCGAACGTAAAGCCAGCCGCGACGCGAACCGTGTTCCTTCGGAACACGCTGATGCGCGTACCGGAATTTCGCGAAAGCTTAGCGGTTCTCAAAGCGCCGGCTGGCGAGGAAGCCGAACCCTTCACGCATTTTCTGAAAATGGAAACACCGGATTTTTCACCAGCTCCAGCGGATACATCGCTGGCCTTCGATGTAAAGCCCGTGAGCGCTCCAGGCGCGAAGGCCGACGAGAAATGGAGTTGGGTGGGAGCAGTCCAACTGCAAAGCGCCGGCAATCCGGTGATTGGATTCGCCAACGGAGACGAAGTGATGTTGTCCTCCGGCGCGACGGTTCCATTTCCTGGAACTTCGATGCCCCTACTGCCGGAGTCGATTCTCCAGGTCGACTTCAATTACGACTTCAAGACAGATTTGGTTTTGGCGGGCGGCGCCGGCCTCCGCTTCATGCGCCAGGACGCGCCCAACAAGTTCACGGATGTGACCGCCGCAACGAAGCTGCCGATTTCTCTAACGAGGGTCAATTACGCTCTGACCGAGGGGACTTACACCGGCGCTTGGGCAGCCGACATCGAAGCCGACGGCGATCTCGACATCGTGCTGGGTACGAAGGAAGGTACGCCAATAGTTCTAAGAAACAACGGCGATGGCACATTCAAGGAGATAGAGCCGTTCAGTGGAATTTCGGGCTTGCGAGCATTTGCGTGGGCGGATTTCGACGGCGATGGCAATGCCGACGCAGCAATCATCGACGGTACGGAAAAGCTGCATATTTTTCACAACGAACGCCAAGGCCAATTCCGCGAAGTGAAGTTGCCCGATGGCTTGCCCACGGTGAAAGCTCTCGGAGTCGCCGATCCGGACAACGATGGCGTCCTAGATTTGCTGGCCGTGGAATCGACCGGAACGATCGCGACGGTTTCATATCGCGAAGACAGCGGCTGGAACGTTACGCCGCTGGTGCAGATTCCGAACGGCGCGCAGTCACTGATCGGCGAAGTACGGTTGCAAGTCGCTGACATCGACAACAACGGCGCGATGGATCTGATCCTGAGTTCCGTTGGAGGAGCGAAGTCCAATGCGCCGATGATTTGGCTCGGCGACGCGAACGCGAAGTTCACGCTGCTCGATCACGCCGCAGCGCCCGCTTCGGTCTTCGATGTTTCAGATTTGAGCGGCAGCGGAAAACTGAGCCTCGTAGGATTCGATGCTTCAGGCGCAACGGTAAGCGCGCCGAGTAAAGGATCGAAGAATTATCACTGGCAGGTGATTCGTCCGCATGCAGTGCAGGCTGTGGGCGATCAGAGGATCAATCCGTTTGGCGTTGGCGGAGAGATTGAGATTCGTTCGGGATTGCTGGTGCAGAAGCAACCGATCGAAGGGCCGGCGGTGCACTTCGGGTTGGGAAATCAGACGACGGCGGAAGTGGTGCGCGTCGTGTGGCCGAACGGAACGGTGCGCGCGGAATTTGGCGTGAATGCGGATCAGGAAGTTGTCACCGAACAGAGATTGAAAGCGTCGTGCCCGTTTTTGTTTGCGTGGAACGGGACGAAGATGGAATTTGTGAAAGATGCAGTTCCTTGGGGCTCAGCGATTGGACTGCGCATCAACACGCTGGGTACGGCGAAGATTGCGACGACCGGCGAGTGGTACAAACTCGGCCGCGATCAGCTTGTGCCGCACGATGGGTATTACGATTTGCGGATTTCGGCAGAACTTTGGGAAGTTTATTACTTCGATCGGCTCGCGTTGATGGCGGTGGATCATCCGGCGAACACCGAAATTTACGTCGATGAAAGATTTTCGATTCCGCCGCCGAAATTGCAGTTCACGACGGTGAAGACGCCGCACAAGATTGCGTCCGCGACGGATGATTTAGGCAAAGATGTGACGGAATTGGTGAGCACGCTCGATGGACGCGCGCTGTCTTCATTCGGCAAAGGGCAATTCCAAGGAATCACGCGCGATCACTATCTGGAAGTCGATCTAGGCAAGGATGCGCCTACTTCTGGACCGTTGTACTTGATCGGACAGGGATCAATTCACGATACGGAGTCTTCGCTGAACGTCGCGATCACGCAGGGCGATCGCTGGCACGCGAAGGGATTGACGATCGAAGTTCCGGACGGCAGCGGCGGATGGATTGCGACACCGGCGGAAACGAACCGAGGATTTCCGGCGGGGAGGAAGAAGACAGTCGTATTTGATTTGACGGACGCGTTCAAGCCCGGAACTCCTCGCAAGGTGCGTATACGGACGAATCTGGAAATTTATTGGGATTGCATCACTTGGGCGGAAGGCGCGCCGACTGCGCCAACTCGCGCCGTATCGCTCGATCCGGATGTGGCGGATTTGCATTATCGGGGATATTCGGTGATCGAGCATCCGGATCCGAATGCTCCGGCGCCGGAGGTTCCGAATTATTACGAGATTGAATCGACGAAGCAGAAATGGCGCGATTTGATTGGGTATTACACACGATTCGGCGACGTGAAGGAATTGCTGAAACAGATCGATGATCGGTATGTGATTGTCGCTTCGGGCGATGAGTTGTCGCTGCGATTTCCCGAGCAGGAAGCGCCGCCGCCGGGATATGTGCGCGATTTCGTTTTGATCGGCGACGGTTGGATCAAGGACGGGGATTTCAATTCCACGTTTTCAAAGACGGTGCTGCCGTTGCCGTATCACGCGAAGGATTTGTATGTGACGCCGCCGGGAGCGCTGGAAGACGAGTACGTCTACAAGCAGCACCCGGATGACTGGCAGAACTATCACACGCGGTACATTACGCCGTTTGTGTTTCAGAACGCATTGAGGGAAACGGGGACGAAGTGAAACGGGGCCCGCTCGCAAGAATTATCCTGGCGATCATTTTCTTCGGATTCGTATTTTCTCCGTTGATCATAAAAAGAGTGGAATCGAGCCGCGCGGAATCGAAGACGCGACTGGATGCAGCGTCGGCGCTGGCGCGGCACGGATTCTATTTGCAGGAAGTATCGAAGGCTGCGGGCGTGGATTTTGTGCATCAGGCTCCGACGCTCGATCCGCGGCTGAATCACATCATGCCGCAGGTGGCGTCGATGGGCGCGTCGGTATCGATCGTGGATTTCGATCGCGACGGATGGCCGGATATTTACGTGACGTCGAGTAAAGAAGGCGCGAAGAACGCGCTCTATCGGAATCAGCATGATGGAACGTTCAAAGATGTCGCGCCGGAGTTGGGAATCGCGGATGTCAATCAGGCGGGGACTGGCGTGTCGATGGGCGCGGTCTGGGGCGACTATGACAACGATGGGTACGAGGATTTGCTCCTGATCAAGTGGGGAAAGCCGGAGTTGTTTCACAACGATGCGGGTAAGGGATTTAATCGCGTGACCGAGCAAGCGGGCTTGCCGCCGTGGGTGAATGCGAACACGGCGCTCTGGTTTGATTACGACGGCGATGGGCTGCTCGATTTCTTTATCGGCGGGTATTACAACGAGAATACGGATTTGTGGCATCTGGCATCGACGAAGATGATGCCGGATAGTTTTGAGTACGCGAAAAATGGCGGGCGGAAGTATTTATTCCACAATCTGGGCGGCGGGAAGTTTGAAGAGGTCAGTGAGAAAGAGGGGATCAGCAGTCGGCGATGGGCGCTGGCGGCATCGGCGGCGGACTTGCGCGGGACGGGGTATCCGGATTTGTTTGTGGCGAATGATTACGGAGTTTCGGAATTGTATTTGAATGACGGCAAGAAATTTCATGAGGCAGGTGAGGCAACCGGAGTTGGATTTGCGCCGAAGAGCGGGATGAACGCGAGTTTCGGCGACATCATGAATCAGGGGAAGTATTCGGTTTACGTGTCGAACATTTCGGAAGAGGGCGTGCTGATTCAGGGGAATAATTTGTGGGTGCCGAAGGAAGGGACGAGCGCGAACGAATTGAAGTTTGAGAATCTGGCGCGCGAGTTTGGCGTGGAGATTGGCGGATGGAGTTTTGGAGCGCAGTTCGGCGATTTGAATAACGACGGGACGCTGGATTTGTATCTGACGAATGGGTATGTATCGCTCGATCGGAACAAGAGTTATTGGTACGACTTTTCGAAGATTGCAGGCGGGCACTCGCTGATCATCGAGGACGCAAAGAACTGGCCTTCGATGGAAGGACGGAGCTTGTCGGGGTATCAGGCGAAGCATTTGTGGCTGAACGATGGGAGCGGAAAATTTATCGATGTCGCGCAGTCGGCAGGCGCGACGGATACGTACGATGGACGCGCGGTGGCGTTTGCGGATTTGTGGAATACGGGCGCGCTCGATGTCGTGGTGGCGAATGAGCGCGGGCCGCTGTTGATTTACAAGAACGCGGTGACGCCCGAGAACAAGTGGATTGAATTTGCGCTGGAAGGAACGACGAGCAATCGGAGCGCGATCGGGGCGCAGGTGACTCTCTATTGGAACGGGCAGCAGCAGGTGCAAGAGGTTTCGGGCGGGAGCGGATTTGCGGCGCAGAATCAGAAGCGGATCCATTTCGGATTGGGGAAAACGCCGCAGATTGAGAAAGTTGTGATTCGGTGGCCGTCGAGGAAGATACAGACGTTGACGCCGGATTCGGCGAAGACCGGCGAAATTAATGTGGTGAAGGAGCCCTCATGAGCGTACAGGCTTTGCCGATGAACGGGGCGACTGAGAAGGCACCGTTTAACTGGGGCAAGTTTTTCAGCCTCGACAACAAGTACATCGCACCGATGTTCATTACGACGATTTTGGTTGTGGGGAATTTGTCGTTCGGGATGCTGGAGAGCTATAAGAAGACAGGCATTGCGATCGTGGCAAGCCTCTTGGCGGAATTGATTCTGTCGAAGATTTATTTTGGCAAGTGGCCGATCCTGGCCAGCGCGTATATCAGCGGGATCAGCGTGGGGATTTTGGTTCGGTCGCCGGCGGTTTGGCCGTATTTCGTATGTGCTGTGGTTTCGATCATGTCGAAGTATGTGCTGCGAGTGAACAATCGGCATATCTGGAATCCGTCGAACTTTGGGATTGCCGTGCTGGTATTTCTTGCTCCGGAGACGGTGGCGACGCTGAGCATTCAGTGGGGGAATTATTTGCTGCCGATGATCGTGATCTGGTGTCTGGGATCGGTGATCATCGCGCGGCTGAAGCGGTTTCATATCACTGGGACTTATGTGGCGTGTTTTATTTTGCTGGCGTTTGTGAGGAGTTTTATCACAGGGAATCCCTGGCAGTCGGAAGTTGCGCCTTTGACGGGGCCGATGTATCAGCTGTTTATATTTTTTATGATTACGGATCCGAAGACTACGGTGAAGTCGAAGAAGTGGCAGTGCATCGTGGTGGCGATTGTCGCGGTGATGGAAATGATTTTGAGGTTGGATCAGGTGGTGTATGCGCCGTTCTATGCGCTGTTCCTCGTTGGGCCTTCGGCGCTGCTGATTGAGTATTGGTTTGAGTTGCGATCACGGAAGGGCGTGTCGGTGGCTCGCGCTACGGCATGAGGATTGGATCGAGCGCGATCTGCGGGATGAGGGGTTTGGGACGTCGTTGTGAGGTGGGTGAGGGTGAATTTAAACCCCGCGATCTGGGAAGCGATCGCGGCTACAGGGCGTTGATCCTCGCGTTCGCGATGATTTGGATTTGTGGGTGTTCGTCCAAGCCTAATGCGGAACGAGTTGCGCCCGCCGCACAACCTGTTGCGACTGATTCGAGTGCAGCGGCGCAGGTACCCGACACGGCGAAGGCGGAGCCACCTTCAGCGTCTGCGACCGAAGCTCCTAAGACGGCATCTGCTGTTCAAGATGTAAGGCCGTCGGGGCCAATTCAGTTCACCGACGTGACCGCGCAGGCGGGGATTCATTTCAAACATAACAGCGGGGCGTTCGGGAAGAAGTATCTTCCCGAGACGATGGGGAGCGGGGTCTGCTTCATCGACTACGACAACGATGGATGGCAGGACATTTTTCTCGTGAATTCGATGGATTGGCCGGGGCATAAGGTTGGCGGGCCGTCGTATCCGGCGCTTTATCACAACAATCATGATGGGACGTTTACGGATGTCACGCGCACGGCGGGGCTTGCGGTTGAATCGTACGGGATGGGGTGCGCGGTTGGAGATTACGACAACGATGGATTTGACGATTTGTATTTGACGACCGTCGGTTCGAATCACCTTTATCACAATCAGGGGAATGGGAAGTTTGTCGATGTGACGGCGAAGGCGGGCGTGGCGAGTCCGGGATTTTCGGCAAGCGCGGCGTGGGTGGATTACGACAATGACGGGAAGCTCGATTTGTTTGTGACGCATTACATCGAGTGGTCGGAGGAGACGGATCAATACTGCTCGCTGGACAACAAGAACAAGTCGTATTGCACACCGCAGAGATATAAGGGCGAGAGTTCGCATCTGTATCACAACAAGGGCGGCGGCGTTTTTGAGGATGTGACGAAGAAGGCTGGACTGTGGGATCCAACGAGCAAGGCGCTTGGCGTGGCGTTGCTGGATTTTGACAACGATGGGTGGATGGATTTGTTTGTTTCGAATGATACGGAAGCGAACAAGCTTTATCGGAACAATCATGACGGGACTTTTACTGAGGCGGGATTGACGGCTGGGATTGCGTTCAGCGAGTCAGGGCGCGTGCGCGCGGGAATGGGAGTGGATGCGGCGGATTTTGATGCGTCGGGATTTCCCGGCGTGCTGATCGGGAATTTTACGAACGAGAGCATGGCGTTGTATCGGAATGACGGGTCGGGACTTTTTACGGATGAGGCGCCGAAGTCGGGGTTGGGAGCGATGACTTCGGGGGCGCTGACGTTTGGGTGCTTTTTCTTCGATTACGATCTGGATGGGTTGCTGGATGTGGTGGCGGCGAACGGGCATGTGTCGGATGACATTGCGGTGGTGCAGCCGACGGTGCGGTATGCGCAGCCGTTGGGCGTGTATCGGGGGTTGGGTGGTTGGAAATTTGAAGATGTGTCGGGGAAGTTGGGGAAGGCGATTCAGAAGGCAGTCGTGGGGCGAGGGATCGCTTACGGCGACTACGACAATGATGGGGATTTAGATTTAGTGGTGACGACGAGCAATGGGCCGGCGCGGCTGTTGCGGAATGAGAATGCGAATCAGAATGATTTTTTGCGTGTGAAATTGGTAGGCACGAAGGCGAATCGGGATGGAATTGGGGCGCAGGTTACGCTGGTTACGAGTTCGGGGGCGCGGATTACGCGGATGGTGAAGAGCGGGTCGAGCTACCTTTCGCAGAGTGAGTTGCCGGTGACGTTTGGGTTGGGGCGGCCGGGGAAGAATGTGCCGGCGAAAATCGAGATTGTTTGGCCGGGTGGAGGGAAGCAGACGGTTGAGGGGTTGAAGGCGGACACGTTCGTTACGATTCGCGAGGGGAAAGGGGTTGTGGGGACAGAGGGGATTCGGTTTGAAGGAGCGGGGGCGAAGCCGTAACGCGAGCGATGGATCGTAGGGTTGCAACAAAAAGCAGATTCCTCAATCGCAAGTCGACACGTTCGCTCAGAAGCGAACGTGAAGAAAAGGCGTCGACTTACTTCGCTCGGAAGGACAGGGTAAATTTGAGCCGTAACACCGTTGGTCGGTAACTACTTCTATTCGCGAGACTCCTGACGGTCTGCGAGCGCTCTCACCAGTTGCAATGCTTCTTTCAGGGTGACGTTGCGGATTTCGATGATTTTGCCTCCAACTACGTGTGCCGCGTCAGCGGCTGTAATGGGTTCGAGTTGTAATTTTGGCTTGGTCAAAGTTGCTCCGCAGCGCGTGCACTTCATAGCATAAACCACTTTACAGAGCTTACGCCAACAATCCTAAACAGGACATTAATTCGAGTCAGTGCGAGTTGTTGACATTGTGCGGACATGGGGCGCAGCGGGCTGCGCCCCTACATGAGCTTGCTAGGCGATCACTTTGTAGATGTTGGGATGACTGGCAGGATCAACGCTGACGGGTGATCGGCGTCGTGGAGGATGGTGTTGGTGGCGGTGACGAGGTCTTTGCTGGTGGCTTGGTCGGCGCCGGTGTTGTGGTTGCGGTCAAAGCGAGGGAAATTGCTGCTGCTGACCTGAAGGCGGATGATGTGGCCCTTTTGGAAGGTGTTGGCGGTGGCCCAGAGGTCGACGGTGATTTTGTAGACCTGATCGGGATTGATGAGGTCGGGCTTTTCGTCGGAGTCGCGGTAGCGCATGCGGAGGATGCCGTCGGCGAGATTCTTGGCGAAACCGTCGGGGGCGACGTCGACCAGCATGGCGGTGAAGTCGGTGTCGACGGCGGAGGACTTCACATAGGCTTCGAAGGTGACGGGGCCGGTGACTTGGAGATCTGCATCGAGCGGCTTGGTGGAATAGACGAGGACGTCGTTGCGGCCTTCGGCGGAGCGCTGATCGCGCGGGCCGGGTTCATAGTGGATCATGTCGCAGCAGAGTGAGCCGCCGATGCTGGGGACGGGATTTGCGGGATCGAAGGTGAATTTGTCGGCGGATTCTTTTTTCGGCGCGCTGGTGGAAAGAGTGCCGTCGCCGCGGAGGGAGTTTGCTCCGCTGGTTGAGTGGATGTAGTAGCGCGTAGCTTGCATTTCTGGCGGCGGCCAGTCTGAGAATTGCTGATATTTATTTTCGCCCATGACGAAGACGTGGACGGGCTTGTCGGTGGCGAATTCGTTCTGAATTCCTTTGAAGAGGAAGTCGTAATAGTCGATGAGGACCTGGCCCGTGGAGAATTCGAGCGCGTGGTCGCCGAACTCGACGTCGCCGATTTTGCGGCCGAAGCCGGCGTGGCCCCCGATCTGGATGAGGAGTTTCTGGCCGTTGCGGGCGGCGTCGGAGCCACCGTGGGCTTTAACGCCCATGTAATTGCGGAGCGTGCCGTTGAGGAAGATGTCGTACCACCCGCCGATGTGGAGTGAGGGGACCTGGATGTCGGCGAAATGTTCTTCGATGGACCACTGTTTCCAGTAGGCGTCGTAGTTGGGGTGGGCGAGCCAGTCTAGATAGTAGGGCGCGACGGCGCGGGTGATTTCGGCTCCGGCGGGGAGAGCTTTGTAATTGAAGGCGGGGAAATCGGTGAGGGGAAGCGTGGTGGTCCCAACGAGGGCGTTGGTGTCTTTTTCGATGAGGCGCCACATCGTGTTGGTGGCGAGCTGCGTGGCCCAGTTTTGATCGAACCATTGTTCGAGCGCGCCGCCGTGGTAAGTCCAGTTCGCGTGGTAGTTACTGGAGGTGACGGTGGGCATGATGCCGGCGAGGTGGGGCGGTTTTGCGATCGCGGCGAGCATTTGCGTGGCGCCAACGTAGGAGCCGCCGGTCATGCCGACTTTTCCGTTGGAATAGGGGAGGGCGGCGGCCCATTCGACGGCGTCGTAGCCGTCGGCGATTTCGTGGCGGAAGGTGTAGAAATCGCCGTCGGAGGTGTAACGGCCGCGGACGTCTTGGACGATCATGACGTAGCCGTGCGTGGCGACTTGATAGGCGGGAGCGGCGGCCCAGCCGACGCTTTTGTCGTATGGCGTGCGCATGAGGATGACGGGGAATTTGCCTTCGGCTTTGGGGCGATAGATGTCGGCGCGGAGGGTGACGCCGTCGCGGGTTTCCATGCGGACGCCGGTTTGGACGATGACTTCGTAGGTTTGTTGCTGCGGAGCAGATTGAGCGGTGGGAGTGGGTTGCTGAGCGCGCGTGAGGCGCGGGGTGGCGAAGAGAGTTAAGACGAAGATCGAAGCGACGGCGAGTGAAATTCTGCGGTGAAGCAAGACTCCTCCTTGGGCGCGAGCAGAAGCGAGCGTTGCAAAAGCGGATGGCATTTTAGCGCTGACACGGGTTCGATGTCACAGCGACTTGAGATTCGGGTGGGCACGGCGGTGCCGTGCCCCTACGGATATTTGGCCTGGCATCGGTCACTGCTTCGCGTGGCTACGGATGGCGAAGATCGAGAATTGCTCGACCTCGGGGACGTGGCCTTCGTTGTCGGGCTTGCGGTCGACGGGCTTCATTTGCTGGACGACCGTTGTGGCTGGCAGGACTTTGCCGAAGAACTTTTTGTAAACGTTGGCGAAATCGGAGGTCTCGGAGAGATTGTCGAGATAGATGACGGTCGAGACGGCTTGGTCGTACTTCATGTCGGCTTCTTCGAGATTGTCGAGCTGGTTGCGCATGCTCTGGCGCGTTTGGTTGGGGACGTCCTGGATGAACATGCCGAGGTTGGGGCCGGGGATGAAGCCGCTTTTGGCGGAGCAGAAGAGCGTGTCCTCGGCGAAGACACAGGGGCTGGCGGTGGGACTGGGCGGCATGTTCTTGGGCTTGATGGAGTGGCGCTGGCTGATGTCGCGAACGGCGATGCCGGTGTAAGCGATGTGGGCGCCTTCGGGGAGGCTGGAGGCTTCGATGGTGGCGCGGCCGGGCGTGTTGCCGAATTCGAAGCGAGCGGCGTAGAGCTTGTTCATCACGTTGTGGGGAATTTCGTCGGTGAGGTATGGATTGACGAAGACCATGTTGGCGAGCGTGAGACCGACGGATTCGTTTACCGCTTTTAAGCCGTCGAGAGCGAGAGTCACTTGAGCGGCGGGTTCGTCGGGGATCTTGCCGGTGGCGGGGTCGATGCCTGGCATGTTGGAGATGAAGAGGCGGTCGTGCGTCAGCATGCCCCACGAGAAAGATTTGTTTGGCTTATAATTTTGCGGTGTGACGGATTTTTTACCGGTGAGATCGCGGACGGCTATCGCGGAAATTTGGATGGATGAATCGGGATTCGCGGCGACGCCGAGAATGCCGCGCGCGGGGGGATCGTGCGGAAAATAGGCGGCGAAGGTTTGGTTGAGGTCGGCGTACTTCGTCGTGTCGTCCATGTATACGTTGACGTAGACAACGTTATCCATCGTGAGGCCGGCGGAGGTGACAAGTGATTTGATGTTTTCGAGGCACTGCTTCACTTGGTCGGTGAAGCTGGATGGCGTGCTGCCGTCGGCGCGGTGCGGGCCTTGGCCGGAGACGTAGACGTAGTCACCTGCGTCGATCGCCGGGGAGCCGAGGGCGTCGGGCTTTGTCGGCGCCTGGCTCGACGTGATCTGCTTTATTTGGGCTTGCGCTTGCGCGACGCTTGATCCGGCCAATGCCATCAGGCCGATGCCAGCGACAAAGCCGAGATGGCGCCTCATGCCTTCTTAGCTTTCTTTTGCGCTTCGCCGAGGAGTTCGCGTAGGCGCTTGCCGACGATCATCTCTTCGCCGTCTTGAATCGTCATCGACACGAGTTCGATGTGGTCGACCTTCGGCCGCGGAGCTTTGCGGGTTGGCTTCTGGATGCCTTCGTGGAC
>Ga0209006_10003575_pt1 | contig 14121 bp, 7 predicted proteins | sample JacPin_JW_Ref_O2_FD_188567 | JGI IMG/M metagenome (GOLD analysis project Ga0209006, IMG submission 188567) | Forest soil microbial communities from Algoma, Ontario, Canada - Jack Pine, Ontario site 1_JW_Ref_O2 (SPAdes) (version 2) | ecosystem: Environmental > Terrestrial > Soil > Boreal... | reverse complement strand
CGGCGAACCGCTGGCCCGTCCCGATCTCACCGAATTGATTGCCGCCGCGCGCGCGGCGGGGCTCTACACGAATCTCATCACATCGGGAATCGGCCTGACGGATCAGCGTTTGCAAGCGCTGGTCGATGCCGGGCTCGATCACATCCAGGTCAGCTTTCAGGATTCGCGCGAAGGCGCGGCGAATTGGATTGCCGGCGCGAAGGCGCATGCGCACAAAATCGAACTCTCGCGCTCGATTCGCAAACACAAGATTGCCTTCACCGTGAATCTGGTGGTGCACCGGCAAAACCTCGACCACCTGGAAGAGATGATCGGCTTCATCGAGCAACTGCAACCGGAGCGCGTGGAAATCGCGCATACGCAATATTACGGTTGGGCGCTGATCAATCGCGCCGCGCTCATGCCTACGCGCGCGCAACTGGAAAGAGCGGTGGAAATCGTAGCCGCCGCGGAGAAGCGCTTCGCCGGACGCATTCGCATCGACTCAGTCGTGCCCGACTATTACGCGAAGTTTCCCAAGGCTTGCATGGGAGGTTGGGGAGAGCGGCTGATGCTGATCAATCCCGCGGGAAAAGTCTTGCCCTGTCACGCGGCGGAAATTATTCCGGGACTCGAGTTCGAAAACGTGAAAGACAAATCGCTGCAATGGATCTGGCAGGAGTCTTCTTCCTTCCAGCGCTTTCGTGGCGAGGCCTGGATGCCTGAGCCTTGCCGCAGTTGCGACCGACGCACGCAGGACTTCGGCGGCTGTCGCTGCCAGGCTCTGCTGCTCACCGGAGATCCCACGGTAACCGATCCGGCTTGCTCGCTCGCTCCCACGCATCATCTGATCGAGACTGCCGTTGCCGAAGCGAATTCAGATATCTCGGTGGCGGAACCAACTGCCGCGTCTTCCTTCACGCAACTTCAAAGGCAGACCTCGGAGCTGTGGAACTACCGCACCGATCCGCGTTAGCCGAATGCGATGGCTAAACTTTACCAGCGCAAGCCGACCGTAACCGACCGCCAATCGGTGGTTCGACCGTCATGCGAACCGTGCTGCTGGCGGTATTCGGCGAAGATCTCGTGGCCGTTGCTCATTTTGCGAGCCGCGCCGCCGCCAAAGTTGTAGCCGAATTCGTTCTGACTCTCCTTCAGGAAATCTCCGCTGAGGGGAAGGCTCAGGTTGAAACACGGTCCCCACCATTCGTAGAACGCGTTGCATGCCGTGCCGGGAACAGCGGTGGAACTGGAGAGCTTGCCCGAGCGGTGTAGAAAGCTTGGGCCGGCCAGCAAGAAAGCGGTGTACCGTTTGGTGACGGGAAGGCTGAATTGCGGATCGAGGGTCAGCGCGTAAACATGGCTGCTGGCGCTCGGGGCCTGCGCCAGTTGTAAGGCGGAAGAGCGCAGCGGCAAATCGACGAACTGAAAATCCAGACGGAATGCGAAATATTTATTGAAGTTTCGGGCGACACCTCCGCCGCCCAGGATGCCGCCACCTTTTACAAAAGTCTTGGTCGTGGCGCGGGTCAGGTTGGATCCGGCGTTCACGTTGTAGGTCCAATTCTTGTAGTCTTTCGCCTTGGTTCTCCTGCGTCCATATTCGTCATCGGCGGCTTCCTGTGAGGAAGAAGATGGTTGGGTCGTCGGAGCCTGAGCGGCGGGGGGCGTCTGCTCGGGGGCAGGCTGCGTTGGGCTCGGCTGGGCTTGATCCTGTTGCGCCTGATCTGGTTGAGTCTGACTCGGCTGCGTTGGACTCGGCTGCGTCTGGCTCGGTTGAGTCTGATCCTGCGGAGTCTGGTTCTGCTGCGCTTCGATTCCAGAGCCGGCCAGCATGGCCAGTGCCAGACCCATCACCAACTTTCGAATCATTCATTCTCCTCCCGCTACCGGGCGTGCATGCGGACCATGGCGCTCGGTATCGAGAGACGCTGGCGAAAGAGCATGTCCGCTACTTTCCCGCCGCACAGAAAAACCGATGCGTTTTGCGGGAAGGCACTATATTACCAACTTTGATGCCGCTTCCGCGTGCCAAGCCGCCTAAAGGACCATGCTTTGCAACTCACGGGAATCGCTTTGGGAACGTATGATGATTGGAAATCATTTTATCGAAGAGCGCGACTTGGCAAGAAATCCAGCAAAGACCGGAGCAGCTAAGGCTGCCAAACAGAAAGATGGGGCTGATCCCGCTCCGTGCCGCGTGGCTTTGATTGGCTTCGGCAATGTGGGCCGATCTGTCGCCAAGATCCTGTGCGAAAACAACAGCGGAGCCCTGCAACTCACCCACATCTGTAATCGTAATTTTGAGCGCAAGAAGCAGCCGTGGGTTCCGGCGGATGTGGTTTGGACGGATGATGTTCAGGCAGTGCTCGCCTCCGACGCTGGGATCATTATCGAATTGATTGGCGGGCTTACGCCCGCCGAACAGATCGTGCGCAAAGCGCTCACGGCGGGGAAATCGGTTGTCACGGCCAACAAGCAGCTCATCGCGCGGCATGGTCCTGATCTGCTGCAACTGGCCGAGGCTCACGGGGCGCAGTTGGAATTCGGCGCATCGGTTGCGGGCGGAGTGCCGGTTCTTCCCGCGTTGCGAACGGGATTGTGCGGAGACCGGCTGCATGGCATTGCCGGCATTTTAAACGGAACCTGCAACTACATTCTCAGCCGTATTGAAGGCGCGCGGATTCCTTTCAGCGAGGCTCTCGAAGAAGCACAGGCGCGCGGCTATGCAGAAGCGGACGCCTCCGAAGATCTGGACGGTGGCGACGCGCGCGCCAAGCTGGCCATCCTCGCGCTGGCCGGACTGCACGCGCGGGTTGCGCCGGAGGGCATCCGGGCCCGCACAATTCGCACCATCGACGCGGTGGATTTCGATTATGCGGCAGAGTTGGGGTGCACGATCCGCCAGATCTCGCGCGCGGATTTGCAGGAAGGGACGTTGTTTGCGGAGGTTGGCCCAAGTCTGGTCCCCGCGAATTCACCTTTCGGACGCGTGCAGGCGAATCAGAACCTGGTTTTGACTTCGGGAAAGTATGGCGGCGATACGGCGTTTCTCGGCGCGGGAGCCGGAGGCGATCCGACGGCCGTGGCCGTGGTTTCAGACTTATTGTTTGTGGCGCAGAATTTATCGGCCTCGCGTCCAGAGGCATCGTCCCCAGTGTCGACGCCGAGAGTGAGCACCGACTTTGAATCGCCCTGGTATCTGCGTTTCTTCGTCAAGGACAAGCCGGGGATTGTGGCACGGCTGGCCACCATTCTCGCAGCGCATCATTTGAATATTGACGCGCTCTTGCAAAAACCCGGATACGACAAAGGCGCGCTGCCCTTTGTGATTACTCTGGAACCGTGCCGGGATTCGCTGCTGCGTCCGGCGCTGGAAGAGATGTCCACACTGGATTTCGCAGTGCGGCCATATCTGTGTTTGCCCATTCTCAGTTAAGAACAAAGGGCCTGCTGCGCAGGCCGGACGGCCCCTTCGACTGCGCTCAGGGCAAGCGAGGGCGGCTGTCCCCACATCCCCCATTCTGAGCCCAATGCCTAGAAACACTACGGCCCGCTGATGATGGTTCCAGCAGCGGGCCGCGCGTACCTAACGTCCTGAAAGTCGAGCTATTAATTCCAGAACGGATTTTTCAACCCGGCGGGCGCCAGAGCGCTCTCGGTGTGGCTTTCCGCGCCCAGATCATCGGAGATTTTCTCGTCCGTCAAACGCGACGGCGGCGGAACCGGTGCTTCCGGCTTTTGCGGTTTTTGAAACCCGGGATAGTCAGGCTGCATGACAGAACCTCCTCAATCATTTTTCCGTATTCATTGGAACATCTGCGCGGACACATCGGAACCGCAAAAATCAGATCGGTCTCATCGAAATTTTGGGTGTACCGGAAGGACATGGCCGGAGCAGCGCAGCCGAGGCTAAAGCCCATTTTTTCCATTAGGCTTACGCGGCGCTGAAGCGCCGCTCTTCCACTAAAGTCTCTGGAGGATGCCCGGAGCGAACCCTGGATTTTCTGTGTCCTGCTAGGATGTTTCTGAATTCATAGGCATCATCCTTCGAGGACGACTCTTCATGAGATACCGCAAGCTGGGGCGTACCGCTTTTGAAGTGAGCGAAATGGCTCATGGGCTTTGGGGCATGAGCGGCTGGAGCGGCTCCAGCGACGACGAATCCATGACTGCGCTGCAACTTGCCACCGACCTGGGCTGCAATTTCTTCGATACCGCATGGGCCTATGGGAACGGCAAGAGCGACGGCCTGTTGGGCGAACTGATGGCGCGGAATTCGGGCAAGCGTTTATATGCCGCGTCGAAGATTCCTCCGGCAAATTTGCGCTGGCCCGCGCTACCGGAATACAAATATGCCGATGTGTTTTCCCCAAAACATGTTTTTGAATATGCCGACATGATTCGCAAGCAGCTCCGCGTCGACTCCATCGATCTTCTGCAGTTTCATGTGTGGGACGATGCCTGGGTCAACGAGCCCGAGTTCCGTTCGACCGTGGAGAAACTGAAACACGACGGCTGGATCAAATTTTTCGGCCTAAGCCTGAATCGATGGCAACCGGAAAACGGGATCAAGGCTCTGCATACGGGCCTGGTCGATTGCGTGCAGGTGATTTACAACGTCTTCGATCAGGCACCGGAGGATGAACTTTTTCCGCTGTGTCAGGGACTTAACATTGGGGTGATTGCCCGCGTTCCGTTGGACGAGGGCAGCTTGGGCGGCAAGATGACTCTGGAGACTCGCTTCCCCAAAGACGATTGGCGCTCGGGATATTTTGGTCCGGAGAATCTGGCGAAGACTCTAAAGCGCGTGGATAAGGTAAAGGAAATCTTGCCGCCGGGTATGAGCTTGCCGGAGATGTCGCTGCGCTTCATCCTTTCACAGCCGGCGGTGAGCACGATTATCGTGGGCATGCGCAAGCCCGAGCACGTGCGGCAGAACGTTGCAGTCAGCGATGCGGGACCGCTCGATGCGTCGCTGCTCGCCGAACTGAAAAAGCATCGCTGGGACCGAACGCCCCAACGCTGGTCCGACTAGTTTCGAGCCTTCAGCACTTAGCAATCAGCATTCAGCCCCTGCACGTTCATGGCGGGTTTGGGAAGGTAGATTGATGCGTCAAGGCTGACTCCTTGAGTGCCGACTGCCGATTGCTGAATGCTTCATTTACGGGTTCGCCCGGTATTACGACCGCTGGTAGTACGCATTTTGCCAAGCTAGTCTGCTTTGTTACCCGACGAAACGCTGCGGACGAAACCTTGATCTCCCGCGCGCGGGATTGCAGCGCCATTCCGCAGCCTGCCTAGTGGAAAGTGAGAAAAAAAGCTTGGCGAAAAAGAGTTTTCTGGCCTCGGTATTTGTGATTTCATGTTTGGCTACCCTGCAAGCGCAAAATCCGCGGGGATCGTTGCGCGGCGCAATACAGGACGCCACCGGCGCGCGCATTGCCTCGGCCAAAATCGTCGCGCAGTTGTCCGGGTCGTCAATACAACGCGAAGCCATCGGGGAAGATCGCGGCGAGTTCCGTCTGGATGACCTGCTGCCCGGCAATTACCGCGTCACGGTAAGCGCGGCGGGCTTCGCTCCGGCACAGGCGGATGTTGTGATCGCGGTCGCCACGGTGCGGGACGTTACGGTCACGATGAAACCTGCGTCCCCCTCGGAGACCATTAACGTGCAGGGAATCACTTCTTCGATTACGACGGAAACAGTTGATACGTCGAGCGCGGTGCGCGGAGGCGTAGTTGGCACGCAGGACCTGGAAACTATGCCGCTGCCGGCGCGAAGTTTTGCCAATATCGCCTATCTGGTTGCCGGAACCGAGCCGGTTGAGCCATCCGATCCGACCAAGGCGCGCATCACTGCGGTCTCGACGGGTGGAAGTTCGGGCTTGAACAATGAACTCTCGGTGGATGGCGCGGATAATTCCGACGACTGGATTGGCGGCTTCCTGCAAAATTTTTCGCCCGATGGCATTCAGGAATTTGCGGTGCGCACGTCGAACGAAGACGCCGACACGGGTTGGACCACGGCGGGGTCGGTGGTGATTACCACCAAGCGTGGGACCAACGAATGGCACGGGAGCGGATCGTTTTATGATCGCCAGGCGGCGCTGAATGCGCGCTTTCCCATCGAGAACCCGGCGCAGACCTGCACCGATACAGGGTGTGTGAACAATCCCAAGCAGCCGTTCTCGCGGCAGAACTATGTCGGGACTGTTGGCGGACCTCTCGCGAAAAATAAAATTTGGTTCTTCACTTCGTTCGAGGGCGTTCACGAAGATGCCAGCATCGCCTACAGCCCAGCCAGCGTCACTCAATTCAACGCGCTGGCGCAGTTGGCGTCCGAGGGATTGATCAGCGGCGTTCCTTCGATCGGGGTTCCTGCCAACGTTCCAATTCCGTTTCGCGACTACCTCGGGTCGATGCGGTTCGATTGGGCACAATCGTCGAAATCGAATTGGTTCCTGCGCGCATCGGAAGACAACTATCTTACACACAACGCGCTGGTGGCGCAGGGCACGCTGCCTTCGACCGGCTTGACCACGCACAACAATTATTGGAACGTGGCTCTGAGCAATACTTATATCTTTAATCCAACGTGGCTGGGCAGTCTGGTTCTGGACGCCAGCTTGCTGCACCTCACGCAGACGCGGAATTCAGACCTGGGTTTCGCGCTGGCGTTTCCGTTCAGTTCGACTGCGCTGACGATTTCGGGGTTCGAAACTTTTGGCGACAATCAATTCGCGACTCCCATCACGCTTTTCCCTGATCTGCGCAATCAGGACAAATATCAGGCGCGGTACGATCTCACCCACGTTGTGGGCGCGCATGCGCTCAAGTTTGGAATCGACTTCATTCACGAACCGGTGTTGAGCGGTGCGTTTGCGTCGACGGCGGAGACGCTGGCGGCTTACGTCAATAACCCGACCTACTACGTGCAAAATCCGGGCGTGTTTGGAACCTTCACGCCGCAGTGCATCAACTTCACCGCCTCCGATGGGTCATCGTGCTCTTTCACTCCGGCGGGCGACGGGAGCTTTTCGCAGAATGTGCAACGGCTGGGGCTCTATGCCGAGGATTCGTGGCGCGTCTCGCACCAGCTCACTTTCAATTATGGAGTGCGTTATCAAACGACTTGGGGACTGTTCACAGGTTCGGGGCGCAGCGAAGCTGATAACTCCGCGTACATCACGCTGCACGCGTTGCAGATTCCGATTGTGCCGAGTGTGCCGAGCGATTACCGCAAGCAAATTGCGCCGCGGCTGGGCCTCGCGTACTCTCCCGGCAACAGCGGGAAGACGGTGATTCGCGCAGGCTTTGGCATCTACTACGACGATCTGGCGCAGAATGGATGGGCCACGGCGTTTCAGGGCGTCAACAGTTCCAATTTCACTACGGGAACGTGCAGCCTTAGTGGGGGTCCGGGCACTTACGCGCTTACTGGCTCGGGCTGCCTCCAGGGCGGCGCTGGCGCTGCGGGAAATCTGATTGGCGCGCCTTATAAAACGCCTTACTCCATTCATACGACGGGCGGTGTGCAACATGCCTTCAACGAGAATTGGCTGGTTAGCGCCGACTACATTCACGAGCAGGGCAATCACGGATATCGAGGCTTCTCTTACACCAGCGGCAGCAATTTATTTACGCCACTCATTCCGCAGACGGACACCGCCGATCAGACTGCGGTGGTGCCGAACGTCAATGTGTTCGAAGCCGACAATCGCTCCAGCTACAACGGGCTGATGCTGCATCTGCAAGGTAACATGCACCGCCTGAATCTGATCGCGAACTACACGCTCTCCAAGGCGCAGACCTGGGGATGCGTGCTGGGCGAGCTGTTCGACTATGTGGATGGCGTGTGTCCGCAACAGCCTGGGCAACCGAATGCCGGATTCCTGAACGCTTTCGGCCAAGGGGATTACGGACCATCCGGAGAAGACGTTCGCCATCGCGCTGTGATTGCCGCTATCGTGCATCTTCCCGGCGGATTCGAATTGAGTACGGTGAATCAGATCGAAAGCGCGCGGCCCATCACCATCACGAGCGCAGACAATACCTCGCGCATTTATGTGAATGGCGTGTACACCAGCCTCGACGAATTTCGCGGTACGCCGTATATCCAGACGGATCTCCGAGTTACGCGTCCCATCAAGATCAATGAGCGCTGGCAGGTTGATCCGTTCATCGAGTTCTTTAATCTCTTCAACCGCAATAATCCGGGCGCGAATTTTGCGGTGAACGTCGTACAGCTTCCGGTTCCGGCGGCGCAGATGGCGCCCAACGCGCAAGGCATCACCAATGTCACCAGCGTTTGCACGGTTGCGGACTGCTCGCAAACCGTGCCGGTTACCAGTCTCAAGCAATTGGAGATACCCGAGGGCGGGCTGGGAGATTTCTTTGGTCCGGGCACGACCGTGGGAATTCCGTTCGCCGCGCAGATTGGTGTGCGCGTCACCTTTTGAAATTCAGCTATTGGGGCGGAGTGAACTTCACGTTGATAAAAGCCTCGCGCTGTAGCGGACGATCCTGGCGCGCGGGCAGATACGACGAATGCCAGACCACTCCGAGAGCGGCGTCGGCGAGGGCACGGTCTGAACTTTGCACGACTTCGGCGTCCAGCACTTTTCCCTTCTGATCGAGAATTGCATGCACAATCACCGGTTGCACTACACCGCTGTAGCCAACCGGTGCGCGCACTGACTCGGGAAAGCGGAATGGCCCGACCATGATCGCGCCCGGCCCGTTTGCGAGCATCTTACGCGTGGGAACGAACTGGTTGGGGTCGTTGTTGGGATCTTCGATGCTGTCGAGATGAATCTGAACGACGGTGGCGCCGCCTTCGACTATGCTGATGCGGCGCGCGAGGGTGCGTCCGTGGAAGGGAATTCCGCCATCATAGTTGTAAACCGTGTAGATACCCGGCGCTTCCGAATATGTGCGGAGCAAGCCGGTCTTGGGATCGACGCAATATTCCGTCTCTTCCCAGCGCCGGCCGGGAGTTGCGGTGGCACCGTTGATGGCACCTGAGATCAGAATGCAGGCGACGTCTGTGCCCTCCCACTTGGCGGTGGCCATGCGAACCAACGACGATGCGAAATTGCCCACCACCGGCCAGAAGACGGCATTGCGTACCATTTGCAAGCGCAGCGGCATGAATCCGCGCGGCTTGTCATCGTAAGCAGCGCCTTCGTAGAAAATTCTGAGCTGCGAGTAATCGCCCAACCGTGCCGACCAGCGCCAAGTTTGGCCGTTGAGCCAGGTTTCTTCCACCTCGCCGTAGCCGTTGTTGCGCGAGTTGCCGCCACCGTACATTGAGTTGAACGAAGCTTTAAGAGTGAATGGCGACATGCCGGGCGCATGCATGGCCAAGTTCTGGCGCGCCTGCTCCAGCAGGCCTAACAACACGGCGCGCTTCTCCGGCGTGTCGGGAACAGCGGTTGGCCCGGTGGCCAGTTCCAGCGGATCGTCCGGCAAAGGCGCAACTTTGGGTGGTTCCTCAGCCGCAACGCAGAGGCTGCAGAAAATGAGGAAGAAGAAAAACAGCCGGAGCAAAAGCATGGCTCAGACTCCAGGGCGGACACCGAAATACTAGTAGCCTTGGGCAAAAGTGGCAACCGAATGTTGCAACGATCCGCTACCATTGTTCACTATTGAGTATGCTGTCTTTAGCCGTTTGCGGAACCGACATGATTAGCCAGCTCTTATCTCACTACAGGATTGTCGAGAAGATCGGTGCGGGCGGGATGGGGGTGGTCTATCGCGCGCACGACGAGCAACTGGATCGAGACGTCGCGGTCAAAGTGTTGCCTCCGGGTTCACTCGCCGATGAAGTAGCGCGCAAGCGATTCCGCAAAGAAGCGCTTTCGCTGGCCCGCCTGAACCATCCCAACATCGCAACCGTGCATGAATTCGGGACGCAGGATGACACGGATTTTCTGGTCACCGAATTCATTCCCGGAGTCACCCTCGACATCAAGCTCACTCAGGGTCCGCTCTCGCCGGCGGAAATTGTCCGTCTGGGAGTGCAACTGGCCGACGGGCTCGGCGCGGCACATCAGCAGGGCGTGGTGCATCGCGATCTTAAGCCGGGAAATTTGCGGCTCACGGCGGACGGGCGGCTGAAGATTCTCGACTTCGGTCTGGCTCAGTTCATGCCCCAAGCCAGCGAACTCGGGATGACTCTGACGATGACCAAATCGCAGGAGGTCACGGGCACGCTGCCTTACATGGCGCCCGAGCAACTGGGTGGGCAAATGGCGGATGCGCGCAGCGATCTGTGGTCGGCGGGAGCGGTGCTGTATGAAATGGCTGCGGGCCGACGCCCGTTTCAACAATCAACGCCGGCGCTTTTGATCAATGCGATTCTGAATCACTCTGCCGAACCGCCGAGCAAGATCAACGCGTCAATTCCCGCCACGCTGGACCAAGTCATTCTTAAAGCTCTGGCCAAGGACCCGGCGCAGCGTTACCAGACGGCGGGTGAACTGGCATCGGACCTCGCCCTGACGTTGACCCCTACGACGCCATTGACCCTGCCGCGGAAAAAGCGACCGATTGCTTTGGGTCTTGGAATTGCTGCGGCAATATTGTTAATCGCGATGGCCGGATCCTTTCTGATCGGCCGACGGCATCACGTGGCTTCATCGGTATCCCTATCCGTGCCCGGACGCCGTTCCATCGCCGTACTGGGCTTCAAAAATCTCTCCGGCAATCCGGAGAAATCATGGCTTTCGACGGCGCTTTCGGAAATGCTGACTACCGAACTCAGCCAGGGAGATCAACTGCGCACAATTCCGGGCGAGAGTGTCGCGCAAATGAAAGCCAGCCTGTCGCTCCCCGACGCCGAAAGCTTCAGCCGACCGACGCTGACCCGCATACGGCAAAATCTGGGCAGCGACGACGTGATCATGGGCTCATATTTGCCGCTGGGCAACGGGATTGTCCGGCTCGATCTTCGCATGCAGGACACCGCTGCGGGCGAAACTCTTGCTTCGGTTTCTGAAAAAGGGAGTGAATCGGAGATCGACGATCTCATCGGCAAGGCGGGGGCTGAGTTGCGTGAAAAATTGGGCATCTCTTCTCTCTCCGACGCGCAGTCGGCCGCGGTACGCGCTTCGCTGCCGGCAAATCCGGAAGCTGCGCGCCTGTATTCTGAAGGGTTGCAGAAGCTGCGCGTCTTTGATGCTCTGGCCGCACGCGATTTGCTGGAGAAAGCAGTTACGCTCGGTCCCGCGCATGCTCCCACGCATTCCGCGTTGGCCCAGGCCTGGTCAACTTTAGGCTATGACGATAAAGCGAAAGAGCAGGCCAAACTGGCGCTCGATTTGTCCGCGAACTCTTCGCGGGAAGAACGCTTGCTCATGGAAGGCCGGTCGCACGAATTGTTGGGTGAGGAGCCGCAGGCTGTCGAAAACTTCCGCGCACTGTGGCAGTTCTTTCCCGACCGCGTGGATTACGGCCTCTTGCTGATTCACGCACAGGTCAGTGCGGGGCACGGCGCCGACGCGGCCGTTACTCTCGCCAGCTTGCGCACACTTCCCCTCGCCGGCGCCGACGCGGCTCGTGTGGATCTGGCGGAAGCCAACATCGCGCATTCGCAGGGTGACTTTAAAAAACAGCAGACGGCGGCGGAGCAAGCGGCGACCCGTGGAAGAGCTCTGGGCGCCGGTCTTCTGGTGGCGGAAGCGCTGCATTTCGAAGCGGGCGCGTGCACAAGCATGGGCGAATCGGACAAGGCGATTCAACTTTCCTCTCAGGCGCACGATCTTTATTCCGCGGCCGGCTACCGGTTGGGAGCCGCACGTTCCCTGCTGATGACTGGGGATATTCTGTTCGACCAGGGTAATTTTGAGGGCGCGAGAAAGAAGTTTGAAGAGGCTCTTCCCGTGGTCCAGGAAATCGGTGCACAAAAACATATTCGCGGCACGTTTGAGCGGATCGGAAATGTGTTCTACCAGGAGGGAAGACTTCAGGAATCGGAAAAATATTACGACCGGGCCCTACGCTTCGATCAAAGCATTCACGATCCGGTTGGGCTGGCCAGCGATTATGGGAACATCGCCAACGATCTTGACGGACTGGGAGATCTCAAGGGCGCACTCAAGATGCAGCAGCAGGCGCTGGCCGCTTTTAACGAAGTTGGCGATCGCCGCGGTTCCTCCGAGACGCTAAATAACCTGGGAAACCTGTTTGTTGAGATGGGAAATCTCGACGATGCCGAGAAAAACTATGAACAGGCGCTAGCCGTGGTACGGCAGATCAATTACCGCGCCGCCGAGCCTTATTCGATATCCGGCACGGGAGACGTTCTGGTGTTTCGTGGAGACTTGGCTGGGGCCGCGAAGAAGTATGAGGAGGCGCTGGCCATTTGCGTAGAAAACAAAGACGAGAACCAGGCCGCTCAAATCCGCGCGTCGATGGCCTTCATCGCCTTGGCTGAGAAAAGATTTTCCGATGGAGAGAAACTGGCGCGCGAAGCCTTAGCGGTGTTTGAAAAGGCCAATTCCACTGGAAGCAACGCCTTTGCGCACGCGATGCTCGCACGCAACCTTCTGGGCGAAGGAAATCTGATGGAGGCGCGGAAGGCGGCGGGACAAGCTATCACTCTTGCCCAGCAGGTCCCGGAGAAAAATCCGTTCTATGAAGCGATTTTAGCTGAGGCGCGCGTCAAGGGTAAATCCGGGCAGGCGGCCGAAGCGCGTCAGGAACTCGAAACCATGCTCGCTTCTACGCGCAAGTACGGCTATCGATTGTCGGAATATAACGCGCGACTGGCCTTGGCCGAAATTGAATTGGCTTCGGGTTCGGGGGCTGCGCACCCACACCTTGCATCGCTGGAGAATGATGCCAGGTCACAGGGTGCGTTGCTGGTTGCAAATCAGGCCAAGGCTTTGTCTCGATAAGCTTTGTGTCGATACTCGTCGCGGTCATTCTCGCGACTCACTCGCTGGTGAAGTAATCCACCGTGACTGGATTCTCAAAGAGCGAATAATCTCGCGTCACTACAGTGATCCCGCTTTCGGTCACGAAGTAACGCTGCCGGTCGGCTTCGGCGTCAAAGCCGATAGTGGTGCCTTCGGGAACGTGCACGTTGCGGTCGAGAATGGCGCGCTGGATGCGGCAGTGGCGTCCCACGCTGACGTGAGAAAACAAAATGCAGTTGTCGACTTCCGAATAGGAATTCACGCGCACATCGGGGGAGAGCACGCTGTTCTTGACCACGCCTCCGGAAACGATGCAGCCGTTGGAAACGATGGAATCCAGCGCCGTGCCCATGCGACCGGTTTCGGCGAACACGAATTTTGCCGGTGGATACTGCCGCTGGTGGGTGCGGATCGGCCACTCTTCGTCGTAGAGGTTGAAGATCGGCGACACCGAAACGATGTCCATGTTGGCTTCGTAGTAGGCTTCGAGTGTGCCTACATCGCGCCAATAGAGCGCCTCCTTTTTATTTTCATCGACGAAGTCGTACGCGTAGACGCGATAGTCTTCGATCATCTTGGGCAGAATGTCTTTGCCAAAGTCGTGGCTGGATTCCGGATCTTCGGCGTCTTTCAGCAGCGCGGGAATAAGTACGTCGGCGTTGAATAGATAGACACCCATCGATCCAGCAACCTTGACCGGATTCCACGGCGAGCGCAGTTGCGTATTCTTCGGCTTTTCCTCGAAACCATTGATGCGCCCATCTTTGTCCACGTCCACCACGCCGAAGCGCGGTGTTTCTTCGGGATCGATCTGAATTGTGGCCAGCGTGATGTCGGCCGCCGAGTCGCAGTGCTGCTTCATCATTTTCTGGTAATCCATCTTGTAGATGTGATCGCCGGAAAGAATGAGCACGTGTTTGGGCTGCTCGGAGCCTATGGAATAAATATTCTGGTAAACGGCGTCGGCCGTGCCCTGATACCACTGATCGCTGACCCGCTTCATCGGCGGCAGCACTTCGATGAACTCGCCCATCTCCGCGCCGACGATGTTCCAACCTTCGCGGACGTGGCGGTTCAGAGAGAGCGCCTTGTATTGGGTGAGGATGTAGACCCGGCGCAGGTCGGAATTGATGCAATTGGAGAGGGTAACGTCGATGATGCGATAGATGCCGCCGAAAGTCACTGCCGGCTTGGCGCGGTCGCGGGTAAGCGGATAGAG
>Ga0209006_10003573_pt1 | contig 14121 bp, 10 predicted proteins | sample JacPin_JW_Ref_O2_FD_188567 | JGI IMG/M metagenome (GOLD analysis project Ga0209006, IMG submission 188567) | Forest soil microbial communities from Algoma, Ontario, Canada - Jack Pine, Ontario site 1_JW_Ref_O2 (SPAdes) (version 2) | ecosystem: Environmental > Terrestrial > Soil > Boreal... | reverse complement strand
ATGGGGCAAGTTGACAGACGACGATCTCCAGCGCATCAGTGGAAAACGTGATCAACTTATCGGCCGCATTCAGGAGCGCTATGGCATCGCGAAGGAAGAGGCCGAGCGCCAGGTGGATGAGTTCTCTCGCACTTACGGCACGGATGAGACCGTGACCCATGCAAAGGTGCGGAGCACGAGCAGCTAGTTGGCCCTGAAGGACTGGCACTCGTGCATTACGAGCATCGGTTGTTGTGAATTGGAGGCGAGCTCTCGGTTCCGAGAGCTCGTCTCTTTTTTATTTCTTGCTCTGTGCTCTCTGTGAACTCTGGTGAATGCTCTTAGTCCGAGCCCATATCGAACGGGCGACCGTATCCGGTCATTTCGAGATAGCCTGCGCCTTGAATCTTCGCGCCATCCCGGGTGCCATCGTAAGTAACTGAGCCTTCCCAATAGGACGGAGTAAGAGTTCCGTTGCCGGGGCCACCGACAAGCTCCTGCGACGGAAGCTCCGTTTTCACCTCCAAATCGAGACCAAGTTTCGGCACCGCGATTTTCCACTGAATCGGGTAAGTGGCTTTTGTAACAGAGCTCGTCCACTGGGCGCCACCGGGCTGCAGTGTGAACTCTTCGGCGCGCAGGTGCGTGCTTTTTCCGTTCGCATCCACGAATGTCGCCGCGGAGAAAGGATCGACCGAACCATTCTTTCGGCGAATACGGAAGAGCATCAACTCCGTGTTGTCGGCGAGTTGCACGCTGAACCAATCCCAGCCGATTTGATCGCGTTCGAGCTGGTGCGTGAAGAATTCGTGATCCATCCATGTCAAGCCGGTGACTTGGATGGATTTGCCACCTAGCGTGATTGTTCCCGTCGTCGCGAGGTGTGTCAGCGAAATGTAGTGCGAGGCGTGACCCGCGCCAGCGGATTTCTGACTCACGCCGTTCTCGCCTTGAATCACGGGCGGTTTCTGCGATTTCAAGGTGAACTGCAACTCGAAATGGGGGTCGATTGCTTGCAGTGTTTGTTGGTCGCCGTTCCACTGGATTTGCCAGTTGCCGTTCCAGATGCGCGCATCGGTGGCGCTTACTCCAGCGATGCCGGGGCCGGCTCGATTCGTGCGTTCAGCGTGGTAGAAGCGGCCGCCGTCGAGATCGCTGAGCGCGAGATGGGCCAGATAGAGATCGCGGACGTTCCACGTGCTTTTCGTTGCATTCCAGTTTGCGCTTTGGCGGAAAAACGTGAGTTCGAAGCCGAAACGGTGACCATCCGAGGACGCGACATTGCCAGTGTAATACCACCACTCGGTTTGATATTCGGGATGATCGAAATGATCGCGCGGAAATTCGTAGCGGTAGCCGGGTAGAGCCACGGCATACTGCGAATCCGTCTGTGCGCGGGTCGCGAGCGTGAAAATAAGCTGCAGCGCGATCAGCGATGCAAAAACAACGCGTGCTGTCGGGCTAATCCTCATGCACGACCTCGATCGGGCTTAGCCGGATGGCAACATTCGCGGGATAGAGTCCGGCGAGCACCGTCGCCACGTAAACCAGGCAGAGCGCGCCGAGCAAGATCGAAACCGGCCAGTGAAATCGAATCGTCCAGCCGAACGACTGCTTGTTGATCACAAAAACTAGAATCAGCGATAGCGCGAGACCTTGCACCACGCCGGCCATTGTGGAGAGCAATCCGAGCAGCCCGGCCTCAACCAGAATCAATTTGCGAATCTGCCACGAAGCTGCGCCGAGGAATCGCAGCAGTCCGAGTTCGCGCCGGCGATCGATCACCACCGCGAGCAGCGCGCCCGCAACGCCGATCACGGCAACGATCACGGCAACCGCTTCGAGCGCATACGTGATCGCGAACGTGCGATCGAAAATGATCAACGCCTGGGTGCGTAGATCGCGATTGGAAAAAATTAGGATGCGGCTCTCGCTGGCGGCGGCTGCATCTTCGATTTCGCGTCGCACGTCGGCGAGCGACGCACCGGGCGCTAGGTAAATCGCCAAACTTGCGGGGGCAGGGTCGGGCAAATATTTAAGAGCGGTCGAGCGATCCATCACGACGGTTCCGCGCTCGCTCGAATAGTCGTAAAAAATGTCGACGACGCGGAACACGGGCTTGGCGCTGCCGAGCGACAACGTGATCGAATCGCCACGCTTCACATGGTGCTTGTTTGCGAAAGGCTCGCTGACGACCACTGCGTTCTTGTCCTGCAATTCTGCGAGGACATCTTGCGTGGAGCGTCCCGAAAGAAATTCCGATTGATGATACGCACGTCGCGTGTCGATTTCGGCCGAGGCGAGCCCCGCAGGCATGCCTTCGTAGCTGATTTCGTAATCGCGTAGCCGATCGACCGTTGCGACTCCAGGCAGACGCGCGATTTTGTCGGCAAATTCCAGACTGAGGCTCGGATGGCGATCCGCTGCGGGCACACCGGCGGCGCGCAAATACAAATCCGCCGGCACTTGATCATTCATCCACAGGCGCACCGTCTCGCGAAAACTGCCAACCATGATGCCGACGGCCGTCATCATCGCGATCGCGGTGGATAGCGCACCAACCAGCACCGACGTGCGCCGCAATGACGCAGACAAACTTTGCGATGCGAGCGAAGCCTCGACGCCCAAGATTGCGCCGAGTGCCCGCGTGAGCAGCCGCGTTGTGAGATCGACGACCGCGGGAATCGCCAATGCTGAAGCCGCGATCACGAGCAAAGTCGCGAGATAGCCGAAGAGCGGCCTTCCCGCGACGGCCGGCGCGCGCGATGCCGCGAACGCGCACAACGCAAGCACCACGGCGATCGCAAGGTCTCGCACTTTGTGAACGCGCGCAATAAGTTCGCGCCGTCCGCGAGCCATCGCTTCGACGGGCGCGACGACCGAAGCTTCTCTCGCCGGCGAATATGCCGATGCAACTGCTACACCGACTCCGACAATGAGCGCCAGCAAGACAGAATCGGCGCCAAGCGCAATCGTTCCCGGACGGCTGCTGACGTAAAGCGCGTCGACCGTCGCGGACATCAGCTTGACGGCGCCGCTGGCCATCAATCGACCGAGTGGCAGGCCGATCAGCGCGCCTATGAGTCCGAGACTCGCTGCTTCACCAATGAATGCGGCGAGAATTGTCGCGCGGCTGGCGCCCAGCGCGCGAACGATGCCGATCTCCGCACGCCGGCGCACAACTGAAACCGAAATCGTGTTGTAGATCAGAAACGCGCCGACTACGAGGGCGATGTAGCTGAGCAGCTTCAGATTCCAGCGAAACGCTGCGAGCATTTTGCGATTTTCGTCGGTGCCTGTACCGGCAGCACGAAGCTCAACACCTTCGGGCAGAGTGCCAGCAGAAGCTGAGGGAGAAAGGCCGGATTCCGTGGCGCTCCCTGTCGAAGTTCCACGAAGCCGCTGTTCCCATTCGGCGGCGCTCGCAACACGACTCGAGCCGCCGTCGTCCCTCTCAGGAACTTTCACCAGGATGCGATCGACATGCCCGGCACGCCCGAGAGCGCGCTGCGCCGCGTTGAGATCCATCACAATCGCCGCCGCATTCCCGCCATCGTCGGGAAAAACTCCGCGTACAATGTAGTCGCGCATCCGATCATTGATCAGCAGCGGGATGTGATCGCCAGTGTGGTAGCCGAGGCTCTGCCCGACCCAGACACTGTCATCGTCGCTGAGGTATTTGAGAGCTTCGGCAGGATTTTCAAGCGGAAAGGCCGAAGCAAGGCCGGAATGATTTTGCCCTTCGGCGACGAGGTCGAGCCCCAAGAGCGGAACGGTGCGTTTGCCATCGATCTCGGCATAGTCCTGCATTCGCGCCGAAATGCGCAGCGAATACGGAAGCTGCGCGAGCTTGCCGACAATTTCTTCCGGCACACCGCCCGCCGCCACGATTTCGTAATCGTTGTTGCCCGCCAGCGTCTCCATCGAGGAGCGAAACGATCCGGCCGCGGCAAATCCTGCGAGATCGATGGCGAGCACGACGGCGACTCCCAGTGCGATCGCGAGCACGGTGAGCGACGTGCGCACCGGCTCGGCGAGAAGCGGCCGCACCATCAGCCGATAAAATAAAAGAAGGCGAGGCACTAACGACGCTCCACGCTTTCGATTTTTCCGTCGCGCAGCCGCACGAGGACATCCGCGAGCGCCGCAGCTTCAACGCTGTGCGTCGCCATCACGGTCGCAGTGTTCCGTTCGCGCGAAAGACGTTGCAGCAATTCGAGAATCACGTTTCCCGTTGTTGAGTCGAGATTTCCAGTTGGTTCGTCGGCAAGCAGCAATTTCGGCCCGCCAATCAGAGCGCGCGCTATTCCCACGCGCTGCATTTGCCCGCCCGAAAGCTGATGCGGATAGCGGTCGCCGAGTCCATCGAGCTCGACCCAGCGCAAACGCTCGCGCGCCGCCTCCTGCGTATTCGTCATCCCGGCCAGCAACAGCGGCAATTCAACGTTTCCTAACACTGTGAGCGTGTGCAGCAACTGGAACGACTGAAAAACAAATCCGACCTTCTCCCGCCGCAGCTTCGTCAGCTCGGCGTCTTTCAGCGACGACGTCGCCACGCCGTCCAGCAACACGCTGCCCGACGTCGGAAAATCCATCGCGCCCGCAAGATTGAGTAGCGTCGATTTCCCGCACCCGCTGCGCCCGACGAGCGCAACAAACTGCCCCGCCTCGACATCGAGCGACACTCCGTCCAGCGCCCGCACCGGCTGCCCGTCGGTCGAATACTCCTTGCGCACATTTTGCAGGGAAAGAATCGGCATAGAAATGAAGGGCGCAGTCACCCTGAGACGCCATCACAGCAAGTCCAAGGGTTTCCGCGCCCATTTTCTCAATACATTTATGTTACGTGGCCCGGCGAATTTCGGATGCTGTTACTAGCAGTAGAGTCCGCCGGACAACCAGCAAGCGACTTACTTCGCCGCCAGCGCCTTCTCGATCGCCGCCGTCACTTCGGGCGAATCCGGCGTTACTTTCGGCTCAAACCGCGCCACGATCTGCCCGTCGCGACCGATCAGAAACTTCGTGAAGTTCCACTGGATGTCGCCGCCCGTCGAAGGATTCGCCGACTTGTCCGTCAAATATTGATACAGCGGCGTCGTGTCGTCGCCCTTCACCGAAACTTTCGACATCATCGGAAACGTCACGCTGTATTTCGACGAGCAGAACGTCTTGATCTCGGCGTTCGTTCCCGGCTCCTGCGCGCCAAAATTATTCGCCGGAATTCCGACGATCACGAGTCCCTTGTCTTTGAACTTCTCGTATGTCGATTCCAGCGCGGTATATTGCGGCGTGAATCCGCAACGGCTGGCGACGTTGACGAGCATTACGACCTTGCCCTTGTACGACGCGAGCGACGTCGGCTGCCCGTCGATCGAATTCAGCGTGAAATCGTAAATCGATTTTCCGCCCGCGATCACCGCGGCAGCGCAAAACAACAAACCAAACACCAACGGCGCGATCATCTTCATTTTCACTTCCTCCCAGTTAGCTTGCGAGTTCGATCTGCTCCGATGCATCTTCCGAGGTGGCACAGGCACTCTTGCCTGTGCTCCGATACGGTGTCTGCCGGGGCGGCGCGTCAATTCGGAGCGAACCCTGCGTGCCCGCAAAACAGATCGCCGGGACGCCGCTGCGTCCTTCCATTCTACGACATCCGCAAGCCTCCGCGCCCCTCAGCGTCCTCCGCGCCTCTGCGTTAGCTTTTTCTTCGCCAGCGCGCCGTCGTTCGCACCCATTGAGCCAGCCCACCCGCTGTTATAGACTGCGCCGCGCGCGATTTTGGCATCCTAGCTCTTGCCGCTCGCAATCAGGGGACGCGGCGCGCGCCCGTCACTCGAACTCGTCGTCACGCCGATCCACGGAGGCTCGATGCTCCTCGCAGCGGGAGTCGCAGTCACGCACCGGACGCTCGCCCCGGTCGATATCGTCATCATCGCGCTCTATTTCGTCCTCGTCTTCGGCATTGGCTTTTATTTTTCGCGCAAAGAGCGCAGCTCCGAAGAGTACTTTCTCGCCGGACGCAATATCGGCTGGTTCGCCATCGGCGCGTCGCTGTTCGTCTCCAATATTTCCACCGAGCATTTCATCGGGCTAGCCGGTTCGGGCGCGACGTCCGGCCTTGCCGGCGGCAATTTCGAGTGGCAGGCTTCCTGCATCCTTCTTCTGCTCGGCTGGGTTTTCGTTCCCTTCTACTTGCGCTCTAACGTTTTCACGATGCCCGAATTCCTCGAGCGCCGCTTCAATCGCAATTGCGCCACATATCTTGCCGGAATCTCGATCATCGCCTACATTTTCACCAAGATTTCCGTTCACCTCTACGCAGCGGCCATCGTGCTCGAGCGCGTCGTCGGATGGAATCAGTGGACCGCCGCGATCATTCTCGTCGTCGCCACCGGCATCTACACCGTCGCCGGCGGGCTCGCCGCCGTCATCTACACCGACCTCGTGCAAACGCTGATCCTGCTCGCCGGCGCGATCGCGCTCACGTTCATCGGCCTCGACAAAGTCGGCGGCTTCACTGCACTGCGCGCCGCCGTACCCGCCAGCTATTTCCACATGGTGAAGCCGATCACCGACCCTGATTTTCCGTGGACTGGAATTTTCTTCGGCGCTCCAATCATCGGCATCTGGTATTGGTGTACCGATCAAGTCATCGTCCAGCGCGTGCTTTCGGCGAAAGACGAGGGCCACGCCAAAGCAGGCACGATCTTCGCCGGATTCCTCAAAATCCTTCCCGTCTTCCTCCTCGTGATTCCCGGCGTCATCGCGTTCGCGCTTTATCCGCAGCTCTTTCACATCGAAAATGGCGCGGTCACCAACGGCGACATAGCATTCCCGACCGCGGTCGTCAATTTGTTGCCAACCGGATTCGTCGGATTGATGGTCGCCGCTTTGCTCGCCGCGTTGATGGGCGCCATGAGCTCGGTTTTCAACTCCACATCGACGATGGTCACGCTCGACTTCTACAAAAAATTCCGCCCGGCCGCGACCGAGAAGCAACTCGTCACCTTCGGCCGCATCGCCACAGCCGCGATGGTTGTGCTCGGCCTGCTCTGGGTGCCCTTTATTCACTTGCTCAGCGCGCAGCTCTGGGTCTACCTGCAAAGCGTGCAGGGTTACATCAGTCCGCCGATCGCCGTCTGCTTTATTTTTGGAATTCTGTGGCCGCGCCTCAACGGAACAGGCGCAATCTGCACTCTACTCGCCGGTTTCGTGATGGGCGCCGGGCGCTTCATCTTCGAAGTGCTCGACAAATCCGCGCACTACCAGTCCGGTTTCCTGCGCTGGCTCGTGGACATGAACTTTCTCCACTACAGCATTCTGATGTTCGTCGCCTGCGCAATAATTTTGATCGTCGTCAGCCTCATGACGCCCGCTCCCGAACGCAGCAAGCTTGCTGGCCTCACCTTCGCCACCGTCGACGACAAAATCGACACCATCGACGTCAACAAACCGAACCTGGCGAGGGAAACCCGCACCGAACACAAAATCAACGTAGCATTGACCTACGTTTTGCTGGCAACAGTCCTAATCCTCTGGATCTATTTCCGCTAACCATGGCCACCGAACTCAACTTCCAGCACGATGTTGCAGGGGCACAGCACGCTGTGCCCCAGCTTGCCCGGGCGTCAGAATCTCAGCGCCGTGCTTTTGCCTCTATCCAAGTGCTGAAACGAAAAGTCTCGCAGCCCGCCGCCTTCCAAAAATTCTCGGCCCTCGGCCCCACCGCATTACTCCGCACTCTGCGCCTCGGCCCCCTCCAGCGCATCGCCGAAGTCTACGTCCCCTTCCACCTCTACCGCGTCGACTACATCCTCGGCCGCGAATATCAATCCCGCCTCTTCGCCATCGATGCCGTCGAAGGCTCCCTCGATCTGTTTGAGTTCCCCGCTCCCCCAACGCCTGATGACCTGGCGCGAATCGAAACAAGAAATGTCTTGCCCACAAATCTGACCGACGCCGCAGCCCAGCCGCTCCTTCGCGAAAAAGTCCTGCGGGTAATCTTCCAGCAAGGCTTCTTCAAACTGCGCGACGCCAATCTGACGATGAATCGCATCCCGCTCGATCTACACCTAGCGTATTGGCTGGCGCTATACGGCAAGCAGACCGCGCGCTGCCGTGTCCTCGACGCCACCCGCAACCGCATCGAAGGCGCCAAAGCCGCCGCCCTCTTCGAAACCTGGCTCTCCACCTAAACCCTGCCGGCTCCGGTCTCGCTATCTCTGTAGGGCGTCCCTTCAGGGCGCCCATGCAAGATCTCAACACAAACGAAACGCTCCGACCTCTTCGTGCGGGCGCAGCACCGCTGCGCCCCAGCTTGCCCGGGTGTAAACACAACCTCGTTTCGCTTTTGCTTTTTCTAATTCAACAAATAAATCGCGATCGATTCCTGCGGCACCCTGACAACAATCGCTCGGCCATCAACTTCCAACTGCCCACCACCCACCAATTTCTCACTCCCCGCCGCTCCCGCAGCAGGCGTCTCGCTCACGGGCACACGAAGTTGGCGCGCGCTCTTCGATCGATTGAACGCCACAAGCAACTTCTCCTCATCCGACTCCCGCAAAAACACAAGCGCCGAATCGTCCGACAACAAATTCCATTGCCGCCCCTCGCTCAACGCCGGATGCTCACGCCGCACGCGCAGTAAATTCTGCACAAACGAGAAAACCTCCTGCTGTTCCGGCGTTCGTCCACCTTCGGTAAAAGCATTCTTCGGATCGTCGTGCCACCCACCGGGAAAATCATGCCGATTGTCAGGATCGCCGCCACCCGACATCCCGATCTCATCGCCGTAATAAAGCTGCGGAATCCCGCGCAACGTCAGATTCAAACCGAACACCAATTTCAACTTCGCTAATGTGTCCCCACCGGCGCCGGGTCCATCCGCACCAGCGAATCGCGTCGTATCGTGGTTCCCGAAAAACGTCACAAGCTGATCCGGCTGCAGGTACAGCGAATCGTGCCGCAGCACATCCGTCAATTTGGCGGCGGGAGCTTTCCCTGCCAGCACATCGCGCAACGCAAAGTACATCGGATAATCGAACACCGTCGTCACGCCCGAATCGACGCCATCGAATCGCCGCTCTCCACCCACGAAAAACGACGTCACACTCGGATCCGGATGGTAAACCTCGCCGATCGTCGTCAGTCGTGGATAAATCTTCTTGAGTGATGCGTGCCACCGCGACCAGAAAATCCTCGGCACATACGGAAAGGTGTCGATGCGAAATCCGTCGAGCCCCGAAGACTCCGCCCACCAGATCGCATTTTGCTGTAGATATGTCGCGACGATTGGATTTTCCGTATTCAAATCCGGCAACACGGCGAAAAACCATCCGTCTGTCAGATAGCGCCACAAATTCGGCGGTGCATGTGGATCGGTCATCGCCTCGAACGGATCGTGGCCAAACGCCTGCTCTTTCGACTCGCCGTAAAATGCCGCAGCCGGGGCAATTCCTGAAGCAGGATCGACCGGCATCGACGAATTGATGTGATGCGCAACCGTACCGTGAAACCAATCCGCGAGCGGTGGATTCGCCGCCCAGGGGTGTTTCGGCCCGACGTGGTTCGGCACGATGTCGAACAAAACTTTCATCTTCTGCGTGTGCGCAGCGTTGATCAGTTCCTGATAGTCGCGCAGCGTGCCGAGATGCGGATCGACCGCATACAAATCCACGGCGCCGTAACCGTGGTAATCCTCGGTCGCGCCATTTTTCACGACCGGCGTGAGCCAGAGTGTCGTGACGCCCAAACTTTTCAAATAGTCCAGATGTTCGCGAATCCCACGCAGATCGCCGCCGTGATACGCGCGCGCCTTCGAGCGATCGTGAGAACCCAGCGCACCATCGGGCTCATCGTTGGTCGGATCGCCGTTCGCAAACCGGTCCGGCATGATCAGGTAGATCACGTCGTCCGGCGTGATTCCCTGAAATCGATGAATCGTCTCGATGCGCGAGGAAATCGGCAACTCGAAGGATGCAACTCCGCCTTCAGCATTCGTGACGCGGCAAACCAGCGTCCCCGATTTCAAATCTGCGCCAAACTTCAACCACACAAAAAGATAATTCCCGCCGGCCGCCGCCTGCGTCCGCTCGACAATCACACTCGAAAGATTGCACTCCACCTTGTTCGCATCGAGCCCGCGCCCGCTCAGCAGCACCATCACTTCCGGCGTGAGTCCAACCCACCAATTCGGCGGCTCCACTTTCGTCACCACCGGCGATTTTTCTGCCTTAGCCGCATTTTGAGTCTGTGCGGCAAACGTCGGACCCATGGCGCAGAAAGCAAAAACTACAAGCGTCGTGAAGCGCAGCATCCAAACATGTAGGGGCGCAGCACGCTGCGCCCCAACTTGCCCGGACTTAAGAATTCTCGGTTCTTTCACCAGTCACCAGTCACAAATCACCAGTCACTTTTTTCCGCCATCGGCAAATACCAGCTTCCCAAAAACTTCCGGCACATGAAATTGCGGCACTGGCGTCTTCGTCGGCTGCCAAGAAGCGTAAAACCTCGGCTCGCTCGGTCCTTCGACGCGAAAGAAATTGACGCGCCACACTTTCGACGGATCAAAGGTTCCGGCGACGAGGCTTTTCATCGGCAACGCCAGCACCGCGCGCCAGGTTTTGGCTGCGTCGTCGATGCTCGCCCGCCGTTTTAATCCACTAGTCAAATCGCGCTTCCCGTGGTGCTCGCCACCATCGAGATTGATATCGAGATCGATCCAATTCCCATTCGGCGCAACTTCATACTCCTGATACTTCCGTGGCCGCGAAGGATCGCTCTGCACAAATAGTTCGCAAACATCTCTATCCCACAGCTTGTCGCGCCATCCGCGCGAGTCCGCGTCGTCATAAACGGTGATGCTGCGATACTTTACGCGAAATTCGACGAAGAGCGTTTCGGCAGTCCAAAGCAGCCGCACTTGCGTCTCGCGCGTCGGATCGTCATTCGCGCCCTGCCAGTCCCAGTCGAACTCCACTCCGGGCACAGTTTCCCACGCCGCATCGGGCGGGAATCCTTCGGCATCCATTGAGCCCGTCCAGCGAGTGGCAGTGACTGTGTCTGTTTTTGGCGGCATGCCCGCGTCGCCGGTCATCATTGGGGAGTCTCCCAGTAGCCCCATGATCTTGCCACGGATTGCGTCTGCCAGAGGATATCCCTGAGCGAGCCTGCAAGCAGCTCGTTGCGGCAGAGCGCGCGATTCGCAACGTGCAGCAACGCTTTGCGCACACGCGCCACCACTGCACGAAGGGGCGCTCCGGTCGCGTGCTAGCATCGATTTCGGTTCAATTTCAGCGCCCAGCCGCTCCGCGCGGCGACTCGTTTCGGAGGTCTCATGGTTCAACGCGGCAACACCACGACCGCCGTCTTCACTGCCAGTGCACAGACTACGCGCCGCGATCCATCGGAATTTCAATACGTCAAATTCGCGATCGACAAGAACGTCGCGCACATCACACTCGCGCGACCCGAGCACAATTTGCTCAACGAGGGAATGCTGCGCGAAATCAGCGACGCGATTTTGACCGCGGGCGAGAGCGAAGCGGCGAAGCTCATCGTGCTGGATTCGGCGTGCAAGGTTTTTTCAGGCGGGATCGACATTGGCGAATACACATCGCAGCGCGTCTTTCAGATGCTGGATGCGTTTCACGGTGCGTTCGGAGCCATGCTTGACGTGGGCAAACCGGTGGTGTGCGTGATCAATGGTCCGGCGATTGGCGGGGGGACAGAGCTGGCGTTGTTCGGGGATCTTGTCGTTGCGACGCCGAAGGCAAGATTTGCGCAGCCCGAAATTACTATCGGAGTTTTTCCGCCGTTGGCATCGACGATTCTTCCCTATCTTGTTGGTCCGAAGGTCGCGCTGGAAATTATTTTGACCGGCGAGCCGATCACCGCGGAGCGTGCGCTGGAATTGGGGCTGATCAATCGATTGGTGCCGGAAGCCGATCTCGAGAAGACCGTCACGGATTTGGTTGGACGCATCACGGCACATTCGGGTCCGGTGCTGAGCATGGCGAAGAAGGCGATTCTTGGCGGAATGGGAATGTCGCTACGTGACGGGCTCATGCAGTCGATGGATATTTTCCTCAACCAGCTCTACAAGCTTGAAGATTCGCAGGAAGGGTTGCGCGCGCTGGTCGAGAAGCGCAAGCCTAACTGGAAGAATCGTTGATGGCGCTTGGCGCCGCAGGCTCTGCGAAGCGAGTGCGGCGCGCGTTGACACTCTGCGCGGGCGAACCCTACACTTTGATTTCACCTTGTCGTTGGACAGAACGCGCCGCAAGTTTGCCGTCGCACCGTCGATTTTTCTTTGCTTGAGCGCAACAAAGATCAAGGGAATCAGAGGATATTCGTGCAGCGAAGCTCTTTCGCCCAAAACCTTCGCGTAGCTGGTCGTTTCGCAGTTGCGCTCTTTCTTCTCGCCACTTTCTGCCGGCAATTGCGCGCTCAAGACGCACCGGCTGCTGCCACGAATCCGGCTGCGTCGGCTGCGAATGTCCCGATGCGCGACGTGACCGATGAACTTGGCCGCAAAATTCAAATTCCGCAGAACATTCATCGCGTGGTTTCGCTCGCGCCGAGCATCACGGAAACGCTCTACGCGCTCGGAGTGCAGGATCGGCTCGTTGGCGACAGCGACTACTGCGACTATCCGCCGGAGGCGAAGCAGAAGCAGCACGTCGGCGGAACGATCAGCCCGAGCATCGAAACGATCGCGGCGCTGCATCCTGACGTCGTGCTTGTGAACAAAGGGATCAATCGCCTCGACACAGTGAATTCCCTCGCGTCGCTTGGAATTCCTTCGTATGCATTCGATCCACACTCGGTGGCTGAGATTCTTACGTCGACGCAACGTCTCGCGGAATTGATGGGCGCCGCGCAGGCCGGCGACTCGCTGGCAACCGAGTTGCGGCGGCAACTCGCGGCGACACAACAGCGTGTGGCGCCGTATCCGGCGCGCCGCGTTTTATATGTGGTCTGGCCGCAACCGCTGATTTCGATCGGGCAGGATACGTTCATGGCCGATGCGCTGCGCTATTCGGGCGCGATATCGATCATCAATGAGCCGCAATCGTGGCCGCAGATCAGTTTGGAAGAAGTGGCGCGGCAGCAGCCCGAGTTTCTCGTTTTTTCGGGATCGCACATGGCGTCGGCATCGGTGAATATCGACACGCTGGCGGAATCGCCGGGATGGCGCATTCTGAAAGCCGTGCAGGAGCGTCGCTACGCGAACACGTCGGATGCGATCGAGCGCACGTCTCCGCGCATCGTTTCGGCAATCGCCGATCTCGCAAAGCAATTTCACCCCGAGGCGTTCAATGCTCCGGTAACGCTCGGCGCCCCCGCGGACGGGCCGCCGCCAATTCCCACGCAAGACGCGCCTCTTCCCACAGAAGTGAAGCCAACGCCGAAGCCGCCTCAGGCGCAGCTTGAATCCATCGGAACTGCGGAGTGTGCATGCGCCCGCTGACGTTTACGCGACTCATCGTCAATTGCCTTTATCTGGCGGCGATTTTGTTTGTGGTGATGGTGGTCGCACTGAAGCTTGGCGCGGTGCCGGTTTCGCTCTACGGGCTCGCGGCCGACCTACTGCAGGTTTTGTTTCATCGCACGAGCGCGCTTTCGAGCAACTACGATTTGATCGTCATCGACATCCGGTTGCCGCGGATTTTGCTGGGAATTGTTGTGGGCGCATCACTGTCGGTGGCGGGCACGGCGTTTCAGGCGTTGCTGCGGAATCCGCTGGCCGATCCGTACATTCTCGGCGCATCAAGCGGCGCGTCGCTCGGCGCGATTCTGACGTTGATTGTGCAACCATTCATCGCGCTGCCGCTGGCGATTTCAGTTGTGTTTACTCCGGTCGGCGCTTTTTTTGGCGCAGCGGCCACGATTGCGGCGGTTTATTTTCTCGGGCGGCGCGACGGCACGATCGACAGCAACACGCTGCTGCTTTCGGGCATCGTATCGGGATCGTTTTTGTCGGCGATTATTATGTTTTTGATGTCGACGCTGGCGGGGCGCGGCGATTTGCGCGGAATTCTATTCTGGTTGATGGGCGATCTTTCGACGGCGCTGCAGCCATCGCTGCGCTGGGTGCTCGGCGTCGGATTCTTGATTGCGAGCGGTGTGATTTATTCG
>Ga0209006_10003572_pt1 | contig 14126 bp, 13 predicted proteins | sample JacPin_JW_Ref_O2_FD_188567 | JGI IMG/M metagenome (GOLD analysis project Ga0209006, IMG submission 188567) | Forest soil microbial communities from Algoma, Ontario, Canada - Jack Pine, Ontario site 1_JW_Ref_O2 (SPAdes) (version 2) | ecosystem: Environmental > Terrestrial > Soil > Boreal... | reverse complement strand
CCACCCATCCTGGCTTCATTGCTGACCAGGTACATCAGGCCAGCCGCCACTCCGGACAGCAGCACCAGAATCAACAGCGCTGCAATCAGCGTGAAGCCCCGTGAATTATTTTTTCCCTGTCCCATGGTTTTGATCTCCTGACCCAAAGCCCTAACGACAGCCCTTACCAATTGCTGATAGCCCTTTATTGATACCGATTGCGGAACGCCATGTTGCGGGCGCTGACATCGGTCGCCAGATACATGTTCTGCGACTTGTTGCCGTTGTTGATAATGCTTTGTCCCATCACCACCAGGTTGATCTTCTGAATATTGTTCGGCGATTCGCCCACGCCCAGGGGGTTGGCCTGATTGGCATCGAGCGCCGATGTTGTCGAGTTATAAGTGTCATAAGCAAACTGCAGGTTGATGATGTCGTCGGCCACCGGCGCCGGCGCAAGTCCGTTGACCTGGCGCATCAGCCGCGGCGTCTGCCCTGCGGCCGGAACCGTCAGGTAATAAGTAACGGCGAAGAGCCGGTAGGCCACGGTGCTTGATCCTCCGCTGATGGACCTCATGGTGTTGCTGATGCCCACGGCGTTCTGGTTCATGTTCAGCGGGTCCAGATTGCCGAAGGTGATGGTGGTCGCGCTTACGTTCGTGACCTCGCCTACGGCCGTGCCCGCGCTGTTGCTGACCATGATCAGGTCGCCCTGCTGAATACCGCCGGAGGCGTTGACCGCCGGAGGCGGCGTGGCCGCGTACAACGGATCCACCGCCAGCGTGATCGATCCGCCGTTGGCCGCAATGGTGGTAACGTCGTACTCGAACAGCGGAAAGTTGTAATCGCAATAAATCGAAGTGATGCTGTCATTCACCGCCGGAGACGGCGCCGCAGGAATGGATGTGCCGCCCTCTACGCCCGTGGTGTAACCGGGGATGATGCCGTACATATAGTTGGTGTTGGGATAAGTGTGCCCCGTGACGTGGCAGATGCCGGACTGATCGCAGCCGAACTTCGACGGACTCCATCCCCCTCCGTTGGGCAACTGAATGCCGCCCGAGGGCAATCCCGCGCCCGCCATGCTGATGTCTTTCACCATGAGGTCAACCGCCGCGCGCATGTTCTGCTGGTTCTCGGCGCGCTGCGTCACCAGCATGGTCGAGTTCATCCCAGTCTTAAACAGGCTGGCCATGGCCGCCATCACGATCAGGCCCACCGCCATGGAAACCATCAGCTCCAGCAAGGTGAAGCCTTTCGTCGGATTGTTGCTTTGCATCCTCATGTTTCCCATCTCTCGGTTTCGATCTTTTGTTCCGACTCTTGGTACCGATCTCGGTTCAGACTTCTTCCGTTCGTCTCTTGCCCCTTGCCCCTTGCCTCTTGTTTCTGTCGCTCTCGTCTCGATCCGGTTGCGCCGCTCTGGCCTCAGCGGAACGCCGAAATCAACCCGCTCACGGAATACGTGTGGGGCACGGCCGCGGAGCCGGTTTGGGCCCAGGTTACGGTGACTACGATCTGCTTAAGATTGGGATCGACGGTGACTCCGTCCGACTCCAGAACCGAATTGATCTGAATCTGGCGTCGGAAGTTGCCCAGGCTCATGCCCACGTCGTCGCCAGTGCCCAGTATGCCGTCCGGTCCGGGCAGAACCACGCACTCGGGTCCGGCGGCGCAGGGCCCGCTGGCGGGATAGGTCGTGTCATCGGCGGTATTCACCAGTCCGTCCGGTCCGGCGTAAAGCAACTGCGTCGCACCGTTGGTGAAGATTCCACCGCTGGAGATGTTGGCGATCTGGCTGAAGGCAAGTTGTTGCGTATTGCGCGCGGTGTAGACGCTCTCCATTGCCTGCAGCGTTTTTTGCCGCGCGATCAAATTCTCCTGCGCGTTTTGCGTGGCCCCCACTGCCGCGCCGAAAGCCGCGATCAGCGTAACCATGCCAACGCCCATGATGGCGATCGCAATCATGGTTTCAATAATGGTGAAGCCCCGCTGTTGCGACGAGGGTTCCGAAGATGATCTGCGTTGCGTCATTGTTGCACCCACGTATTTCCGCTCTGGTTGTAGAGCCGCCATCCCCGGATTCTTCCGGTGGTGCCCCACACGTCGATGGCCCGCGAACTGTACACGTTGGCGGTGGGATTCGTGAGGTAGAGAATCCCGCTGTTGTAATTGCCCAGCGTGTCCTGGGAAGACCCGTCAGGCATGAACATGATGTAGGGCTGGCTGCCCAGACCCATGCCTTGGTCGAAGTCGATGGCGACAACGCCCGTGCCGAAGGTGTCAGGAGCGGCCGCAGGAAATCCCGCTTGAACCCCGAATTGAATATCCGGAGGCAAAGTATAGGTCGCCACCGTCACCGGAGCCGGCGACACCGGCACGGCTACTCCCCAGTACTGCACCGTAATGGTTCCCGGCGCGGTGAAGGTAAGAATGTAGCGTTTGCTTTGGGTGATCGATAGATTCCGGTAGTTGCGGATCACTGACAGCGTCGTGTCATAGGCCTGGTCGATATGGTTCTTCTTGAACAGTGGCATCATCGCTATGAAGGTGACCCCAGCCATAGTGAGGCCGATGGCAAGGACGATCATCAGTTCCAGCAACGAGAACCCGCGAGTTTTGCTCGATGTCATAAATCTCTTTCGGGGAGGAGATGCCACTTGTATCGAAACCCCCTGCTTCGTCTCGCACCTAGCTCGAACCCAGGGAAGGCTGTTCAGTATCTTGTTCCGTCTTGTTCGACATCCCGCTCGCCAAACTAGTCGTGGGACAACAGAGCGGGCTCGCGATCATGCATCGCGTCTTGTCCCATCCTAGGAACGGCCTGCGATGCCGTCAAAGCACGACAGTCCAATGCTCTCGTGTTGGCCTTTCGGTAGGCGACTGGTTACTCAGGTCACCGCTGATAGCAAGCGGGTTAATCCTCCGGCGACTTTCTGAGACCGTTCTAACCGTGACCCTGGTAACTTGTCTGCCGCACGCTTGGAACCTACGATGTGGTGCAGGTATGACTCTCACTGCTCTGCTAGTGTGCATAGACGAGGCCGCCGCCGAGGTGCTGCACCGGGTTCTGGAAGAACTCAGCATCCGGGTTGAATCTTGTCCCGACTTTGCCCGCGCCGCCATCCGGCTGGCGCAGGAGCGCTTCGATGTGGTGATCGTGGACGGCGAATCCAATGCCGAGGTGATTGCACTGCTGCGCGAAACCCGCCTGTCACGCTTGAATGACGCGACCCTCGCCGTCTGGGTGGTGGCGGGGCAGGACAATGTTCGCGAAATGTTTTCCCTGGGCGTGAATTTCGTGCTCTACAAGCCAGTAGCCTACGAGCGGGCTCTGAGCAGCCTGCGCGCCGCCCGGGCCGTCATGCGCAAGGAAAAGCGCAAGAACGCCCGCGCCACCGTGCATACCCAGGCCACCATCGACTATGCCAACGTGCAGCAGGAGCGGGCTACGCTGGTTGACCTGGCGCAAGAAGGAATGCAGGTACGCTTCGGAAAAAAGCTTCCGCCCACCAGCAAAGTTTATTTCCAGTTTAAGTTGCCGCAGCAGACATCCAGCGTTCGCCTGTCAGGGCAAGTGGTATGGCAGGATTGGAATGGCCGCGCCGGAGTGCAATTCGTCGATGTACCCAAGGCCTCGCGCAAGCTGATTACGGATTTCCTCGCCGCCAGCCTGCCTTCGGAATCGCAGCAGGAACGTCTGCCGAACGTCACCGTGGAATTTGAAGAGCCCCTGCAGTTGGCGACGATCTCAGTGGCGGAGCAGACGCACGGCACCCCGAGCACTCACGGAACAACCAGGCAGCAGGAATCGGCCACGCAGGATTCAGCGAAGCATCAAGCCACAGAGTACCAAGCGACAAAGTACGAAGGGACAAAGTACGAAGCGGCGAAGGCCGAAGCCGCGAACCAAGTATCGGCTTATCAGGCGGCCTCGGATGAATCCGTGGCGCGCAGCCAGCCCGACGCGGACAATCGGCGCACTCAAACCCGTTACGCCTGCCGCCTGGGCGCGGAAGTTTATCGCACCGGTGTCACTGTGCCTCATTATTGCTGCCTGACCGACCTGAGTTTCGGAGGATGTTATCTCGAAGTGAATCTGCCCTTCGCCGCCGGTTCCTCAGTGGAGATCGTAGTCCGTGCCCGCGAATTGAAATTGCGCCTGCGCGGCGCCGTGCAAACTTCTCACCCCGGTTATGGCATGGGCATCGCCTTCGAAGTGAAAACCAAGGAAGATCAAGCCAGCGTAAAGCAGTTAACCGACTTCGTCGCCGCGACCACCGAACCCTCCAATTAAGATTTTCGCACGAGAGACGTCCGCACTAGACGATTGAGAAGCTTCATACGCTGCAGTGCCAGCCTAGGGAATCTTCCAGCGAACTCAGACGAGCGGAACAGCAGCAGACACAGAGTAGGGGTCTCGACTGCGCGCATGCCGGCTCGCTTCGCTCGCCGCCATTCTTCGCTCAGGATGACAGCTGGATAGTCGACAATTGCGGAATTACTTCACACGAGTCCGAATTACTTCAACGCGACTTGTTCCGCTACGCCCTTCTTGAAGTAGTCCAGCGATAGACGCAGGCCGGTCTCCAGGTCGATCTTCGGTTCCCATCCCAGTAACTGCCGCGCTTTGGTGATATCAGGGCGGCGCTGCTTGGGATCGTCCTGCGGCAGTGGTTCGTAGCAGATCTTGCTCTGCGATCCGGTCACCTTCAGAACCAGCTGAGCGCATTCGAGAATGGTGAACTCATTCGGATTGCCGATGTTCACCGGCAGATGTTCGTCCGACCTCGATAGGCGCAGGAAGCCGTCAATTTCATCGCTGACGTAACAGAAGCTGCGGGTCTGGTTGCCATCGCCGTAGACGGTGAGGTCCTCGCCGCGCAATGCCTGCTTCATGAAATTTGAAACCACCCGGCCGTCATTCAACTGCAGGCGCGGGCCATAGGTGTTGAAGATGCGGACGATGCGCGTGTCGACGTTGTAATAACGGCGGTAGGCCATGGTCACGGACTCGGTGAAGCGTTTGGCCTCGTCGTAAACCGAGCGCGGGCCGATGGGATTCACGTTGCCCCAGTAGGTTTCTTTCTGCGGATGCTCCAGCGGATCGCCATAGCATTCCGAGGTGGACGACACAAAATACTTCGCGCCGTATTTGTGGGCTACGTCGAGAGCGTGGAACGTACCGAACGAGCCTACTTTCAAAGTCTCGATGCCGTGATTGCTGTAATCCACAGGGCTGGCCGGGCTCGCCAGATGAAAGACATAATCGACTGGTCCCACGTCGAACGGTTCGCAAATGTCTTTTTCGACAAACTCGAAGCGCGGTTCGTTACGCAGATGGGCCAGGTTGACGCGGCGGCCGGTGAGCAGATTATCGACGCAGACCACACTCCAGCCCTCGGCCAGCAGGGCGTCGCAAAGATGCGATCCCAAAAAGCCGGCGCCGCCGGTAACGACTGCACGTTTATTGTTCATGGGTTTATCGTAGCGGTTTGGGTGCCCATTTTTCCCGCGCCTCTTTGCGTGAGAAGGGGGATTGTCGCGAATACGAAGCAACGCCGGCCCTACTTACGACTTTTTCCCGTTCCTCAGCGCGGCGGGAACGCCGTCAGGGTGGCAGGCAGCGCGGCCCACGCTGTAATACGTGAATCCCTGGGCAGCCATCACGTCCGGGTCGTACAAATTACGTCCGTCGATCACGATGGGATAACGCAGTTCGCGGCGCAACCGGTCGAGATCGAGATTAGCGAACTCCTCCCACTCGGTGAGAATGAGCAGGGCATCGGCGCCTTGCGCCGCTTCATACGGCGAAGTGGCGAAAGTGATGCCGGAACTCATCAACTCCTGCGTGCGCTCCATGGCCGCCGGATCGTATGCCGTGATCTTACTGCCTTCCTGCAACAGGGCCTGCACCAGGAAGAGCGCTGGGGATTCGCGAATGTCGTCGGTTCCACCCTTAAAGGCCAGACCGAGGACGCCGAGATTTTTCCCGCGCAGGGTCCAGAGGGCGCTGCGAATCTTGCGCAGGAAGCGCTGCCGCTGATCTTCGTTAATGCGCATGACTTCATCGAGCAACCGGAAGTCATACCCACACTCGCGGGCCACGGCGCGAAACGCCATGACATCCTTCGGAAAACAAGATCCGCCGTAGCCAATGCCAGGATTCAGGAATCGCGGCCCGATGCGGGAGTCCGTGCCTACACCGTGCACCACTTGATTGACATTCGCGCCCACCGACTCGCAGACCGACGCCACGGCATTGATGAAGGAAATCTTCATGGCCAGAAAAGCGTTGGAGGCGTGCTTGATCAGTTCCGCGCTCTTGGTACTGGTCACGATGATCGGCGCGGGCATGGTAGCGCGATCGGGCTGGGGAATCGAATCCGCGCGCTGATAATAACTGCCATTGGTCAGCGGTGCGTAAACCTCGCGCAGTACCTCGGCGGAGCGCTCCGTGTCGCAACCGATCACGATGCGGTCGGGAAAAAGAAAATCGGTGACCGCCGTCCCTTCACGCAGAAATTCAGGGTTTGAAGCCACGTCAAACGACTCGGGATCGATGCCGCTGCGTAGAATGATCTTGCGCACCCACTCGCTGGTATAAACCGGAACCGTGCTCTTCTCGATGATGACTTTGTAGCCGTCGATACCGCCGGAAATCTCACGGGCCACTGATTCGACATAGGAAAGATCGGCCTCGCCGCTCTCGGTGGGCGGCGTACCCACGGCTACGAATACCGCCGCGCTCAGGCGCACAGCTTCCTGCAGATCGTTGGAAAATGTCAGACGATTGCCGCGATGGCGGTTCAGCAACTCCGGCAGAAACTTTTCGTGAATCGGCACCTGGCCGTTCTTCAGCGCGGTCAATTTCCGCTCGTCGTTATCGACGAGGATTACATCATGTCCCAGATCGGCAAAGCACGCGCCTGCCACTAATCCTACGTATCCGGAGCCTACGACAGCGATCCGCATGGTTCAAACTCCCGTGATGAATTTGGCTGAAACAGCTTGCGTTGAGTTGCTTAAAACTGAATTGCTTGGACTGAGTTGCTTCAACGGGGAAGCCTGGGGAGGATTCAGGAAAACGGCCTGGGAAAACTCATGCCACGTTTGCCCCAAGATTAAAGTGATCTTATCAGGACCAGCTTAACATTGGGAGGGGAGGAAAGACTCTATTACTCTGGTTCCGGGTCTCCTTATTTGCCATTTTGGGATCACACAGCGCTCAGTTCGGTGACCCATTGGCGCTCTCTGCCGGGGGACGTGCCATTATGGGCAATTCGAGTAGCACCGATCACTAAGTGCTTCCTCTTACACGTAAAAGTCCATTGACAACCCGCTGTTTTCGGGGGAAACTCCGCTACAGTCGCTAATTTTTTCGCGATCGCTTCCTTTCGGCTATGCCGCCACCTTCGCTGCCGGGACCCGATCCTTCGCTGCCTCTTCGAAGCGCGACCGGAGTGCTGCGCACCTCGGCTGACGATGCCGCTTTTGAAACCGACTTCGCCGATCTGGCGGCGCGCTTTGCGGCGCAGAGCGGGGGTGGCCTTTCGCCCGCACTCTCCGCCGAACTGGCGCTGGAAATTGTGCTCAACGAAGTCGTGGAGCAGGCTTGCCTGGCCACGGGTGCGACCGGAGCGGCGATTGTGCTGCAGCGCGACGGAGAAATGGTTTGCCGAGCCAGCAGCGGCTCGACTGCACCGGAACTCGGAGCGCGACTCGACTCCTCTTCCGGAATTTCCGGCGAATGCATTCGCACCCGCCAGACCCAGCATTGCGACGATGTGCTGGCCGACCTCCGCGTCGATCTCGACGCCTCGCAGCGCTTGGGCGTGCGCTCGGTGATGGTGATGCCATTGCTGCGCGGGGAAGAACTCGTGGGCGTATTCGAATTGTTTTCCTCTTTGCCCCGCGCATTTGGCGAACGCGATGAGCGCACCCAGCAGGCGCTAGCCGGCCGCATCCTGAACAATCTGAATTTGAGCAATCGCGCCTTGAGTAGCCCTCCTCCTGCCGGTTCGGCGAGCGCGAAACAGATCGCAATCAGTGCGCCAGAATCGGCGAGGCCTCGGTACGAAACTTTGCTGCCGACGGAAGCGGCGATTTCTGCGTCGCGGATTTTTCGGCAGAGTGACGACGAGTCCGCGCCGATTTCTAATGGGTCGATTTCCGAAGTCTCTGCCGGTCGCGGCCTGGATTTCACCACGGCGGTGCTGGCCGCGGCCGTCATCGTGTGTGTCGCACTGCTGGGTTTGTTGTTAGGCCGCCACGTAGGAGCGCAAGGCGCTCTCCGGGCGCGACAGTCGGCGGTTCCTGCCGGCGGGCCGTCGCATGCGAAGCAGACGACGAGTTCAGTCGCGCCGGAGGCCGCGCCCATCGCCCCGAGTACAGCAAGCGCCGCTTCTTCTTCCGGCAGAGCGGATCGCGCGGAAATTCCCGCGGGCAGCCTGCTGGTATATGAAAACGGCAGGGAAGTATTTCGCCAGACGCCAGTACAGCGCGACGCTGTGCCCACCGCGCTTAATCCAAATGCCAGCGGGATTGCTACAAAGGTTGATGCCGCGCATCCGGCGACGCCCTTGCTGGGCCGCCGGCGGGGAAGCGGAGTTGGAGAAATGCAACTCGCCGCATCGCTAACCAGGGATCAATCCCAAAACCAATCCCAGGAACAGCTGACGGCGGGCGTCGAAACAAGCGTGGCGGATGAGAACGACGTGCTGAACCGCGTTGAGCCCGAGTATCCCGACGATGCGCGCCAGCAGAAAATTCAAGGACCAGTGGTGCTGGATGTCCGCATCACGCCGGCGGGACGAGTGCAGGAGATGACTCTGGTCACGGGGCAACCTCTGCTGGTGCAGGCTGCCAAGGATGCCGTGCAGCAGTGGCGATTCAAACCGCATAGCGTGAACGGCCGTGCGGCGGCGATGCGGACGAGAGTTACCCTGAACTTCCGACTGCCGCAGTAGGAATTCTTCTCTCGTTTTTCTCTCTTCTTGTTTTTCTCTCTTTAAGATTAAGACGAGGCCGTTTTGCGGATGGGCACGGAGACCGCTGCAGACTTGGCTGGCACGGCCACCGGGCGGGCCTGTCCGTTGGCCGGCGGTGCGCTTGGAACGTGGGTAGACACGCTACCGAGAGCGTAGAGAACTACTTCCACGCGGCTGGATACGCCCAGCTTGTCAAAAATCCGGAAGAGATAATTCTTGATGGTGTGTTCAGTCAGGCTGAGGCGCTGGGCGACCTCGCGGTTGGTGAGGCCCTCAGCAACGCAGCGAACTACATCCATTTCGCGGTCCGAGAGTAAAGATCCACCGTTGCGTTGAAAGTTGGCCAGGGTTGGTTTGTTGAGGGCCTCAAGTACATATTGCAGCTGACTGCTGCTGGCCCAGACTTGCCCGGCATGCACGCACTGAATGCACTTGGCCAGCAGGCGAAAAGGCTCGGTGCGGCAGAATACGCCCTGGGCGCCGGCGCGAAAGGCCTCGATCACGGCCGTGCGCTCGGAAGTGTCGAGCAGCACAATGACGCGGGGCGAAGGCGATTGTGAACGCAGATTGCGGACCAGTTCAAAACTGGTGGTGCCGTTTTCACCCAGCTTGGCACTGAGCACGACCACCTGGGGCTTGTCCCGTTTGGTCAGTTGCAGAATCGCAGCTCCACTCGAGGGCGCTTCAATCATTTGAAATTGCGCATCGCGAGCCAGAGCATCGACCAGAAGCTGGGTGCCCATGGAAGTGCTGTCGGCGGCCAGAACGCGAAATTGCTCCTTATTCGCGACCGCAGTGGGAAGAGAGGCTTTGGAGAGATCGGAATTGGGAAGAGCCGTCAAGTGGGCCATAAGATGTAGAAAATCCTAAAACCTTTAGCTAATATTTCGGCCAAGGTAGATTCTTGCCGGCCAATTGGTAGCGATCAGTATTTTCCCACCTGGCGTTTCTGCATCACTATCGATTGAGAAGTCGATAAAGGGCATGATGTCAGCTGATTGCAAGCACAGAGATGAGCGAACTTTAGAATCGATCAGACCACACCCTTCGCCCGATCTCAAGCCTTTCCGATACTCGGAAGTTCCTAAAAGCGTAGGGGAAAGAAGACTCCGGGTAAATAGCACTATCGGGTAGGTTACCGAAGTTCGCTAGAACCCGCGCCCGGAGCGGTCCTTCCCGGGAATTTGTGGGTTTTCGCCAGACGCTGCAAGTTTCCCGCGGAACGGGAATCTTCCGCTGCGGACGGATAGTTCACTAAGGTGTCTGAACGCAGTGATCTTATTGGCCGCCAATCAGTTAGACTGGATTTGCTGGAAGAATCCCTAGAGACTTTCTTCTCTTCACTTTAGGCAACTTGCCACAACTTGCACATTTGGTTAGTCTTTTCTCACATCAGGGCAGCGTCGCCCCGTTCTGTTGTTCGCAGTTTTGTCTCCCCCATCAACGTAGGTTAACCAGGCCGATCTAGCCCTAAGTGCCGTTGGCGCTACTGGAGTCTCCAACTATTTTCTTGGAGTCGCGAATGTGACTCAGAGGGCGAAGCTGTCCTCGGGTCATCTTTGAAGGTTTAGAAATACGTTCTGTTTTTCGTATCGACCGCGTACTAGATCCAATTCTCTGTTTGATTTCTGGAGTCATTTCTAAATGAGCACGAGCACGAACCCGAATATGAGCACGGACACCACAGCGAACATCAGTCCGACCAGGCACGAGCATCAATTTCTGAAGGTCGTACTCAAGATCATCGTGGGATTTCTGATCCTTTGCGTGGTCCTAGAAGTGGGGCTGCGTCCGTTCGGGTACGGGCATTACACAATTTATCGTCCCGACCAGCGTCTGTTGTGGGTTCCCGAACCGGGGCGGACGTTGACCGTAGTGAACCATCTGCCGATCACCATCAATCACCAGGGCTTACGCTATGCGATGGATTTGCAGCCGAAGCAGCCCGATCAGTTTCGCATCATCACCTTCGGCGACTCCTTTGCGCAGGGCTGGGGCGTGGACGACAACTCGCATTTCAGCGCCATCCTGGAGAAAAAGCTCAATCAGGGACCGTGCACGAAGGAACACTTCCAGTCAATTTCCGGCGGGGTGAATGCGTATCCCAATTCGCTGGCGGCGGAGAAGTTGAAGCAAGTGGTGGAGGATGAAACGCTGCGGCCCGACGTGGCCGTTTTCGCTTACGCCGAAAACAGCAATCTGGAGAAGCTAACGCAACTGCAGGGCGAGGACCGGACGCGCTTTCTGCGGCGGGTGGAGTGGAAATCGATTGCCCGGCGTAGCGCCATCTACAACTTTTTCATTGAAGACCTGTTGCGCAAGATCGCCTATTACCAGCTTCGCCACATGGTCATGGCGGGAACGCTGGATGGCGACACGGGCATGAATAATCTGGATATGAACCAGTTCAACCAGAATCTGAACGACAGCCTGCGCATCTGCCGGACCCATAACGTGCAAATGGTGTTTCTAATGCCGGGGGGCGCGGGCGAAGACGCGAACACGCCGCTGCATCCTTTTCAGACAGCCATGATCGACTTCGCGGCTCGAGAGCACGTTCCCATGGTCAACATGATTCCCGTGATGAGCCCCATGAATCAGTCGGCCATGTTTATGGATCAGGTGCATCCCACAGTGGCCGGGAATGAAGTGATCGCCAACGAGCTATTTAAGACGGTGGAAACTCTTCCCAACTACAACGCGGTTTGCAACGGCACATCGCTGGCGGACGTGAAATCGGGCCAGCCGGTTGCGCCGGTAGCGTCGCGGTAAAGAGCTTTTCGGGCCGAATGAACCAAGTTTTGCAACAAAGACGATCGAATAACAAGTCTTTTTGAGAGAGCAGGTTAGGCCTAGGCATGAGAAGTTAGACTAGAGACTTTTGTCTATGGCCCGCTTGTCCTATTGCAGGATCTTGCAATGCCCTCTAGTCTCGTAACAAGGAAACATATATCGCAGTCTCTTCATCCCCCCATTCATGACCCTGAAGTCGTGTCCGGCCCAAGGTGGACTGGGCCCGGTCGCTTTTGACGAGGGCAACGGAGTCATCCGGTCGCGGATGTGACTCAGAGGGCGAAGCTATGAGCAGCGCTGGGCAATTTGCTGGGCAGTTCATGGATGGGAACGGTGGTTTACACTGTTCAACGATGGTGCCCTCGCCCCTGGACAGTGTTCATTCGGCTCTCGATCCGAGCCCGGAAGATTTGCGCTGGTACGCGGTGCGGACCCGTTCGCGTCACGAAAAGATCGCCACTCAGCAACTCCACACCCGCGGCATAGAAACTTACCTGCCGGTGGTCATTCAAACTCACCGCTGGAGCGACCGCAAGAAGCAGGTAGAAGTTCCTCTGTTTTCTGGTTACACATTTGTGCGCGTGGCTTATGCCTCGAACGAACAGCGGATCCAGGTGCTGCAGACCCACGGAGTCGCAGGTTTCGTCGGGGTCCAGCGCACCGGCGTTCCCATCCCGGATCATCAGATTGAAGACATTCGCACCCTGCTGGGGAACAAGGTTTCGGTGGAGGCGCACAGCTTTCTGAAGATCGGCCAGCGGGTGCGGGTGCGCGGCGGAGCGCTCGATGGCGTGGAGGGAATTCTGGTCTCGCACGATGCTGGAAGGAAGCTCGTGATTTCGCTGGAGTCGATTGAACGATCCCTCTCCATTCGCGTGGAAGGGTACGATGTAGAACCGGTGTAAAACCGTTCGCGGTTCCCAACAGTTGTTTGCCCGCGAAACCTTTCCCTTGGTAATTTGAGTCCCTGTTTTTCCTTGCCCCTTTATCAGAAGATCCGATCCAAGATTCCCCAACCATAAGGTTCGCCAACCCGGCATTCACCAGCCCAGATTGATTGGAACGAAATATCTTCCTTCCCCGCATCCTGACGACAAGGTAACGAGGTACAGGTCATGAATAATTCTGAAATCAACATCGAAGAAGCACCGGCGGAGGGTAAATCCGCCTGGAACGCGGCGCAGCAATCGGCGCCGGCCGCATCAGCAACCAGGAACCCTGCATCCCGGAATCTCGTGGAGTGGCCGACCGGAGGCTTGCCTTATTCCTTGCGCAGTATGCGGGCGCAGGCCGAGATCTATGCCATTACGCGCGCTCTCGAAGTGGCAGGTTGGAACCGTAAGCGAGCCGCGCAACTGCTCCGCATCAGCTACCGCGGACTGCTGTACAAAATCAGCAGCCATAAGATCACGCGGTCGACCAAGGCGGAAAGTCTGGGCGTGGAGGCGACGGTCGCTTTCGCAACCGAGCAGATAAAGTAACGGATCCGGGGACCTTGGCGTTAAAGTAGAGGGTGAAGTGTCCGCGAGTCAGGTGGGAGATGGCAGCCATGAAGAATCCAATGATGACGAAGACGAAACTGATGCCGAGGGGGATGATGGCGCTGGCCGGGCTGGCACTGAGTTTCGCTCAAGTGGCCTGGGCTCAGGATGCGCCTAAGCCGGCGCAGGCGGTCGCCAGTTCGGCAGGCCCGGCTTCCGCGGCCTCAGCTGCGGATACCGGATCCAAGGCGCCGGAGTTTCAGCAGCGCTATCCCCGCTACAAGATTGAAGCCGGCGATCAATTCGATGTGGCCTTCGATCTTGCCCCGGAGTTCAACCAGACGGTTACGGTGCAACCGGATGGATACGTCACGCTGCGCGGAGTGGGCGATGTGCATGTGCAGAGCCAGACCGTGCCGGAATTGACCCAGAGCCTGCTGCGCCGCAGCTAGCTTTTCCTGCGCGCGATTCGCCTCATCCTGAGAAAACTGTAGCTGCGGGTTGGCATAGATCACCGCTTCCTGGGAGAAGAAATGATCCAGCATGCTCTGCACGACGGCGTGCGCCACCTGCGGGTCGGTATTGAGGAACGACAGGCTGATCACATCGCTCTGCAAACCGACGTCGATCAGCATGTCGGCCGAGAACGCCTTCAGCGCCTCGCTCATCTGGGCCTGCGCATCGTGCCCATCGGCGGCGATCTTCGGGTAGACACGCGCCAGGCCAACCGAGGTGATCGCCGCGCGCGCCAGATCGGGACTGCGGAGGATATCCGCATCGGAATAGATGATCTCCCGCCGCTCGTTTGAACCAAGCGGTTGCTGCGGGGTTCTTGTTCGATCGATGTCGGGCACGGTCTGCTGGTCGAAGCGCAGCACAAGCG
>Ga0209006_10003571_pt1 | contig 14128 bp, 12 predicted proteins | sample JacPin_JW_Ref_O2_FD_188567 | JGI IMG/M metagenome (GOLD analysis project Ga0209006, IMG submission 188567) | Forest soil microbial communities from Algoma, Ontario, Canada - Jack Pine, Ontario site 1_JW_Ref_O2 (SPAdes) (version 2) | ecosystem: Environmental > Terrestrial > Soil > Boreal... | reverse complement strand
CGCGACCGATGGTCATCGGCTGGCGCATTGCGAACGCAGCGGCGAAAAGTTCGAAGGCGTTTCGGGCGAGCTGAAAACGCTGGTGCCGAAAAAGGCGATGGACGAACTGAAATCGCTGCTCGATTCGACCGACGCCGAAACGATTGAGTTCGCCAAAGATGATTCGACGCTGTTCTTCCGCATCGGATCGCGGCTGCTGACCTCGCGGCAGCTGACGGGGCAGTTCCCGAACTACGAAGCCGTTCTGCCGAAAGACAACAGCAAGATCATTCCGCTGAACTCCGACGAATTGAACGCCGCGATTCTGCGCGTCGCGCAGTTCGCCGACGAACGTTCGCGCGCCGTGCGACTGAAGTTGGAAAAAGGCGAAGTGAAGCTTTCCGCGTCGTCCACCGAATCGGGCGAGTCCGAGGATTCGATCGAAGCTCCCTACCAGGGCGAGACCATGACGATCGGTTTCAATGCCGCGTATCTGGTGGAATTCCTCAAGGCCGCGGGAACGAGCGAAGTCCGGCTGGAGTTGAAAGACTCACAGTCGGCAGGCCAGCTGCGCCCGGCCGAAGGCGACGATTACAAGTACCGGTACATCGTGATGCCGATGCGGATTTGAAAAGCCGTTGACTCGTTGAATCGTTCCGAATGTGATTGGCAGTTGATCGCACACAACGAAATGCGTATTGTGCGCGCTAGCGCCAAAAGTTAGAGCCCATCTTTGCTTTCTCTTCTCTCTTCTCATCCAAACTGCGTTCGGGCTTGCTTTTAGGGCATTCCTACCATAGAGTGCCTATCTGAAATTTTGTGGAGGTGTCTAATGTTAGACGGTTTTAAGAAATTCATACTACGTGGAAATGTTGTGGATATGGCCGTGGGCGTCGTGATCGGCGCGGCTTTTGGCGGCGTGGTTACCGAACTCACGAAGGCGTTTCTCACCCCGCTGATTGCGCTTTTGGTGGGCAAGCCGGACTATTCGAATCTGAAGTTCATGGTCCGCACGACGACATTTCCGATCGGCGATTTCGTCAATGCGGTCATTTCGTTTGTGCTGATCGCCGCAGCCGTTTATTTCTTTGTGGTGGTGCCGATCAACTGGTTGATGGCGCGCATGCATAAAGACCAGCCTGCCGCGGCGCCGACTACGAAGAAGTGTCCGGAGTGCCTCAGCGAGATTCCGATTGAAGCGAAGCGTTGCTCGCACTGCACCCAGCCCGTGTTGGGCCGCGCGGCATGAAAATGCTATGCCTGAACAAACTGTCGCCAGGGCTCATAGCTCTGGCGATCTTGTTTGCGGGAGTTTCTCTGGAGGCCCAACAGTCTCAGGGAGACGCCGCTCCTTCCACGGATCAATCACACACGGCGACATCGCAGCCTACGAGAGTGCGCGTGTCGTCGTCCGTAATGGGGGGTCTGCTACTCAAGAGGGTCCCTCCGGAATACCCGGAAAAGGCACGAAAGAAGCGCATTCAGGGAACGGTCATGCTGGATGCTGTGATCAGCAGGGAGGGTAAAGTCTCTGCGGTGACGGTCATTTCTGGCGATCCGCTACTGGCGAAGGAAGCGATCAAAGCGGCCGAGAAGTGGAAGTACAAGCCGTACTTGTTGCAGGGACAGCCGGTAGAGATTGAAACCACGATTCAAATGAATTTCACGCTCGCTGGCGGGTAGTCGCCCGCTCTCAGTTAACATTGGCAATTATGAGTTTGCGTGGCCGCCGTTTTTTTCTTTCCTGCTTGATTTGGATCGTCCCGTCTGTAGGAGTGCTGCACCACACTGCCATGGCTCAGTCTTCTCCATCAGTTTCGTCTTCCAGCAAGCACCCAGGGCGATCGGCTGCGTCTGCAAGCGATGCTGGTTCTGTCACCAGCGGCGTGTACCGCAACAAAGCTCTGGGATTCACCTGCAAGATTCCTGACGGCTGGGTGTTGCGCACCGACGACATGAACAAGCCGGAAGATCAGGCAAACGCAGATGCGGCAGCGCCTGCTCCCGCTTCAAGCGCCGGCGCGAAAGTATTGCTGGCCGCGTTTTCGCGGCCTCCGGAGGCGCAGGGCGAAGAAGTGAATGCGTCGATTCTGATTGCGGCCGAGAGTGCGGCGGCTTATCCGGGGCTCACCGATGCGGCGCAATATTTCTTTCCCTTGACCGAAGTGGCCAAGGCGCAGGGATTCATTCCAGATGAGGATCCGTATGAAATCGCGATCGGATCCAAGACTCTGGTCCGCGGCGATTTTCATAAAAGCGTGGGAACCCGCGTGATGCGCCAGTCAACGATGGTCATGCTGGCGCACGGGTCGGTGGTTTCGTTTACCGTGATCGGCGGGACCGACGACCAGGTCGAGGACCTCGTGGATAGTCTTAGCTTTACGCCAGTCGCGAAAAAATAGAGCGAGCTTCTAGCTCCTGGCTTCTAGCTAAATCGTAAGCCAGTTTAGCTAGGAGCTAGAAGCTAGAAGCTGTGTTACTACTTTCTTCCCGCCGCCGCCGCGACTGCAGCCGGCTTCATTCCGGCTGGGTTCATGCTGTCAATCTTTGTCAGCACTGACTCGAGGCTTGATCCGGTATCGCAGCACGCGTCGACGTAGTGGTGCCGGGTTCCATCCGCGTGCAATACCAGCACACTGGTTTCGGCGTTCGCCTTTTTGACCATGTAAGGAATGTGATGGCGATCGTTGCGGGTCAGAGTCGCACCCAGCACCACCAGGTCAAAAGGACCCTTCTTCAGCGCTTCCAGCACGCCTTTGCGCCCTTCGGCTGACTGCACCGTGTGGCCGGCCTTTTCCATGGCTGGCGCCTGAGCTTTTAACGTCTCGTCGTCGCCTTCGCCGTAAAGAATTCTAAGCTTCGCTTTCCCCATTGGCTCCCCTCGATTGGTTCGTGCCGGCGCCCTGTACCGGGCGGCATCGGCACCCACTCGACGGTAGCAACCGCGGGAGGGCTGGAAAACGTCACCGAAGGTCCATGCCGAACGACACGTTTCAGGCCCGAGCCCGGCTACGAATTCGGCCTGTCGTGTAAATTCCTTTCCCAGAACGCCAATCCAGAGCTAAACTGCTGCGCTGGAGGTTTCACATGTCCGCCGCTATCGTCTGGAGGGCCGTACTCACATCGTTCTTGTTGGCGCCGTGCTTCGCCGGGCAGTTGGCCGCGCAAGCTGGCACCCCTCCATCTGCGACTACGACCTGCAACCTCGACGACGGCCGCCAGGTCTACGTGCGTTACAACCCGGTCACGACGAAGGGCGAGAAGGTTCCCAACGGCAAGCCCTGGACCCCGGGCGGAGCGCCCATGACTCTGTTCACCGAGGCTCAGCTCTCCCTGGGCAGCTCTGTGATTCCGCTCGGCGCCTACACCGTGTATCCGATTCCGGGCCGCAGCTGGACGATCGCCGTGAACAAAAACGTCACCCCCGGCGCTGCCTACGACGACAAGCAGGACATCGCCCGCGCCCCCATGGAAACGGCGCAGGTCGATCAAGCCTCTACGGAACTGGAAGTAGCTTTCGCCCATGTCGGCGCGCGCTGCACGCTGCGCATTTATATCGGGAAGACGGCGTCGTTCGTGGACTTCACCTCGAAGTGACGCGCACTGCACTCGGCAACTTGGCGCACAAAGGAAGGCGTTGTCATCCTGAGCGCAGCCGTTTTTCAGGCGGAGCGAAGGATCTCAGGCTCCACTGTCGTGACGCGTGAGCCAAAATCCGAAGTGACGTAGAAACAGTGAAGTAAAGAGTGTGAACGAACTCGGCTTTCCGCGAAACATGCCCGCCTTGATGAAACAGTTCTTCTACCGGCTTAGTTTTCTGAAACTGTTCCCCATGCGCCTGATCGCGCTCTTGCTCATCTCAGCCGCGGCGGTGGCGCAATCTGCGCCGCTCTCCCAGCAGTCGAACACCACCGAGAGCCTGCGGGGAGTCAGCGCCGTCTCGCGAAAGATTGCCTGGGCCAGCGGTACGCATGGCACGTACCTGCGCACGGTCGACGGCGGAACGACCTGGATCGCAGCCCAGGTTCCCGACGCCATCGCGCTCGACTTTCGCGCGGTCGTCGCCTTCGACGCCGACGAAGCCTTTCTGATGTCTTCCGGAACCGGCGATCAGTCGCGCATCTACCACACCACCGACGCCGGCCAGCACTGGCAAACGCAATTCACCAACACGAATCCCAAAGGCTTTTTCGACTCCCTGGTCTTCTGGGATCGCACGCATGGCATCGCTCTCGGCGATCCCGTGCCGGATGAATCGGGCCAACTGAAATTCGAACTTCTGCTGACCGACGATGGTCAGAACTGGCATGCGATCCCGCCGTCGCAACTGCCGCCCGCCATTGAAGGCGAAGGCGCATTCGCGGCCAGCAACACGTGCATCGCGATTCTTCCGGCTCCGGATGGAAATATCTGGTTTGCCACCGGCAAAGCGGCCCGCGTTTTTCACTCTCCAGACCACGGCAAGACCTGGCAAGTTTTTGAAACTCCGCTGCCGCACGGTCCTGACACTGCTGGAATTTTTTCCATCGCGTTCCGCGACGGGCGGCACGGAGTCATCGCCGGCGGAGACTACAAACGCCCCAACGATGACGGCCCCAACCTGGCTTTCACCGAAGACGGTGGCAAATCATGGGCTTTATCGAAGGTGCATCCGCTCGCGTTTTTTGGCGCGGCTGCCTATGACCGCAGAGTCAACGCGACCGCATTGCGCGAGCAGGCGGCCGAAGCACAAGCGGAAAGTGGCGGCAAGAAAAAGCATTTCAAAGCTGTTCCTCCGCAACGCATCTTTCTCATTGGCCAGGATTTCATTTTCGATTTCCGTCCGCCCGCGAACCCGTCACGCATCAGCCCCGACAAAAAATCAGAAATAAAGTTCAACGCCGCCAGCTCCTACCCCGAAGGCGGAGCGCTGATCGTCGGTCCCAAAGGCACGATCGCTTCGATCCCGTAAGAGACCGCCTAAAAATCCCCACTTCTGGCAAAGGCGGCCAGAAGTGGGGCACCCAATGTCATTCCGAGAAGCGAAGCGACGAGGAACCTGCTGTTTGCGGGCGCCGCTTCAGATGCATGCGGACGATTGTCAGACTTGGGGCTACGGTTTTACGACTTCTTCACCTGAATCCCCAACTCACGCAGCTGCCGGTCGCTGACCGGAGTGGGCGCATCGACCATCAAGTCCACAGCCCGCGCGGTTTTCGGGAAGGGAATTACTTCGCGCAAACTTTCGGCACCGGCCAGGATCATGACGATCCGGTCGAGACCGAGCGCAATTCCTCCATGCGGAGGCGTGCCGTACTCGAGAGCCTGCAGAAAAAATCCGAAGCGCGACTTGGCTTCCTCTTCGGTCATGCCCAGCGCTCGGAAAATCTTGCTCTGAATATCCTGGCGGTGGATACGAATCGATCCCGAGCCCAGTTCAGTCCCGTTGAGCACAACGTCGTAAGCCAGCGCGCGAACCGCGCTCAGCGAAGACTGCGGGTCTTTGACTGACTCGACTCCTGATTCGAGCAGGCTCATGTCCTGGTCGTGCGGCGAGGTAAACGGATGGTGCGCCGCCATCCACTGCTTGTCGTGGTCATCCCACTCGAACATCGGGAAATTCGTGACCCACAAAAACCGGTAATCTTTCGCAGCGTCGCCGGTCTTATTGAAAATTCCGTGACGGTCCGAATATTTCTGCGCCAGAGCCAGCCGCAGCAATCCAGCCGACGCGTAGATCGCAAGCTCTGCGGGCGTGACTTTGCGATGCGCCGGCATTGCGGTCTGCGCCTCGCCCTGCGCCGAGCCGACGACCAGCACAATCAGGTCGCCTTCTTCCATGGCGGTCTTCTTCGTGATCGCAGCCGCCGCCTCGGGAAACTTGTTCGCAATGCGTTTGAAGTCTTCGAAAACGCGCGCGCCGCCCTTGGCGTGGAACATCGGCTTGATGTCGTCGCGCTCTTTGCGCGAAAGCTCGCCAACCTTCGGCGTGCGAATCGCGATCACCGGCAGATTCGGATTGATCGCGAGTTCCTGAAGATTCTCCGCGGTAAAGCACTCGCGCACGTCGGTGAATGCGGACAAACGCAAGTCGGGCTTGTCGATGCCATACAAGCGGATCGCCTCGTCGTAATCCATGCGCGGAAACGGCGTCTTGATTTCGCTGCCCGCGGCGCGGAAGGCCGCGGTCAGAAATCCTTCGACCACTTCCCACACGCGTTCGGGCTGCGGATACGACATCTCCAGATCGATCTGCGTAAATTCCGGCTGGCGGTCGGCGCGCAAATCTTCGTCGCGGAAGCAGCGCACGATCTGGAAATACCGGTCGAAGCCGGAGATCATCAGAATCTGTTTGAACAGCTGCGGAGACTGCGGCAGCGCGTAAAACGTCCCCGGCTGCACGCGGCTGGGTACGAGATAATCGCGGGCGCCTTCCGGCGTTGACCGCGTCATGAACGGCGTTTCAATCTCGAAGAATCCCTGGTCAGACAGATAGTCGCGAATCGCCTTCGCCACCTTGTGCCGGAGCTCGATGTTGAACTGCATCACATCGCGGCGCAGGTCGATGTAGCGATACGTCAGCCGCGTTTCTTCATTGGTGAGCGCGGTGTCCGACGGCAGAAACGGCGGCAGCTTCGACTCGTTGAGAATGCGAATTTCGTCGGCGACCAGCTCCACTTCGCCGGTGGGAATATTTTTATTCACCGTGTCGGAGTCGCGCAGCTTGACCGTGCCGATCGCCGCGATGACGTATTCGTTGCGCAGAACGTCGGCTTTATCGTGCGCCGCCGCGTTCAGTTCGCGGTTGAACACAACCTGCGTGATGCCCGAACGGTCGCGCAAGTCGATGAAGACCAGGCTGCCGAGATCGCGGCGCCGGTTCACCCATCCCATGAGCACAGCTTTTTTGCCAGCGTCGGAGGGTCGCAACACTCCGCACATATGACTGCGTCGTAGGTCTCCCAAAAAATCGAGCAAAGTGTGTCCTTACGGTAAGAAATGCGGCAGCACGCCGAATTCAAGATTATAAATGGTTCGCCGCCTTGTTAATACGAACCGCGCGGGGAGATGTGAGGCCGGTGTGCATAAAAGCGCTGTCATCCAGAGGCCTGCGCTTTTTGCAGGCTGAAGGACCTATGCACTCCTGGCGAGTTGCATGGGTCCTTCGGCGACAAAAGAAGTCGCCTCAGGATGACAATGCCTGCAGGGCACGCACGCCTGAGGACTAGGACACTCAGCGCAATCTTGCGGATTCACCACCGCTACTTCTTCGTGGCCTTCCCTTCCATGAACGTCATCCAGTTGGTGCCGTCGGTCGATACTTCGAATTTCATGCTGAAGCTGGCCGGCGACAGCGTCTTCATGGCGAAGCGCTGTTTAATGTTCTGCCCGCCATAGGTCACTTCGCTGGTCCACGTCCACGTATCGCCGCTGAGCGTGCCCTTGGAGACTTCGTGCTGGCCGTGGCTGTCGAACGCGTCACGCGTATAAACATTCTGGGCGCTGTCGTAGCCCGTGATCGCAGTGAACTTGCCCTCGCCGCCAACGTCCGCCGGCATGTGGAAGTCGCCGTGACCCGCGATGAAGAAATCGCCAGGCAGCCATTCCGTAGTGTCGGTCGTGGTGAATTTTCCGCCCGCTCCCCACGGACCTTGCACCACGGTCCCCTCCGTTGTCCAGGTTCCGACGAAGTAGTCGAGTTTTTTCACTTCAGCGCCGGGCTTGGAATCCATCTGCGCCCAAGCCGAGATCGCAGACAGCAACAGAGTCAACACGAAAATCGCTTTGCGATTCATTGGCGTTCTCCTCAGCAGATCACCCGAAAAATCTAGTCGCGATCCTGTTTTCCGAATCGCGTCCACAGAAATCAGAAACGATCCACAGCTTCCCCACACCTCAAGCCACTTTCACGAAAACATTCTCCGCACCTTCGCCTCGGTCTGCGGCAATATCGTTCAGTCGAGTTGAAAACAAAATCTAATTCGCTACCGATCGCCAGCCCCGTCATTATAAACTTGTACTTCGCCTTATATTCGCTCACGGCATAACGACCAAGACCCTGGGAATCTCGCTCGCAATGGCCACTACCGATTACTCGATCAGCACGCTTCCCGCAAACATAGAGGCCGAACGCTCGATTCTAGGCGCGATCCTCTCCGACAACTTTGCCTACAACCAGGCCGCCGAGCATCTGCGGATCGAAGATTTTTCTCTCGATTCTCATCGCCGCATTTATTCCCGCATTGTCGATCTGGCCGAGTCGTCGCGCCCGATCGACATGATCACGCTGATCGAGGAACTAGAGCGCCACAAAGAGCTGCAGGCCATCGGCGACGTGGCCTACGTGTCGAGCCTGCTGGTCGGCATGCCCGACCGGCCCAGCATCGAGCACTACGTCAAGATTGTGCGCGACAAGGCGCTGCTGCGCGGATTGATCTCTGCCGCCACCACGGCGATTGCCCGCGCTGCCGATCAGTCTGACTCTGCCGAAGACGTGCTCAGCGATGCCGAAGCCGCGATCTTTCAGCTCTCGGAAAAGCGCATTGGGCGCGGCTTCATGGGTATACAAGAAATCGTCCGCGAGTCGTTCGGATCGGTCGACGCCCTGCTGCAACGCGGCCAGCGCATCAGCGGACTAGCCACGCACTACACCGACCTCGACGAAATGACCAGCGGGCTGCAGCGCTCCGATCTGGCCATCATTGCGGCGCGACCCTCGATGGGCAAGACGGCGTTCGCCATGAACATCGCCGAAAATTCGGCGGTCGAAGACCAGAGCGTGGTCGCGGTGTTTTCTCTGGAAATGTCGCGCGAGGCCTTGCTGATGCGCATGCTGTGCTCGCAGGCGCGAGTCGACGCGCACAAAATGCGCACCGGATCGTTGTGGCAAGACGACACCAGAAAAGTTGTCCGCGCCATGGAGCAACTGGCGCACGCGCCGATTTTCATCGATGACACGCCCGGCATTTCCATCAGCGAGATGCGGGCCAAGGCGCGCCGCCTCAAGCAATCGCAAAACGGCAAACTCGACCTGATCATCGTCGACTATTTGCAGCTGATGTCAGGCGGCGGCAAGCGCTTTGAAAATCGCACCCAAGAAGTTTCGGCAATTTCGCGCGGGCTGAAGGCGCTGGCGAAAGAACTCAGCGTTCCCGTGGTCGCGCTCTCGCAGTTAAGCCGCGCGCCGGAAAGCCGCGGCGGAGATCATCGCCCGCAGCTTTCCGATCTGCGCGAATCGGGATCGATCGAGCAGGACGCCGACATCGTCATGTTCATCTTCCGCGAAGAGGTCTATAAGCAGGACGATCCCGACCTGCAGGGCAAAGCCGAAATCATCATCGCCAAGCAGCGCAACGGCCCAACCGGGAGGATCCGGCTGGCATTTCTCAAGCCCTGTACGCGCTTTGAGACCCTGCTTGAGGGCGGCATCGCGCCCGAGGAATGAGAAGTGGTGGCGTAATGAAATCGCGTGAACAAGAAGAGCAATGAGAGCTATCGCCTGAATGGTTTTGGGAAGGGCACGGCTCTACAGTTTGCGGAAAAAGTCTTGTGAGGAATCGAGTTTAGCGATGACGATGCACAGGAAAAACGAGAAGAAACAGACATGCGTGGGGACGACAAGGGCTTCATTTAGCGCAGTTTCCTTCAAGCGCTTCTCTCAAATAATTCCGCAGATTCTTTGACGAGAAATCCCATCTTTGGATGCGTAGGTTCGAATGTAGCTGCGATGCCGTATTCGCCGAGCGCTTCTGATGTGACCGGGCCGATGGAGGCGATCCGCACGCGAGCGAGAGAGGCGAGCAGTGAGTCCTTGGCGTTTGACTCCTGAGCCACTCGCACCAGGTGATGCATCTGTACAGCGGCGGTAAACAAGACTATGTCGACTTGCCCGTTCTGCAAGGCTGCAATCGCATTCTTCAGAGGCCTGGTGTCGTCGGGCAAAGCCCAATCGTAGACGTGAACCGAAAGCACTTCTGCGCCGCGGGCGCGCAGGCCTTCGATCAACTGCGGGCTGGGCACGCCGTGTTCCTGCACGGCGACCGATCTATTCCGCAACGGAACGTGGTTGGCGTCGAGCAACTGCAGAATTTCTTTCCACGTGTTCGGCTCAGGAACGGTCCATGTAATAGGAACGCCGAGTTCTTTCAGAGCAGCAACCGGCTTGGGTCCGCGAGCAAGGACGGAGCTGTTGGCGAGAGCCGCAACAAACTGTTCGCGCGAACAAAACGGTTCGATGGCGCGGGCCAGCGCACGCGTTCCGACGCCAGTCAGAAAAATGATGAGATCGAGTTTGCCTTCGAGCAGCGCGGCGGCAAACCGAGGAACATCGGGGCTATTCTGTGCCGCGATTTCGCGGGTAGCCGGAGCGACCATCGCACGGCCGCCGTAGTTCTCGATCAGTTTTGCAATTTCTACGGAGCGACGGCTCTCCAACGCGAGGACCGTGCGTCCTGCAAAGCCGGACTCAGGCTTTTGTGGTTCGGGCTTCGGATTCGCTTCCATGCGGAAGATCCTAGCACTCTCAACATCCGGGCATCCGCAGGTTTTCATGAGAATAACTGGCTGTCCGAAAATGGACAGTAGAGTCCCCATCCGGACAAATAGCCTCCCGCGTTTGTGCCGCGGACGCCTCTCATGTCCCTAGATTGCAAGGGGTTGCTGCGGACGCAGTTTTGGCGTGGAACGTGCCAATCAATTCTGTGATGGATATCGCACGCCCTGAATTCAAAGAACAGAAGCGCCGCCGACAGATCATTATCGGCGCCGTCATTGTTGTTGTTATCGCTGCAGTAACGGTGGCGGTCTATCGGCTAAAACCGGCCGCGCCCACGGTGGAGCGCGGCACCGTTTGGACCGACTCGGTGAAACGCGGCTCTTTTCTGCGACAAGTCCGCGGCTTAGGGTCGCTGGTGCCCTCTCAAGAGTCGGTGCTGCAGATTCCTGCCGAGACCGAAGCCACTGTGGTGCGCATTCGCATGCTGCCGGGCTCACTGGTCAAAACCGATACGATTCTGCTGGAGATGAGTAATCCGACGGTGGAGCAGGCGGCGGTCGATGCGCAGCTCCAGCTCAAAGCCGCCGAGGCCGAATACCAGAGCCAGCGCACGAAGCTCGACAGCGATTTAATGGCTCAGAAAGCTTCAGCGGCCACGGTCAAGGCCGACTACTCGCAGGCGCAACTTCAGTCACAGACCGACAAGGCGCTCTTCGATCTTGGAGTGATCTCGGGATTGGCGTACAAAGCGTCCAAAGGCAAGGCCGACGAACTCACAACGCGCAACGGCCTGGCTGACGACAGTCTCGTCAGCACGCAGAAGTCGATCGACTCGCAACTGGCCGAGCAGCAGACCAAAGTCGAGCAGATGCGCGTGCTCGCCCAACTGAAACAGAAACAGCTCGACGCACTCAAAGTGAAAGCCGGCATCGACGGTGTGCTCGTGGACCTGCCGTTGCAGGTCGGGCAGCATGTTTTGCCCGGAGCCATGCTGGCTAAAGTCGTGCAGCCAAACCATTTGATGGCCGAACTGAAAGTTCCTGAGACCCAAGCGCGTGACGTGCAGATCGGCGAACCTGCCTCAGTGGATACGCATAACGGCGTGATTGGTGGGACGGTTACGCGAGTTGATCCTGCCGTACAAAACGGAACGGTCACTGTCGACGTCAAACTAACAGGCGAAATGCCGAAAGGCGCCCGGCCTGACCTGAGCGTCGACGGCACCATCGACCTGGAGCATCTGGACAACGTTCTGTATGTGGGTCGTCCGGCGTTTGGGCAGGAGAACAGTACGATCAGTCTTTTCAGGCTCGACGGCGACGGCCACGATGCGATTCGCGTTCCGGTCAAAGTTGGCCGGGCTTCGGTAAATGCGATTCAGGTTGTAGACGGTCTGCACGAAGGCGACACGGTCGTGCTTTCCGATATGTCGCGCTGGGATAATACCGACCGCATCCGGTTGCAGGATTAAGAATCACGACTTTAGAAAAAACACTAGGAAATCGAGGCGAAAGATCCATGACAGGCGCTAGCCAACCCCTGATTCAAATTTCGGATATGACGAAGGTTTTCTACACCGATGAGATCGAAACCCACGCGCTGTCGGGCGTTCATCTCACGGTCAACAAGGGCGAATATGTGGCCATGTCTGGTCCGTCCGGATGCGGCAAGTCGACGCTGCTCTCGATCATCGGGCTGCTCGACACTCCCACTGGCGGGCGTTATTTGCTGAACGACAAGCCAGTAGAGAATCTGGACTTCGCCGAGCGCGCCCGTATCCGCAACCAGGAGATCGGTTTCATCTTTCAGAGTTTCAACCTGATCGGCGATCTCACCGTTTACGAGAACGTCGAGTTGCCTCTTACCTACCGGCAGAGGATGCCTTCGGCGGAGCGAAAAACGCGCGTGATGTGGGCTCTCGAGCGCGTCGGCATGGCGCATCGCGTACGCCACTATCCCTCGCAGCTTTCTGGCGGTCAACAGCAGCGCGTTGCTGTAGCGCGCGCCCTGGGCGGAAAGCCATCCATCCTGCTGGCTGACGAACCTACCGGAAACCTGGATTCACGCAACGGTGAAGCGGTGATGGAGCTTCTCGCCGATCTGCACCGAGAAGGCGCGACGATCTGCATGGTGACGCACGATCCACGGTTTGCGAAGCATGCCCAGCGGGAAGTGCATCTGTTCGACGGCAAAGTCGTTGCCGAAGAAGAGCTGCAGAAGCTCATGGCAGACGCGCATATCTAAACAACCTGCTACCAGGACGTTGGCTCCATCACGGTTTGCCAACGTCCTGGAACTCTCCCGATCGTGACCTTGAGGAAGCCGCCATGACTGCGTTATTCCAGGATCTTCGTTTCGCTGTGCGGCAACTTGGCAAGAATCGAGTCTTTACGATCATCGTCGTGGCGACGCTGGCCCTCGGAATCGGCGCCAACACCGCGATCTTTACTCTGATCAACCAGCTACTTCTGAAGTCGCTCCCGGTTCGCGATCCGCAAGGCCTTGTCGCCTTCGGCCGGGAAGTTGGCGGAGGTGTCGTTGACGGGATGGGCGCCGGCCCGCTGGAATTGTTTCCGTACGAGTTCTACAAGCAGCTCGAGAACCAGTACGAGGCCTTCGATGGCATTACGGCGTACGCCAGTTTTCCGTCCCGCCTCAGCGTGAGGCAGCCGAGCGCCGCAACCAATTCCACGGTAGGCTCCGCTTCCCAGGCCACCGGCCATCTTGTCTCCGGCAACTTCTTTCAGGTGCTGGGAGCGAGCACGGTGCTTGGGCGAACTATCGCTCCTTCCGATGCAGAGACCCCCGGCTCAAAGGCAGTTGCAGTGATCAGTTATCAGTACTGGCAGCGCGAGTTCGGCGCTGACCGGGACGTCGTCGGTAAAACGATGGTCGTCAACGGCACACCGTACACCGTGATCGGGGTTGCCGCTCCTAAGTTTTATGGAGTGGCACTCGACCAGTATCCGCCCGACATGTGGCTGCCGCTGACCATGCAGGCGCAAGTCATGTTGCAGAGTTCGCTTCTCGAACCGCATGGACTCTTCTTTCTCCACATGATGGGCAGGCGCAAGCCCGGAATGAAGCTGGAGCAAATGCAGGAATGGGTGAACCTGCAACTTCGCCGCTATATGAACGACCGGCTGGGCCCTCAGATCACAGCCGAGAGCAGCAAAGAGATCCAGCAAATGTATGTGCCGTTGATTCCCGGAGGGCGGGGCATCTCCAACCTGCGCGCTGAGTACGAGGAACCGCTTCGCATCCTGATGGGATTGGTCGCGATGGTGTTGCTTGTCGCGTGCGCCAATCTGGCCAATTTTCTGCTGGCCAAGGCAGCCATGCGCGAGCGAGAGTTCTGCACGCGTCTGGCCCTGGGCGCAACTCGTTCCCGCATCGTCTTCCAGATGCTGGCGGAAGCCCTGATGATTTCTTTTCTGGGCGGGACGGCGGGTCTGCTGCTTGCTTCCTGGGGAACTCGCCTTCTAATCAATTTTCTAGTCGCTGGCGCGAAGTCCACAGCGTTCAATCCCAACCCTGACATCCGCGTCGTGGCTTTTACATTTGGACTCTCGTTGCTGACGGGGATTCTCTTCGGCATTGCGCCTGCGCTGCGCGTATCGCGTATGAGTGCGTCGGGCGCGCTGAACGCGACGGCGCACACCGTAGGTAGTGGAG
>Ga0209006_10003570_pt1 | contig 14129 bp, 21 predicted proteins | sample JacPin_JW_Ref_O2_FD_188567 | JGI IMG/M metagenome (GOLD analysis project Ga0209006, IMG submission 188567) | Forest soil microbial communities from Algoma, Ontario, Canada - Jack Pine, Ontario site 1_JW_Ref_O2 (SPAdes) (version 2) | ecosystem: Environmental > Terrestrial > Soil > Boreal... | reverse complement strand
CCATTTATGAAACCAGTTCTATCCTAAGACTTTGGGCTTGGTCTGTTCGCCGGGACATTCGCTTCGCGCGGAAGCAGGTTCGATCTTGGACGCATTGACTGTTGCCGTTGTGCCTCGATCGCTGTGCGTTGGGGGCGGTCACGACTCCGGTGTGATGAAGACGGCTTCGGTCATTCCTACATTTCGAGCGCCGCATTGCGCTCTGCGAAACCGATACGTACACGGAGCTGGAGGGGTTTTCCCTGACTACATTTCCGTTTTGGAAATCGCGAGTGGAAGATCGTGTATCCCCTCCACGGGAGGGGTCACCGCGGTCGGGTATGTTTTATTGACAGCGTTTCTCGGATCCGATACACGCTTGGGCTGAAATCAAAGATCCTCCTGAAGGCTCTTACAAAACTGGGGGCGTGCTGGTACCCCACACGCTGCGAAATCTCGCTGATAGTCATGTTCGTGGATCGCAACAGGTGGGCCGCTCCTTCCAGACGCCGTTTCACGAGCAGTTCGTTGAGGTTCAGGCGGGTTTGCTCTTTGAACAGGTGGCTGAGCCGTGATCCGCTTAACTTTACGAGCTGCGCCAGTTCGGCAATGCTGTGGAATTGTCCGCGTTCGATGGCGCGCACAACTTTTCGGACGCGAGGATCGACAAATTTCGTCTCGGTAATAAACCTGGTAGAGGATTTCCCGCCGCCCGTTTTGCCGGTTCGTGGCTTCATCGTCTAAACCCGCTGAAAACAACGGTGCAAATTTGGGTGAATACCGTAGCGCCGGATTGCCCGATGGCTACGGCAGGCACCACAAATTGTTGCGAGAGCTTCAAACAGGGGGGAGAAAGCCCATTATAGGGGGAGGTCACGGGGAACATGCCGCAGGAATGTCTCTTTAGTGTCAACAGTTTGTCACTTGTTCAATAGGAATCAAGACCGGCAAGAGAGCGAAACTGGTCGTTGCGGTCCGACAGTGACGAACCCGCGAAATCCGCTGCCTTCCAAAACCTCCATTTTCGGAGGCATAAGTAGCAAGCGAATCCGGACGACTGAAGGTTCGTGCCCCTCCCGCGAACCCGCGAGTTTTCATCGTCCACGAAAGGACCTTTTCGACTACAGTCCCGGTTCAATGTCAGTGCAGACGACGTGCGCGGCTGGCAGAGAGAAAAAATGGTAAAGCCACACGGTGGGTTTAAGCCCTTCGGCGCACTGCTCTTCTTGGTCGAACAGGTAGACTTCCGAAAACCACCTCAGCAATTCCAGGTCGTCACTTGGTTTGGCCCTGGCAAGAGCATCTTCGTTCTGGTTTCGTAACAAAAGGAATTTTCACTTGCGCCGACAATTCATCTGGTATACAAGTGTTCCCGCTCCGCTGTCCGTTAGCAACACAACCGCAGCCTTTCTTCTCGTTTTAGAGCCTTACTTCTCGTCCGTTTCGTAGTAGTGAGCGAATCCGCAGCCGTAAAGCGCGAGAGGTGCAGTAATGGAATCAGCATCCCCCAGAGACTTCCGTATCCAGACAATCCTTCAGACCATCGAGTCCAACCCCACGGAAAGTGTCCGAGATCTTGCTCAGAGAGTGAATCTCAGCAGATCCAGGCTGAGTCACTTGTTCAAGGCAAAGATGGGGCTAAGCCTGACAATTTTTCTTGCAGAACGACGAATGGAGAAGGCTGCAGATCTTTTGCGATCGACTGAAATGCGCATTAAAGAGATCACCTTCATTGTTGGCTATCAGCAGGAACCCAGCTTCGTACGAGCGTTCAGAAAGAAGTTTGAGTGCACTCCAACCAGCTACAGACACCAGCAGCGACTTCGGCTAAGGAATAGCCGAGCAAGCTAAGAGAGTTCTGTTGACCAACCACTCTTATCTGCCTAACAATGTGCAACATTCTAAGTGGGGATTCGCAACTCCTGACTTGAGGATCTAGGCGCATTAGACGGCGCAGTTCTCGTAATTAGGACGACGGCGCGCCGGGGGATCAGTGTGCTCGTGCGATGTCACGGTGACATCTAATTTTTTCCCGCACAGTTACAGCCTAGGTTCCGAATGCATGTTCGCTAACCCGGAGGAATGTCTATGTACTTCAACGTGTTCGGTGAAAAGGTTTCCAGGGCGCGCTACCGCGAGATGGTTGACGCTGCCAAGAATCGGCGTGAACTGATCGCCGCTGGGCTCACCAGCCGGCGCGATCTTTGTAAGATGGGTCTGCTCACGGCAGGGAAAAAGCACGAACAGGAACGCCGGAAGCAGGAACAGCAGAAGCCTCCAGGTAGTAGAGGCTCAGCTTCCAAAGGTCGGATTTGGAATAGTATCGGGCGTCTCGAGCACGCGAAGCTGGATTAGCCGGCCAAATCACTAGCGGTGCGGTGTCCCTGGTTTCCAACCCACCGCCCCCTCGTCGCAAGCCGCGCAGATGCAACCGCCCTCCGCCGCAAAATTGCTCCGATTGCTCGTTTCGTCGATCACACGCCTGTGAAACATCACCGCATAGCTAAATTTAAGCCTCAAAATACCCTCCCGTCGGGATAGCCGTCCGTCATCTTTCCTTCTACTCTTCTCACTGGTGAAAGTTGAAACGACAGGGGCGTGCGGGCTGGTAATCAGACGACGAATGGGAGATCCGGTACGCAAGAGATCGGAATCGCCAAGACGCAAAAATCAGAGAGGCAACGATGGACAAAGTAGATGCGCTCTTTCTTCATACCTTCGTTGAACACATGTGCCGAAACCGTGTGTTCGGAAAAACTTGTTCCGATTCCGACTTGCAAATCCATGATATGAGGCTGGCCCGGTTGCTGGTGCTGCTGCGACAGCTCGACGAATCCGCGGAAGGACCGGGAGCATTGCCAGAACCCGAACTTGGTGAAATCGTTTGCAGCGCGATCCGAGTGTGTGGTTTTGTGGACCCGATCGAGGCGCGGGATGTGATTGCCATCGTTATAGATGCGATCGAAATGCAAGATCTGATCCCGGAGGGAGCAGCCTCAGAAGTGCTGGGGATTGCGCTGTCTGACGCGTAGTTGGGCCTTAACACACTCAATCTTCGGGTTCACCCACAGTGACGACGAGGTGCGAGACCCTGGGAAACATACCGGATGCCGGCTCGGAAGCGCCACGAACCAGACGGAAATCGCAAACAACCGAACCAACAAATAACCTCACGTCAACCGATTGACCGTAGGGGAGCAGAGGAGCGATACCGTGAATTTCATTAAGTCTTACAAATCTCAGCGTTCTGCACTCTGGAAAACAACTCTTCTGTTCATTTTGGTGTCTGGGCTCTTGATTGCGACAGATCAGATATCTATTCGCTGCGGGCTTGAGGGATCGGAGCGAATAGTGGACGACTTTCTGGGGGGATTCATTGCAGGCTCAATTTTTTATTTGTATGAGCGCCACAGACTACGGAAGTTTAACGAACACCTTCACGTGATCGACCTCATGAATCACCATATTCGGAACGCCCTTCAACCTCTTATGTTCCTGACATACGAACCCGAAGGGAAGGCGCAGATGAAGCTGGTCGAGCATTGTGTTCGTCGTATCGACTGGGCGCTCCGCGAAGTACTTCCAGCGAAGTCCGAGGATCAATTTGTGGTCACACCCGCAAATTCATTGGAAGAAGCGGCTAAGGATCGGGCCGCGAGTTCGTCATCCGAAACCAAGCTTCCCAGGCTGGAACCTGCAAACAGACAGCCCAAACCATTCTTTAACCAATGGCTCCATACATGGAGAAGCCGAAATGGAGGAGTGGGACAACGAACGTTCTGAAGCAGTTGCTCCAAGCGACACGACTTGGGCAAGTTCTTTATGGGCGAAACTGGGATGGCACAAGTAGCAGCCACTTCGTTCTAAGGTGACCGCCACCTGTTGTCCGTGGCCTTTTGCAGATTTGGCCCGCTATGAAGCCGAGGGGGCGCTGATGGCGGAAGGCCGGGCACTTCCTCGCTGAATTCTTGCTGACGGTCCCTCGTGCTGCCCGTCTGTAGGCGGATGGAAATCTATAATCGCGGCGGAAGGGTGAGCCGCCATGAAAATCCCATCTCTGTGGAGCAGTTCTGATAACCGCGCAACTTGTTGTTTCGATACGTCGCAGAGCAGGTCCGGCGCCGCAGAGCCTAGCTCCGCCGGATACCTTTGGCGGAAAGCAAGCACAAACGGACATGGCCAGAGAGTTGCTCAAGGCGGGAGCCGACGTGCGCTGGATCTATGGCATCACGGTAAGAAAGTAGATGTGGCGGCTGCGCTTGCTGTCCTGTATACGAATATACGGCTGCGCCACCAGAGGAACAGAGTTCCTCACATCTGCTATTGAACTACAACGGTGGAATACTTGGTGACTGCTCAAAATTGCTCAGGTTTCGGAATACAGGTGTCCAAGCACAAACGAAAAGGCTTCCATGCCTCGCTGAGCTGGTAATCACGCTCGACTTGTTAAAGGTGAAGAATGTGTCAGCCGACGTGAGCGAACGACAAGCGCTTTCGAGCCTAATACGTTGCTCCAGATCACCCGACCCGGTCATGAAATACGGTTCGCTCTCAACACTTATGTCGCGAGTCGATGTCGGCGTCAGCCGTGAAGACTTATGGCACTGCCGCGATGCCCCGATCTTTCCCATCATCAGCGGTTGGGAGCGGTCGGGAAACCGTCTTAAACGTCTGCTTAGTTGTGTAGGAATGTCTAAACTATTGAAACAGTTTCTATTGTTCCTTCGCACGATGGCGTGCGACAAATGCGCCATTCATTCCAGATCGTCGGCGATCGCGCAATGCTCCGCTCGAGTCCCCATTTGCACCTTCCGCTGTATCAACCTTCACAACGAACTTCGTCCTTGTTACGGTTGACAAGTGTTATGTCAGAATCGCGCACATAACCCCTAAAAAATAAAGATGAAGAACTTGTCAATGTGACTGCTCCTCGTTCGTCATATCGGTAGCGGAGAGTTTCGGCAGTCGAAGCCGGATGGCATTTCGAAGGCAAAATCTCTGGGAAAGTCGGAAGGAGATGAGGATGTTGAAGATAACGATTCAGAAATTGGGAGACACCAGTGTTCTGCGGTGCCATGGCCGAATTGTGGCCGGCGACGCCGGTTCGATATTGCGCAGCGCGGTACTTAGTCAGCGACAAACGACGATGCTTGTGATTGATTTGGCGCGGGTTGACCGCATCGATGCGGGCGGCTTGGGAGTGTTGTTGGGCCTGCGCGAGTCGGCTTGTTCCCGCGCAATCACGTTTAAGCTCATGAATGCGACGAAAAATGTCGAGGAGATCCTTGAACTGACCCACTTGCAGCGTGTCTTTGAATTCTGCTCCGTGCGAGAGCTTTTTTGCCTGCTGCACCGCGCAGCCTCTATGCCATCCTGGTCAGCCGATCAATCCAATCAAACGGATGAGAACGACAGCCGCAACAGTTCCGTGGAATGGCCAGAAGCTGTTCCGGCCGTCTAGGCCAATCCCTCTGCTGATAATCCGCTAACGGTTAAGGCAAGAGAGTGGGCACGAGCGCCGTCCTTTGCGCCACATCTTCCTCTGAGGTCCTTCACTTTTTCGTGGCGTGACTCGCGTCATGCCTGTGCGGTGCTCCTTTTAATATGATCGTTGTGCTTCAGTGGCGTTCTTGGCTCAGAAAACGGACTCCAACTCCGGGATGCACCGGGAGGTTTGGAAGGACTTGACAGCATCTTCGGCCGTGAATTTGCCCATAACCAACGCCAGCTTATGGTTGGTTGTCATGCGGATGGGAGTCGGATCAACTCGCTTAACGTAATCAAGAGCGTGCGTGCCCCCTCGATTCACTTTCACAACAAATTTGATGTTTTTCATATTTTAATGTCCTTAACGGAAAAGTTCTGGGGAAAGGTGAGCGACGCGGCAGTTCATTTCTTTGACGTCGAGGACACAACCGCCGTAAAGGGCTTACCACATTCCAAGCAACTTGCCTTCAATCGAGACGTGATCAATCCGCAAGCCGGGCACATCCTTTGTGATTGAAGCCCGGTAATCTGCGGTTTCAGCTTGCGCATCCAGTGGACCAGCAAGATCGTGAAGAGCACGACAAGCGATCCGAAGAAAACACTGGTTGCGTTCATAAAAGCGCCCTTCTTGGCGGGTCCCGCGCCAAACCGGACGGGCACCCCGCTCACTCGCTGAAAAGCCTAAGGTGGGAGAACTTCAGATGGACTGGCTTAGGTCAGAAGACCTGAAAGAGGAGAAAAGCGTAACCGCCCCAATAGTCATTATAGCAGTCCATGCACTCTGTCGTTTGGAAGAGGCGGCTGGGGTTACCCGATGCAATTCTCCCACACGCAGCTGCAGCAGTAGGTCCGATTTCAATCTGACAATTCCGAATTGGCACCAGTCTCCCATTCCTTACGGGGGAGCCCAAGCCAAAAAACATGCATGGCGCCATGAACAGCGCACTTCTTCACCTGCGAGCAGACCGTCCGCGAACGGGCTATGTCACGCTGCCATTTTGCGATCGCGAAGAACGGACTCTACTGCAGCATGCAGTGCTGCCTCCATGTTCTTCTTTGCCTCTTCGAAATTGCTGCCGTGAACCGCGACAGACAGTTGGATACAAAGACCACGGGCGGGAAACGGAGGTGTCGCGTGAAAATCACCGATGCCGTCCGTGTGCGGCTGCAATTCGCTGGCGAGCTGAACTGCCGCCCACCCACTTCAGCGTCACCAGTTGCCCGGGGCTACGTACGGGCAGCGGTCTGAAGACGAGAGCATCAACTACGCTCAACATGGCCGGGCGCGTTACCAGATTGACCGAAGACCGCAGCGCATGAACGAAGTACGGTCTTCGCAAAGTGGATAGACGTGGCTCTTAAGGCATGTTCAATATTTCCTAGCAGACTGGGGTGGTCTGCCGATTTCTAGTGTGAACGAGGTATCCAGCGTAAATGGAGTACGTTGCGCAAGTCTCGAGTCCATGCATTCGCGAACAGATCGATGGACCAACAGAGCCCGAACCCCAATGGTCGGAGCGGTTTGAGTGGCGCAGCCGCAGTCCGCGTTCTTGTCGTAGAGGATTTCGAACCCTTTCTGCAATTCATCTCGTCGACACTAGCAAAAAGGCGCGACTTGCAGGTCATCGGCGAAGTGTCCGACGGATTAGAAACGGTTCAGAAAGCGGTGGAATTGGAACCAGATTTGATCCTAATGGATATTGGACTGCCATCGCTAAATGGAATCGAGGCCGCTCGGCAAATTCGCAAGCTTGTCCCGGAATCCAAAATAATCTTCTTGAGTGGGGAATGTTCTGCTGATGTGGTGCAAGAAGCTCTTAGCTTGGGCGCGTGGGGCTACATTGTTAAAACAAGAGGAACAGATCTGCTCGCGGCTGTGGACGCGGTTATCTTGGGAAAGCGGTTTGTCAGTCGCACATAGGCAAACTCATCCCGACGGAGACGCAACCCGGACCGCTGTGGAACCGCACGCCGTGAGCTTCGCACATGCTTTATCGTTGCGCTACCTCCTGTTCCTAAAAGAGGCACTCCGTGCGTCGCGCTGAACAGGAGGCAGGTGGTTACTTTAAACGATTTGATCCTGAGCAGAAGGAATTCAACTCATCCGACCTCGACGAACTCCGCTACTTCCTACGCCGAGAGGTCGGTCCGCAAAAGTTTGAAATTCGGTGTCGTACCAAGCCGTTTTCTACAACAATGCAATTCAGGCAATTAAACGCTCTGAGGTTGAGCTATACGTGGTTTGCCCCGGCAATGGTAATCTCTGCGATTCCTTCCGAGCCATACTACTCACTGTATTTCCGTCTTTCGGGTTCGTCGGAATACCGTGTACCGGGAAGAGTTTTTGTCACCTCACCGTCGTGCGGCGCATTCTGGCCAGGGATGCATCCAGTCCAAGTTCGAACGAACGAGAATTGGCATGTATTCGGGACTCGTTTCTCAACTGCCGCGATTGAACTTGAACTCTCGCACTTACTTGAGCGTCACATTGTTCGCCCAATAGATTTTGACCCTATGGTGAACTTCGACCATGGTGCGGGACGGATGGTAAAACGAACGCTCGTGCAACTCTACGAGCATGCAGGACAACATGAAAATCCTGGTCATGGAATGCGGCAGATTGAGCGATCGCTCGTCACCCTCGTCCTGGAAGGACTGAGACACAACTACTCGAAGTTCGTGAATGGACCCGAAAGAAGTATTGCGCCCTGGCAGGTTCGGACCGTCGAGGAGTTCATTCTTGAAAACGCAGACCAACCCCTGTCTCTCGGCGACCTCGCACTCATCGCCGGCGTGACTGCTCGAAGCCTCCAATACACATTTCGTCGCAACAGAGGCTGTTCTCCGATGGAATTCTTACGGCGGATTCGGCTCGAACGAGTACGGAATGAACTCGCTCAAGCGACCTTTGACACCACTGTTACTTCTGCTGCGATGCGATGGGGATTCCTTCATCTGAGTCGGTTTGCGGCGGAATTCCGGGCTAGATTTAACGAGAACCCCTCGGAAACGCTGAGCCGCTCCCAAGGGCGCTGACACGGGATTAGTTTTTAACCGATTTCAGACGACCGCATTTGGAAACGGCCCGCGCATGCTCTGGGGAACGTTGCAAAGAACTTAAGGGCACGCGCGCCGATTTCATGAATTCTTATAATCGTGCGCTGATCGGGGCAACCAGAATTTGCGGTTCAAGGTTGGGCTCGCGACCTCAGCGAAAGTGGTTTGGGAGCTTTCGTGGCGGAAAACAAGGCGATCGGCGAACTGGTCACACTTCAAATACCCGTTGGGAGTCTTTGGAAAGAAGTGATCACCGCGGAGGTATCTCGCCGGGTGGGAACGCAATACGGATTCCAATTTACCGCGCTAAGCGCGGAACAACGGCTTGAGATCCAGGCGGCATTGAAAGGATAGAGAGAGATTCCTATTGGAACTTAGGTAGCTGGTCACCAAGAGATGATTATCGGGCATAAAGGAGAGGGGAGCCCCTGAGCCTTGATATCCGCCAGCGACAGGCACCGAGTTCTCGCCAAGCTGATCAATGCTTGCCACGATCTGGAAGACGTATTGAATCAGTCGGTTCCGGCAGCCTGATATGATCCCGTATTCATTCCTCCGGCTTTGAGGAACGAGCTTTCTGTCTTACACGATGATTTTGTTCGGATTATTCGCAGGTTGGAAGAGAGCCAATGACGCTCGACCGGACAGCGAGACCATCTCCCCAAACGTTATTTCTAAATGTCCAACTCATGAAGAACAGCTCCATGCCCGGCATCCCCCATTTACCCGACCGATCACGCTGTTTTAAAGAACGGCTGCCGGAGTTGCTGGAAACCGCGCAAGACGGTAGCGCGTCCTCAAACAGATTCTTGCATCAGTTCCAACAGGGACAGCGCCAGCATGGAGCGCCTTCAATTGTCGATTTTTAGTCAAGACTCGGGTCTGGTAGGGCTTGTTCGTGCGGCTCTGCAAGACCTAGGTGTCGCGGGCAGTTATTTCGACATCGACTCTGCTCGCGCCCTTGAAGTTCTGAGAAGCCGCCATTTTGATGGAATTGTCCTTGACTGCAATGACCTGGCTTACGCCCAACAGATCCTAGCAGGAATTCGACGGGGACCCTCGAACCGGCAAACTCCCGTGATCGCCATTGTCAACGATGCGACCGACATGCGAGCAATCCAAAGCTCCGGCGCCAGCTACAACGTCTGCAAACCAGTCTCTCCCGCAACGCTCAAGGCCCACCTGACCAAGGCGTTCGATGCCATACAGAAAGAACATCGGCGTTACTTCCGCTACACCGTAAGTCTGGAGCTGTTCGTCGGTGCCGAGAAGGCGGGTTTCACGTCCGCCAGGCTGATCAATCTGAGTGCGGAGGGGCTGGCAGTTCGGTTAGGCAGATCCGTTAAGCTGGAGGGAGCGGTCAACCTTAGGTTCGACTTGCCAAGCATCAAGCCCTATCGCATCGACGCAGAAGGAGAGATCGCTTGGACCGACGCCGAGGGCCGGATGGGAATCAAGCTGGCGCACATGCCAGCGGAAGCTCGCCGAAAGTATGCAGAATGGTTAGACGTCCTGCACGCGCAGCATGAGTTTCGCAGACTCCCCGAAGATGCCAGCCAAGGCAATCCGTAATGCACTTGTCCCTCGCTTTCCCTCTAGATACCGGGACACCAGTCCAAGGCGAAGTAGCACGACGACGTGCCGGGCGCGAACAGGAGGTGTGAGATTTGCCCAGACAGCCCGATCCATTTCTAGAAGACCAAATCCTGGATGCTGCCGCCGGACTATGGAGAAAGAGGGGCGATAAGGCGCTCACTATCCGCGCGGTGGCCCAGGCTGTGCGCACCACTACCCCCACCATCTATCGCCGTTTCAAGAGCCGTGAGGAGATTCTTCCAATCTTGCTGAGTCGGATACGGCAGGATCTGCTCAATCTGCTCCAGACGTGCAGTTCTCCCCAGGAGGCTAGCCGACGATACGTTGAGTTCGCAGTGAGCCACCCACATGAATATGAGCTTTCTTTTGCGCATGCATGAAACCCTTATATGCAGGCGGCCGGCGCCGCTCACGGGCGGCCCGATCTAGAGGACCCGAAGTAGAATTGATGAGGGCAAAGCTGACGGAATGGATCGGCGGTACATGCATCCCTGCTTTTTCTCGGACTGCCCAAGTGTCTGCCTTGACCTGCCAATACTTCATGTTTTCGGGGTCTTTTTTTGAGCCTAGGAGTCCCTGGGCGAAGGCCTCACGCTCACCTATCAGCGCAGCGTAGCTATCGCTGAGAGCGCTGTCATCGAGTAGGGTACGAATCTGATCGTCCGGCATCTTCTTTCCAGGGGCAATGCCGTTCATTTCCATTACTGCGACGCCGGCTTCTCCGTCAGGATCGTTTTGCAGGGCGGCGAGGACGTAGCACTGGAAAGCTTGGTGATACATCTTAGCTTCCTCTGCCTGGCGGCCGAGAAAACTCAATTGATGGGCACTCAGGTGACAGGGTACCTTCTCGCTACAAAAATCCCAATTGACGATGGTCGCATGCCAAGGGAAATCGGGAGACCAGTTGGGACCGATTTTCTCCCCTACCTCCGCATGATGTTGCCATGAAACCGACCCTCGATGGTGTTACCGGTAACCGTACCGATATATTCCACGTACAATTCCTTGAAATCGTGTTGCACCGTCATGAATGAACCGGGTGGATCTACGCGGTGAAGGCGGAAAGCGTGCCCATCGAACTCGTCTATGGTCAGCCGGGCAATTTCTGGGCGAGGGTTTAGGAGACGTTGAGCAGGATTATTTGTCGAGGACCACAACGCCACGCCTTGATTTTCTTCGAATAGCCAAACCCCCTCCGCACCCGCCTCGCAATCGCTGACGTCACATTCATAGAGAGCGATGGGTAGCATAACTTTGTTTTTATTGGCAACGGTTTGCGCAATAGAGGCCGTTTTTGTTGGCGTACCCGATTGACCAATTGCGCCTGGCGCGGGAGTCACAACAGCAACTCTTCCGGGTTCTGGATTAGGTCCTCGCCGATGTGAGGCCCAATCCAAACCAACTTCGCGGTCGCCAATAGTGGCGGACCATGTTCCGGTGCGCTGCCGGTTGCCGCTGTTTCGGTCGGTATAAACGACTGTGCCTTCAATATGTATTCCATGTAGTCGACCTTTGTAAACCGCTGAGCCCAGCCACGGCCCTGTCGTATCGTTGCGGCGGACGACGATTGAACTGCTATCGAAATGCTCCAAGACAAGTGGTTGGTTGCCTGTACCGAATGTTCCTATTCCCGTTGAGCCATTCGTAGAACCGTTAAACGTCCAAGTGACGTCGTTGTTGGTCCTCCCGCACGCGTCGTTTTCACATTCGGTTATCCGGAGTTCCTCTGGCTCGACCTTCGGTTGCCTTCCCTTTTGTGGCGATTGCGTTTGGCCATTTGAGACGCCTGTCAGGGAGAAAGTCGCAGCGATCGTCAACACGAACCGTCCCAGAGAGCTGTTAAAGAAACGCATTCCGGCCTCCGAAGATCGCCAGTCTAGCACTTAGTCGCATTCGCATCTACTAGCAGTTACGGGCGGCCATCCGCCCTGTCGCTTCCCTACTAAATCAATGCTATTTTTGTCCGAAGGAAGGAGTTCGAACTGTGTTTGAAGAACTAATGCCGCTACTTACGCAGCGCATGCTGTTCGTGACCTTGTCCCGAGTCAGCGACCAACAGATTTGTGTCAACGTCATCCCAAAGCCACTGAAATCCGATCAGCAGAACGACGACTCTGCGCTCACTACACCGCTGAGCGTAACCGGCACTCCCCAAGAGTTGGACGAACAATTGCCCCGACAGTTGGTGGAGTTCGTGGAGACTCACCTGGGGCTGTCGTCAACCTTGAAGAGTGCGAAAGAACAGATGGAAGCGGCCGCCAAAGGAGCAAGGGAAGCAGCCAAGAAATCGACGAGTTCAAAATCCCACGGCAGTTCCAGCAAGACTGCGGTGCTAAGCTCGCCGCAAGTGCCGAAAGAAGAGGGAGCGACAGATAGTCCAGACGATTCACAGTCGGGTCCTGAGCCAGCGCAGCCTGCCCCCGAGGGCGGAGGCCCTGGCGCGAGTACCGGAAGCCTGTTCGACCTTGAACCGAAGAACGATGACTAAGGTTGTCCAACTGCCGGTCCTTGCTCCATTTGCTGGGTCCAGCGGCGGGACATCATCCTCGAAAGGAGTAGTCATGGAAGTACATGTTCTCGAACGAGAATTCCTCTACAACGGGGTCAAGCTGCCCGATACGACCCCAACGATGAGCCCTGAACAGGTCAGAGACACGTACACGCATCTGTATCCAGAAATCGCCACGGCTGCTATCGAGGGACCTGAAACGGTTGCTGGCAAACTGGTTTACAAGTTTGTTCGTGCGATCGGAGCGAAAGGGTGAGACACAGAAGGGCTGCTCGCCGAGGAGACGACAGCGGTTGAATAGAGAGCAAGACTCCGTGTCGTGCCGATTTGGCGTTCCCGACGGCGACTTGCACACTCAAGACCGCGCAGGGTCAACTCTAAGGGCTTTTCTACAGCCTCAACGCCCAAGCTCAGTCTGACCTCTAACCACTGGGACTTGCAGAGCACGAGAGCTTTCGTCCGCATCAGAATAGGTCAGCCACAAAACTAATCCTGGGGTCAGAACTTCAGTCGGCTGGGATAAGCCAGCTTCCCCTTGACGTCGAACACCAGCTTGAATACCTCGTCGAAGTACGCGTCTACGAGCTTCTGGGCTTCGGCTATGCCACCCGTGATCCCCCCGCGCCACTGCTTCCGGGTCTTCCTGTACTCGGACTCGTAGAACTCGTTAAAAACCCTCTTGATCTTCTTGTTCGGCATCATCGTGTAGAAGCTGATCGCATTGAGGCGGTCGATCTTGGTGTCCGACATCCTCCATCTGTGCACGTGGCTCCCCCGGATCGCGATCCCTCTTTTCATCGAGTCGATCACGAGCGTGTTGAGCACTGCGCACGCGCCTTTGATCTGCGGCAGGCGCGGGTCCCTCCTGTACTGGCGCTCGACGAACTTTAGGAATTGCACCAGCCTCTCCTGCAGGATGTAGAGCTCGTGCAGGAAGGACTCGACGTGGAATTGGAGGTGCCTGTGCTTGGCGATGTGCGTTTTTGCGATACGGGAATTTCCCGATGTAGAAGTCGATGTCTCTCATCGTGTCGAGCGACCTCAAAATTTCCGAGGCATGGTGCATCAACCACTGATGGTACCTTGTGCGCCCCGTCGGCTTGTTGAGTGGGGTCGGTGGGGCTAGGTCGAAGATCTCCTTGTGTATCTCGTCCATGAGGAGCTTCGCCTTCTTGGACCTGAGCAGGCGTTTCATCGCCGGCATTCCGTCAGCGACGACCGCCATCTGAAATTTTTCGAGTCCCTTCAATGAGGAGAGCTTGTGCCCGGCCATTCGCCGCTATGTTACTCTTCTTCTGTGCCGCGCCTTCGAGCAGCTTCATACGCTAAGAGCATTCTTGCTTTTGCCTGCTCGTTCGCGATCTATTAGCGTCCAGTCTATCGACAAGCAGACGTTCATCAAGGCGGTCCGCACTGCACAAGGGTCACAATTCCAAGGTCAGTCAGACGTGATAAAAGGTGACTTCCATGAAGCACAGGAAGCTAGCTGCCACAGCCTGCC
>Ga0209006_10003569_pt1 | contig 14133 bp, 13 predicted proteins | sample JacPin_JW_Ref_O2_FD_188567 | JGI IMG/M metagenome (GOLD analysis project Ga0209006, IMG submission 188567) | Forest soil microbial communities from Algoma, Ontario, Canada - Jack Pine, Ontario site 1_JW_Ref_O2 (SPAdes) (version 2) | ecosystem: Environmental > Terrestrial > Soil > Boreal... | reverse complement strand
GCGGGCGTCGTCGCTGCCATCCTGTCACCAAGCGTGGTGTTCGCCTTCCTCCTGAACGCCTCAGGCGCGATCATTGCCGTCATATACCTTGCGATCGCGGTGTCGCAGGTTCGCACGCGACGGGCGCGCGAGCGCGCTGGTGCCGCGCCCCCGACGCTGCCGATGTGGTTGTTCCCGTGGCTGAGCTATGTTGCGATCGCAGGCATGCTGACGGTGCTCATCGCGATGGCGCTGGAGCCTGCGCACCGTGCAGAATTCTGGACCAGCGCTGTCTCCATAGCCGTCGTGCTGCTCGCGTACGCCATGTTCAGGCGCGGACGGGACGCGGCCCCTTAAGCTTGGCGGCGGGCCAAGCCCGCATTATCCGGGAGCTGACCATGCCGAACACCGTGCGACTTCATCGCGTCCTGGCGACGAAACCCGAGAAGGTTTACCGCGCGTTTCTTGAGCCGGACGCGGTGGCCAAGTGGCTGCCTCCGAACGGGTTTACCTGCGTCGTGCACCAGATGGATCCGAAGCCGGGTGGATCGTTCAGGATGTCTTTCCGGAATTTCACCACCGGCGAGGGTCACTCCTTCGGCGGCCAGTACCTTGAGCTCGTCCCGAACGAACGCCTGCAGTACACGGATAAGTTCGAGGATCCAAACCTGCCCGGCGAGATCCGGGTGACCGTGACCCTCAGGAAGGTTTCGGTGGGCACGGAGGTTTCCATCGTGCAGGAAAATCTGCCGGACGCTATTCCGGTGGAGGCCTGTTACCTCGGCTGGCAGGAGTCGCTGCGCAACCTCGCCAAGCTCGTCGAGCCCAATATCACTCCATAGTGCCGCGCCCGTGAGGCGACAGGCGCGCCGCGCTCGCTGTCGGGTGCGCCGCGAGAGCCCGGGCGGGTCATCAAGGGCTCGGGCCTACAGCCCGTAGCCGCCCGCCACCGCGATGCGTTGTCCGGTCACGTAGCCCGCCCGCTCGGAGGCCAGAAAAACACAGGCATGGCCGACCTCTTCGGGTTTGCCCCAGCGCTTGAGCGCCAGGTTCTTGTGCACCTCGGCAACCCAGTGTGCGTCGAACACGCCCTGTCGCGTGAGCTCGAGGAACATGCCCGCCTCGATCACCCCCAGTAGAACAGTGTTGGCCCGGATCTTGTGCCGGCCTTCTTCCTTGGCGATGCCCGTGATCAGCGCCTCGATGGCGGCCTTGGGAGCTACGGACATCACATCCCGGTCGGGCCACGCCAGGTGGCCGGCGGATCCAAGGTGCAGGTATGAGCCACCGCCCCAGGCCTTCAGACGCGGCAGCGTCGCACGGACGACATTGTAGAATCCGTTCAGGTCCTGATTTACGACGGTCTGCCACTGTTCACGGGTCATCTCCGAAATAAGCACCTGGGTCGTAAGGGTGGCCGCCCCCACAAGAACCGTGTGCAGGCGCCCGTGAAACCTGGCCGCGTTGTCTACGACGGCATCGACCTGGCCGGCATCCGCAAGTGTCAGCTGGTGAATGGTGGCCTTGCGACCGAGTGCCTGTACCTGTGCCGCTACCTTCTCGGCCACGTCCTTCTTTTTGTGGTACGTGAGGGCTACATCGGTGCCGGCGCGCGCGAACTCCAGGCACACCGCCTGTCCAACGCCGCCACTGCCACCCACCACGAGGACTGCACCGTCGGGGAAATTCTTCTCAGTCATCTGTTGGATTCCAGGTTAAGGCGATGGCGGGTGCTATTTGCGGGTCACGCGCGGCCGGAACGGCTCGTAGATCTTGCAGACGACTTTCGATGAGTCAAAGGCGTCGGACTTGCGGATACGCCCGATATTGGCCGGGCTCCACAGGATCTGCTTCGTCTTCTGCAGGTCGTCGGTTTCGATCTCCATGAGATTCAGGTACCGGTAGGGCATCGGCTGATATCCCGGGTAGTCGGGGGGTTCAACCGGTGGCACGCGGTAGCGCTGGGCCGCGACAAGACCCGGTGTCATCAGCATTTCCGGCACGTGATATTCGTCGTACCAGGCGTTGTATTCGTCCTCGCGCCCGGGGACAGGATTTGAAAACGCCATCATGATGTACTTCGCCATAACCCTTACCTCCTTAGATGCAAACCATCGAAACGAAGCCCGCAAGTGGCTCTCTGCCCCATGCTCTCCTATGGTTGCTGCGTGCAGGCATCGAATACCGCCTTGGTGTCGAAATAGTAGGCGGACAGTTCCACCACCTGGCCGTCGCGAAACCGCCAGAATTCCGCAATCTTGGTATCGACATGGCGTCCGGTGGCTTTCGAGACGGCCTTGAGCCCGATGACGGTGACGACCGAATCGGCGCCGACCAGATGCTCCAGTATGTCGACACGGAAATCGCTCCACGCAGCCAGCAGATTTCTGCGCAGCTGCCGCGCACCCTCCTTACCCTGATAGCTGCCCCCGTGGGGAAGCGATGCGGGCAGGGTGATCCGGATCTGCGGATGCAGCAGCGCCAGGAAATCCTCGTAAGAGCCGCGCAGCGAGGCCTCGTAGGCCTTTAGAGTAAGGCTGAGATTGTGGTTCAAGAGTGACCCCGCGCAAGCTCGCGGGCGGCCTGCAGGCTCATGAGGGAAGTGTGCGCGACGGCCGGGTAAGCCGCGCCCGTGAGCCGCATGCACATCGTGCCGGAGGTGTGTCCCGTGGTATTGAGCCAGTTGGGGTGTCCCGGGTCCGATGCCGCGATCACGAGCGTGACGCTGCCGTCGGGCTCGCGGCGAACCGTCGTGCCGTTGAGGTGGATGCGCGCCCTGGTGTAGTCAAGCGATTCCATCCAGACGTTGCACAGCTGGAAGTTCCAGGCGCGGCAGGGCGGCAGCTCCGCAATACGGATGACGAGTGCTTCGTCGGCCCCGACGCGCCACGCGGACAGGTAGTAGAGGATATTGGGATCGCCGCCCGTCGAGCGTATGTAGGCCTGGTCTCCCAGCGGCAACTGATTGACCTGCTCTTGGAAGCCGGATGTCCAGTCACCGAAGAAGGAGGCGGTCTCGATCACATGCTCTGCAATCGAGGCCAATGATGTGGACAGACCCTCGAGGGTGAGAGGCGCGCCTGTCCCGTGCTCATCGGTGCGCCTGAGCGTGATGGATATCGGCGGCGCGGCGCGGTCCTCGATGGTACAGCGTACGATGATGAGATCGGTGCGCTCGTCAATGGTCAGGTGGTTTTGCGCGCCGCCGCGCTGCCGGGAGATGCCAATCCGGACCGTGCCGTCCTCATGGGTCGCGAGCGTGTCGCTGTCCAGCCGGGCCGCCGCGGCACGCTGCTCACGTTCCTCGGCGGTTAACCCCGAGGTCATCTCTTTCTTGTCGAGCGCGATGATGCTGTAGTAGGTGCAGCCCCTGAGGTCTGCGCTCAGGAGGTACTCGTAAGCGGCGCTGACGCTGGCGACGTAGTAGCGATTGTCCGGATTGTCGCCCCCGCTCTTGATGCGTTCATCGCATAGCAGATAGAGCTGCGGCCGGGCCGGATCGGCACCCACGAGGTTGCGCTGGATCGAGGCGTACACCAGGTGCGTCAGATACCGCAGGCCCTCTGCGACGTCGAGGCCCTGGATCGGGAAGTCCTGGCGCAGCAGCTGATCACCGGCATCACCGAGACGTTCGCAGAAGAGCTTCCAGGTCCGCGCTGCCTGCTGCTGTCGCTCCGAAGCCGACATCCCGCTCACTCGTTCGGCACCTGGAAGTAGGACTGGTATTTCCTGAACAGCGGCCGCTCCGCGCTGTCGTCTCCCGTGGCATAGCTGTGAACCCCGAATACCCCGCGGGGCTTGCGTGCCAGGTAACGTTGCATCCTGAGTTCGGACTCCCCGCTCAGTATCAGCCCCAGGTCCCGGTACAGGGTGCGCAGCGCTTCCAGCGGTCGCGCTGAGAAGTCCGCAAAGCGGATGTTGGCGAACTGGCCGCGTGGTAGCGTCCCGTCCTCTATCCAGGCGATCCGCTGCTCGAGCATCGCCGCGACCGAGTCCATGCGCAGCCAGTTGTCGTAGGAGTTGCGGCTGAAGGGGTCATCGGTGCGAAATCCGAAAATTGTGCCCTGCACGCTGACCACGGAAGCCACGGCCTTGATGGGGTCGCGGTGCGTCAGGATGATCTTGGCATCCGGGTAGACCTTCAGCAGCTGCGGCAGATAGGGTTCATGGTTGCAGCCCTTGAAGAGCCAGTGCGGGCGCCGGAAGCGCCATTGCAGGAGCCTGAGCATCCGTTTGTGCCAGCGGTAGGTCTCCGTGATGTCCGCGCCCTGCAGATACTGCTGGTAGCTCGGGATCTGAAAGGAGGCCGTGAACATTTCCGACAGGAACGAGGAAGTCGTGAATTCGATGCACTCGACGGGCAGCTCGCCGCCGACGTCATGCATGGATTTCCACTCGGGCGAGATCCGGTCCTGGATCGTGATCAGTTCGTGTCCACGACGGATGCGGGGGTCGCTGTGGTACGAGGCCTCCTGCGGGGGCGGGCAGGGGAAGAGCGCCTCCCATTTCTTCACGTAGCGGAACTGCTCATCCTGAGCGAGGACCTCGTGCAGGATTGTCGTGCCTGAGCGGGGCAGGCCGACGATGAACACCGGCTGGGTGATGACCTCAGCTTCGATCTCCGGGTGCCGCTTGTACCAATCGGTGACCTGGAGGCGGTTCTGCAGGTACACCAGCAGGTCCGAGCGAGTCAGGAGCCGCCCCAGCAGATTAAGGTCCGCCTCCTTCTCGATGGCGCTGATCAGCACCTCGAAGTGCTGTCGCCAGTGATCGTCCGGGTCTGCGTCCCCGAAGTCCGTGAGCCCGGTATTGGCGCGCGCGGTATCGAGCAGGGAGCCCGAGTCAAGCGGTACCACACCCGTGCCCAGCACCGGCCCCTCGGCATTGATGCGCGTCACCCACTCCGGCCGCGGCGGGTGCTGGTAGGTCTGGCGACGATCAGCGCTCATTGGTCTGGCTGCGGCGTTGCCTCAGAACGAGGCGGTCAGATTGACGCCGAGCGTCAGCGGCTCGGCGTAGACCACGGTCCCGAATCCCAAGGCGCCAAAATCGTTGCCCGCGGCGACCACCTTCTCGTTGAGGAGATTGGCGCCATAGAACTCGGCACGCAGCTTGAAGCGCGCACCCGTCGGAATGTCATCGAGCGTGATTCGCGCCCGCAGGTTTTCGTTCGCCTGGGCGGCGATTGCCTCGTTGTACGGGTTCTGGCTGTCGAGCGGAAACCACACCTTGCGGCTGCGGTAGGAGCAGTCAAGCCGCCCCGACAGGGTGCCGGCGGCGGTGCGTCCGTAGGTGTACTGCGCCGAAACGTTGGCGTTGAGCTTGGAGACGCCTGCGAACTGGGCCTGGTCGGCGACGTTCACCAAGTTGCCCGAGGCGTCGGCGAGGTAGTACTGCTGATATTTCGGATCGACGTAGCCGATGTTGGCCTGCAACTGCCAGCTGTCACTCGGAATGGCGGTGACCTCCAGCTCCCCGCCCGCATAGGTGGCCTTGCCGGCGTTGGTGATGACGGGTAGGCCGTTGATGGTGTTCTGAACCTGCAGGTCGTCGTAGTTGGTCTTGAAAAGCGCGGCATTGACCCGCAGGCGCCGGTTCAGCCAGTCAGACTTGAGGCCGATCTCGTAAGAGACATCCTTTTCCGGATCGTATGACCCGTAGGTGTTGGGGACGAAGCCGCCGGCGCGGTAAGCATTGGACACTCGCGCATATCCCATGACCGTATCGGTCCACTGGTAGCTCGCGGAGAACAGCCCCGAGACGTTGTGCCATGAGTTGCTCTCGTCACGCACCAAGGTCGGCACACCATTGGAGGAGGAATCCTCGTTGATCTCCTTCTGATCGTGCGTGTAACGCACGCCGAGGGTCAGCTCGAGCTTATCGAGCGCGGCCGGATGGAAGGAGGTCTGGCCGTAGGCAGCGTAGGAGTGCGTGGTGAGCGCCGGTACGTAGCGGATGGTTTCCTGGTTGAGCGCAAGCGTGCCTCCTGGCAGCACGTAGCTGAATACGTCGGGGTTATAGAGATTGCCCTTCTCGTAGAAGTAGTAGAGGCCCCCGACGTACTTGAATTGCCCGACGGTGCCGAGAGCCTGCAGCTCGTTGGTGATCTGGTGATCGCGCGAGGTGTTCTCGGGGAGGTTAAACGGGGTCACCGGCTGAACGCTGGTGGTGTTGGTGACCGGATCGAGCACGGTACCCAGCAGGTTCCCCTGGCCGCTGATGTTGATGTACTCGTCCACGGAAGTGGAGCGGTAGGCCACGATGTCCTTGAAACTCAGACCAGGATTGACGTCGTACTGCACCGTGACGGCATGACCGCCGAAGACGCTGTGATCGTCCGGCTGATCGCCGGCGTAGGCGGCGCTCATGCGCACGTAGGGGTTGTAGTTGAAGGGGTCACCGCCCAGGGAAGGCGATTTGCCGAAGTAATTCAGCACGTCCGGGGTCGCGGCAATCACCTGCGAGAAGGGCTCCTGCGCGCGATGATCGGTGTAATCGGCGCGATAGTCGAAGTGCAGGCTCGAGGAAAGAAGATCGCCGTGCAGGGCAAACCAGATCGCGTTGCTGTTCACGCTCCCCGGGTCATCTTCGGCGGCGCCGGGGTCGAGGTTGCGCACGTAGCCATCACTCTGCTGATGGGTAAAGATGAATTTCGCCTTGAAACCCGAGTCTCCGAGCTCGCCGCTGTTGAGAATGGTGCGGCTGCTGATGTTATGGTACGAACCGTAGTCGAGCTTCTCCTCGACACCGGTCTGGTCGGAGGGCCCCTTGGTAATAAGGGAGATCGCACCACCGGTGGTGTTGCGGCCGAAGAGGGTCCCCTGCGGCCCCCGCAGTACCTCGACACGCTCAAGATCCGCAATGTCGAACAGTGTGGCATCAGGGCGGGCGTTGAGGACACCGTCGATATAGGTCGTCACGGGCGCATCGGTGTAGATCTGGTAGTCGTACGTTCCCACGCCACGGATGTAGATGTTCGCCGCGGTGGTGCTGCCGGCGGTCACCCCGACATCGAGATTAGGGACCAGGTCCCGGACCTGCTGCAGGGACACGATGTCGTTCTCCCGGATATCCTCGGAGGACAGTGCGGTCATCCCGATCGGGACTTTCTGCTGGTCCTCGCGCTGTTTGCGGGCCGTCACGACGACTTCTTCAAGCTGGCCGCGCGGCGCGCTGCCGGTCTCGGTTGCATCCGTGAGAGCGGCGGAATCGACGTTCTGAGCTGCGCCGGGCCGCGAGAGCCCGACGCTGAGCGCGGCCAGGACGACTAAAAGGAGTCCCAGCCGAGTGGATTGCCCCTGCATTGCCATTGCGTTTCCCCCTCAAATCTATTAACGAACCCAGATAGCGAAATGCGTTGTAATTGACACAATAAACCGCGCATATGAGACTACAAACGTCGGTATGCCATATTTATTTGCCTATCAGAGCCTCGATATGTGCGTAATGGACACCCGAATGCGGATAGTTGTCAAGCAATGGCCGAGTCTCCCCGCAGAGTTCGGATGACGCGGATAATCTGAGTCAATGCGCAGGGGTTTATGTATTTAGGAACGCATTCAGCAGCATGCATTAATCCCAACGAGCGGATCTTGGTGATGGAGAAGCGTGGGAGCCCGGCCTCGTGACGGACCGTCCTCGATCGCAATCCCCGCCCGCCATCCCGAGGGTCGACCTCGCAGACGTGCCGCACGTCGCCTCCGACCCGGACCGGTCGCTCTACGCGTTCTTCGACCAGCTGCGTGAACAGAGCCCCGTGGTGCGCTGTGAGACCCGCGAAGGCGCGTGGTATGCGTTTCTGCGGGCAGAAACGGCGAAAGCAGTCCTGATGGACACCCAGACGTTCAGGACCTATAACCCGGTCGCGGGCGAGAGCGGTTACTTCGACGAGGAACTGCTCCCGGCGAGCAAGGATCCGCCGGAGCACAAGAAGTATCGTCAGATCATCCAGGGGCCCTTCAGTGCGCGCGCCGCCAAGGCGCTCGAACCGCGCATGCGGGAATTCGCCGTCACCCTGATTGATGCGATCGCGCCCAGGGGCGAGTGCGAGTTCATCGAGGAGTTCGCACAGCCCTATCCGGGTCTGGTGTTCATGGCGATGATGAAGTTTCCCCTGACGGATCTGCCGACGCTGGCCGCCTGGGACAAAAAATTCTGGACCAGCCCCGCATCCGACCCCGACGGGAGCATCCGCAAGTCGGGTCTCGAGGGCTTGAAGGACTACGTGCGCGAGCAGGCACGCGGCAAGCGCCTAGCGCCGGATGAATCCCTGATTGGCCAGCTGACACTGGCGGAAATTGATGGGCGGCGTCTGAGCGAGGACGAGATCGTCTCCTACGGCGCCCTGGCCTGTATCGGTGGCATCCACACGACCAAGGCGGTGCTCGGGCGCATGATGCTGCACCTGGCACAGCACCCCGATCAGCAGCTGCGTCTTCGTCGCGAGCCTGCCCTGATCCGGCGCTTCATTGACGAAGCGCTGCGTGTGTACGCAATCGGTGAGTCCTTCCGCTTCGTGGCTGCGGACGTCGAACTGGACGGCTGCCCGCTGAAGCGTGGTGATCGCATCTCCGTTCACTGGCCGGCGGTGAATCGCGACCCCCGCATGTATCCGGATCCCACCGAGGTGCATCTGGAGGGGCCCGTTCAGGCTCACCTGGCGTTTGGCTACGGTCCGCATTTCTGTGTGGGGATGCATGTCGCGCGGCACGACATGGCGATCGCGCTCGAGGAATGGCAGGCCCGGATTCCCGCGTTCGCATTGGCGCCCGGGGCAACGGTCACCGAGCGAGTCTGGGGTGGCGCGGGCCTGCATGCGCTGCCCTTGCGCTGGGTTGCGTAGCTCAAGGGAATCCACTGATGGCTCCATCCTACGACGCGCTCCTGTCTCCTGGACGGATCGGCACCCTCAAGCTGCGCAACCGGATCTGCATGACTCCGATGGGGTCGAATCTCGGGGAAGGGGACGGCCTAGTTGGGGATCGGGCGCGTGCCTACTACGAGGAGCGTGCCAAGGGCGGCGCCGCACTCATGATCATGGGCTCGGTCGCCGTCGCCTGGCCCGTCAGTGGGGTCATCCCACGCCAGGCCGCGATCTCTGAGGAGCGGCACATCCCTGGAATCAAGGCGGTGGCGGATGCGGTCCATCGCCACGGCGGCAAGCTCGCGCTGCAGCTGCATTTCGGCGGCCTGATGTCGACCCTGGACGTCGCCGCAGGGCGGCCGCTGTGGACGCCCTCCGTGCCGCAGCCGAAGCTGGCCGGTGACATGATGGATGGCATCCTGCAGGAGGAGTTTGCCGGGTTGTCTGCGCCCCTGGGCACCGCGGCCCCGCAGTTCAAGGTACTCACGGCGGCCGACGTTGAGCAGCTGGTGAACTACTTCGCCGCCGCGGCGCAGCGCGCCAGGCGCGCGGGCGTGGACGGTGTGGAGATTCACGCCGGGCACGGCTACATCATCTCGGCATTCCTTTCACCCAATACCAACCAGCGTACCGACGCTTACGGCGGCTCCATCGAAAACCGCGCGCGTGTCCTCACGGAGGTAGTCACCGGCATCCGCGCGGCGGTCGGGCCCAAATACCCGCTCTGGTGCCGGCTCGACTCGCAGGAGTTCTTCCAGCCGAACGGTATCTCGCTCGAGGACGCGAAGAGCACGGCGCAACTGGCGGAAAAAGCGGGGGCGGATGCGATTCACGTCAGTGCCTACGCGGATGCGGCCATGGGAATCGCCCACTCCTCGGCACACACGCCTCAGCAGGCCGAGCTCCTGGTGCCCAACGCGGCTGCCATCAAGGCCGCGCTCAGCGTGCCGGTCATTGCAGTGGGCCGTATCGAGCCGGGCGCGGCCAACCGGCACATCAAGGCCGGTAGATTCGATTTTGTGGCCATGGGACGCAAGCTCCTGGCAGATCCCTATCTGCCGCGGAAGCTGGCGGACGGGGCTGCGGCGAGCGTGCGCCCCTGCGTGTATTCATACGCCTGCAACAGTCAGATCTACATCGGCGGAAGCGTGAAGTGCGCCGTGAATGCCGACACCGGTTTCGAGCGCGAATTGGCGCTGCTGCCGGCGGCACGCAGGAAGCGCGTGATCGTCGCCGGCGGTGGCCCGGCCGGTATGGAGACCGCACGCCGTCTGGCGCTGAAGGGCCACCGCGTCACCCTGTTCGAAGCATCCGACCGGCTCGGCGGCCGCCTGCGGGCGGCAGCCCGATGCTATGACACCAATGAGCCGCTGCTGCGTTGGCTGACACGCAGCCTTGCGTCCTCGTCCGTAAAGGTGGTGTTGAACAGAACCGCGACCCCTGAAGAGATCCTCACCACGGCGCCCGATGAGGTTGTGGTGGCAACGGGTTGCCGCTACCCCGAACCTTCGATTCCTGGCTGCGATCTGCCGCACGTGATCACGGGCGATGCGCTGGGCCAGCTGATTGCAGCCGAACCCGACGGACCGAGCAGTGCCGCGGCCGGTATGAGAGAGCGGCTACCCCGCAGGAAGGGTCGCTCCCGGGAAGCCGGCGGACACTCGGCGCGGCGCCGTGCCGTGGGTCGTGCGGTCACCGTCATCGGCAGTGATCTCATAGCTCTGGAAACGGCCGAGTTCCTGGCGCACAGCGGTCGGGTGGTTTCGGTCATCAGTGAGTCCGCGCAATTCGGCAAAGGGCTGCCCCTGGTACGGCGCTGGCGGGTACTTTCGAGTCTGCGTGAGCTGGGGGTGGCGCTGCTGGCTCAGGCACGCGACATCGTGATCGGCCGCGGAACGCTCTCTTACGTCAACCGCCAGAGCCAGACGAGGACCCTGACGGCGGACACGGTCATCATTGTGGAAGGGGCGGCTGCCGATCTGGCACTGGCACAGGCATTGAGCTCGGAAGGGCTGAAGGTGCACGCGGCGGGAGACTGTAACGGCGTCGGCTATCTCGAGGGCGCCATGCGTACTGCCGCACACCTGGCGGTGCAGATATGAGAAACGCCAGCGAAAGGCCGGACGGTGAGTAATGGTTAAGATCTGCGTCGGCGTCTATGGCCTGAGCGACTGGTTCGGCGGCGATTTTGCCCCCGTGGTTGAGCTCATCGCTGCCGCCGATCGCATCGGCATCGACCAGGTCAACGTGCCGGATCATGTCGTAATGGGTGAGGCCACGCACAAGTACCCCTACGGCAAGTTCGTGACCGCGCCGGATTATCCTTGGATCGAGCCGCTGACCTTCCTCGCTGGCGTCGCCACCGCCACGCGGCGCATTCGCCTGGCCACCGGTATCGTCATCGCTCCGCTCAGACCCGCGGCACTTCTGGCCAAGCAGGTAGCCACGCTGGATATGCTTTCGGCAGGCAGGCTCGATCTCGGGGTAGGGGTGGGCTGGCAGAAGGAGGAATACCTGGCCTGCGGCGTGTCGTTCGAGGATCGCTACCGACTCCTGGATGAACAGATGCGCGCCTGCCGGCAGCTGTGGACGCAGGCGCCGGCAAGCTTCGAGGGGGAATTCGTCCATTTCGAGCGCATCTACAGCAAGCCCTTCCCGCTGCAGAAGCGGCTGCCCATTCTGTTGGGTCTCGCGCCGCTGCCGAAGAACGTCGCCCGCATCGCCGAATACGGAGACGGCTGGGTGCCGCTCCTGGAGACCCCGGCGCAGATTAAGGCCGGCATTGCCGCGCTGCGGAATGCCTTTCGGGCGCACGGCCGCGATCCGCACGAGCTTCAGGTGCGCGCCGTGCCGCAGTTCCAGTTCCGCGCCGACGGCAAGGCGGATCTCGAGGCGACCCTGGCTCAGATTCCGGCGCTCATCGAGGCCGGCGCGACGGCAGTGGAAGTCTATGCCTGCATGTTCTGCGCCGGCCCCGGGGACTTCGAAGGCTTCTGCGAGCGCCTGGTGGACTTCAAATCCGGGCTGGCGCGGTCCTGATGGCCAGCCGGACCCGGGCGGGCGAGGGGACGGCTGATGGACCCGGGCCGCCGCCGGGGTAGCCGGCGTGCGGCTCTTGCTCAGGACACATGCGGGCCAATGACGCGTAAGGCTATGATCAAAGATGACAGGGACTGAGGAGCTGCAAGGTCAGTAATGAGAATTAGAAGTGCTAAGTCACATCCGACCGGACTGGATCAGATTGACGCTGGAATAGTGGAGATCCTGCAGGCCAACGGAAGGGCGACCAACCAGGAAATTGCCGCACGGCTATCAGTTTCGGCGGCCACCATATCTTCACGGATCAGGCGGCTGGAACAATCCAAGGCGATGCGGGTCGTGGCGGTCTCCGACTACTCCGCGCACGGATTCAACGTGCTGATCGCGATCGGGGTCAAGGTACGCGGCCGACCGCCGGCCGACGTCGGGCGGGATCTCGCTAAGCTTCACGAGGTTCTCAGCATCCAGACCACCACGGGCCCCAACGACCTGGAGATGCTCGTTGGTCTGCGTGACTTTTCGCAGATCAACGTGTTCCTGACCACCCACGCGGCTGGTATCCCCGGGGTCTACGAACTTCAATCGGGACTTGCGACTGATGTCTTGAAATACGAGTTCAATGTGGTGCGCCTTTGACAGACATCGAGCTTGATTCCCTCGATCGCCAGGTGATCGAAGCCCTGGGCCGCGATGCACGCATCTCCAATCGGCAGATTGCGAGTGATCTTGGGGTGGCGGAAGCGACCATCCGCACGCGCATCAGGCGACTGCAGGGCGCGCATCTGATCCACTTTACGGCCCTGACGGATTTCCGCATCGTGGGCTCTCCAACCCTGGTGCTCTTTGGTATAGACGCCGATCCGAGGCAGATTCCGAAACTGGCCGCTGAGCTCTCGGCAATGCCCGAAATCAACTGTGTCATGGTGCTGCTGGGTCGCTATGACCTCCTGGCTACCGGGCTCTTCAGATCGATGACTGAAGTGGAGGAACTCAGTGGCCAGAGTATCCGGCCCCTCAAAGGGGTGCGGCGTATCCAGACGATGGTCTCGATGGAGCAGTTCAAGTACGACTATCGGATGGCGCGGATAGTCACTCGCTCGGCTACGATGACGAAGGCAAAGACACCGAGCCGCCGCAGGCGGGCTGTGGCGACCGCGTCAGCGTGAAGGGATCGTCTGTGCGCGCGCGCGAAACCGCGGGCGCCACGCGTCACCGTCCAAAAGGGAGGTCCAAATGCTGCGTTCACTGGGGAAAACCGCGCTTCAGCTCGAGCCGCTGGTGCTGGGCGGAAATGTCTTCGGCTGGACCATCGATGCGAAGCGGAGTTTCGAGTTGCTCGATGCGTACGTGGACGCCGGCTTCAGTGCGATCGACACAGCGGACAGCTACTCGACCTGGGTTCCTGGCCATGAGGGCGGTGAATCCGAGGCCGTAATCGGCAACTGGCTGCGCGCCAATCCCGGCAAGCGCCAGAAGGTGCTGCTGTTTACCAAAGTCGGTTCGGACATGGGTGATGGCCGTAAAGGGCTCTCGGCGCGCTGGATCGAGCAGGCAGTGGAGGACTCCCTGCGGCGACTGCAGACTGAGGTGATCGATCTGTACCAGTCTCACTGGCCAGACCCCGAGACTCCCATCGAGGAGACCCTCGGCGCCTTTGAAAAGCTGCTGCGCGCGGGGAAAGTCCGCGCCATCGGTGCCTCAAATCTCGACGCCGCGCAGCTTCGCCACGCGCTGGAAGTGGCGCAGGAGCGACGTCTGCCTCCATACGCCACCCTGCAGCCGCAGTACAACCTCTACGATCGCCAGGGCTTTGAGGGCGCATTGCGTGATCTGTGCCTGAAGGAGGGCCTCGGAGTCATTACCTACTTCAGCCTCGCGTCGGGCTTCCTGTCGGGCAAATACCGCTCAAAAGCCGATTTCTCCAAGAGCGCCAGGGGAGCGGGCATGTCCAAGTACCTGAACGCGCGCGGGGAACGCATACTGAAGGCCTTGGATGATGCCGGCGCGCGTCAGGCAGCAGCGCCCGCCGAGGTGGCACTTGCCTGGGTCATCGCACAGCCCGGCGTGACCGCGCCTATCGCCAGCGCCACCGACCGGACGCAACTGGCCAGCCTGATTAAGGCCACACGCCTCAGGCTCTCGGAGGAGGACATGCGGGTTCTGAACTCAGCAAGCGCGCCCGCGGACTGAACGAGTCGGGACCCCCGCGGACGAGGGGACCCACGGGCACCGTCGCATGTCGGGCGTCGGTC
>Ga0209006_10003568_pt1 | contig 14135 bp, 18 predicted proteins | sample JacPin_JW_Ref_O2_FD_188567 | JGI IMG/M metagenome (GOLD analysis project Ga0209006, IMG submission 188567) | Forest soil microbial communities from Algoma, Ontario, Canada - Jack Pine, Ontario site 1_JW_Ref_O2 (SPAdes) (version 2) | ecosystem: Environmental > Terrestrial > Soil > Boreal... | reverse complement strand
AGGCCCATCTGGATGATCGGTCATCAGCCAACGATGACGAAGTAGATGAGAACGAGCGCACCCCATTCTTCGATGTTGGGGCTCCGGATGGTCAAATCTTCAAGGGACGAACCCAGTCTTCTAATCAATCTCGCCATGGACTGCTCCACATCTTCGAGCTCACAAAATACGACCAAGGTGCGAATAGTTGATATGTCAACCACGGTTTGAGCTCCAAGGAGCCAATTCACTAACGCTGGGCAACTAGAACTCAAAGATTCAAGGCGACATGGCGATCTTCTCTGCAATTCCACAGCCCTAACCTCCTCATCGACGGCATGGACATCTTCTGGGTGAAATAACTCGTAGTCGAAAGACCTGCTCGTGGTAAGGTGCTTCAAAGGGGGGCAAAGAAGGCTGGTAAAATGCTCTAGTTTTGGGACTCTGGGACTTGCAACCTGCACGTGGGCCAAAGATGGGAGAGCAAACAATGCACGGAATGCGGCCCTTGTATCAGGGGCCAAGCGGGTAAAGGGGAATATTCCGCGGATGACTAGTTTTCGCAACTGTGTAAGCTTGCCTAGCAGGCGAGGCAAGATGCGGTCCAGTACTGGCCAATCTGAATTCTGCGACTTGGAACCCACTGAAAAATGGAACTCGCGGATGTAAAGTGCGATATTGGGAGATTCTTGCAATAATTGAAGTAGGCTGACAGATTCTAGTGGGACGCTACTTCTTCTCTTTGGTCCGATGCTGAGGAAATAGAAAAGGTGGAAACGACTGGGTGCTATCCAAGCTTGACAGACGAGTGCACAGGTGCGGAGAGTGGAGGGAGAATCATGGAGGTAGTCGATGATATGGTCGATGAGCTCGGGAGGGAGTGGAGGAGGCATGATGGCGAAACGTTGACCATTTATCTTCACGTGATGTACGAATATGTCGTCCAGTGGTAGCTCGGAATGGGAAGACGAAACCTCTGAATCTGAGCGATACGACTCGGAGCCAGAAAGTCTAGCATCGCACCCTCGAGCGATTCCAAAACCTATCTCGCTTGGCAAGAGGAAGAGGGAATCCGAGCAATGCGACGACTCGGAGCCAGAAAGTCCAGCATCTCCCCCTCGAGCGATATCTCATGCCGAGCGGAGACGACAGAGGAGACGACAAGAAAGAAAAGAAGGACAACCCGTCGGAGGGCAGAAGACCCCTAGTTCCTCAAAACAGACCAACGTCGTCGTCTCTCACCGAAAAAATTCGGTTTGGGTAGGTAATCTATCGTTCAAGACGACATCAGAGGATCTGAGGAGGTTTTTCGATGGAGTGGGCGAGATCAAACGAATTCATATGCCTACGAGAGCTAGTACTGCTGTTATCGAAGGTCGTACGAAAAAACCAGAGAACCGCGGGTAAGTTCTACTTCTTCTTCTTAACAAATCGATTCAACCTTTACCCCAACAGATTTGCGTATGTAGATTTTAGTACAGAGGAAGAGAAAAGAGCTGCTATCACGAGGTCAGAACAACCTCTGATCGGGAGGCGGTTGCTCATCAAAGACGGTGAGTTCCCAAAAAAAAAAATCAGTCGACAGCTACTTGAAGTGGAACAAAATGATATATAGGCGATGATTTCACCGGCCGACCCAACACAGCCGACCAAAAAGGCGGCGGGGGAGAGGGAAACGATATCCCCACCACAAGTCGTTCAAAGTCAGCACAAAAAATACTACGGGCTCAGAAACAACGTCCAGCGCCTACACTCTTTTTCGGTAACCTAGGCTTCGAGGCTACCGAACAATCGATTCGAGAATTATTGGAAGCTCACAAGCCCCGGGATACCAAGATGCCCGTCGAGCCAAACCAGAAGAAGGGTGAATGGATCCGGAAAGTCCGAATGGGCACCTTTGAAGATAGCGGATTGTGCAAAGGGTGTGTGTTCTCGTTATATTATATATATATAGGGAGAGAGAGAGAGATTGATGATTATCTGGCAGGTTTGCATTCGTGGACTTTACAAGTGTTGAGAATGCTACGAGTGCTCTTACTAACCCGAAAAATCATCGTTTGGATGGCCGGACACTTGTCGTAGAGTATGCATCTGCTGAAGCAGTTCGTCGAGGAGGAGGAGGAGGTTTGCCTCGACCGGTAAAACCAGTCAAAAAAGGACCGCATAGCGAGCGACGCGAAGAAGTTGGAACGAAAGGGAAGGAGAAGGTTGTCGTCAATGATCGAAGTCGACCAAAACGTGGTGCAGCGCTTGCTCTAGCCAAACGAGAAACAGTCGCCATCATACCGAGTCGGGGTCAAAAAATCACATTTTAGGCTACGATAGTGCTAGATCTAGTTATCGTCGTCGTCGTCGTCATCTTCTTGGATCATACCAATCTCAAACTCTGCACATATATCCCATCGCGAACCTTCCGCTGCGGCGGAAACGTATTTCACAAAGTGCATAACGCGCTCGTCACGCAAAACAAGCAAGAGGCGGTTAAAACTGGGTTGAACCGTTAGTAAGGTTCCTTCATCATCGTCATCGTCATCGTCCATTTCGGCATCCTGGTCAGGGCGGTCTTTGGTGTTTGAAACTGATTTTTTGGTATAACTGGAGCGATAAACGGCGGGATCATCTTCCTCATCGTGAGGTGCCATATAGCACTAAAAAATCATTTTTGTTTGTCATTTATCATTATTTTTTCTTATCGAAAAACACACCTCCCATCCACCCCATTCGCCACTTTGCCAACCTTGTTCGTTTCCGGGAGTCAAACCGAGTACGACATCTAATCTAGATTCATTTTCTTCGCTGGTTGCAAGGGTATAATCGAGGCCAGGCCTGAACCTCCTTGCTTCTACAGCATAGCCGAGAGGTAAGACGGAAGAGACGATGGCTATCCATGCTCTAAAAGGTTCACTAGTGAAGAGTGTGTCCTTCAATGAGTGAATGATTTCATCGGACGGTGTTGGTTGTTGATGAGGAGTTGGTTGGAGGGAACAGTAACGAAATTTGTGAGGGGGACCTTTGATAGCCCAGTTGGTGTTGTTGGTACCGGCGTGATGAGAGGGAAGGAGACCGTTGCGAGAAGGACCGAGTGAATGTTTTTGATCGAGATCACGGAGAGAGGGAGCGAGATTTGATGCGAGGGAGTCTAAGAGAAATGAATGGAGTTCGAGATTTGATTCTTTGACGAAACGAGCAGCGAGGGCTTTGAGTGTGGGTGGTTGGAGGTATATTGGGTTGAGGAATTGAGATAGGAAGGAGATGTGTTCTTTCGAGAGGGGGTTTGTGGGGAGAGGAGGATGGTTGATAGAAGGGTAAGGATTAAGGATGGTGGAAGTGGAGGTTAATTGATCCCTAGAGCTGGTTACTTGTGTCGATGATTGGGGAGGAATATAACCTTCCTCTCCTTGTTGTGGTGCGTGAAACCAACCACTTATTGTCAATCTCTCTTTTTCGACGACGACTTCCTGTACTGAATGAAAGGAACGACCTGGTTGTACTTGAAAGAAGAGGAATTGGTTCCAAGTAGGTAGAATTGAAGATTCAGGGATAGGTTGAGTTGTTGGATAGAGTTCTAAAGCGCCACCCCAATGTTCATTCCAAAGTTTTGAAGGGATGTAAAGGATATAAGATAGACGCCTTGTACCGATTGCATCGTCGTGGTTGAGTAGATGACAACCTTTTGTGTAAGAGTTGATTGACATGTCTTGTTTTGTAGGTGAAAGTGGACCACAACCTGTAACATTTTGTAGAAAAGAACGAAATTGGTGAGAATAAATTGAATCACGAAGGATTCTGATATTTTTTAACAGTGAAGAATCGATGAAAGAAAGCGATGAAAGATCACCGGTTTGTTGGATTTTGTAAATATCAGTTTCTTTTAGTGAGAATGATATTTCTTTAACGCTTTCTTCCTTGACTTTTGAAAGGAATTCATCCTCGAATATTCCGTCGAGGATCCAATGTTCGAATGGTTCGTTGAAACTTGTCAATTTCCAGTTTTCTTGATTTGCGGTCATCGTGAGCTAGCCTTACTAATCAGTAGTTAGTAAGAGTCAGTTAGTCACTTTGTCTTACTTAAGACACTCACAATGACCATTCCCTCACTTTTACCAATGCGTTCAACTAGATCCGCTTCACTTGCAATAACACTACTCAGCGTTATACTTCATCTCGCCTTGGCCATACGTTTGATCTCAAGCTGGCGTTCCCTCAAATCTGAACCTGAATCCGAGTGGGAGGGCTCAACTCGCGTAGATGGCCTCAAACTCATATGGGGCCTTCTCTCAGCCTACTTCGTCGCTGCATCTGCCGTATCTTTCATAGGATTCATAGGCGTCATAAAGGTTATCTTCATACTCAATTCCCTTTTCTCTCACTCTCACTTACCACCACCACCCCTAGAACAAACAATCTTACGTCCGTTTCTATCGAGATTCATCCATAGCAGATTTCGCTTTCATCGCATTCGCTACTATAATTGCAGCTTATAGTGCTTTCCAACCAGCCGTTCGCACAGGTGTATGCGAAGAGTTGAGTAGGCAACCCGAATTCATGCGTGATATGGTCGAAATCGGCCTCAACATCGAGAATTGCGAATTATGGTTCGAAAGAGCCGTATTGGTCACTTTAGCTGCTGCTGTTATTCTCGTTGGCCTCAGGGTAAATCCCTTCCTTCTTCCTTCCTCTTCTTTCATTCCTTATTGACTTTTCCCAACAAAAAGCTTCATTTCTTATTGACAGTTTCGAGATATTACTCTCACCTCACTCGTCACCATCGTATCGTCTACCTCCCTCAACATCCTTCCCCAACCAACTCCGACTCTCATTCTCTTCAACGCATCTACCTCCTCCCCCCTACCATGCCTTCCTCTCCCCCGCATCCTACTTCCAATTCCAATCCTCTCATTTACGCACCCGTCACCTTGAGCACCCTCTCTCCTGAAGCTGCCCGTGACCTCTGTGCTACCGCCACAACCGCTTGGATCTCCCATACCGCACCCGATAACAAACAACATTCCCACTCACAGAGACACCGTTATCACTCCTCCAATGGCAGTCCTACTGGCAGAATCAGCCTTCCTATGAGCCCTCACGAAGGGCTGTTGCCTGAGGGCAAATCTCTATTGGAGGTTTAAGTTGTACATACATACACGAATGTTTTTCTTATACAGTCCTTTCTCATATCCCATCCTTTTTTTAAAACTCTTGTCATAAACAGCCAGCGCAACCTCGAATATCAAATGTCTTCAAATCATATAGCATATAATATTGCGTTTCAAACGTCTTTTTTTTATCGGACATCGAACGATCCAGCAGTAACCTTCAATCCTTGTTTTTCCTCTCGTTCTTCTTCCTCCAGCTATTTATTTCAGTCAATCATCAAAAACAAAAAGATCGTAGTGAACACGCAACGTACAATGGTCGCCCATGAATGATCCACATTCAACTAAAATAAAATGAAATTCGGTGATCATGGTGATCAATGATGTGAAAATACCCCTACTTACCCTCTTGGCAGCTTCCGCCTGTTTCGAATGTGTCAAGGCCCCAGCGGCAATCAACACCCCAATCGTCAGTCCCTGGGCCCACATCCTCGCCTGCACCACCTTCTGCGCCGTCGATTGGTACCGATCTCGCGATATAATCGCACCAGCTACACCCATACTCAACGCCCACGTTCCCAACACGATACTGTACTGATGCCTATACGCCCACTCTCCCATCTTCTCTTTTATGCTTAACGAAACCCATTTCTCCGCTTCGTGAGATGCTTGATCGCTTAGTGCTTTCGCACCGGCACCAGTCCTGTGTAATATATGTATCATTAGAAGAAAAAACCCCCCCCTCCATTTTATACGCACCATTGAGACCGTTCATACTCAAGACCACGCCTCTCGGCTTGTATCGAGAGACATGGGGCAACGATGATCACGATACCAAGGGCTTTCAGCGTCAGAGGGAGCGAGCGGTAATACGGCCAGCGGCGGTTGAGATACCACGTCAGTCCGCCTGCGACGATACCTGATGCTATTGTCCCTTCAATCGCCCCTCGCACGGACGCTGCTGAGTGCTCCTCGATTTGTTTCTTTGTGAGAGGCTGCCACCCGTTTTTGATATTAGGCTTGATAGCAAGCAAGTTACTGGTAGTAGGTCTTACCCACTTTCATGTAGTTGTAGCAGGCTAGGATGATGTCGGGCCGATGTTATGACGTATTTCTCGAACTTCGAACTAGACTGTACTTTGTCTCGCTTCGCGGCAACATGGCAGCACAGAAAACGAAACAAACGTCCACCCCTGCCCTCCCAGCAGAAACATCGACGCACCCTTATCAACTCGAACAACCACAGGCATCCCCCGCGACGACCCACGAGCCTGAAGCCATGATGCCCAATGACCCAGTCAGTGCACAATCGTCATTACCTTTTCCAATATTAATCCTTCGATCCATGCAGAGGGGAAAGAAGAAAGCCCCCAGTGACCCGGCCACTGATGGTCAGATGGCTGCCTCAGACGCTATCCTTTGGTGTGTTCTCGAAGGCAGTTCCTCAGCCTTCGATGTGCCTGTGTCTATGGACTATAATATCAGCAAATTGAAGAAGGCAATCAAGAAAGAGCAAAAACCCGAACTAGACTACCTCGCCCCCACCTCGCTCACATTATTCAAGGTGTGCACTTTCAGGCTAGCGTAGAGCTCACAACTAATGCATTTGTGGAAGCTCAACACCGATATACCACTCGGGTCTGGCGAGACACTCCTCAGCCGTCTCCCAGCTGTCGAATCGTGCCAAAAATTGGACGAGCCTCACACAACGTTGTCGGCAGTGTTCTTGGAACCACTTACTCTCAATCACATTCACATCATTGTGCGTTGTTCATCCAAAGGTGAGTGCAAGTGTCTCGTCATCACTGTTATTCTCACCATGTGGTGATTCACCTCAGTCGCAGATCATAATGCCTACCATGACGCTCCTTTCACGCCTGTGCGTCCTCCACCCACTGGTGAGTGCAAGAGCCTCGTCACATCATTGTTGACTCATTTTATGACCCACTTCCATTGAATTTTTATGTGTTCTAGCCCAAAAACGGTCTCGCTCCCTATCAACAGAAACTGATGACCAGGTAGCCAGGAAGGAAACTCGTAAACGCTCGAAAGTGACTGGTGCGTGGATTTCTCCCTTCAAAGGAGTAATTTTATTCAATAGTGGCCCAGGAACATTCCAAAATACGCCATCAAAGCCACGGGAAGTCATTGAGAACATCGTAGAAGCAGCACTTGAAAAATACCGTCCTCGAATGAAAGAGCTCGTCGCAGATGCTGGACAAGTAGTACTTCAGTCGTGGATTCCGAAAACCACTGGCAACGATCCGGCAGAGATGGCCCTTGTAGACCATATCAAGAAGCTGGCCATACCGGTCGTTAATGGCCAGCCCAGTTTGCTTCTGCACGATTTAGGGGTTGAAGCGAGCGGCCTAGATGGGAAGCGAACTGAGCGTATTGATGATATCTTTTCGCTCTACCGGCACACGTACGCAGACGACTGCATTTTTTTATTGCATTGCTGATCTTAATGTTACAGAGTCCTCATCAACACCCACGGGTCGGGTAAAACAAGCTTAACTCTCCATGGCCTATGTCAGAATTGGGGATTTTACGCCATCATCCGGCCAGGTAATGATGGCATAGGATCTCAAGATCTCAAGGAGCTCATGGCCACTCTGGACGATTCTCGTGATTACCGATGGGCGAAATCCGTGAGGAGCCATAATACAGATGCAGTTGACCACATGAAGGAGAAAACCCGTCACCGACTCTTACAATTCCTTTTGAGTCGCTTCCTTATTCTAAATCTGCTTATCAAGGAAGCTGAACAACTACAAGGAGGATTGCATCAAGCAAACCACAGGCGTTTGTGGGTCTTGTTGCAGGCACAGCCAACTCGTATGTTTGGAAAAGATATCTTCCTCCGCCTTTCAAACCATCTCCGAGAGGCTTCGAATGGTGATTTATCGGAGTGGATAAGGAAACAATGTTGCGACCTGGAACGTATTTTAGAATATCGCATCGAACCCTTGACTGGGGAATCAGTACGAAGACCCTTTTATTGTGTTATTGACGAAATACAGATTGCCACCACTGATCGAATGGGCGAATTTCGATCGGACGATGGGAAAACAGAACGCCCCCTACTACGAGAAATCTGGTCAACATTGACTAATGTTATGGAGCAAGGCCAAATGCTTCTTGTACTCTCGGGAACGGGCATACAGTTACATGCACTCCAGACGGTACTGGAGTCCTCTTTCCTCAAGCCACATCCATATTGTCTCAAGAAAAATATTGGTGCCTTTGATGATCCTGACGCCCAAAAACGATATATTGAACACTATCTACCGAACGAGAAGTCAGAAGCCTGGAAGGCATTTCTGGAACGCGCATGGGGGTGGTGTCGTGGGAGGTAGTTCCAGAGTCATCTTCCCATATGGTATTCCTCACTATTTTTATCAGGTATCGCTTTACGGCAACGCTTATCTTATTGGTACTTTTGGCTGGCCGTCGCTCCCCACACCAGGTACTTGATAAGTACGTGAATACACTCGTGAACTTTACACCAACCGATGGTCAAGCGTGGTGGGCTTGTGAATCTGGCACTTTGGGTGACTCTGGCATGATAAACTTCACATGGTGGCAGTTCGAAAAACTAAGTATGTCATCTTTCTTGAGAATATGAACTGACTCAGACGACATCTGATTCAAATAGATGATCCCCAAACTATGACACTCCGCAATGTTCTCTACGACCAAATTCTCTACGGTTACTACTCCTTGCAAGCGTTTGCATCTGATGACGTTGAAGCTTTTATCGAATATGGATTTGCCCGCACCAAATCAAGAGGTGGTGCTATAGATCTACAAGACGATGTCATTGACGAGCCGCTGGCGATTCTGGCAGCATTGGACTGGTTGGATAAGACAACCAACTTTACTCATCTTAATTGCCTCCAACACGACATCGGCAAAAACGCTCCACGAAAAAACAGCTTCGAAGCCTACCTTGCCTTGTACATGCGAAAAGTCTTCGAGAAGACACCGAAACTTGTCGACATTTTCACCTTCCGGAACGACTTTGCCCGCCGAAAGGCCACGGATATGCCATGGCAACAAGATGAATTCGAACTCGTTACCGTATCCACCCCAGCAGGAACCAACCAGCCCACAGTTTCCACTCTCACCCCATCCAGTGGTCCGTCATCGAATGTTGGTTTCCTAGCACAGACCCACAAGGACGTTTTGGACTGGCTTTCCAAAAACGAAGAGAAATTCGCATTCTGCTTCCCTACCGAGTCCACCGGCCCAGATCTTTTATTTTTTGTCAGAAGCAAAGTGACGGATGGACTTCTCTTAGTTGTGGCACAAGCTAGAAACTACCGAGATGTTTCCAGGAATTGTCTCATCCAAGGAGTACACATGGTCACTCCATCATGGTTCTGGAAATCCAAGGATACAAAGGTGCATCTCCCTCAAAATTGTTCACAACATTTCAAATCATCACACTCTGAACAGCATCAATCGCCCAAGGATGCACCATCCCTGTTAACTGGTTCCTCAGACTTTGCATCTCAGTTCCACGACGCTCTCACCAAGATAGAGCCTGGTATCATAGTCCCAGGTGCTCCCTATCCTATTCTCCGTGTCTTTGCATCATGGCCTGCCAATGCAAAGCTGGAACGGGTCATAGATTGCAAGGACCTGCAAAAGAAATCGCAGCGGAAGAAAAAATCCCAGGCCCACATTGACGAAGACAACATCAATATCATCGACTCAGATCTGCACCCTTTGGCCATGCTTCAGTTGGAGAATTTCAATAATATTGGTAACAGGCTCAACAAGAACTGGTTTCGGGGTGATATGGAACAAAGCGCAGTGGTCTTTGCAAAGGCTCAATGCAACGATCAAGAGCAGGTATAGAAGCTTTCAAGAATACCAGAACCGATGCTCAAACTCATACTTGCAGTTACGAAGGTCTGAAAGAATCCAAGTGCGGCTAGCTGAAAATTCGAAGAGAATGCAAATGGAAATGGAACGGCTATGATGGACGTTGATCACTTTTTGTATTTCAAGACAATCACAGTGTCTTCCCGAAAGATAATTCATATGCGTTCGAGTTTTGATAACTGCCCAACATACATGAGTACAAACTACTAAAAATGATCAACAGTAAAAGTCCATCGACCGGTCTCCATATCCCAAGACTCAAAATGAGTATCCTTCATCGCCTTCAGTCTTTTCAAATGCCTAATAGCAAGCGGATTCTTTTCATCCTTGATCGGCTCTCGGGTCGCCTTGTCCTGCGTCCAACAACGTATGAGTATCACCCTCGCCCGCACGTTCAATCCACTTCCCGGTGGCGGCTTGTCCACCTCCTCCAAGTCCGGATACACGCTACACTCCTTATCATCGAACCGCACGATCTGTCCCAACAACGCCCCAAGCTTTGGAAGGCCAGTCAAGTCCACCGTTTCCAGGAAGTGAATCTCGCCATACCCCACCCGCCCAATAACCAACTCCTTGAACGACACCAACTCGTCATAGCCAGCATTCCTCAGTGTCTCTATGTCGGGCTTGACCCAGTATTCACCCTCCCGCAACTCGCCTTCCTTCTCGGCCTTCTTGTCAGTTGCATTTTGTGTACTCTTGGCTGTGAATCGGTTGCCCGTGCGTGGATTCCGTGGAGCTGGAGTTGGCGATTCATTCGGAAGGGGAGATGTAGTGGAGGCGGCGGCCGCGGCATCGGCAGCGTCCTTTTCACGGGCAGCGATACTCAACGCAGGGCTGAATGTGATCTTGCTGCCACCTAGCTTATGGGTTCCGAAGAAATCCGATGGGTCCACCTTCTTATCCAAAACTAGTTTCTTCACACTTTGCCTCCCACCACCACCTAGCGAAGGACTAGAACCGTGACCCAACACAAAACCAGGACCAGCTGGAGCTTTCGTATCAACCGCTCGGCTCAAAGATAGCACGTTTGCTTTGCCGGAAGTAAGTGATGTACCAGCAAATGGGTCCTTATTCGGTGCCAGAGATGTCGAAGCGGAGAAACCGCGGAGCTTGGAGTTGGCTGGTGTATAACCTAGTTGCAATCGGGGTATGGGCGATCGAGTCGGGATATCCACGAAGAACCCTGGTTTCTTCTTTGGTAGATCCAGAGGGATAGCACGTGGACCGGGAGGTAGCATGGAGAAAATGGGTAAATTGGTGCCGATGGGTTGAGTGATCGATGCTGTCAATGTGCCCTGCGCACCAGGGGCATTCGCGGTCAAGTTGAGTGAGCCCGACCCGTAGGAGTTCCCCCATAAGGACCCTCCGAGACCACCGCCGCCAGATTGCCCCATTGTCGACTGAGATTGCCCCATTACAGGTGCAGTCGGTTTCCCAAATAGGTTGTTGAAGGCTCCTGATGGCTGTTGCTGGTTTCCCAACGGATTGCCGAGCGCGGAGCCTTGCTGTCCTTGAGCGGTCAAATTGTTTAAGCCCGATCCTTGCGTACCGAAGTTTCCAAAGATACCAGTTGATGTAGGTGCATTGGCAGGTTTGCTAAACAAATTCGAAAAATTATTTTGTGGTTGTTGCGTGTTTGGTTGTTGCGTGGTGTTATTACCAAACAAACTACCAGCGCCAAACGCATTAGGTTGGGTAGGTTGAGCGTTCCCGAACACTGTTTTTTTCTGTCAACTCGGATGTGAATAAGGTCAAGATTATGTACGTACATCCGCTGGTTGCTTGATTTGGTTGTGATGGCGGTTGCAGTTGAGACTGCTGATTATTGTTGAATAATGAATTCCCGCCAAATAGTCCACTTCCTGGTTGCTGCTGCTGTTGACCCTGTTGTTGCCCGAATGCACCGAAACCAGGATTGGTTGGCGCTGGGGGCTGGGTTCCGAATACAGGTTTATTGACATTTGCGTTCGCACCTACGAGATCCATGAATAGAATTTCGCGATATTAACATGCCACTCACCAAATCCAGAAATGGCATTATTAGGTTGCGCCTGTGGCTGTTGTCCAAACAAACCCGTGGATGCTGGCTGTGTCTGCTGAGGTTGTGTACCAAAGGCGCCACCACCGAAAGTATTCCCACCTAATGAGATTCATGAGCTTTAAGTGATCTATTGATGTAAATCTTCTGGGCGTACCACCAAAAGTACCAAAGGCGGATGGCTTACCAAATGCTCCCCCGCCAAAGAGCCCAGTTCCAGTCTGGGTTTGCGGTTGCTGGGCATTCTGGTTGAAAGCGTTAAATCCAGTAGCAGGTTGTTGTTGTTGTTGCTGCTGCTGCTGGCCAAAGGATCCAAAAATTCCAGCTCCAGCAGCAGGTTGGCTGGTGTTATTTTGGCCAAACGTTCCAAAGGCGTTGGTGCCTGTATTGGCAGTCCCACCGAATAAAGGATTGGCAGGAGGTTGTTGTGTTGGCGCGCCAAAGATATTTGTAGGAGCAGTAGTGGGATTAGGCCCGAAGGCTGTCGACTGGCCAAACGCGCCAGCTGTTCTACGACCTTGCGCATAATCTTGGAGACGAAGTTCCTGGTTGGTTGCGAACGCAGATCGAAGTTTGAGGAAATGAAGTGGCTATCCGGAACATTCTTGTGACTTCTCGTACCTCATGTGATGAGCCGCGATATTGCGGCATGCATGAAATGCTTTGATATTGCAAAGTGTTTTGGTTATCCTTCTCCGTGAAGACAGCAAAAGGGGGGTTGGCACTTCCTGTACTCACGGGAGCAGCACTAGTATCAAATGCTCCTCCTGAAGTGTTCGCTGTGTCCGGCGATTAAGCGAGATGGATGGTATCGGATAGAGAAAAGTGCTTACGTTGCGCACCCCCAAACCCCGTGTGTGGCTTATTGAACAGGTTTGATCCAGCGTTCGCACCAAAACCAGAAGTATTGGAAGGTTGACCAAAGACATTCGTAGAGCCGCCTGTGTTTCCGCCAAATGTCCCCCCACCTCCGAATGTTGACGTGCCTGTGCCTCCGGTAAACGCGCCAAACCCGGTGGCAGGTTTTGCACCCCCAAAGAGAGTGTTTCCCGTGCTTGCTTGGGGGGGATTGTTACCGAATGCGCCTTGATGAAGGTTTAGATTGACACAAAGAGAAGAGAAGAAAATGCGTACCAAATCCACCAGTGCCAGTGCTAGGATTTGGATTAGGGTTAGGAGCTAAATTTCCGAACATTGGATTGGCCTGAGGTTGTGAACTCTGACCAAAAGTGTTCCCTGAGCTGAAGGCTGATGTGGAAGTATTAAGCGAATACATTTATGACTTGGATCGAGGGAATTACCTCCACCGGTTCCGAAAGTCGATGGTTGCCCAAACGCGGAGCCGCCTGGTTGATTCTGCTGAGGATTCGACCATGTTGATGTAACTGCTGGGTTGCCAAACATTTTAACATGTGTTGGTCGTGAGTTGAGTCGAATGTTGGCTGTGAGTGGACGCGGTGTTTCAAATATTTACTCACGATCACGTTGTCAAGACTCAACGCGGATTAGTAATCTTGTTTTTGGCCATGGCGGGCAGTTCAGGACGAACCCCTACATTTGATACCCTTGCGCGTGAATATTCTTTCAGGCATCCAACAAATACGGGCTCCACTTACCCCATCCTAAACGAGTTTATAAAACCCCACTTGGAATCTTTCAATGCACTATTTGACGATTCGGGTTTACCTTTGGGGGATGGTAACGGGTCAGGCCTTCTTTCTCTTGCGATAAAAGATATCGGTGAACGCGTCGTATTCGACGGAAAAGGTATAGTGCATGACGATGGGGTAAATAACCGGGGAAACCGCATGCGTAGTGAGTTGATGGAATGATCCAGTTCCTCTCAGAAGTATTATTCACAACTTTTCAAGTGTGGATTGAAAGTGTATCCATTGCAAGGCCTTTGGTTCCTGATAAAGATATAACTGCCAATGAGAGGAAAGTCTTCCCTTCGGAGGTAAGCCTCGATCATCGTTGAAGCAGGACTAAGTCAAATGTCCAAGACCTAAATCAGCGTCTGGAATCGTTTCATACTTTCTAACAATACATTCGGTATGTTCAGGCTCGCGAACGATTGACTTCATACCGAGGGCGGATGAACATCAAGCTGTGCTGGGAGGTAAATG